>Ga0316222_1001299_pt1 | contig 31167 bp, 24 predicted proteins | sample TBH18011metaG_FD_206008 | JGI IMG/M metagenome (GOLD analysis project Ga0316222, IMG submission 206008) | Freshwater microbial communities from Trout Bog Lake, Wisconsin, USA - TBH18011 | ecosystem: Environmental > Aquatic > Freshwater > Lake > Hypolimnion/Profundal zone | place: USA: Wisconsin... | reverse complement strand
TCTGAAAAAGAGTGCCGGAAGTTCGCTTTGGCGAGACGCCAAAGCCAGCACGCGAGACGCGTGCGCTCCCCAGAGTTGCAGGCCGACGCCGTTTTCTTACACCGTATCTATACCCCGTTACACACGGGCTTCCCGGTGATTGCGATCCGCCGGAAGAAATTTGTCCCGCGCTCGGCGCCAAAAATTTCCCTTTTTTGACTTGCTTCGTAGGAGTCGTTCCTGTGCACTATCTGGTCAAAGGACAATCCCCCGGACCTACCAGTCTGCATGAACGCACTCAACCGCATGGATTTTGACGCATTTTTCGAGAAGGCCACCGCCGCCGCGCGCTCCGACAGCACGCCGCCGCGCGGTGATCGCGCCGCGCCCGGCTTTTCGCCCTACGACTTCCAGCGGCGGCTTGCCTGCGGCGAGCAAGAGGACGGCGAAACGCGGGAAAACTGGCTCTCCGGCGCCACCAATTGCCGTTCGAAGCTCATCAGCATCCCGACGGGGCTGGGCAAGACGGCGGCGGTGATTCTGGCGTGGCTGTGGAACCGGGTGGTGCTAAACGGCTCCGACTGGCCCCGGCGGTTGGTCTATTGCCTGCCGATGCGAACGCTTGTTGAGCAAACGGAGAACTCCGCCCGAAGCTGGCTGGCCAACCTGCAAGACTACGCGGCAGACCACGGATTTCTCGACCGACTCCCCGATGTCCACATCCTGATGGGCGGCGAGGAGAAAACGGATTGGGACATCTTCCCGGAAAAGAACGCGATCCTCATCGGCACGCAAGACATGCTCCTGAGCCGCGCCCTGAACCGCGGCTACGGAATGAGCCGCTACCGCTGGCCCATGCACTTCGGGCTGTTGAACAACGATTGCCTTTGGGTGATGGATGAAACGCAGCTGATGGGGCCAGGGTTGAGCACGGCCTGCCAGCTTGAAGCATTCAGACAAGGTCAAGCCCGCGGCTTCGGTAGCGTTGGGGAGGCAGGCTCGGTGACTTGGTACATGTCAGCAACGAACAACCCGGAGCATCTCAAGACTCGGGAATGGCGCGACATCCCTCGCCCTACTCGTGAATTTGACTTTTCCATGAGCTCGGAGGAAAAATCCGCCACTACCGGCCCCGTTCACCAGCGCCGTCATGCCGTGAAGCGGCTGGAGCTTCAACCAGATTCTGGGTTCGTGGATTCAACCGCGCTCAGTACACTCGTCGCTGTGATTGTGACGCGTCACGAGGAAATGATAGAGGCTATTGCAAGCGAACCAAAACTCCCGGCTCGAACTCTGATTATCTGCAATACGGTGGACCGGGCTGTCAAACTTCACGAGCTGCTGGCGTCAGAAAAACCGGATGGCTGCGATTTGCTGCTTCTCCATTCCCGGTTTCGTCCGCCAGAGCGCAGGGCGCAGCTGAAACAGCTCAAAACAATCGACGGCACAGCGTTTCCCAAAGGGCAGATTGTCATCTCCACACAAGTCGTTGAAGCGGGCGTGGACATTTCGAGCGGCATCCTTTGGTCCGAAGTTGCGCCGCTGGCGTCGCTGGTGCAGCGGTTCGGACGGTTAAATCGAGCGGGTGAGTTCAACGATTCCCCGTGGAAGCCTTTGGCCGGCGTCATTGGGGTTGGTGTCGAAGAGGCGACGCCGCGCGAAAACAAAGAGACTCGCGAAAAACGCGAAAAGGACAACACCGGACGCTGCCTGCCTTATGAACTCTCAGCGTGTAAGGCTACGTGGATATCATTGGAGAAACTTCAAGGTGACGCCTCACCCGCGAACCTGGAGCAGATTCAAGCCGATGTCGCCGCCTCGATCCCACGCTGTCCTTATTCTCTCCAACGCCATGAATTGACTGATTTCTTCGACTCGGATGCCAATCTTTCGCTTGGATTCACCGATGTTTCGCCGTTCGTGCGTGGGCTGGATGACGACACCGATCTGCAAGTCCTCTGGCGTGAAAGCTGGCTTCAAAAAAACGGTGACGAAGGAACGAGCGAACCCGGCTTCACCCCCGACTTCCAGCGCGACGAACTCTGTTCCGTGCCGATGAGCAAGGCCAGGGTCGCGCGCGAAGTTCTGAATCATGGCTGGCTCTGGCGTGGCAAGGAAGCAGGCTGGCTCAGTATGCGGGACCTCGATCCCGCTCCCGGAATGACCATCCTCCTGCCGCTGATCGCGGGCGGATACGACACGGATGCCGGGTGGACGGGCGACAAGACAAACAACAAACATTCGTCGCACTATCAGACACGCGAAATGCCTTCGGATGAAGATCAACTCTCCTCTCTGGCCAATGGCTGGCGGAGCATTGCGGCTCACACTGGTGATGTCGCTCATGAACTCAACGAGATACTGCGTGATCTTTTGGCCGCGAATGATAATGAAACTGAACGCGCATCCATCCTTGGCGCGGTGTCGTGGCACGATGTCGGGAAGAACCATGATGGCTGGCAGAAGTGCGTTCGCGATGCTCTGAAAGAGGCTGGCATCGCAGGCAAGGATGCGCACCGCCCTTTCGCCAAGTTCTCACTTTCCGACAGTCCCTCGCTCAGAGACTTGGAGGGCGAAGTTTTCAAGAAGCGGATTCGGGAACTCCGAAGTTCCTTCCGCCCCAGCATCGCCCACGAAGTCGCCTCCGCGCTCGCTTTCCGCGCCTCCGAGCAAGCTCGTCTCGGCCCGGACCGCGACGCAAACCTTGCCAGCCTGCTGGCCGAATACGTCATCATGAGCCACCACGGGCGTGTGCGGAAAGTGCTCCGCGACGAAATCCCGAGGTATCCCAAGGACGAAAAGGATACCAACACCGTGCGCGGCATCTCGGAAGGTGACAAGCTTCCGGCAGTGGAAATCGATGGCCAGGACCTCGGCTGCACCGCGCTTTCCACCGACTGCCGCCAAATGGGGCGCGACAGTAAGGGGCACGAAAGCTACACCCGTGGCGTCCTCCGCCTGCTGGAACACTACGGTCCATTCCGCCTCGCGTTCTTTGAAGCCATCTTTCGCGCAGCCGACATTCGCGCATCGATTCTTGCAAAAAACAGTTTTCAGCCCGATACTTCACCCGATGACTTGGGCCGAAAACATCCAGAACTGGCGATCCCTTCCATCGGAGCACAAGTTGCGCATCCGATGGGAGAGCATTCCCCGGGACGTGGTGGAGAGCATGGCGTTCGAGAAGGAGCCGGTCGCGGAAGAGATGATTCGCGCGATACTCGCCCGGGTAGAGCCACCCGCTTCGTTGAAACCACGCTTGGCATCCTCAGCTACACGGAACTAGCCCCGCTCCTTGCCGAGCGGGTGGCGAAGCTGGAGGCAGCGATTTTTTCGGGTGCATTTGCCGAACATCCGCTCGATGAAGAACTGCTGCTCAGTTTTCATCGTCAGATTTGCGAAGACTTTGTCCCAAGCTGGGCCGGACGTTGGCGGGACGTGGCTGTGACTGTAGGTCGGCTTGAGCCGCCCCCGCCCCACGCGCTTCCGGTACTAATGCGCAATTACACGCTGGATCTTCAGGCCCGCTGGCAGGACGCATCGGCATCCTTGTCCGAATTGACATTAGAGTTCCTTGCTTTTGCGGAGGGACGATTTCTCACGATCCATCCGTTTAAAGATTTTAATGGTCGGACGATCCGGGTAATCCTTCTGGAGCTTTTGCGCCGCCTGGACCTTCCCCGGGTCGAACTGGCACCGCAGACAGAACCGGGCAGGGACCGTTATTTCACGGCTCTCGAATCCGCAGACCAGGGAAATTTGCAGCCCCTTATCGCCATCTGGAAAGACCGCTTTACCCCCATATCCTGAACAATATGGAATACATGGAAACCCACGGCTGCCGAGCACAGATGCGCCACATTTCTCCCGCCCCTGTTTTTTCCGCTTGCCCGCCAGAGATCTTTTGGGCGAAATGGACAGCGTTGGCCGCTTCGGAATGTAGCAATCGGTTCCCTCGCACGACAGCATGACCGCAAATCAACCCACCGAGTCCCGCGCCGCGGCTATCGCCAACGGCATCGACGATTTTTGTTTCGACGCATTTTTCCGGAAGGCGATGCGCTGGGAGAGCAATCCGAAAGGCTGCGAACCCTACGATTACCAGCGACGGCTGGCATGCGGGGAGTGGCGGAAGGGGGATGACGAACGCCGGATCCGGCAGGAATGGCTGCGGGGCGGGACGGAGTGCCGTTCGAAGCTCATCAGCATCCCGACGGGGCTGGGGAAGACGGCGGGAACCAGTGGCAACGACTTGAATGCGCTCGCAGAGGAAATCTGTTCGACGAGTGTAGCGAGCGCCGGCCTAACTTTGCCTGTCGTCAATGCCGCGAATATCTCATCCAAGCGCCGCCTAACTTGTTTCGAAACGCCGCTGCACGCGGTCGATAGGCTCGCCTATGCTCTTGCATCTGGATTTTCCTCAGGCAATCTTGTGACGCATGAATCTTCGAGAGCAAATCCAGCGATGGCGGGCATTGCCACCCGAGGAGCAGCTTCGGCGACGTATGGAGTCGGTGCCGGAGAGCGTTTACTGGAGCATGTGGATGGAGGGGCAACAGGTAAGCCTTGCGTGGCTGAAGGAATTACACGTCCGGCGAGGGCCACACGCACTGTCGAAACCACCTGGGACGAACTCGCCTTCAGCGAAATAGCCGAACTGCTCGCCTCGCGCGCAAGGGAGATTCAATCAGGAATCGCGGTCGGTGCTTACGCCGACCTGCCCCTTGATGAGTCGCTGCTCGCCCTTCTTCACCGGAAACTTTGCGCAGAACTGGCTCCCGACTGGGCCGGCAAATGGAGAAATGTCGAGGTGACGGTCGGGGCACACGTTCCACCTGCCTGTTATAAAGTTGCCACAGCTTTGCGCGACTACGCCGAAGACTTGGCTGCACGCTGGGAATTCCTCTTCGGTGAAGACGAAGAATTGTTTCTGGAGACGCTTGCTTTCGCTGAAAGTCGCTATCTTTCCATCCACCCGTTCAAAGACTTCAACGGTCGCGTTGCCCGCCTCTGGTTACGCGAAATCCTTCGTCGCGCCAGACTGCCCGAAGTGCGGCTCGAAGTGCGTAGCGAAGAAGAAAGAACCGCCTGCTTCGCCGCTCTCCACGCTACGGATCGGCACGATCTCGCGCCGTTGAAAACTATCTGGCGTCAACGCTTTGCGGAAGCCGTCTAACCTGATGCAGCCTCTCGATTTCTTTACTTCAAACTACGGCATACTCCGTCCGCGCTATCAGCCCATGAAATGGATGGAGAGGATGTTTCGCCGCATCATCGACGGCGAGCCGCCGTCCTTGGTTGACCTGCCAACGGGAGCCGGAAAGACGGAATTGGTAGTTATCTGGCTGATTGCGTTGGCTTGGTACGCGAAGAATCGCGAAACGACAAAAGCGATGCCACGTCGACTGGTATGGGTGGTCAATCGGCGGGTGCTCGTTCAGCAGGTATTCAACCTCGCACGCGAGCTTCGAAGAAAGCTGGCTGACACCGCAGAAGTCAAACTTGACGAAATGCGCCGATCCCTCGCTTTGTTGAGTGGTGGGGGGACTGAGGTGTTCAAAGTTGCGGAGTTGCGCGGACAGATCATGGCCGACCGCGATTGGGCCATTTCGCCGGCGACGCCCCTGCTAATTATTGGCACGGTGGATCAAATTGGCAGCCGTCTGCTTTTCCAGGGCTATGGGTTGGGAAAGTGGGGGCGACCTCAACAAGCGGGCTTGCTCGGCGTGGATACGTGGGTGGCTGTGGACGAGGCGCACTTGGTTCCAGCGTTCGTGCTCACGCTACGGCAACTCCGGGGTTACTGCGCTGCTCCCACGGCGAAGCTGCCCGCGCCTTTCGACAGTGTCTTTTCCCGACTTCCGTTCTGGCACACTGAGCTTTCAGCGACACCGGGACTGCCTCATCCTTCTGTAGATAAACCCTTCAGTCTAACCGACGAGGAAAAGAATGATCCTATCATCGAGGACAGAATTCTGGCATCGGATAAACGGCAGGTTCTGGTGGAGTTCTTGCCACCGGGCAAGAAGGCAACGGAAATCAAGGAAGCCCTTGTCCAAAAACTAATCAGAGGCGCTGTTTGTTCTAAAGCACAGCGGATCGCAGTTTTTGTTAGCGAGGTCGGAGTCGCTGATAAGGTGGCTTCAGGAATCAAAGCCGCCCTCAAAATCGCAAATATCAACGAGGACCGCTTGTGCAAAGTCACCGGGCGCATTCGTGGCTATGAAAGGGACCGCCTTGCTGAGCAGAAGGCGTTTCAGGTCTTTCTCGCACCGAGAGAGGATGCAGCATGTGAAGCAGGCACCGACAGTTGGTATCTCGTCGGCACCGCAGCGGCGGAAGTTGGCTTGGATGCAGATGCTGACGCGATTTTCTGTGATTTCGCGTCGCTGCCAACGCTCTTGCAAAGACTGGGTCGGTTGGACCGGCGCGGTTTTTTGAGCCGCCGCCATGCGGACGGAAAAGGAGAAGAGCCGACGATGGTGATCTTTGCTCAGCGGTCAGAGACGGAAGCAAAAGTTCGCGAAAAGCTCACTGCCTTAGCCAGTGCACTTAAAACCGACAATGAACCATTTTCACCGGAACTGATGGCGGGCGCGCACTGGCTCAATGCAGTCAAAGCCAAGGACGAGAAAGCTGGCGACGACGCGAAGGAAGGAAAGTCGGCGAAAGACCTGACCGCTCCTCTCATTGATGCGGCGACCTGGAATGTTCTCAGCCCCGCGGACGGCGTCTGTAGCCCCAAAAAGAACTGGCTCGCAGATGAAAATGCACGGATCGCCTCGGGCCCGGTCGTCGTGCCGCCTTTGACCGACACGGTGCTGGACTACTGGAGCGCCACCACTGACGCCCGGAGCCCGCATCTATCACCGCATCCATTTCTCTACGGTCTTGCGGATGATGACGAAGGCACCCCTCTGATCGGCGTCGCCTTCCGACTCGAAGTCGAAGCCTTGCGCGAAACGGCGGACGACGAAGACAATACCGAGGCAACGGACGCCGTCGCCGATGTGGTGGAAATCTTGAAACGCTTCCCACTGCTACGCGCCGAGTTGCACCAAATGAAACTCTCTACTGTGCGCGACTGGCTGACATCACCAGAGGCGGAGAAGCATCCGCTGGTTTATCGCGCCCGTGACCAGTGGCACGCCAAGCCAGCCGGAGAGCCAGCCACATCAGCCGCTGCCGCGCTCGGCCCGAATGGCACTCTCATCCTGCCCGCCAGCGTGCTGATGCGCGAACCCTGCAAAAAGCTGCTGGAAGACTGCGAGCAGATCGGAGGCAAGGACACACCAATAAGTGATGTTCTGGATGGCGTCTCAGACCGGCAGCGAGCGCGCTACCTTCGCACCATCGAACCGCCTGAAGGATGCTCTGGCGATGATGGTGCGTGGCGCTGGGATGCCGAAGAACACGACAAGACTTCGCCAGTAGCGACCAAGCCGGATGGCTTCAGGCAATCACTCCGCAAGGAACTCAGAATCGGCGGCACAGACTATGTCTTCCGCTACTTCCGCCCGCACCAGAATAACCAACAACTGCAATATCTCGACGACAACGAAGGCATTCCCGGCCACATTACCCGTGCTGAATGTGAGGCCGCTCGCATCGCCGAGACCATCGCCCCGGGCGACAGCTTCCTGCGGACTCTGCTTGCCACCGCCGCGCACTTTCACGACGAAGGCAAACGCTTCTCCAAATGGCAGCGTGCCTTTGGTCGTCCCGCAGGAAAACCGGAAGTCGCTAAGCTCGCGCCCGGTCTGGAAAGGCCTGCTCCGCTTCATGGGTTCCGTCACGAGTGGGAATCCCTTCGGCAACTCTCCCAAAAGGGCGCGCAGCCACCGCCGGAGATACTAGCGGAAGCCCACGAACTCTGGCACGACCTGCTGCTTCACCTCGTCGGCGTGCATCACGGCCACCTCCGGCCTTCGATCACTGATGACGGCCTAATACCAACCACCGAAGCATCAAAGCAAAACCGGCTACGCCTCGAAGCCGCTGAACGCTTCGCCCGCCTTCAACGCCAGCTTGGCCACTGGCGGCTCGCCTACCTCGAAGCCCTTCTGAAAACCGCTGACGCTGAAGGCAGCCGCGTCATTCCCGAAGACGAAGACGAAGACGATGGAAACTGACACCCCACTCCTGCTCGACTTGGACGAACGAAACCTCGCCCACTTCCTCTCCGCACTCGCGCTCGCCGCACTGGCCCGGCGCGTGGAAGGCAGTGCCATCGAATTCCGCCGCTGTTGGTGGCCGGAACCGGGCCACTTTGCTATTCAGACGGAGCTTCCATCTGACGAATTCCGCCCACTGCTTTACGCCAAAGCGCACAACTTTCTTAAAGCGATGAAGTGGTATCCTGGTCTCGGTGGCGCGTCTTCCGGCCTTGTCGTTAGCGAGAGCGAAATAGGCGTGAACCCTTTCATCGCGCTTTCCGGGGCAGTCCGTGAAAACACACCACTCAAAGGATTCAGCGCCCGCGTGCTTCCCGGTGCGACGCTCCCAGAACAACAGGAAAAGCTGTCACCGCCAATAGTCCGCCCAGACTGGCTGATGCAGCGGAACTGTGGAGCAGGCAGTTGGGGATTCGACTGCCGCGTAAACATGCACGCCAGCGATGCAGGCATTTCCTCCGACGCTGAGAACACTGGCCACCTCGATCCCTTTTACCCGGCTGTGGAGCTACTCAGCCTTGCGGCGGCAGCATTCTTCGTCCCGGCCCACGCATGGCAGGTGCGGAAGAATGCTCTTCACGCATCTGCATGGACGAAACCCGTCCCGCTACCTATGGCCGCACTCGCTGCCACAGGACGCATCCACGGCCTGCCCGCCCGCAACTATCAATTCGACTACCGCGGAGCCGCACATGGCAAAGGCAGCGCCTATCACTTCTTCCCACCCGCCACACTTCAAACATCCACAATATGAGCCAAGCAAACAGACCAACGCCTGAACAAATCAAGGCCATCAACGACCACCTCGACGCCCTGCTAGGCATGGACGTCCGCAAACCTGGCAGTGCTGCCAATCTGCCCGCCGTCATTCGCATCACCGAAACCCTCGAAGCCGCTGGAGGCAAAGACTTCCCGGTTTTCCCGCCGTCCTACGCAGGTGAAGGAACGAACGCTTCGCCGGTATATGACCTCAACGGAATTGAATGGGGCGAAGTGTTGCGGGAGAAGTCCGCCAAGGACGGCACGAAGCGCGTCACGCGCTACATCAAGCGTGCCCGGCACTGCACGATGGACTCGCCTCAATCGCACGCCAACCGGACAGAAATTGCATTCCGCGACGACGAAGCGCTCCGCGCACTCGTGCCACAAGCGGAAGCCAAGATTCCTCGGAAAGCAGAGTTTGCCGACCAATCAAATGCCAACATCCTCGCGCTACCGCATCGCGTCGCTGATTTCCGCGTCCGTGCTTCAGACCAAAAAGAAGCTGCCGCGAAGGTCATCAAGGCATTCGCCAATGGCGACGCACTGCCGCTGCTGCGCTTTATGCCCACGAGCATCATATTCGGCTTCTGGGACAGCCGCGCCGAAGGCTACCAGCACAAGCATTCTCGCATTCTGCTTTCGCGTATTGATGCTTTCGGGGTCGTGCCATGCGAAAAGCGTTCGCTCTACACCGGCCCTTACTCGAAGGATGAGTGTGCCTCTGTGGTTCTCGGCAACGATAATCTCGCTCAGGAGCTCTCCGAGTATGATGACAAGGCGACCGAAGACGATGAAAAGGCCAAAGCCAGCAAGGATGCCAAGAAGTGGGCCGACAAGATGGCCGAACGAGGATTCAGCAACGCGCTGAGTAAACCGAATACTCCCGGGGGAGTCTTCGCTGAGCGCATCGAACGACTGGCCCTTATCTCGCTCACCGACATTGCGAGTGTCTTCTGCTTCAAAGAGAAAACAGACGAAACAGAAAAGCCAGAACCAGACAAGGATATGACCAACGCCGCTCGGCGCTACCTTCTTGCACTCGCACTGCTGGCGGAAAGTCACCCGCGTTCCATTGGCAGTTACCGGTTGCGCTCAGGCTGTGAGTTGCTGCCAGTGGGTAAGGAACTCGCGCTGCTCGGTGCAGGTCATGATTCCAAGGATGCCGATACCCTCAAAGCACTCTGTGAGAACCGTGAACTCTTGATTGAGGTGACAAAAGCCGCACACAAACTTTTGAACATCCCTTCGGAACTCCCACTGTTTGAGTCCGACGCAAAGAGTTTGAAGAGTGAGTTGGATAGCGGAAAAAAGAATGGGGTATCTGAAAATAAATCCAATCGCGGGAAGCGCGACAAGAAGGGGACAGCAGCCGCTGAGATACCTGTAACCCCGGAAAATTATACCGAACTTGACGACGCATCAAACTGATGGCTATGCCTCAACTCATCATCCATTGCCGCTACATCGCGCACAGCTACACCGGCGTGCGGCAGGACCGCACCCGGCGTGATGAACTCGACTGGCCACCAGCCCCGGCGAGGCTGCATCAGGCGTTCATCGCTTCGACACTCGCAAACCTGCCGGACTCGCGGCACGAGGATTTCGCGGGTAAGACGCTCGCCGCGCTGCGTTGGCTGGAGACGCTGTCGCCGCCGACCATCATCGCCAGTCGGCTCGCAGACGACAGCGAGTATCGCCGTGCCCTCATGGTGGCCATGCCGCACAACAGCCCGTGGAAGCCGGGTGATTTCTCGAAAGCCCACAACGATCTTGCGCCCGTGCTGCGCGCCACACCAGACCACGAAGGCTCGTTGCGTGCCGCCTATCGCTGGACGGACAACTCCACGGACTTTTGTCAGAAGACAGAGCTTCATCTGCCCGCCTTGCGCGAAGCCGCTGCCAAGCTACGCTACATGGGCCGCGCGGAAGACCGTGTGGAATGTGAAGTTGTTTGGTATCCGGATGGGCATCCGCAGCCAATCAGTGAATCACTCGAAATCTGGCGTCCATCCGCACAAGCGGAAGACATCTGCCTTCTCACTGCCCATCCCCAATCCACGGACGCCCTCACGGCCGAATTCGAGAAGGCCTGCGAACGTCGCGCGCGTGAAGCGAAGCGCCCGGCACGCCTCTTCCTTCACGAGCAAAGCTACGTCTGCGATGCCGCCGAAGGGTTGCTCCCTGCCCATGTCGCTATCTTCCAAATTTTTGAACGTGACTGTCCCGACCCGTTGGTCTGCGACGCCATCAATGCCCATCGCTGGCGCTCCCCGCTCCGAGGTCTCGCGTGCCGCATCGCAAAAGACGCCGAACGCTGGAACGATCCCGCCTTGGCCGGTGAACTCATATCTGGTCATTCTTCCGGTGGAGGACGTGTGCAGCAGCCTCATCTCGCCTTTGTCCCGCTTCCATCTCTTAGCCAGAGCGGAAAGGCCGACGGACGGGTGCGCCGTTTCGCGCTGCTAGGCTATGCCGCAAAGGAAGCGGAGAAGGAAGCCACCTCAATCTACCGCACCCTTGCCGCAAATCTTGACGGAGAGGAACTCGAATCCGATTACCGGCTTCAACTCATGGAAGACCCGTGCCGTGATAAAGTCTGGCCGCTCTACACACGACCCAGCCGTGTTTGGGTCACTGCTACACCTCTGGCTATCGCACGCTGCTACAAAGTTCCGACACACGCACCCGACGGCACGTCGCTTTCCAGTAACGAGCGCCATCGCCGTCGTCACTCCGAATGGAAGAAGCTCGTCCGCGCCAGCATGCACGACGTCCGCTTGCCTACAGACCTCGTGGATTCATGCGAAATACACCTTACGCCGAGTCCCTTCCTAGCTGCCACCGAGAGAGCAGAACGGTACCGAGCCAAACAAGAAACCATTCCTTTCCTGCACGCACGCATCGAGTTTTCTCGTCCGGTGAGAGGTCCCCTGCTCTTGGGAGACCGACGCTATCTCGGCCTTGGCCTTTTCGTGCCCGTGGACCCCGGCTCGAGGGATTGACGGTTTGTAGCGGGCGGGCGATTGTCATTGATTGCAAATCTTAATGACTTCCACACTATGAACCCCAATCCTGACAAAATAGACGATGCGGTGCTGGCGCTGCTGCACTTGACCAGTTTCACGGAGGGCAAGGAGCCGTTTACGGTGACCCGCGCTTGGAAGGGGCACGATTGGGAGGCGATGGAGCGGTTGCATGCGAAAGGGTGGATTGCGGACCCGCGAAAAAAGACTAAGTCCGTGGTTCTCACCGAGGAAGGCCGGCGGCGGGCGGAGGATCTGTTTCGGCGGTTGTTCTGCGAGGGGGCGTAGTCGGTCGGTGGGTTGGTCGCCGAGGGCGCGGTATTGGCGATCAGCATTGGCGATCAGCATTGGCGATCAGCATTGGCGGTCGAAAACAACATCGGCGGGGGGCGAGGACGGCAGGGATGGCACTCCGTGCCGTCCGCGGGGCGTACGCTTGCCTCACGAGTGGGGCATGGGGCCATGGGGCATGGGGCGCAGTTGGGTGGGCACCAGGCGCCGGGAAACGAACAGGCACCAGCGCCTATGGTTATTCTTTCAATGCTCTCGCCGGGGTGACTTTGAGCAACAGAACCCCGTGGGATGGAACCGCCGCGGAGTAGGAACCCTCAAACTTTCCAAGGTCCTTCTGCCGCCAGAGATCGCGGAGGAAACACGCGCCCCGGAGGCCGGCCGCCGTCCAGTCGAGGGTGATTGCGGTCCGCTCGTTTCCCGTGTTGAAAAGGCCGACCGCCATCGTCCCATCCGCCAGCTCCTTCACGTACACTTTCGCATCGCCGGCGGGCGTCACGCAGCGCGCGGCTTTGACCAGGGGATCCTGATCGAGCTCGATCACCTCGTCGTTGGTCAGGAGGCCCAGGGTGAAATCGTCAAGTTGCTCCAGGTCGCAGCCGATGAGCAGTGGAGCGGAGAGCAGGCACCAGAGGGAAATGTGGGTGTACTGCTCGTCGGGTGTAAGATTGGTCGGGTGCGGATCTCCCCAGCCGACCCGGCCGACAACGAGCATGTCCGGGTCATTGTAATGGCCCGGCCCCTGAAAGCCAGCCCAGACGGCCTGCTTGTCAAAGCCGATGGAACTCATGTTATTCCAACTGTCGTGGATGTCGCCGGTCGTGCGCCACAAATTGGCTAATGCAGCCCATTCCGCTCCCTCGGCCGGGTTGGCGCTGTTGGAGAGGCTGTAAACGATGTCCCGGCCTGTTGCGCGCAACGCCCGGCTCATGGCCCCGGTATGCTCGACGTCGATCGGGTTCCAGTCGTACTTGAGGTAATCGACACCCCACGCGGACCATTGCTTCGCGTCCTGCTCGACCAACGGGTGGGCTCCGAATTTCCAGTTGGCCTTGCGCTTGGCCATGACCATGGCGCCCTCCTTGCTGTTGTTGCGCGCGGCCTCGTTCTGCGCTCCGCCGACCAGCTGGTCGAAGGCGGGACCGGTCTTGCCAATGCGCATGAATTCGCTGTGGTCGCCGGCTTCAATCCAGTCGTATGTTCCGTCGGGGCGGTCGCAGGAGGAGCCGATGTGCCCCTCGTAGCTTCCCCGCCAGGGCGTGGAGTAAATCCCGAGCTTGAGCCCCATGTCGTGGATCTGGTCCCCCAGGGCCTTCATGTCAGGGAACTTCGAGTTGGATTGAATCGCGTTCAGGGCGCCACCGCGTTTGCCCTGCCAGCCGTCGTCGATGTTCACAAAGGTCCAGCCGTGCCGGCTCAATCCCGTGGCAACCATCGCCCTGGCGGAACGAAGCGCCTTGTCCTGGCTGACCATGCCTCCCCAGCAGTTCCAGCTGTTCCAGCCCATGGGCGGCGTCAGGGCGATATTCTCGCCTGCGACAATCCGAAGGGTGCGTTTCGCCTCGCCCTGTTCGTTTTTTGCAACCAGGGTGACCGAATATTCACCCGCCTTGGACAACGAACCCGTGATCCGGCCGGTTTTCGCATCGAGGGCCAGGCCTTCCGGGAGCCCTTCGGACGCGAAGTCCATGGGCCGCTTTCCCGTCGCGGCGATGGAATAAAGAAATGGTGAACCGGGACGCACTCCGAAAACCCGAGCCCCGTTGATCCTGGGAGTTTCGGCTGCGGGCGGAGTCAGGGGTGCCGGCAACGGCGGGACCGCCTGGGGCGCGGAATTCCGGGCTGTTGAAAGGCTGGTTTGCACAAGGGTCGTGGAAATAAGAATAGCCTGCGTGAGAAGGCGGGTGAATCGGGCGGGGAACGGGCTCATGGTGGATAGGTAAGGTGACCGGCATAAAATAAGCGACGGGATAAAGGGGAGTCAACGTCAAAGCCACGTCAAAGGGCGCGGGACAAATTTCTTCCGGCGGATCGCAATCACCGGGAGGTCTGTGTATACCGGGGTATATACGTGGAGAAAGAAAACGGTGTCGGCCTGCAACTCCGGGGAACACACGCGCCCTCGCGTGTTGGCGTCGGCGCCCTCGCCGACGCGAACTTTTGCTTCATCGAAACCACGGATTTCACGGATTACCACGGATGAAACTTATCCGTGTTCATTCGTGTAATCCGTGGTTCATCGGTTGAATGCGGGCTTCTTGAGAAGATGCCTTTGGCGGGGCGCCAAAGGCCGCACGCGAGGGCGCGTACGCTCCCCAGATCCCGGTCTCCGACGTTCTCGCAAGAATCGGCGGGCCAAATAATAGAAGAAATTTGTCCTGCGCCCACGTCAAAGGGGTTTGCATTCGCACTCTTGACCTTGGCACGCGAACACGCTTAATTGGCATCGGTTTTTCCCTTATGCTTAGCAACGTATTTTCTTTGAGGTTCCTCGGTGCGGTCTGTCTTTTCGCCCTGGCTGCCTTCTTCTCAGGGTGCGCTTCCGACCCGCGCCTGAACCGCGACACCCTGTATTTCGGCGACAGCCAGGAGATGATCGGAACGCCCGATCGCGGACGGATGGAGTTCGACAACGTCTCTTACTGGGATGGAGACGGCGTTCAGGGAAAACCGTCGATCCAGATCCGCCTGAGCGAACAGCACGCCTACTTCTACAAGGGCCGGACGCTGGTCGGGGTCTCGTCCATTTCCACCGGGCGCGAAGGCTTCAACACGCCGCTGGGCAGGTTCAAGATCATTCAGAAGGACAGGGACCACGTTTCCTCGCGCTTTGGCGATTTCCTCGACGGGCAAACCAAAGAGATCGTCAAGAAAGATGCCGATCGCGCGGTGGACAAGCTGCCCAGCGGCGCCATCTTCGACGGTGCAAAGATGCCGTATTTTATGCGGATTGTCGGCGGAACAGGCATGCATGAGGGTTTCCTGCCCGGGTATCCGGCCTCCCACGGATGCATCCGGATGCCCGGTTTTATGGCCGAGGCGTTTTTCCGCAGCGTTTCCGAGGGCACTGCGGTGGAGATCTGCCGGTAGGAACGCGCTCGGCGCTCGAATTTCCAAATGAATCCTGTTTTCATCACGCTCATTGTCGTTGGCGCGGCGGGGATTGCGTTTTTTCTGGCCGGACGCAAGATCGTCGCATGGCTGCTCCTGCTGGCGGGCCTCCTGGCCTCCGGCTTGGGCGTTGCCGCGGTTCACCTGATCGAAAAGGGTCCGCAGAGCGTTTTTGCCCATGTACCCCTGTCTCCGACCCGGGTTGCGTGGCTGGGCTCGATCCTGGCGTTGGCAGGGTTCGGCGTAGTCGTCGGCATCCTGCTCCGGACCTGCAAGGATGCGTTCAGGAAACCGCGGTAGACATAGAGGGACACAGGGCGCTGTCCGAACCGACGCCGGCTTGCGTTCACTCTTGGTCCCGCGGGCCGAAGTTCTTCTGGTCGAAAGGCTGGAATCCGATTTCAGCCACCGGTGAATTCTTCTTTAATTCGAACCGGCGCAACGTCGGACCCGAAAATCGCGGATCGGCGATGCGCGAATGCGTATCCTGTCCCTGCTTGCGCCAGTCTTCCCAAGCCAGTTTGCTGAACACGGGCGGTTTTTGATCGAGCATCCAGTAGAGATTGCCGTCGAAGCGATAGTTGTTGTCGGCGAGTTCTCCCGTGCAGACCGGTCCCTTTTCGCCATAGACAATGTTGTGCTCGAAGGTGAAGGAATTGTGGTCCTCTGCGCGCGTGCGTTGCATCTGCATGTCGCGTCCAAATGCGAAGATGTTGTTTCGCACGAGATTGTCCTTGCCGTAGTGCTGATGAAATCCGCCGTGGGTCGTGTTGTAGACCAGGTTATTTTCGGCCAGGATGTCGCTGCTGCCCTCGTCGAAGTAGATTCCCCAACCGCCGTACCGGATGGCGGCAATGTCATGCCAGCGGTTGTTCCGGATGACCGTTCCCGGCTGTTTGCCGAGGGTGTAAATGCCGCCCATGTCGCTGAGAATCGGTCCGTCGCCGCTGGAAAGGCGCCCGATGTGATGAACGTCGTTGTTTTCGATCCGGTTGCCGTTTGCCAGGGACGGTCCATAACCCCACGTCCAACCGATGGAAATGCCGCTGTAGTAGAAATCGTAGATCTCGTTGTGGCAAAGGCTGTTGCTGGCGCTTTGGCCTATCCAGACGCCGATTGCGCTGTGAAAGATTCTGCCTCCGTCATGAATGCGGCAGGCGCGGACTTCGTTCCCGGAGGTCTGTTCCGCCGCATTAGCGCGAATACACGTTTCGCCAATCTTGATGCCGCCGCCGGCCAGATCGGAGAAATCAGAGTGGGTAACACGATTGTGCTGGCAGGCGCGTCCCAGTTCGAGCGCATAGCTGCCGAGATTTTCAAAGTTGCAGTGCGTAAAGGTGCAATAGCGAATTCCATCCGCTGATACGGCTGCAGGAAGACCGACTGAAGCCTGGCTGAACCCGCCGATATCGCCATTCGGCCAACCGGGCTTGAAATCCGGCGGAAAATACCATTCGGTATGCGAGAACGACAATCCGCTAACGGTGACGTGTTCGACAAACCTGCCGTTATGCGGATCTCCTTTGAACGTCAAACAGGCCGCAAGACGGGGCGCAACGGCGTCGGCAGTGGCCGCGGTTTCATCCAGCAACGGCAGGTAATACAGCGTTCCGGTTTTGCAATCCAGATACCAATCGCCGGGGCTGGTCAGAAACGCCTGGGCGCCCTCCAGATAATAGAGATCGCCGGGATCGACATGAAAGACGCTGCGTTTTCCGCAGGCGATCGTGCGTGTCCCTTCGTCCACGTGCAACACCGGCAGATGGGAATCCACCCAGCGGTTCATGATTACCAAATCCGCGCCGGCGATCGATTGGACGCCCTTCAAGTCGCCTTCTTTGAAGACAAACTCAGTCTGGCCGGCCTTCCACTCCGGTTTGGAAATCGGGTCGACTCCTTTCTCGATGGCGAGATAGCCGGAATGCGGAAAGCGAGCCCGCACTGCCCGGCGTCCGTTGACCCAAAGCTGGTGGAAATTCCACTTCCCATCGCGCACCTCCGGGAGGTCGGCGGTCCACAGCCGTTTGCCATTCTTGATGGTTTCATGCCACCCGGCGATCCGCCGCCCGCCGCTGATGGTAACCCTTTGGCTTTGCCAGCCATCGAGGGTGAGTTTGGAATCCTCCGGAGTCAATTCCACGGGTTTATCCAGCCAGTAAGTTCCTCCGAGCAGGTGGATTGTGCGCTCGCCTGATTTGCGAGTTGCTTGCAGCGCCCGGGGTAGGGTTGCGAACGGCTTTTCGAGAGTTCCGGGGCCGTCGTCGCTGCCGGATGGCGACACAAAATAAGCAAGGTTTGCAGGAGGCGCCTCCGAAGCGAGCGTGAGGTCGACGGACTGGAGGGCGGTGGCTGCAATCATGAAAAGAAGAGTGCGAGTCATTGGAATAAATGTGTGTAATTAAAGTGCTCTATTCCGAAAACAACGATGGGCGGACGGTAGGGATGTAACTCGCAACGGATTGCAATGGGAGTTCTGAGGAACGCGCCAGCGACTGGTAAAGCTCCAACCGTTTTCGGTAGTGGGCCATCATCAACGTCTCAGTTGGCGCTCCCAGACAGCAGCACCGCGCTCCCGTCTCGTGTAATCTCAACTCGCGTGCGGTGGTCGGGGCCCTCCTTGAAGCGCAGCCGGTCGGTGTGTTCCCCAAATTTCTGAGCAGCCTCGCTTTGGCCACCGCTAATCTCAGGCATTGTCAAAGCGGGCTCGGAACGGAACGGCGTTAACAGAATGCGGAAAGCGGCGTCGGTGCCGCGTTTGGTGACGGTGAGCCGGTCGTAGGTTTGCGCGGGCTTTCCCGGTTCGTCAGGCCCCTTGAGGGTTTCGGTGGCGATCAACGGAAGAACCGCATCGCCGCTGCCGCCGGGACTAAGCACGGTGACGATGAGAATCGGCTCAATGGCGCCGGGAATAAGGGGCGGTTTCTCGCCTGATGCGGTGACTTCCTTTGCGGACGGATCGCAGGCGAGAGCGAGCTGGTTGACTTCCAAACCGGCAACGTCCGCCCGCCAGACGCCGGGGGCAAGCATGGCCGTCCACTGGTAGAGGTGTTCCCTGTCGTCCTTTCTGACATCATCGACGATCACGCCATAAGGGTGGTCTCCGCGGACCAGGGCGACGCTGCGATAGACGTATCGCATCGGGTTGAACGGCACGCGCGCGGTGGGGGTGAAGCCGGAGTAAGTGTAGGTTGGTCCGGTCGACCGCATCTTGTAGCGTTCGGTACCGGCAAAAATGCGGAGAATGGCCGGCGCGGGCTCCAATTCCCAATTCGTTTTTGGAAGGCGGATTTCCGACGCCGCGTCCGGTTGCGCATTCCACTGCCAGGAGTAGGCATACGTCAGATCGGCGGAGGCGGACGATGCGTCACGGCCGATGGTTGCTCCCAGCCATGCGGCACGTGCCGGGAATTTTTCCGGCATGGAGGTTCCGTCCACGAGGACATGGTTATGGAATTTCCCATCGGCGGCCGCGACAAAGGCAGACTCGGTAAACCAGTTCACGCCCAAGGCTGAGAAGTGGAACAGGCCGGCATCGGAGTGATGTTCGCCACGCCCAAGGTAGTGATTGGAACTTACAATCATGGCCATCCATGCCGCGTCGTTTGAGTCATCGCTGCGGACGGAAAAGACGCCCTGGACCGGGTCGCTGTAGTCGAGCTGCAGTTTCAGTGCGTTGCGCACGACGTAAGACCAATCCGTGTCGTAAACGACGCCGCGGGCGAGCAGTGGGTAAGTGGGACCGGGCAGGCGCAACAGCGGCAGTTTCGCAATCAGGCCCGGATACGTTGGGGGATGAAAGAACGGAAGATACCAACGGCGCACCACTTCGTCGGTCGTTTTGTCGGTGGAACGGCTACTGCCCGCTACCGAGAGAAGGTAATCCGCGCATCGGTCTTCGGGATAAAACGCCTTGATCTCGGCAACTGCCTGGAGCGAAAGCGCACTGGAACTGAACGCACCGCCGCTCAGGGTGAGCCATCCGTTCGGGCTGGTGCATTGCGCTTGCGCTTGCAGCAGGTTGCGGAAATGCGGATGCCCCCACAGGTTCTCGCCGCGGCGCGCCAGCACGATCATGGAGAGGAGTTGGAATTGAAGGCCCGGGCCGTTTGTACCGTTGCCTTCGAAGATTTGCCCGTGCTCGTCGATGCCCCACTCGCAGAAGGCGCGCGCCGATTCCATGCCGGATTCGTAAACCTCCCGGTCAAAGCCTTCCAGTCCTTCGATGGCCGTGGCCGCGAGAAATTGCGTCAGGCCCAGCGTCATCGAGTTGTTGTCGCGCATCCGGACCGGACCGTCCTGGCCGAACGAGCGGCCTCCGTAGGTGAGCTTGGCGATGATGCGGCGCATCGAGTCGCGTTGCTCGGGCGTCATCCATTTGCCCGCGAAATCGAGCGCGAAGGCGAGGTCCATGTGCTGGCCCGGGTGAAAGCTGCGCCGCCTCTGGAGTTCGGCATCGCCGGCGGTCTCAATGGAACTGCCGATCTCGCTGGCGCTGAACTGGCGCTGTCGGTCGATGAACGGCTCCCGCAACTTGTAATATGCGGCGACGGCGTTGGCGGTTTGGCGGCCTCGTTCGTTGTCGTCGGTCAGCAGGCAGTAAAGGGCGATCGATGTCAGGCATTGCGGCACGTAATCGACATGGGTGCTGTAAATGCCAGGCTTTTGCCCCTTGAAAACGTGCTTGGGCTCCCACGGGCGCGCGGGATCGCCCGGTTCAAACTCCAGACCGGTCGTGTCTCCCCTGGCCAGCTTCTCGAATATCTGACCGTCGCTCGTTTTCGGGTCCCACCACGAGCGTTTGAGAAGAGTCTCCATTTCGATCAGCGACATCTGGCCGAAGCGTTGCGACCGATGCCGTTCGGCCAGCACGGGAACGTCTTCGGGGCTGAACAGCAAGCGCGGATAAACGCCCGGCGCCGGCACCTTTGACCCCAGGAGGGCCGTATTGAAGCCGGTGAGATCGTATGCCGATTTGGGCGTGCACGGCCATTGCGTTTCCGGTCCGGCCAACGCCTCCACTTGCTCGGGCGCCGCCTTGATGCGCTCGGTCCATTTCCCCTGGCGCTTGAGGTTCGGGATGGAACGCGTGGCGATATCGGGATCGGCGAACTTTTCGGGTGTATCGAACAGGGTCACCACCGTGTCGAGTTGAACGGAGTCGCACTTGGCGAGACCCGCGTCCTTTTCGCCGACGACAAGCAACCCGAGCGGACTCTGGAAAACCTTCAGGCCTTTCGCAACGGCCAGTGCCGCGAGGGAAACATACGGCTTCCCGGCGATGTCGATCGATTCGGCATTCCGTGCGGGAACCGCTGGATTTCCCGTTCCCGAGATCGCCATCTCCAAAGTGTACACCCAACGATCAGCCAGGTAATCCGGCGCCGGCGTCGGTGCGACCTTCTTTAGATCCAGCACGGATGCAAAAGCTTGCGGAACGTAGATCTGGCCGTCCTTCAGGACCGCTTCGCTACGGAAATCGGCCTCGTCCAGCCGCACCTTGAACCCCTTCACGTAGCCAAAGCGGCTTCCCGCGAACACGGCGACGCTGTTCTTGATGCGCGCCAGCCCGGCTGCCCGCGCCGACCGCGTGTACGGCAGGCCGCGGTCCTGGGGCGGAGCCTCCGAACGCGATTCTGGGATTGCGGATGCGGAGGGCGGAACCTCGCATTTCGCAGACATTTGCGCGGCGGACAACACCACCACAACGACCGACAGCTTCTGGAGGAAGGAATTCACAACAAACGGGCAATTTACGCCCCTACCTTGCCCGAACATCGTGGCGCTGTCCACTATCCGCAATGCGGAATCGGCGCGGAGATTGGAACCACGGATTTCACGGATGGCCACGGATAAGAAAGACAAGGAAGAGTGGCAGTCGGTTCAATCGACAAAAATCCTATCCGTGTTCATCCGTGAAATCCGTGGTTTCCCTCATTCCTCCTGCACCACGGATTTCACGGATGGCCACGGATATAAAAGACAAGGAAGAGTGGCAGCCGGTTCAACCGACAAAAATCCTATCCGTGTTCATCCGTGAAATCCGTGGTTTCCCTCATTCCTCCTGCACCACGGATTTCACGGATGGCCACGGATAAGAAAGACAAGGAAGAGTGGCAGTCGGTTCAATCGACAAGAATCCTATCCGTGTTCATCCGTGAAATCCGTGGTTTCCCTCATTCCTCCTGCACCACGGATTTCACGGATTGCCACGGATATAAAAGACAAAGAAGAGTGGCAGCCGGTTCAACCGACAAAAATCCTATCCGTGTTCGTCCGTGAAATCCGTGGTTTCCCTCATTCCTCCTGCACGTGGTTAGGGGGGGCAACTATTTCCTACGTTCATCCGCTCCGCCGTTCCCGAAACGCGGGTGTTGGTTGTAACTTCGGAAAACAGGATGTTGATCGAGCTTCGGTCGTTACCCTCGTACCGCGCCTGCCCGAGCAGAGATACCTTGCTTATGAATAATACGAACATTGTTCTTGGAAATTCAGACTCGGTGCGGTGGAAGGCTTCAATGAGACAAAGACCTCCGGGTGCTTTTATCGCCTTGCTGGCGGCGGGTGTGCTGGCAATCGTTGTGAATTCATCGGCCGTTGCCGGTCTCGCAATCGATTTGGTGCGGTCGACCGATCGGTCCAGTTCGGCTACCACCATCACCTCGCCCGCACTTACCACGGGTTCCGCCAACGAACTGCTGCTGGCCTTCATCGCGACCGACGGCAACGGATCCACGATGACAGTCACGGGAGTGACCGGCGCGGGCCTCACATGGTCGCTCGTTCAGCGCGCCAATGCGCAACGCGGCACCGCCGAGATTTGGCGGACGTTTGCGCCAACGGTGCTGTCCAACGCCACGGTGACCGCGAGCCTTGCTCAAAAAACGGCCGCATCCATCACGGTGATCACCTTCACCGGCGCCGATACTTCCGGCGCCAACGGCTCCGGGGCGATCGGGAGAAGCGCGGGCGCCAGCGCGGCTTCCGGCGCCCCCTCGGCCTCGCTGCTAACCACGCGCGCCAATTCATGGGTCTTTGGCGTTGGCAACGACTGGGACAGGGCGATCGCCAGGACGCCTGGCTCCAACCAAACCATCGTTCATCAATATCTTGCCACAGTCGGAGATACCTACTGGGTGCAACGGCAGAATAATCCATCCCCGATGGTCGGAATGCAGGTGTTCATCAATGATACGCAACCGACCACGGATCGATATAACTTAAGCATCGTGGAAGTCCTTCCGGCGGTCGGGTCCGTCCCTGTTTATAATATCATTGGCGCGATCGCTCCCGCCACCCTCGGGGCCGGGGCTGCGATGAGCTTGAGCCAGGGGGGGACGGTTCTGGCTTCGACAACAGTGACCGGCAGCGGCTCGTATTCCTTTGCCGGCGTTCCAAACGGAACCTACACGGTTACTCCAAGCAAGACAGGCGTTGTGTTTACGCCCGGAAGCCAGGCGGTGACAATCAACGGGACGGATGCGCTGAATATCAATTTCACGGCTGCCAGCGCTCCAACCTGGAGTATCTCGGGCGCAATCAGTCCGAGTGCTCTCGGAGCCGGCGCCATGGTTTCGCTGAGCGGTCCGGCAAGCGCAACAACCGCGGCCGACACCTCCGGTTCTTACAGCTTCACCGGGCTTCTGAATGGGACCTATATGGTGACGCCAAACAAGAGCGGAGTCACTTTCACCCCCGGCAACCAGACAGTAATTGTCAACGGGAGCAATGCAGTCGGCATCAATTTCACGGCCCAGTCGCTGCCGCCTCCCGTTGGCAATTACCCGGACCTGAGCGACATGATCCCCACGGCCCAGATATCGGTCGTGGGCTCCGGAACCGGTCGGCAACTTCAATATACCCATGACACGTTCAATGGCGGGACCGGTCCGTTGGAAATATTACCGGTCTATAACTCGGCTTCGGGCAACTATCAGGGGTACCAGCATATTTATTCATTCAGCGCGTCAGGCTCCGCCACGCTCGTTCAGACCATACCCGTTGCCGGAGCGTTCGTTTTCGATGCCGCGCACGGGCATTTCCACTTCCCGTTTGCGTCGTACGGGCTTTACCCGTCGAATCCGGATGGAACCATCGGATCGCCCGCCATTGCGGTGAGCGCCAAAGTCGGATTCTGCATCGACGATTCATTCATCTTAAATACGAACCCGCCGTTGCCGAACGCCGGCGCCTTCGGCTCGTTTCCCGGCCCGTTCGGTCAGTTCGGCTCATGCACCGATCCGACATCTCTGCGCGGCTTGTCCATCAGCGGCGTGGACGAATACGATCAAACTGACGAAGGCCAGTCGATTACGATTTCCCCAACCTTGAGCGGCACGTTCTGGCTGCGGGCGATTGTCGATCCGTTCAACTATTTCGCGGAGAGCGACAAGACCAACAACGAAACGGATGTCCAGTTGGTCATCGGCGCGAACAATAGCGTCACCGTGCTTCAAACGGTGGCTCCGAAGTTGACTCAACCTCCCGGCATCGTTCTGACCTCGCCGACCGGCGGCGCCGTCAGCGGTACAGTCCAACTCAGCGCGAGCACGGCGGCAAGCGGTTCTGTGCAATACCTTGTGGATGGCCTTCCGTTCGGCGCGCCGGTGTCGAACGCACCCTATCCGCTGGCATGGAACACTACAGGCGTGCCGAATGGAACCCACTGGCTTGCGGCTCAGGTTTCCGATTCGACTGGGCGCGTCGGCACCTCGGCAGTCACGAGCGTGACGGTGAACAACAGCACCACCATACCGCCGGTGGTCACAATTACCGACCCCGACGCAGGTTCAACAGTGTCCGCGGTGGTTACAATCGCCGCAACCGCCGCGGCACAAGTCGGCGTACCCTCCGTGCAATTCTATGTAGACAATAGTGCGCTGGGTTCGCCGATCGCCGCGCCGCCATACATGACTTTGTGGGACACCCAGACGGTGACGGGCGGCACGCATATTCTTACGGCGTCCGCGGTGGACCAGAGCGGACTCACTGGCTCTGCGGCCCCCGTGGCGGTCATCGTGGACAATTCGCATCCCGCAAACCCGATAGGAATGGATGCCACGGTCTTTCAGGATGGCAGCGGTACGCTGCAAACACCGGCGTTCTCGACAACAACGAATTCGGACTTGATCGTCGCATTCGTGGCCTATGACGGCCCCGCCAACGGCACACAAACGGCCACAGTAAGCAGCGGCGGCGGACTGGTCTGGCAACTCGCCAAGCGCGGCAACAGTCAGTTGGGCACCGCTGAGGTATGGGTTGCAAAGGCAACGGACTTCCTGTCGTCTGTAACCGTCACATCGCAACCGGGAACGGGTGGCTACCATGGTTCGCTAACCGTAATTGCGTTCACTAACGCGTCAGGCGTTGGCGTGGTCGGAGCCGCCGGCGCGTTGACCGGCGCGCCGAGTATTTACCTGCCGGGAATATCGGACGGCAACTGGGTCTTTGCCGTCGGCAACGACTGGGACAACCCCATCGCGAGGACGCCGGTCAGCGGTCAGGTTCTCGTCCATCAAAAAGTCGATACGCAAGTCGGCGACACCTACTGGGTGCAGTCCACCGCCGCTCCCTCGCCGGTCGGCGGCATCGTCACGATTCAGGATACCGCGCCGACGACAGACCGTTGGAACTACGCCGCCGTCGAGATTGTCGCAACGCGGCAATAAGGGGCCGTCTGGCGTCTCTCCTGGCGTGGGATTGCGCCGCCCTTCGGCGCCGCTCCATTTGTGCGAACACTTTCTCCACGCTGGTGTCGCGCCGCGGTAGGAAATAGCGCCGACGAATTAGCGCTGAAAGCGCGGTACAAACCCCACGTGGGCCTTTGTGATGGGCCTACAGCCCAAATCGGCCCTGCGGAAGGAGTCCTATGGCGTTGCCATAGTACATCGCTTGCCTCGGGAAGGATTTGAAAAACGCTTTCCGCCATTCGTTCGGAACATACCGGCAAGCCGTTTTGAAGAACATCGCGCAGGTTTCCGACGAAATGGGGAACAGTATCGGAATTTGCAAGTGCAACTACGCCAAGCCGATTTCCCCGGAAATCGCTCAGGAATGGTTTTCCATTCTCCCCGAGTAAACCGGGGAGGGCGGGGAGAAAGGGCAACCCCGACACGGGTTGCCCTTTTTCTTTTCCCCGGATGCCCGACGTTTGACCGGAATCCGGCCCCGGTGCATTCCCACCCTCCCGTTGCCGAATCGGGCTTTTGTGGGCAACGTGGGCGGATTGCAAAGCGGGTTCCGGGGGTAAATCGACCCCGGTTGAACGTTAAGGGCGCTGTCGCCTCCGGTCTGGTTCGCGAGTGGCAAAGTAGGCGAAAAAGCGTTGACAGGGAATCCTCCATCCGGTTAAAAGGGAAAAAATGAGCACTTTAACCAAACAAACCAACAACGCCCCCTCCGATCAAAAGCCCGCCGTTCTTGCATTCCAAGCATGGCAGTTTTGAGGCTGCTCTGAGCTATCCTTTCAAACCATCCGAACCAACCAACTAACAAACAGACAAAGCCCACTGCCCGCCGCGCCTCCGAACGAACAACCCGGAAGCGCGGCGCGGTGAAACTTAAACAAACATATCCTTCCCAAGCGCATCTTGGGAAAAAGAAAAATCTATATGGAACTAGAAATTACATGGAAAAGAGCGATTCGCATTTGGTGGTCATACTTTTGGCGTAATCTGCTAGCTGTCATCGCATCATTGTTCATCGGTGTAATTGTCGGAGGGGTCATCGGCTTAATTTTAGGAATCGCGGGTGTCCCCCCCGAAACGATCAAGATTGTATGTATGCCAATCGGCGCCATCATCGGGCTAGCGTTATCCGTTGTCCCGATAAAGCTCATTCTCGGAAAAGATTTCGGCGAGTTCCGCTTGGTTCTTGTCTCTAAAGAAGCGCCACCGTTACCAGCTATTCCGGAAGGAAGTGAGACGGACGCCGAACAATGACTATTCCAGATCGCCACCGAGTGATCCTCGCTGCAAGCGGTCTTCTTTTGCCATTTATTTTTCTCTCGCTCCCAAAGTTAGCGAAGCGCTTTGGGAGCGTCTTTCTCTTGAAACTCCGTTTCCCGATTGGCAGCCTGGCCTCATGAGAATCCGCACCAAAGTTTGTGAAAAAGCCCATTACCCGCTGTCGGGCCACCCAGCCAACAACCCGGAGGCGCGGCGCGGTGAAGCAACAGAGTTGCGGGAAGCGGAGGCGTTCCCAAAGCGCTTCGCTTAACTTTGGGAGCGAGAGGAAAAAAAGCGCTTCAGCCCACACTTTATGAAACAAATAATTCTGGCTCTCCTGTTTTCTGCGTCTTTCGCGATGGCGATGGAATGGGAGACAGCGTTTGAGGTTGCTGTTTGCCCAAACCGGGCAGGATACGAGACCGTTGGCGCTCGCGCCGTCGCTCTCCTTCGGGAGCACGACATCAAAGCGATGCTCATGTATTTCGACAAGCCCGATAGACAGCATATCGAAGCGTTGACTGAGGACGCCGAAGACGCAAACAGATGGGGGCTTTACGTCCATATTAGCGAAGCCACAAAAGCTCGTAGGGTGCTCAAAATTGCAATCGACAACGGCCTGCGGATTAAACTTACACATGCGCCTAAACCGCAAACAATCAAAGCATCTAACCTTCTCCCTAACTAGCGTCATACGGGTTTCCTTTTCTAAGTGACTCGCTAGTTACTTCCTTCAAACAGACGGCGCCGCGCCGAGTGAGATGCCCGTTCCCAAAGCGCTTCGCTTAGCTTTGGGAACGAGAAGAACCGTTGGTCCAATTTACCGCTGCAATCTCAAACGAGAAAACTACTGTTAGCCGAATGAAAAACATTGCATTTTTATTGGTGGTGTTGTGCGTATCGACCTCGGTCGCTATGGCTCTAGATTTAAAGACGAAGGATGGAGTTGTCTCCATTCCTTTGCAAAGAGGATGGGTATTCGCAAGCGCGGGTCGTCCTAGCCCATATGACGGCATTTCCTTCTCCCCGCAAAACTACAAGGAGGACTGGGGACACGCCACGACAACTCTTAGTTTTTGGGGAGCGGATCAACAGGAATCTAGCGACAAGTCCAAAGAACCGAAGTCACGAAAATTAAGAGAATTTAAGGCGGGATCTCAAACGGTGAGGCTAATGTTTAGCAAAAACTATATGGTGGATTATTTTTCTACGTGCTTTGTCAGGCAGGGCCATTGGGTGTTTGCGATGCTGGCAACGTCGGAACGCCGAGACGAAGAATATAGAAAACGTATGCTAGACGATTATATCGCTATCGTGAAAAGCCTTTGCGACTGACCTGCCGGCAACCGAATGAACGCGCGCGCCGGAGAAGCGAGCGGAACATGGCGGACTAGCATCGGCAATGTATCTGACTTGGCGCGGAGGTTCTCCCCTCGTTACGGAGCTGGGCTCCGTAACGCACCCATCTTTCGAAGCGTCGCATTACGTCCGCCCACGCTTTGGTCTCGTTCCCAGGCTCCAGCCTGGGAACGCCCCTGTCTTGGAGGCTCCAGCCTCCCGTTCCCCTCCGGTGCGCTGTGTTTTTGGAGGTCCGGCAGGAGGCTGGAGCCTCCGAGAATACTGCATTCCCAGGCAGGAGCCTGGGAACGAGCGCGCGTTACTAGAGACTCCAAGCTTAACTTAATGGCAGTGGGGCAACGCCCTAGGTCTTTGGGCGAAAGGCCGTTAGCGCTAAAAGCGCGTTCCATACCGCCGGAGATATGGAACGCGCTTACAGCGCTAAACGCTCTGTTTTTCGAGGTCCTGGGGCGTTGCCCCAGGCTGGTATGGAGCCGGGCCGTTGGCCCTGAGAGGCGGCGGGCGACAACCGGTTCTTGCCCAAAAATCAACGCCGCGCTTTGGCCGCCTGCAAGTCTCAGGGTGACAACGCTCGGGGCTCCGTTCTCACTCCTGCGCCCGATTTGCAAACTTGTGGGTAATGGAAAGGAATCTCCACCGCTTTCGAATGCGATTGGACTCAGGAATTACCCGAAGTGTTTCCTGCGCCCATCGGACCGTCGCTGTGGAGGCGAGCGGGCCTCGCTGCAGTCCTATAACACGTTGGCGCGATCACGACGTGGGATGGTTTTCCCGCACCGAACGGTCTCCGCGTCGATTCCAGGTAGAGATCAGGAGGTCTGAGATTGCTTGATTACCGACGCTGCGGCGCTAGCGGTGCGACAAACTTTCGACCGAAGTCCAGAACCGAACGGGTGAAGGTATAATCGGCTGTTTCAGGAACGCTGTGGGAGGGCGAATTCACCCAGCTTTCAACAACATACTGGTCGGGAGCTCCGGCGACGGAAGCATAGGCATATCCTTGAGCCATCACGCCGGTCAGCCAGGTGGAATCGTCGGCCAGGCCACGGTGTTTCATCAAATCGGTGCCCGGAGACCAGTAGATGAGGCTAAACGGGAGTTTGATGCTTCGGCAGTAGTGTTCAAGCTTCTTCACCTCGTTCCATGAGCCTTCATTGCGAATATCGAACACGATCCAGTCCACATCCACGCGATAGAAATCCAGCCCTTTGATTTTCTTTTCCGCCAGCCGCTTTTGCAAAGCGTCGATCCACTTCATCTGCCCGGCCAGAGGAAGACTCGGGTATGGTTCGATATCGCCGATCAACATTTTCGGATAATTCGCGCGCACCAGGCCGATGAAATTTGCGGTCTCCTCCACGGCGTATTCGTCCGGCTTGTGCATGCTTCCGCGAACGCAACACAGGGGTTCGTCCATCGCGACGGAATAAATGGATCCGCCGAGGCGCTGGAGGCGATTCCACATGGGTTGCTGGCGCTTGAAGGTTAACGCTCCTGTCGGCCCCCAGTCTTTGATCGCGCCGACTTCCAGCTCCAGCTTAATCTTCCATTGGTTCATCTGGGCGAACCACGCTTTGAGTTCAGAATCGGTAAATTCGCAGAAGGTCCAGTCCGCGTACAAGAGCGCATCGGTCAGCGCACGGGCCTCTTTCCATTGATCGGGCTTTTCGAAAAGCTCGCGAAAGCAAAGTCCCTTGTTGATCGCGTGACCGTTGGGAGGGCCGACTACATAGTGCGGCAGCGGATTGTCGGCGTTGGCAACCGGCTGCGCATTGATTTTTGAGCAGGTGAACCCAAGAGAGACGAGGGCGATGGTGACGGCGATGTTGTTGATACGCATGGGACTATTTTTGTGAAACTGTTGGGCTCGATACAAAAGCGACATTGAGAGGCGTCTGGATCGCCTTCCCAGACTTGGATCTGAGCGTGACGGACGTGCCGTCCGCAGATGCGCGAATGCTTTTTACGATATCGAAGCCGCGCGGGATAGCCGCAACCGCCATGATGAAATTGACGGCGAACGGGTGTTTGGGATCCATGCGAACGCACGTCTCGATGCCCTCACGGTTGAGGAGGTTCGATGCCGCGGATTCAGCCAGTCCAAAATGAAAGTTGGAGGTCACTTCTTCCAAACCGATGACGCGACGGTGCCGACTGCTCCATGGCGCGTAATGCCGGCCACCGTTGGACATCCAAAATACAGTCGAGCGAAGGCCCCGTGGATTTTTCAAACTAAACCAGACATAGCCTTCTTCGGGAACCACTATCGCCGTCCACGCAAACGGCAGAGCGGGGTCCGCCGCCATGAGCACGAGATCTTCATACCCCTCGCGCGCCGGGTAGGCGGAAAGATCGGCGAATTGGCCGTCGGACCGCGGAACACGTTGCAGCGTCCGGAATTTGGCTCCTTGCTTGAGGATGGAATAGCCGCCTGTCACGGGATTTTCGAATGTTCCGGGGAACACCTGTCCATAGGTGAAACGGCTGAGGCTTAGCCGTCCGGTGGCTCCCACCGGGATTTTCAAGCAGGGGTGATGCCCAAATGACATCGGACCTTTGATGCCGGAAATGACGTGCTGCTGGTAAATGGCGGAGTGACCGGGAACAAGCTCAACGATCTTCTGCACGCGTCCCTTTCGGATTGTGGTCTCCATCGAAAGTTCAAGACGCTGGGGAGTCCCAGATTCGAATGTCCACGGAGCGTTGGCAGTCTCGCCATGAGGCGGATAAACCTCGCCGCGATACGGCTTTTCGTTGCCGCCAAATGGCATGCAAAAAAAATCGCCCCGCATCACACGAAGCAGCTGCGGCAACTCCGGGGCCTGTTTCTCCTTTACCCAGGGCGCGACGGCAAACGGCTCAACCCATCGATCCTTGCCGATGCAAAACCGGACTGGACCCAGATGCCCCGCCTGACGGGTAACCGCCGCCTCGATGTTGGCGGTGGCCAAAGTCCAGCTCTCTTGCCCCTGAATTTTGCGAAGTGATGACATAATGAAGGGATTGGAAAAGGGGAGAATCTATGACAGGGCGGGTGTGAGTCAAGTAGAAATGTAAGGGTTTACACCGGCCAGGCGCAGGACAAATTTCTTCTATTATTTGGCCCGCCGATTCTTGCGTTCCAGCCGAGAGCAAGAAGCGCAGACTTATGTCTGAGCGTTTGTGGAACTCGGGATGCCACAAAAAGTTACGTATTGCCCTGATCGTGGCACGAGCCCGCCCGATCGGAAAGGAGCAATAGAAGAAATTAACGCACACTGTTCGGATAGGATTTTGGAGAAAGCTCCCGCGGAATGCGTTGGAAGTTCTGAGGAACGCGAGAGCGTCGTGGAGTGCGGCAGTTCTGTCATTCCATTACCCACAAGTCCGAGGCCGAGCACGGAAACCGGAGCGGCCCTTATTATTTGTCATCCTGGTGCGCCCGTGAAGCGGGCGTCAACGTGGGTGAGAGTCCCACCGGTGCAGTTAGACGGTTCAGCACCGAAGACCGTGCCAACTGCGTCGCCGTGAGGCGGGGTGGGGAGC
>Ga0316222_1001289_pt1 | contig 31345 bp, 27 predicted proteins | sample TBH18011metaG_FD_206008 | JGI IMG/M metagenome (GOLD analysis project Ga0316222, IMG submission 206008) | Freshwater microbial communities from Trout Bog Lake, Wisconsin, USA - TBH18011 | ecosystem: Environmental > Aquatic > Freshwater > Lake > Hypolimnion/Profundal zone | place: USA: Wisconsin... | reverse complement strand
AGAGTGCGATTTTCAATAGCGAGAATTTCTCCAGTATTGCCACCGATGCCAAGGGGGTTATTCAGATTTTCAACGTGGGGGCGGAGCGTATGTTGGGCTATGCGGCTTCCGACGTGATGAACAAGATCACGCCGGCGGACATCTCCGATCCGCAGGAAGTGATCGCGCGTGCCGAAGCCTTGAGTATTGAGCTGGATACGCCAATCACGCCGGGTTTTGAGGCGCTGGTATTCAAGGCGTCTCGCGGCATCGAGGATATATATGAGCTGACCTATATCCGCAAGGATGGTAGCCGATTCCCTGCCGTGGTGTCAGTCACCGCCCTGCGTGATGCACAGAATGAGATCATCGGTTATCTCTTGATCGGTACCGACAACACCGCCCGAAAACAGGCGGAAGAAGCGCTGCTCAAGGCAGGCGCCTTGCAAAGTGCGATTTTCAATAGCGAGAATTTCTCCAGTATTGCCACCGATGCCAAGGGGGTTATTCAGATTTTCAACGTGGGGGCGGAGCGTATGTTGGGCTATGCGGCTTCCGACGTGATGAACAAGATCACGCCGGCGGACATCTCCGATCCGCAGGAAGTGATCGCGCGTGCCGAAGCCTTGAGTATTGAGCTGGATACGCCAATCACGCCGGGTTTTGAGGCGCTGGTATTCAAGGCGTCTCGCGGCATCGAGGATATATATGAGCTGACCTATATCCGCAAGGATGGTAGCCGATTCCCTGCCGTGGTGTCAGTCACCGCCCTGCGCGATGACCAAAATGACATCATCGGTTATCTCTTGATCGGTACCGACAACACCGCCCGCAAACAGGCGGAAGCGGCGTTGCTCAAGGCCGGCGCCTTGCAGAGTGCGATTTTCAATAGCGAGAATTTCTCCAGTATTGCCACCGATGCCAAGGGGGTTATTCAGATTTTCAACGTGGGGGCGGAGCGTATGTTGGGCTATGCGGCTTCCGACGTGATGAACAAAATCACGCCGGCGGACATTTCCGATCCGCAGGAAGTGATCGCGCGTGCCGAAGCCTTGAGTATTGAACTGGATACGCCGATCACGCCGGGTTTTGAGGCGCTGGTATTTAAGGCCTCCCGTGGTATCGAAGATATTTACGAGCTGACTTATATCCGGAAAGACGGCAGCCGTTTCCCTGCCGTGGTGTCGGTCACCGCCTTGCGCGATGAGCAGAATGACATCATCGGTTATCTTTTGATTGGCACCGACAACACCGAACGCAGCCAGATCGAAGAGGAGCGGCAGAAACTCGATCAGCGCTTGCGCGATCAGCAGTTCTATACTCGCTCCCTGATTGAGTCCAATATCGACGCGATCATTACCACCGATCCTTCGGGAATTATTGCCGACGCGAACAAGCAGATGGAGTTGCTCACCGGTTGTACGCGTGACGAGTTGATCGGCGCGCCGTTCAAGAATTATTTCACTGATCCTGATCGGGCAAATGCAGGCATTAAGCTGGTGCTGAATAATAAAAAGGTCACCGACTACGAGCTCACGGCTCGTGCCCGCGACAACAAGGAAACGGTGGTATCACTCAATGCCTCGACCTTCTATGACAGGGATAGAAAATTGCAGGGTGTGTTTGCCGCTGCACGCGATATTACCGAACGCAAACGTCTGGATCAGGTATTGCAGGAAAATAACATTGAGCTGGAGGCCGCACGTTCGGTGGCGGAAAAGGCTAATCTTGCCAAGTCGGATTTCCTGTCGAGCATGAGCCATGAGTTGCGCAGCCCGCTCAACGCCATCCTGGGTTTTGCCCAATTGATGGAAACAGATAGCCGACTGGACGCTCCCGATCAAAAGGAGAGTATAGGTCAGATACTTCAGGCAGGTTGGCATTTGCTGACACTCATCAATGAAATCCTTGACCTTGCCAAGGTCGAATCCAGACAAATGGCCTTGTTGGAGGAGCCGGTATCGTTAGCCGACGTTGTGCTCGAATGTCAGAGTATGATAGAGCCTCAGGCGCAACAACGGGATATTAAGATTACAGCCTTGATTCCTGATGTTTCGCTTTTTGTCCGTGCCGATCGCACCCGTCTGAAACAGGTGATTATTAATCTGCTCTCCAATGCCATCAAATACAACCGCAGGCAGGGGGCTGTCGAAGTGGCTTGTAATACCAACATGCAAGGCTACACGCGTGTGAGTGTCAAGGATAGCGGTGTGGGATTGTCATCCGAGCAAATGAAACATCTGTTTCAGCCCTTCAATCGTCTGGGGCAGGAGGCCAGTCGCGAGGAGGGAACCGGAATCGGCCTGGTGGTGGCCAAGCGCCTGGTCGAATTGATGGGCGGTGTGATCGGTGTGGAAAGCACGGTTGGCGTGGGCAGTGTATTCTGGTTTGAGCTGAACTCGACTGCCGGCCCCGAACGGGCGAGTGAAGATGCCGAACAACGGTTTCTGATCCCGCCGCCGGCTATGCATAATGCACAATTGCATAGCCTGCTTTATGTCGAGGACAATCCGGCAAATATGAAACTGGTTGAGCAGATCATCGCGCGTCAGCCTAAGCTCTGTCTGTTGACTGCGGTGAACGGCAGTATCGGCATCGAAATTGCGCAGAATGCGAAGCCGGATGTGATCCTGATGGACATTAATCTGCCCGGTATCAATGGTTTTGAAGTTCTCAAGCTGCTGCGTGAAAATCCCGCCACTGCGCATATCCCGGTGTTAGCCATCAGTGCCAACGCCATGCCTTTTGATATCGAACGGGGCTTGCAGGCAGGATTTTTCCGCTATCTTACCAAGCCTGTCATTGTGCACGAGTTGATGTCCGCGCTGGATCTCGCGCTGGAATTTGCGGATAAAAATAAATAGAGAAGGGGTGGGTTTATGAAGACTGAAGCTGATATATACAACGCCAGTATCCTGATTGTCGATGATCTGGCTGCCAATGTGCAATTGCTCACGCGTATGCTGCAATCCGCAGGCTATACCTCCATCGCTTCCACAATGAACCCGTTTGACGTTGTCAAGCTGCATCGAAGCAATCACTATGATTTGATTATGCTGGATATTCTGATGCCTGGCATGGACGGCTTTCAGGTGATGGAAGCGCTTAACGAAGCGGCCCTGGATGACTATCTGCCTGTGCTGGTTATCACGGCACAGCCGGGGCATAAGTTGCGCGCGCTTCAGTTGGGTGCCAAGGACTTTGTTGCCAAGCCCTTTGAGTTGCCTGAAGTTCTGGCAAGGGTGCATGGTATGCTGGAAGTGCGTCTTTTGCACAGGGCCTTACATGCAGCCAACGAGTTGCTGGAACAGCGTGTGCGTGAGCGGACCGCTGAACTTCAAGAGAGCTATCTGGAAACGATATTCACGATGACGCGCGCGGCGGAGCACAAGGATGACGATACCGGTTCGCATGTACAACGGATCAGTTACTACAGTCGCGAGTTGGCCAGGCTGTTGGGGTTGGATGAGGAGTATGCCGGGCAGATATTTTTCGCCAGCCCCATGCACGACATCGGCAAGATAGGTATACCCGATCATATCCTGCTCAAACCGGGCGGTTTTACACCGGAGGAGTGGACTGTCATGAAGCAGCATGCCGTGATGGGCGAGGAGATTCTGGGCAATAGCAAATCGCCTTATCTCAAATTAGGCTGCGAAATTGCGCTTAATCATCACGAAAAATGGGATGGCCGCGGCTATCCTTCCGGCTTGCGCGGAGAAGAAATTCCACTGGCGGCACGTATCATGAATATTTGCGATATCTATGATGCGTTAAGAAGCCGGCGTCCCTATAAGCCTGCCTTCGATCATCAAAAGGCGATGGAAATCATCGGGAATGGTGATGGCAGAACGATGCCCACGCATTTCGATCCGCTGATTCTGGCGGTATTTCTGAAAAATCATCAAACCTTCAGCGATATTTTCGAAAAATATGCCACGATGAAGAGCGTTGCTGATTAGGTCGCACCAATTTAGCGGCAAGGAAAAATCCTTGCGGGTAAAACAGACAATATCCGCATGCCTGAAATATCCGGGTGAAGACGATCAGAGGCTGCTTTAAATTCACTAACGTTTCAGGCGCTAGCGCAATTTTATTTCGGTCCGGATACGCGACAGCATGCGACGCTGGCGGAGATCCAGATCCCGCAGCATTTGCAGATTCGCATTTTTGCCGGGAAAAATAGCCGGATCTTTGGCCATTTCAGGATTCATGTAACGCATCATGTCAAGATTGGGATTGCCGGAGCCAATCAGATTGGTGAGCTGGGCGGCATTTTTCCCGTTCAGTATAAAATTAATGAATTGCAGTGCCGGATCAGGGCTATGCCCGCTGTTGTGCAGCACCATCGAGTCCAGCGCCAGCACAGCAACTTGTTTCGGAATACTGGCCGCAATGGTGAATTTCCGTCCTGCCAGTTTGGTGTCCTGAGCTACCTGAAAAATATCGCTGGAATAACCATAATTCATTTGCCGGCCTTGAGCAGGTTGGGTGCGATGCGGGAGGCCAGTACGATGAGGGTAAGCATCATCAGGCTGGATACGGCATTCACCTGGGGGGTGACCGCGCTTTTGATCATCGAATAGATGCACAGCGGCAGTGTGGGTATGCCGACACCAGCGGTGGAAAAGGTGATTACAAAGTCGTCCAGTGACAAGGTGAAGGCCATCAGCGCACCGGCAATCACTGAGGGGGCAATCAGCGAAAAGGTAATGTAGCGAAAGGTTTTTCAGGGTGAGGCACCGCAGTCGCGCGCACCGGGCGTTGTGCCGCGGGTGTGTCCGCCAGATCCTGACCATCGAGCAGTATCTGCCCGGTGTCCGGCAGATCAAATCCTGCGATCATGCGCAATATACTGGTTTTACCGCAACCGGAGGGGCCCTGCAGGGTAAAAAATTCACTCGCTTCAATGTCCAGACTGAGCTTGTCTACGGCCGTTAAATTGCCAAAGCGGCAAGTTACATTCTTGATTTAAAGCATGCTTCCTTAGTCATGCAGAAGGTCAGAAGCATCATTCATTTGCCGCCTCCTGTGAGCGGAACAAAGCTGACCGGCAAGATAACGGCACTGCGGCTCGTCCCGTCACTGTTTTTGGTAATCAGCCGCAACTCCTGAAGGTGTGAAGTGCGCGCCACCGGAATGACCATGCGCGCACCGGCTTTTAACTGATCCAGTAACATGTGCGGCACATGCTCTGCCGCTGCGGTGACGATAATGCCGTCAAACGGCGCATGTTCACGCCAGCCCTCATTGCCATCGCCTTGTTTTTGATAAATATTGCGATAACCCAATTCCGTGAGCAGCTTTGCTGCCCTGTCAGCTAAGGACGCGATGATTTCCACGCTGTAAACGCTGGCCGCCATCTCGGCCAGAATAGCACTCTGATAGCCTGAGCCAGTGCCGACTTCCAGTATTTTGTGCTGTTTATCCGGTGCCAGCAGCTGGGTCATCAGTGCCACAATGTAGGGCTGGGAGATGGTCTGCCCGTGCTCAATCGGCAGTGGATAATTTTCATAGGCGCTATACATCTGTTCTGCGGGTACAAAACGATGACGCGGCACTCTGGCCATCACGTCGAGCACTACTTTTGAAATCGGATAGCTGCCGACTTCATCAGCCATCGCGTGGATTTTTTTGATCATCAGCAATCGCGCAAAATACTGTTCATCCGTCTCGCGTATCATGACACTTCCCGACTGGCTTGCCACCAATGGTTTGCAGGTTGCGGTTTTCCGCCAAGCACGCGTAATTTCTGGTACAACTCCCGCTCCTGGCTAGAGAGCTTTTCCGGGATATGCACTTCAATGCGCAAGTAAAGTTCGCCGCTCCGGTCGCTGTCAAATTCCGGCAGACCCTGACCCTTGAGACGCAATACTGCACCCGGCTGCGTGCCGGCAGGCACGGTGACGCTGAGCGAACCATTCAGCGTCGGAACTTGCAGTGTCGTGCCCAGCACGGCATCGGTCAACGCTATCGTCTCCCGATGTAACAGATCTGCCCCCGCACGTTCAAAACGCATATCCGGCTTTGAGCGCACGACGACATACAAATCCCCGGCAATACTGTTTTGTCCGGGCATGCCAAGGCCGGGTATGCGCAGCGCCATGCCTTCCTCTATACCCGCAGGGATTTTCACCGTCAGCGTTTCTTCCTGCTCCACCTGGCCACTGCCGTGACAGCGGGTACAGGGTTCCTGGATAATACTGCCCCGCCCGTGACAGGCAGGGCATGCGCTGATCTGCTCAATCAGCACGTGTTCTTTCCCTTTGTGGCGGCTAATGCGCCCTGTGCCTTTGCATGTCTCACAGTTCAGCGGCTTGGCACCCTCAGAGGCACCGCTGCCGTGGCAGGACGGGCAGGTAGCCTGCCGGCTTAAATACAGTTTTTCCTCGCCGCCATTGGCAACACGATCCAATGTGATAAATAGTTCCGTTTCAATATTCGCAGCACGCACCGGGCGATGAAAAATTTTTTCAAACGGATTGCCAAAACCGAAGTGAAGTCTGCCAAAGATATCTTCGAAATTGATGCCACCGTATAAATCCTCCTGGCTGAATCCTTCAACGCCGGAAAAGCCGCGTGCATCGTATTCGGCACGTTTTTTTGCATCTGATAATACCGCATAGGCCTCGGCGATTTCCTTGAAACGCGCCTCCGCATCCGGCGACTTATTTTTGTCCGGATGGTATGTCATGGCGAGGCTGCGGAAGGCATCCTTGATTGCCTTCTGCGGGGCATCTTTTACTATGCCTAATACCTCGTAGTAGTCGCGTTTAATGATCGATCACCTGGATTCGGTTTGCGGTTTTTTTGCTGTCAGCTGACTTGTCGGCAAACGACAGCCTGATATTTGTCAGCTCCGTGAGTCGCGCAGCGACCGCCTGATTGATGCTGTCGGGTGGATAACCTTCTTTTGCATCCGGCTCGCCAGCCGACATTCCCGTCAGTATCTCCATCGCCTGATCGACGCTCTGTACCGCGTATATCCTGAACGTACCGACTTCACAGGCTTGCACCACATCCTGCCTGAGCATCAGATGGACGATGTTGGCAGCAGGAATCAATACTCCCTGCTCGCCGGTCAGCTTGCGTGCGGTACAGATGTCGAAAAACCCCTCGATTTTTTCGTTGACAGCGCCGATGGCCTGTACCTGGCCCAGCTGATTTACTGATCCGGTTACCGCAAGGGCCTGGCTTAACGGGATATTTGCCAGATTTGACAGCAATGCGCACAACTCGGCAAGAGAAGCGCTGTCGCCGTCCACGGTGCCGTAGGATTGTTCAAACACCAGGCTGGCGCTGAGCGAGAGCGGCTGATTTTTGGCGTAGCGTGCGGCAAGAAATGAGGACAGAATCAGCACGCCCTTGGAATGAATCGCACCTGATAATTTAACTTCGCGTTCGATGTTGACCAGTTCACCCTCGCCCAGACGCGAGGTCGCGGTAATGCGGGAGGGAATTGCGAAGGCGAAATCGCCCAGTTCAATCACCGAGAGACCGTTAATCTGGCCTACGATTAAACCATGAGTATCTATCATCAGGATATCGCGCAGGATCGCTTCATGCAGGCTTTGTTTGATTCTGTCCTGACGACGGATCTGTGTATCAATCGCCTGCTGTACATCTATAACGTTGACGACAGACCTGGCCGCTTCCTTCGTCCAGTAATCGGACTCGCATAACAGATCGGCGAGGCTGCGCATATGGGTCGTCAGTCGCTGTGCGTCGCCTGACAGACGCGCGGCATGTTCAATTACCCGCGCCACTGCACTGCGATCGAACGGCAATAATGCGTCGCGGCGCACCAGCGTGGCAATCAGCCTTGCATACAGTTGCTGGGTATCGGCATCGCGAACAATGCGTTCCTCGCAATCGGCCGCCACCTTGAACAGTTCGCCGAATTCCGGATCGTATTGCTGCAGCAGATAGTAAAACAGTCGGTCACCAAACAGAATAACCTTGGCATTGAGCGGGATGGGTTCGGGTTCCAGCGAGACGGTGCTGACCAGACTGTACATTTGTCCTAACGACTCAATGCGAATTTCGCGCGTATGCAGCGCACGTTTTAACGCCTCCCAGGCGAAGGGTTGTACCAGCACCTTATTGATATCCAGCAGCAAGTAACCACCGTTGGCACGGTGCAACGCTCCCGGCTTGATCAGGGTGAAATCGGTGACCAGTGCGCCGAACTGGGAAATATGCTCTATCCTGCCGACCAGATTGCTGTAAGTCGGATTGTCTTCGCTGATGACCGGCGCGCAGCCCGATTTGCCGTCTGTTATCAGTATATTAACCTTGTAACGGGTAAAACTGTGGCGGGTCACGATGGTCATACCGCCGATATTGGTGGATTCTTCCTGATTTCGAAACTCATCAATATGCTCAGCCAGATCTGATTGTATACGCTCCAGGTAGTTTAAAACCTCAGGGAAATCGTTATAACTCAGCTTCAATTCATTCATCAGGTGCACAACGACAGGCAGCGCCGTTTCATGATTAAGCGCGTCGATCTTTTCATGCCGCTCCCGGCGCCATTGCAACATTTGCCACATGATTTTTTCCAGCTGCACCTGAAATCCGGCAATCAGACTCTCCACCCGCTGTTTTTCTTCAATCGGGAGTTTTTCGTATTCGTCAGGTGGAATCACCGCATGATTACGGGTAGGCGCAAAGGAAAATCCTTCAGGGGTGCGCAACAGGGCGATGTCCTGTTCTGCTGCATCTGTCGCCAGTTTATTGAACAACGCATCCTGGCGGTGGGCAAATTCATCGCGGATCAGCGCAGCTCTGGCGTGGTATTCGTCGCTCTCAAACAGCGCAGGAATGGCACTGCCGAGGTACTCGACCAGTTTATCCATATACAGACCAAGCGCCACCCCTTTGCCGGACGGTAAACTTATGGCACGGGGTTGGTGCGGGTGGTCGAAGTTATTCACGTAACACCAGTCAACCGGCACAGGCTCAGTCGCGGCTTTTTTTTCGAGCAGTTGCAGTACCATGGTGCGTTTGCCGGTGCCAGGCGGGCCCAGTACGCAGACATTGTAGCCTTCGTGATGAATCCCGGTAGCAAAACGGATGGCCTCCATCGCACGCATCTGGCCGATGATCTCCTGCATATCCTCAAGTTCAATAGTGCTGTCGAAATCCATCTGTCCGGGATCGCAAGGATGGTATAACTGCTGCGGGTTCAGCGGGAGGAGGGCGGACATTTATTTGTTTTCCCTGTATTCGGCATCAATCACCTTGTCGCGCGAGCCGCCGGCCTCTGTTGTTGCCCGCCCCGGCGCTGCCTCTTGCCAGCGGGTTTCCCCGTAGGGGGTGCCGCGACTAGCCTGTCCTGATTGCGAATAGATCACGGCGCCGGCTTCCTGCAACAGTTTTTTGAGTGCATCGGCGCGTTCGGTGGCTGAATTCGCCTCTTTTTTGAGTAATGCTTCCTTGGTTTCACGCAAACGGCTCTCAATGCGGCTTTTCAGATCATCAGTGAGTTTATCGGGAAAGTTTGCCAGCAGTTTTTCGGCTTCGTAACAGCTGGCATCTGAAGCATTCAGCTTTTCTGCATCCTCGCGCCGTTTTTTATCGGCATCTGCATAATGCTCGGCATCATTCACCATACGCTTTTTATCTTCCTCAGACAGTCTGGTGGAGCCGGTGATGCTGATGGACTGCGACTTGCCGCTGGCGGTATCTCTGGCAGAGACGCTCAGCATGCCGTTGGAATCAATGTCGAAAGTCACTTCAATCTTCGGAATACCTCGTGATGCCGGCGGCAACCCGTCGAGATTGAATTCGCCCAGACTGGTATTGTCAGCCGCCATTGGTCGCTCGCCCTGAAACACATGTACTGTAACGCTGGTCTGCATATCGGCAGCAGTGGTAAATATCTCGCTGTGTTTGACCGGAATCGGCGTGTTGCGCGTGATCAACGGGGTCGCTATTCCTCCCAGTGTTTCCACGCCCAGCGTCAGCGGCGTGACATCTACCAGCACGATGCCGCCTACCTCGCCTGCCAGCACACCTGCCTGTATCGCGGCTCCACAGGCTACGCACTCCATCGGATCAACACCCATTTCGGCCTTATGGCCGAACAGTTCCTCAAAATAGCTGCGCACGACCGGCATACGAGTCGGCCCGCCGACAAACACCAGCCTTTCCACATCCGTGGGGGTAATCCCTGCATCTTTCAACGCCTGTTCAACAGGCCCCCTGCAGCGCTCGATTACCGAATGCACCAGTCGTTCGAGTTCGGTACGGGTCAGATCGAGTTCGAGATGGCGCGGCTCACCGTTCACGCTGGCAAGATAAGGCAGGCTGAGGTGCGTGCTGACACTGGTAGACAGTTCTATCTTGGCCGCTTCCGCAGCTTCCATCAGGCGTGCTGAGGCCTGTTTGTCGCTGCGCACATCCACGCCGGTTGACATCTGAAAACGTTCAGCCAGATGCTCATAAATCTGTTGATTCATGTCGGTGCCGCCCAGTTGCGTATCGCCGCTGGTGGTTTTGACTTCAAATACGCCTTTGCCAAACTCCATGATGGTGACATCCAGTGTGCCGCCACCCAGATCGATCACCGCAATGCGCAATTCCTGTCCCAACCGGTCAAGTCCGTAGGCAAGTGAAGCGGCTGTGGGTTCATTAACCAGACGCAACACTTCCAGACCTGCAATCCGGCAGGCATCCCGGGTAGCTGCCCGTTGATTATCGTCAAAATAGGCAGGCACCGTCACCACGGCTTTTTCAACTGCTTCACCCAGAAAAGCTTCTGCATCGCGCTTGATTTTTTGCAGCAGGAAAGCTGACAACTGTTCGGGCGAATAGTCGCGCCCCTGCAACCGTATAATTTCGCGTTTCCCCATACGGCGTTTGAAAGCGCTGGCAGTGCCTTCCGGATTGGCACTCGCCTGGCGGCGTGCAGGCTCGCCCACCAGCATTTGTCCGTTAACGGTGATTGCGACATAGCTTGGGAATGCTTTGCCGCCAATGCTGATGCCCTCGGAGCTTGGGATAATGACAGGACGTCCGCCGCGCAGCACGGCGGCAGCGGAGTTGGAAGTGCCAAGGTCAATGCCGATGATATTCATGCGCTGCGCTCCTGTTCATATTCGTTTTACAGCATGGCAGCCCGCCAAAGTCCGGACAGCTGCAATAGTCAGTGTTCCCAGTTAACCCGCAACAAGTTCTGTTCAGGATTGTAGTGATACGCAAGTTCACCCTGATATGCGTGATGCAACGCTTCACCCATGCCGCGCGCCAGATGAATGTCTGTTGTTGTCACCTCCGTGCTACCGACTTTATTCTCCACTGCAATGATGCGCTTGAGCGGATGCTCTGCGCGTTCATGTTTTTCCAGATTGTGCAACAGATGCATGATTTCGTCGCGATGAGACTGAAAAAATTCACCCTTCATGCTCAGGAACCCGGCTGGATACTGGTCGTGGATGCGATGACAGGCAGGACACATTTCAGTGTGTGCATTTTCAGGTGCTGGCAGCCACTGCCAGCGTCCCTCATGGTAAACAGCACCGCATTGTGAGCAGACTGACGGTTCGAGCAGTTTGCCTTTCGCCTTGTATGCATCATGCACGCGTTCCTTAAACAGGTTGTCGTGCCGGGAAATTCTTTGAAATTCTGTCATGATATTCACCTTAATTTACAATGCACGTCGCATTAAATATTGATCCGGACTGTCAGTTGCATGTTGCGAAACATCAGACCGGCACTGACCACGCCACGCCATCCATTTTTTTCACCGAAATCAGCGGCGGAGCTATGTTTTCCAGTGAATGCGTCATAAAACTGTTGAACACATCAACGCCTAAAGCGGGATCAATGCGTGTGAGTACTTCATCCAAACGAGCAAGTTCATCGAATGGCTGTAAACGATGGCTGCTATTCATGATGCTTCTCCTTCTCAGGATCAATCAGTTAAATTGTCTGAATATTTGCGACTTGCCGGCCTATAAATCCTTGCGCCAAGTCAAAGCTGATTTTCTGGCCTTCCTTGAGTGACTCGAAACCGCCCATGTAGATGGCGGAAAAATGCGCTAACAGATCAGTACTGTCATCATCCGGCGTAATGTAGCCAAACCTCTTTGTGTCTTTAAGCCATTTCACTGTACCTGTTGCCATGTTGCTGTCCCTCTGCTGCTCAACAGGGAAGGGTCTCCCCCTCCTTCTGAATTTATGATATGGCCACCTCAATGGCCTTGGGTTTATTCTTTGCCTGCTCTGATTTGGGCAGGGTGACGCAAATCAAACCATCCTTGAATTCAGCTTTGATAGCGGATTCATCAGCGTCATCAGGCAGACGAAAACTGCGCATGAAGCTGCCATAGGAACGTTCAATGCGATGATATTTTTCGTCTTTGTCCTCTTTTTCCTGTTTGCGTTCACCCCGCATCGTGAGCATGCCGTCCTCAATGGTGACTTTGACGTCTTCTTTTTTGACGCCGGGAATTTCACCTTTTATTACATAAGCGGCATCGGTTTCACTGATATCGACGATAGGTGCCCAATCTGTCACCATTTCCTGCACGATGTCAGCTTTGACAGGCAGCCTGCCGAACAGGCTGTTCAAACGGTTGCTGACATCTTCAAGCTCCCTGAAGGGATTCCATTTAACCAAATTCATGATAGTGCTCCTTGTCTGGATGCTTCAAAACAATCTTTACGCCAGCTGCAGCCGCTCTGGTCGCATTCGCCGGCAAGCGCCGTCGCAAAGCAGTCGAAATTCCCTTCGCCCAGCTGTATCGATTTGATCAGCTCAGTTTTACTTTGTTTTCCGGGATGAATGCTGTGTGATTTTGCTATCGTGCGCACTTCCTGAATATCCATAATATTTCTCCTCATTAATCTGGTTGAAGAAAGTAATTTATTCGCTGCAAGTACCGGTATGACAGAGTCAATTGATGGCCCTTAACGGTTGCTTACTGTGCCATACAGCGCAAGGGATAACTATCGGATGCGGCTGATTTTAAGTGGGAAGTTATATGGAGTATTAGCAGGATTTTCCCGATAAATATCATCAAGATGGACTGAAAGGATGTTTTATCAACGGAATGAAATTTTTTGCTTATACTGCAGGCTGAGTGCGATTTACATTAACCGGCGAGGATTATCATGAACGACAAAATTCACCAGATACTGGCTCAGATCAGCGTGCTTGAAGATGATTTGCAAACGGCCGTTGAAGAACAGCAGACGCAGTTGCGCTACCGGTTCGAGGGACGGCGCGTTATTTTCGAACAGGCTATCCGGGATGCGCAGCGCAAAGCCAGAATGGGAATTTTAAAATGGTTTTCGTCCGTCCGTCCGCTGAATTATTTCACTGCACCTGTCATCTACGGCATGATCGTGCCGATGGTTTTACTGGATTTGTCTGTCAGTTTTTACCAGTTCACTTGTTTTCCGATCTACAAGATCGCCAGGGTACAGCGCAAAAAGTACATCGTGCTGGATCATCAGCATCTGGCTTATCTGAATTTGATTGAAAAACTCGATTGCATGTATTGTTCTTATGCTGTCGGTCTGATTGCTTACACTCAGGAAATCACGGCACGCACTGAACAATACTTTTGTCCGATAAAACATGCCCGCAAAATACTAGGGGCTCATGGCAGGTATAAACATTTTTTAGATTATGGCGAGATGAGCGATTTTCATGCCAGGCTTGACAAATTCAGGGAAAACCTTAGTGATGAAAAATAATATGACGGGCAGATATTGACGTGCCCTGTTTCATTTTCAAGCACACCTTTGTTCATGTCGTTCTTGTTGAAGGCTGTATCAACCCGTTGTTAAGCGGATGACTCAATAACAACGCGTTTGCTGAGCGTTGAATTTATACTCATGACAGTATAAAAATAGTTGCTTATTCAGCCACCTTGCCGCGCAGCGTTTTCAGGTCGCCGCGCCGGGTTTTGCCTTCCAGACGTTTTTTCTTCGAACTTCTGGTAGGCTTAGTCGCCGTGCGTTTTTTAGCGGTGTATCCCGCGCTAATGATCAAGGCCTGAAGGCGGGACAAGGCATCCTGGCGATTCTTTTCCTGCGTGCGGTAACGCTGCGCCTTGAGGATGATCACATCGTCATTAGAGATGCGCCGGTCGGGCAATAGCCGGAGCTTTTCCTTATACGCTTCGGGCAAGGACGACGCGTTGATGTCGAAGCGCAGGTGAATTGCGGTTGATACCTTGTTGACGTTTTGTCCGCCCGCGCCCTGAGCGCGAATGGCGTTCAACTCAATCTCGGATTCCGGAATGTCGATGTCGCTGTTAATTCGCATACTTATCGGTTCAGCAGCTGCTTTAAATAGATGCCGGTGACGCTTTTCTTGTTTTTGGCAATCTCCTGCGGTGAGCCTTCTGCAATGATCTGCCCGCCGCCATCCCCCCCTTCAGGCCCCAGATCGATCACCCAGTCAGCGGTCTTGATCACGTCCAGATTGTGTTCGATGACCACCAGCGTATTGCCCTGATCGCGCAATTTATGGATCACGCGCAGCAGCAGCGCAATGTCATGGAAATGCAGGCCGGTAGTCGGTTCATCCAGAATATACAAGGTACGGCCTGTGTCGCGTTTTGATAGTTCCAGCGAAAGCTTGACGCGCTGCGCTTCGCCGCCCGACAAGGTGGTAGCCGACTGCCCCAGCGTGATGTAGCCTAAACCCACGTCAAGCAGGGTCTGGAGTTTGCGGGCGATGACAGGTACTGCTTTGAAAAATTCATGTGCCGCCTCGACCGTCAGCTGCAAAATCTGCTGGATGTCTTTGCCCTTGTAGTGAATTTCCAGGGTTTCCCTGTTGTAACGCATGCCGTGGCAGACATCGCAGGGCACATAAATGTCCGGCATGAAGTGCATTTCGACCTTGATCACGCCATCGCCCTGACAGGACTCACAGCGACCTCCCTTGACGTTGAACGAGAATCTGCCCGGCCCGTAGCCGCGTTCACGTGAAGCCGGCACCCCTGCAAACAAGTCGCGGATCGGGGTGAACAGACCGGTGTAGGTGGCCGGATTGGAGCGCGGCGTCCGTCCGATAGGGGATTGATCGACATTGATTACCTTGTCGAAAAACTCCAGTCCGGAAATCTCGCTATAAGGCGCAGGTTCGGTATTGCTGCGATATAGATGTTGCGAGACGGCAGGGAACAAGGTGTCATTAATCAGCGTGGATTTTCCGGAGCCGGATACGCCGGTCACGCAAATCAGCAATCCGACAGGCAGGTTCAGCGTGACATTTTTCAGATTGTTGCCAGAGGCACCCACAATGTTCAACATGCGCTCAGGATCAGGTTCTAAGCGCTTGGAGGGCATCGGTATGTGCAGGCGTCCGGTCAGATAATCTCCGGTCAGGGATTCTTTATTTGCGCAGATTTCTTCCGGTGTGCCTTGCGCGACAATTATCCCCCCGTGTTCGCCAGCGCCAGGTCCCATGTCCACCACATAGTCGGCATGGCGTATCGCGTCTTCATCATGCTCTACCACGATCACGCTGTTGCCCATGTCGCGCAAGCGATACAGGGTAGTTAAAAGTCTGTCGTTGTCGCGCTGATGCAGGCCGATGGAAGGCTCATCCAGCACGTACATCACGCCTGTCAGTCCTGAGCCGATTTGTGAGGCCAGCCGGATACGCTGCGCCTCTCCACCGGACAAGGTTTCAGCTGAGCGTGCCAGCGTCAGATAGTTGAGACCGACATTATTTAAAAAGGTCAGCCGGGAAGCGATTTCATGCACGATTTTTTCCGCTATGGTCTGTTTCTGGCCTTGCAGCTTGAGATTTTGAAAGAAATGCAAGGCCTGTTGCAGCGGCAGTGCGCTGATTTCATGGATGGTCTTATCGACAAAACGTACATGGCGTGCTTCACGACGCAAACGCGTGCCCATGCATTCGGGGCAACTGCAACTGTTCAGGTATTTCGACAGTTCTTCGCGCACGCCGGGGGAATCGGTTTCCTTGTAGCGGCGTTCCAGGTTATTGACCACGCCCTCAAAGGCGTGTTCGCGCAGCATCGGCGTGCCCCGCTCGTTGGTGTACTGGAAGGCAATAAGCTCTTTGCCTGAGCCATACAGCACAGCTTGCTGAACTTTTTCGGGCAGACTCTCAAATGATTGCTCCAGATCAAAGTTGTAGTGGCGGGCCAGTCCTGATAGCAATTGATAATAAAACTGATTGCGCTTGTCCCAGCCCTTGATCGCGCCTGAGCTTAAAGACAGAGCGGGGAGGGCGACGATGCGCTTCGCATCGAAGAAGCTGATGACGCCTAAGCCATCACACTTGGCGCATGCGCCCATCGGATTGTTGAATGAAAATAAGCGCGGTTCGAGTTCCGGCAGCGAATAATTGCACATCTGGCAGGCAAACTTGGCTGAAAAAAGGTGCTCGATGCCGGAGTCTATTTCCACCGCCAGCGCGCGTCCGTCGGCATGGCGCAGTGCGGTCTCGAAGGATTCGGCCAGGCGTTGTTTGGACTCGATGTTGACTTTAAGCCGGTCGACTACCACTTCAACGGTGTGCTTTTTGGTCTTCTGCAAGGACGGCAGGGCGTCGATTTCATACACCGTGCCATTGATGCGCAGCCGTGTAAAACCCTGCGCGCGCAATTCGTCAAACATGTCCAGTTGTTCGCCCTTACGCTCCACCACCAGCGGCGATAAAATCATCACCTTGGTGCCTTCTGGCAACGCCAGCACATGATCGACCATCTGGCCTACGCTTTGCGACTGCAATACCAGATTATGTGTCGGGCAATACGGATCGCCCGCGCGGGCGAACAGCAGACGCAGGTAGTCGTGAATTTCCGTGACCGTACCGACGGTGGAACGCGGATTATGTGAAGTGGCCTTTTGCTCTATCGCTATCGCAGGCGAGAGTCCCTCAATCAGATCGACATCCGGTTTTTCCATCAGTTGCAAAAACTGCCGCGCATAAGCTGACAAGGATTCGACGTAGCGGCGCTGTCCTTCAGCATACAGCGTGTCGAAGGCCAGTGACGACTTGCCTGAGCCTGACAGACCTGTGATCACCACCAGTTTGTGGCGTGGCAAATCGAGGTCAATGTTTTGGAGGTTGTGGGTGCGCGCACCGCGAATTTTGATCATGTCGACTTGCCAGTTAAGAAAAACAACGCGTTAATATACGCGATTTTTTGCGCAATCCCAAATGCAGCTTGTCGCAAAGTGAGCTTGCAGCGCAAGGGGGCGTGAAAATACCGGCGCTCAGGCCAGTGGCTATATTTTTTTGACACGAGAGTGAACTCAAGCCAATTTTTGCGGGAATCATTATTCAGCCTCAGGTTATTTATTTGCGCAGCGTTTTAAAAAGCGCATCAGGCTGCCCAGCAGCGGGAGCTTTTCATAGAGCTCTTCTGCGGCATCCCAGTAGTCGCGATGATATTCCACCTTGTGTTCGGGCGAAAAACGCAGGTGGGTAGTGCCGCGTATTTTTCGCAACGCTGATTTTTCACCCTTAAAATAGAATAAAAATTCCCAGACTAAAAAGGCCTCATTATTTTGCAGCAGGCTCTGGCTGACTACAAACCTGGGTGCATCGACTTTTTTGAACATGTGATCGAAAATGCGGATGATGGCGGCATGGCCGCGCACCTCATTGAACGGGTCTTTGAAGTACGCATCAGGAGCATAAAGAGTGGCAAACTGACCGGTATTATCGCAGCTAAGCTGTTCGCAAAAACACACAAAATCCGTGAGACAGGCTTGATATGTCATAGTCCGGTGACTTTATGGATTAGCCAGAAATACCAGCGATAAGGCAGCAGTCGCAATAATCGCAGCCAGTTGGTGAAGCGTTTAGGAAAGTGTATGTGAAATTCGCCCCGCTCTATGCCCCGAATCAACTGTTTTGCGGCATCGGCTGCCGGGATGATAGCAGGCATGGCAAAGTCATTTTTTTCGGTGAGCGGCGTGGCTACAAATCCGGGATTGATAAGATACAGATTGATGCCGCGCGGATGCAAATCTAAATAGAGCGACTCGCACAGATTAATTAATGCGGCTTTAGTGGGGCCGTAGATCAGCGCCTCCGGCAGGCCGCTCAAACCGGCTATCGAGGCGACGATACCGATACCGCCGCTGTTTTTCGCAAGCATCGCAGGCAGTATCGCATCAAGGCAATTCAACGTGCCGGTCAGATTGATGTCGATCAATTTTTTGGCTATGGCAAGATCGAAATCATCGGCGCGCATTTTGCAGTAAGTGCCGGCAACCAGTAACACCAGATCAATGCCGCCCCAGTGTTCGAGCAGCTGTTGGTGCGCTGCGATCACCTCTTGATGACGGGTTATATCCAAAGGCAGGCACAATACGCCGGGATAACCGTCCGCGATCTGCTGCAAGCCTGCGGCATTGCGTGCCGAGATGGCCAGCTTGGCACCGCGCGCCAGCAGAGCTCGCGCGGTTTCTGCCCCTATGCCGCTGGACGCGCCGATGATCCACACGCGCTGCTCCGGCCAGTTTTTGATCTTGCTATTCATCAACGTTTCTTAAATGATAGCGTGACTTCGCCCAGCCTGATGCCGAATTTGCTCATCACTGCGCGGTTCAACATCACTTTGTCATCCATCAGAAACATCCAGTCATCAAAATTCACATGGTACAGCTTGCCGTCTACCGGCAGGACCAGCACATACTTCCAGTTCAGCGCATTACCGGCGGTGCTGCCGATGGCCTCGCCCACCACATCCTCTGCGGTACCGATATATTGCCCGCTGGCATTTTTTTTAAGTGTCCAGACGCGTTTCTGTTTGGTGCCGTCCGAGTAGCTGAAGTCTTCATCCAGTGTGCCGACACCGTTGTTCCAGCTGCACCGCATCAACACGGTAAAGCGTTTGACGACTTTGCCTGAGCGGTCTTGAAACATACCCCAGGCATCTATGGTGCCATTGAAGTATTGCTGCATATCCAGTTTTGGCAGCTCTTGCGCATATTGGCTCACGTCCGTGGAGCTACAGCCGGTGAGCATGCCGAGTGTCAGGATGGAGATAAGATAATTTTTCCAGTTCATGATATTTCCTCAGGGTTTTTCAAGCGTGAATTGCATGACATTGATGCTGTTGGCGCGGAAGCCGGCTTCGCAATAGCCAAAGTAAAATTCCCAGGTGCGCAGAAATTTATTGTCAAAGCCCTGCTCTCGCACCTGGGCTATATTGGTATTAAAGGCATCGCGCCACTCGGTCAGCGTGCGCGCGTAATCCAGGCCAAAGGCATGCTCATTGATAATGCGCAGCCCCTGTTTTGCGGCCTGTGCGCGAAACACTTGAGGCGAGGGCAGCATGCCGCCGGGGAAAATATATTGCTGGATAAAATCTGTGCCAGTGCGATAGCGCTCAAACAGCTCATCGGCGATGGTGATAGTCTGGATGCAGGCACGGCCACCGCTTTTCAGGTTGCGTGAGACACACTCGAAATAGCCGGGCCAGTAGGCTTCGCCTACCGCTTCGAACATTTCAATCGAGGCGATGGCATCAAATTTTTCATTGATGTCGCGATAATCTAACAGTTGCAAATCAACTTGTTCAGCCAGACCGATTTCCTGTAGATGTTGTTGCGCAAATTGCAGTTGTTCAGTGGACAGCGTGAGGCCGCACACTTGAACGCCGCCTTCTTTTACGGCAATTTCCGCAAAGCCTCCCCAGCCGCAGCCGATTTCAAGCAGGCGTTCACCGGGTTGAATAGTCAGTTCGCCAAGAATGCGGCGATACTTGGCAAGTTGCCCGTCTTGCAGGCTGTCTTCATGGGAATTGCTAAATAGTGCACTGGAATAGGTCATGCCGGGGTCCAGCCACAGGCGGTAGAAATCGTTGCCGATGTCATAGTGAGCGTGGATATTTTTGCGACTGCCGTTGCGGCTATTACGGTTGAATAAATGGCGCACGCGGTACAGCAGCTTGCCCCACCATTTGCCGTAGATGAGTAATTCTATCGCCTGGCGATTGTGGATAAACAGCTCGATCAGGCGGCTCAGATTGTCCGTGGTCCAGCTGCCTTCGATAAAGGTTTCCGCAAAACCGATATCGCCTGATTTGATCACCGCATCAAACAGTGACCAGTCATGCAAGCGCAAGCTGACCGGATAGCTGTTCTCCCCGAAATGAATCGCTTTGCCATCCGGTAATTCCAGTCGTAATGCGCCCTGTTGCAGGTTCGTCAGCATTTTTAAAATAATACGTGCCGCCGGCGGGTAGCTTGACAGCGCCAGTTCATGGCCGCTTGTGGGGGCAATGAAGTTTGTATTGTGGATCGTCTCTGTTGTCATTTGTTTTTTAAAGCCGGTTTTGAATAAAAAGGAACGCGCATGAACCACAGTTTGAGGGCTTGCCAGTGGATGCGCGCGATGACAGCAAAAGTCATCAGGGGATAGCGCAATAAAGCCTGCACGATCAAGCGCTCGCCGAGTTTATGTGTGATGCCGCTAATGCTGGTGAGCAATAAGGGGCCATTGGTATCGTGGTAGTCGATGCGAGCTAAGCAGCGTTTGCGGCCGTCGGGTTGTTGCGTGACTTTAAACTGAAAGTGATAGTTGCCCTCAACCTGGCAGAACGGTGATACATGGAAAACCTTGCGTGCTGTCAGCTTATTATTAATATGCTGATCCAAAAGATAGCAGTGGCGTTCGCCAAAAGTGTTGCTGACTTCACACAGCACGGCGCGCAGTGCGCCATCTTTTTTATGGCAAAACCAGAAGGACACCGGGTTGAACACGTAACCTAATACGCGCGGAAAGGTTTGCAGCCAGATCTCACCATCGACATCGCTGATGTCGTTGTCTTTGAGTAAATCCTCTATCCATTGCAGCGGTGTCGTCTTGCCGTCACCGTAATCCTTGTCATAAAAGGACAGTAAATTGAAATGGTTGTGCGCTAGCAGACGGTTTTTCAGGGGTGAAATTTCCATGCTGCGCAGTGGCAGGCGCAAAAAAAACACACCGTAATTAAAGTTATTACGCACAGGATGCAGGCGAAGGTGATGCACCATGCCGAAACAAAGTTCAGGACTATTCATGGACAGGTTTCATTGCAAGCGGCATTGAGTGCTTCTGCCACGGCCAGCCCTGATTTGAGGCCGTCTTCATGAAATCCATAACCGCTCCAGGCTCCGGCGAACCAGGTATTGTGCTGACCTTGAATCAGGTGTAAATCCTGCTGTGCTAAGCGCGCCGCGCAGTCAAACACCGGATGTGCGTAGTCATAGCTGGCAATCACGCACGCGGAGTCAGGTTCGACTATCGGGTTCAGGCTCACGATGACCGGTTGCTTGAATGGCAAGGGCTGTAATTTATTGATCAGATAATGCACGCAGACTTCCGGCTCCTCACCGCCTTTGCTTTGATAGTTCCACGCTGACCAGGTTTGTTTATTCTGCGGCAGGCATGAGGCATCGGTGTGCAGTACCGCGCGGTTGGGCTGATAGCGCACAGCACCGAGCAACTTGTGCTCAAGCGAGTTGATGTCTTGCAGCAGGGCCAGGGTTTGGTCGCTATGGCAGGCCATCACGACATGGTCGAACAGTTCACTGCCAGATGCCGTGTTAATGCGAATTTTAAATTGCCCGCCAGCGGACTCGCGGCTGACCGCATGTACCGGTTGACCCGAACGCTGGTCAGCTATGCCGGCCAGCAATTTTTCCACATAATGTTTTGCGCCACCTTTGACGGTATGCCACTGAGGCCGGTTGCTGATTTGCAGCAGACCGTGGTTATGGCAGAAGTTTACAAAGGTAGCTAAGGGAAAACTGAGCATCTGCCGGGTAGGGCACGACCAGATACAGCCGGCCATGGGCAGCAGATACCAGTTGCGGAAGGCCTTGCTGTAGTTGTGACGATCAAGGTAATCACCTAATGAGAGCGGGTTGAGTTCGCTATCTGCCTGGGTTGCCAGTGCCGTGGCCGCGCTATTAAAGCGCAGGATGTCATACAACATACCGATGAAACGGGGATTAACCAGGTTGCGCCGCTGGGCGAAAACGCTATCAAGGCTGCCGCCTGACCATTCCAGTATGCGCTGAGCCAGCGGGAGTTTGACCGAGAAGCTCATGTCAGTGGCGACGGTATTGATTTTGAGTTCTTCGAACAATTGCACCAGATTGGGATAAGTCCTGTGGTTGAATACCAGAAAACCCGTATCAACACCGTAAGTGATCCCATCCAGAGTGACATCGACCGTATGGGTATGCCCGCCGAAATAATCGTTGGCCTCGAACAGCGTGACGGCATGACCCGCCTGAGCCAGACGGTAGGCGCAGGACAGACCGGAGATGCCGGCACCGATAACCGCGATTTTATGGATTGAAATTGCCGTTGTCATAAACGCGTCCTAGACAAAGTTGATTGCATGATGCGAGAATAGATTAAATTTATAACCTGTGTCAAGTTTGTCTAGGACAAAATGAATGAAAAATAATAATATCTTGTTTAATATCGGCGTTGTAGAGCGCGAAACTGGCATAGGAAAAGACACTTTGAGAGTGTGGGAGCGTCGGTATGGTTTTCCTTTGCCCGTGCGCTGTGAAGGTGAAGACCGGCTTTATCCGGAAAATCAAGTTGAGCAGTTGCGCCTGATTAAACGCCTGCTGGATAGCGGTATGCGCCCGGCCAGAGTGGTGGGGTTAGGCGTTGTCGAACTGAATGCGCTATTGCAAGACGCACCTGAAAATGAGCCGGTAATATCCGCCCGGTTGCAGGAATTCATCCGTCTGGTCAAAACGCATCAGACGGTAGCCTTACGCCTGGCATTTAACCGGGCTATTTTTCAGCAGGGATTGAATGAGTTTTTGTCCAAGACAATATCGCCACTCAATCAGCTCATCGGAGCTTGCTGGTTGCGCGGCGAAATACGCATCTTCGAGGAACATCTCTATAGTGAGCAGCTAGCCCTGGTATTGAATTTAGCGATTGCGGCGATTCACGACCCGAATGGTACGCCGCGTATATTGTTGACTACCTTGCCCGGTGAAGAACATGCGCTGGGTTTACTGATGTCCAAGGCTACGATGAGTCTGGCCGGTGCAAACTGCGTTATGCTGGGGGTGCAGACGCCGGTAAACGAAATCGTGCTGGCAGCGAAAGCACATCAATCCGATGTCGTTACCTTGTCGTTCAGCAGCGCAATGCCGCCAGCGCAGGTTAAGGCGGGCATCGCACAGTTGCGCTACGCCTTGCCGCAAACAGTTGCCTTGTGGGTGGGCGGTTCAGGTGTGGCGCGTCAACGCAAGGCGGATGACGGGGTGCAACTGATGGGACCGTTCTCTGATTTGGACAATGCGATCAGCTTATGGCGTGAGGCGGTAAGCTATCCTTGCGTCGATTGGACAACGGTGGTGCAACAAGGCCATGCAGGTCTACCGGACATTTAAAACCGAGTGACTTGCGTGGACGGGTATTCAGTTTCCAGGCAACCGCGTCCAGATCAGTCTGAGAGAATTCGCTCAAGTCGCTGAACAAAGCGCTTATGACATGTGGCAGGCCGAGCAACGCATCAAGGATGCGCCCTTGCATGTTCAACCAGCGCCACTGGAACCGATGACCGCCTGACCGTTTAGGCATTGCCTAGGTTCTGTTGATATTTCATCGTAGCCATAAAAGCACCGAGGCAAATAACAGAATGCCCATGTAATTAATGGTTTTTTCTCATAACGAGTGGCGATTCTGCGGTACACATAGGCTATGAACCCAACAACTATGGTGAGTGGCAGGAACAGCCAGATTTTCGTGAACCACCACTGGCTCTTGACGGTGCCGCCGATCATTGGAACTTTCGCGAGAATGACGACGATTATTACGCTCAGCCGCGTGCATTGTTTAAACTGATGACCTTAGCCCGGCAACAAGTATTATTTGAAAATACAGCACGTTCAATAGGCGATACGCGAGGTTTGGATACGCCATATCAACAACTGCCTGAAGGCTGATTCGGCTTGTGGCGCAGAAATCGCCAAGGCGCTGGGCCTCATACTGCGAGAAGTAAGCTCGGTTTAAAGAATTGATGACTGAAAAAATCGCGGAATTTGGTACTGACTACTCTGGGCGTTGGCGCTGGACATCGAACGTGCGCGAGGAATACCGTAAATCTCCCGCTGCACCGTCTACCGCACCGTCTACCGCACCGTGCAAAAGCATCATAAAGCGCCGTGATCCATGTCATTAAGCTGTCGTTCGTCGCGAGCACATTTTATTTTTCAACATTTCTTGGGTGCTTTCCTGATTTATAACTTGTTATTCGGTAGCTTATAAGCTACATTATTCTCCATGATTGAAATTTTTCGATACCAGACTAAAGACGGTAAAGAGCCATTAACTGAATGGCTACAGTCACTGCGTGACAAGCAGGCGCAAGCCAAATTTCGTATGCGACTTAAACGTATGGAATCAGGAAATTTCGGTGACTGTGATCCTGTGGGTGAAGGCGTACAGGAATTACGGGAACATCTTTGAGCAGGTTATCGAGTTTACTTTGGGCGTCATGGTTTGACGGTGGTGATTTTGCTTTGTGGCGGCTCCAAAAAAACGTAGCCAGCCGATATCAAGACAGCCAAAGAGTACTGGGAAGATTGGAAACGGAGACAAGTATGAGCAAAAAAATTAACGCTGCAGTATCTCACCATGATCGTGAAGTAGCCGAATTACGTGCAGATCGCGAACTGGCTGTTGAATATATGAAAGCGGCCATGGAATCGCTCGATAATCCTGATGATCGCGCAGCCGGACTGCTTGCGCTACGCACGGTTGCGGAAGCCTACGGTGGACTGGGTGCTGTGGCGGCTGAAGCGGGAATCAGCCGGGAAACGCTTTATCGCACCCTGTCTGCCAAAGGTAATCCGACCCTGAAAACATTGCTGGCCGTGCTAAAAGCCGTTGGCATGAAGCTATCCGTTGAATCGGAGCACCCGGTTACCGCTTGAATGCCGCATGCTTAACCGATGAATCACAAAACTTTAACGGATATCCGCCTCGATTTACTCTCATCGCTGCAACAACACCTCCCACGCATCCCGTAGCGCACCATGCGGGGTTCCGCGCATGCCCGGGCAAAGCTACAAGCCAGCTCTTACCGTCGAGCATGCGCGAGGATACCGTAAATCTCCCGCCGCACCGTCTACCGCACCGTGCCAAAGCATCATAAAGCGCCGTAAATGCCTGTATTCAAAATTCAACAATATCGTTAAAAACATTGACGGATCCGCCCCGATTTACAATCATCGCTGTAACAATACCTCCCATGCACCCCGAGCGTACCATGGGGGGGTATTGAAACAGCGTGATGGCAAACTACGGACATACAACGGCGTCAATGATGTAAATTTCAAACCGTTGAATTGCATACCGTGACCTCAAAATCATCGCACAGCTTGTCGACCAGGTCTTCGGTTTCCTTAAAGAAGTAGTCGCCAATGGTTTGACGATTAAGCGCCTTATAGCGGCGGAATATCTTCGCGAAATCATCGTAAATCTCAGCTTCGGAAACGTGAGATTTGATCTTCACGATCAGACGATGCCCCTCGCTGGCCTTTCGCACATACTCGAATAAATCAGAAATCTTGGCCTCGAAATCCTTGATTAGCGTCCCTGTTTTTGCTTCCTGTTCATTGCGTGCGGCGATAACGGCCAGAATATCGAACTGCGCACCATGGCCTGGCTGCAAGCCTTCAGCAACTGTCGTCGGTTTCTTTTGCTTAGTTTTGCTGTCTTCAGCAACTACCTCAACCATGCCAATCTGATTGTCGAAGTAGACCTCGATTGGATCCTTGATATCCGCGCTGCGGTGCATCAGGTTGTAGAGCATATTAAACTTGCGCCAGAAAAACAGAAAGCCCGGTTCGCTGTATTTTGCATCCAGTTCGATCACATATTCGATCCGGTTCAGGATCGTGAAATATTGTGCAACCTTAGCCTTGATATCGCTGGTGCGCTGCGGATTCGCGTCGATATATTTTTTCAGACTATCTTCAAAGTCGAGATAGCTTACCGGATCATCGCGCAATGCCGCATTCTTGTAAATCCCCATGAACACGCTATAAAACTTGTCATAGGTATCCGATTTTCCCAGCACGCTCAACAACACATCCAGCACTTTTTTATCGCCAAACGGATCGAAATCACTCACCACCACATCCGAGAAGTGCTCAAAGGCATCCTTGATGTTCTGCACATTCACGTTGTTGTACGAGAAATCGACGATTTTGCAGTCGTTCTTGTATTTGGTGGTGCGATTGACCCGCGAAATGGTTTGTATCGCGCTAATGCCCCTGATTTCCTTATCCAGAAACAGCGTGTGCAGCTTCTTCTCATCAAATCCGGTTTGCAGTTTGGCAACCACGATCATCAGTCCGTTGTTATTTGGCCGCGCAAAGTTTTCCAGTACTTTTTCTTCAGATAAGCCGCCGTTCAGCCCTATGGCGCTTTGCTCGTCCTGATTGCTTGAATACACAACATGTATCGGCGCGCCGGTGTATTTTAAATATTTTGCTTCCCGCACGAGTGCGTTAAAGTGCAGGGTCACGGCCTGCTGATAGGCAATCGCCGCCTTAATGGAATAGACAGCCAGCATCGCCTTCCCCGTGCCGCGAATCTGGCGATATACATCTTTTACCAGCAAGTCCGCCACATATTGGGCAATGGCATCAATGCGGTCGCGGTTTTCATATATCTGCTTTTTCTGCGCATCCCGGTATTCCTTCTCGGTGAAACCTTCCAGAGGATTAGCGGGCAGGTCGAATAGCATTTTGGAGGCCACCGGCACGATATTTTTCAGCGGATTGAGAATAAAGCCGTCCTCAATCGCTTCCTTCATCGTGTAACTGTCGAAAGGCCGCCAGAGCTTTTCGCTTTCGGCATAACCGCTGAACTCGCCGAAGCGTGCCAGCGCATGGTCGTCCGGGGTGGCGGTAAAGCCGATGATGAGGTTTTTCTTGTGCGAAGTATAGGCAGTCTGATCAAACGGGCTTTGCAGTTCGTCGAAAATACTGATCATGTCCTCATGCTGATCGCCGCTGTTTGACCGGTGTATCTCGTCGATCAGAAATACGATCCGCATATGGCTAAGCTTTTTCAGCACTTCAGCATCCAGCATGTCGCGCACCGAACCGAATTTTTGCAGGTTCACAATCACCAGACGGGTATCCGATGCCAGCGCCTCCTGAAAGGATTTTTTGTCCTTAGCTTCAATGACCATGCGGTTGTCGATATTCATGTTCAGCATCAGCGTATCGATCTGGCTGCGCAACTGTAGCCGGTCAACCACAATCATGATCTTGTCATAAACGTATTCGCCGTTTCGCCGCAGATCTTTCAGCTGCAAGGCCGACCAGCCGATGATATTGGATTTACCGAAGCCAGCTGCATATTGCATCAGCAACGAATATACGTTCTTATTGTTGGAATAGGACTGGCGCTTTTCCAGCAGCTCCTTTTTTCTGGCCTCGCCGACACCTGACAGCTGTTTTTCCAGCAGTTTTTCAAAATAATCAGGCTCACGCTCATGCGCCAGAAACTCGTCTATCTTCGACATGATCTTGTCCGTGCCGAATTTTTGCTTGGGACGCGGTGAAATCAGCTGACCCAGCTCGTTCTTTAGCTCCTTCACGCCTTTGACCACCACCACATCGCGTTCGATGAAGTTGTAATACAGGATTTCCTTTTCGATATAAAACTTGCCATACAGCGCGCCGAACAACTCTTTCAGCTTGTCCTTTTTGTCGGCATCGGCTTTGAGCAAGGGATAGGGCTTGAACACACCACGAGCTTTTTTCTCGACTTCTTCACGGTCGAACCTGTCCTCGCGGCAGCTGGCCAGAATCTCGTCAAAATAATCGGCAATGGTGCGGATCACATAGGTTTCGCCAATGTCAGTGGTGGTGATATGTATGGCCTTCTCAAAAATCTTCAAAAAATCCTTGCGGATTAGCTGCTTCTCGCCATCGCTCAGCATGGCGTTGCTGTCGATATGCTGGTGATAGACTTTTATGGCCTCGAAATAATCCTTGATGACCTTGCCGCGCCCGTTTTTACTGGCACTCTGGTTGGTATAGTTGGACTTCAATTCGCTGTAGCCAAGATAGATGCCGTTCACAAACAACACCACATCCGGCCTGAAAGAAAATATCTGCCGGCCCTGATGGTTGTATTTATAGGGCAGCTCCTGCACTACCGAAAAAATGTTTTCATCGAACAGCTTGTTGTCGTGGATTACGCTGTCGCCGGTATAAAACAGATGCAGCTTGATGCCCTGCAGGGTGATGGACTTGTTGGTGTTGATAAACAGCGCCATGTTGCGACGGCTCTCAATCCGCTCCTGGATTAGCGCAATCAAATCTGTCAGCAATTTGCTTTTGTCGCCGTGATATTTTTTCAGCAGGATTTCATAGGGCTTCCTGTTCAGTTCGGTATCCGAGATGAATGCCTGCAGGTCTTCCTCGATGACCAGGGATTGCGTGACGGTGTTGGCTTTGACCTCTTTGTAACCCAAGCCATCCCTGAAAAAAGGAATGAGGAATTTGTCCTGCAAATGGAGTTCATTCATGCGATTAGCTGACCTCTGGCGTAACGGTGACGTAACGTTGTTTGGGACTTTTAGGCTTATCAGGGATAGTGAGAGCCAATTTTCCTGAAGAAATAAGCGGTAGTAATAGCTTGTTGCGAAAATGCGGATGATGGCTCATGCCGAGGTGTTGCATCATTTCCTTGGTTGATCGAGGCGTTGTGCAAAAAATTAACAACACTTCAGCTTGGTCGGTAGCTTGATCGGTAGCTTGGTCGGTAGCCTGGTCACTAGCTTGTCCGATAGACTGATTGAATCCTTCTGCGAATGGTAAAACCAGCCGGATAAAATTTGGTGTGAAGCGATAAATGCTGCGCGGGTAATGCTCAAGAATGCGTGGCACACCGGAACCTAGCTGTTCAACCATCTCCAGATCGCGAAAAACCCGCATCAGCTCCTTGTTCTGCGGAACAGAATAGCCCATGAAAAATTCCTCTTCATCAAAACCGGGAGGCAGACCACCGGCGGAGGTGATTTCCAGACGATCCGCAAACAGCTCGAATTTTGGCGGCACTTCATTGCTGTAATTGTTATGGATGATGGCGTTGATAACCGCCTCGCGCAATGCGACAGGATCAAGCAGCTTGCGCTCTTCACGCCGACTAGACGTAATTCTGGCAAAGGTTTTATTCTCGACCTTGAGCTTTTCCAGCACTGCCTTGGTCGCTTTGACCAGCGAGCAATAGCCATATTCCTCATTTTCGATCAGATTCACTCTGTCGATACCGGCATACTTGGCGACTTTGATCGACAGCCCGTTTACGTCCGAGAGCAAGTAGGCCGCGTAGTTGTATGAACCGTCCTCAGTCAATAATTCAAGATTATGCGCAAACTGTTCATTCAGCTTTAACCTTGTTTCGTTGTAATAAATCTTTAGCTGTTCAAAGGTCAGTGTTTGCTTGCGTGACTTGATGGTGCCGATGGAGTTGCGTATCCGGCTGGCGAATAAATCCTCTATCATTCTGACCGGCATCGGTTCGGACGCACTACCGACCCGCAGATAGCATCCTTTGGCAGACATGCCCATCCTGGACAGGTAATAGGGCTTTTCGGAACCGCTGGCAACTGTGATCTTGATGATAGATTTTCCATCCCTGATCCCGGCAATCACATCGAACAGCCCCATGGTAGAAGGGCTGATGTTGTTTTTGATGCGATCCTTGATTTTCAGCTGCACAGCATCGGCATCCGCAATTCCAACGGTGGTATGCGTTTGATCGTCGATGCCGAGATAAATAACACCCCCATCGCGATAGTTGAGAAAGGCGACCACCTCCTTCTCCAGAGAGTCGGTCAGTTCACGCTTCAATTCAATCCGGTTCGATTCTTGCATCATGCCACCCTGATTTTTCCAGTGACAACATCGTTAATCAAGGTTTTGCGCAGTTCCTTGAGTTTGTCGATCTGGCTGGTGATCGTAGCAACGATGCTGTCGATCTGGGCAGTTTTGGAATCAAGGTAGGCGGCAATAGCGATTTGCTCTTGAAGGGGAGGAACAGGTGTCGCTGAGTCGGCAATAGCCGATTGGCCCAGCCCAACACGAGTAATTCCCTTCGCTGCAATTACAAAACGAAACCCATAATCTTTTGACTGAAAAAGTCTGAATAAATACGCACCAAAAAGTAATTTTTCATTTGTTCTGAACCGCGCCAAATGATAACCACAAAGAACGTTTTCGAGTGACTCTGTTGCAAGTGCTGGAATAGCTATATCATCACAGGTTTCAGAATCCTTAGTAATAAATACGTCGTGTTTCCTGACGCAAAATCGCTTTATTTCAGATTTGTCAGCTGTTGCCCACATGAAATCCAATGAAGCATTAATAAATTCATTCTTATAAACATCAACGTAATTGCAAAGTTGAACAGGTGTTTCATGTTCATGTGATTTTTTATCTACTATGCTGTTCTGAATGTCTGATAGCTCTTTCAAACGTTTCATATCCCAATGCGCTGGCACTTCACCTATCCACTCGACTCCGCTGCCTCTCATCGGGACAGACTTATCCAGCCCACGGGTGACAGTTTCGTTGATGAGGGATTGCTTGAGCTTGCCGTATTGCGCCGCCTTATGACCAAGCAGATCAATTTTCCGGTCGATCTGCGCGGTTTTTGTGTCAAGGTAGGCGGCGATGGCGGTTTGTTCTATCTCATCCGGCAATGCTGTTTGTATTTGAAAAAAATCTTTTGGATATAGTCTTAATCGAGAAGACACAATCCCCTTGGAATTTTTTGTCATCTCCGTTACTGCATGGGGCGTTCGGTATAAATAATCGAAATATTTATGATTGTAATGCGTATGTTTTTTAGGCCTATAAACGCCATAAGCGGGGCTGCAAATACCAGCTTCATTGGCTGTCCCCAACGCTCCCATCCAGGCCCACATAGTGTTGATAATCAAATCGCCTGCTTTACATAATTTATAGCCCTCCATTGTTTCTGCCATAAACATGTTTACAGTTTTTTCTGTGCGTCGAGTAACCCCGGTAATATGAGACACAGTGAGTAAAGTTTCTTTGCCAGCAATACTCAAGTCACCTCGTTCCTCAAAAATATCTTTATTCCGGGTAACTTCCCAGTGCTCAGGCACCTCCCCCAGCCACTCGATTTCACTGTTCTTATAGGCGTCGTAACGAACTAAACTCACAGTGACAACTCCTCATCCAGCGCCTTTAATTCTGCATCCAGAGCTGCGATTTCGCTCAGAATCACGGTGACGGGTCGCAGTGTTTCCGGCTTGTAGAAAATCTTGTTAAAGTTCAGCTCTACACCGACGACGTTTTCCAGATAAGCAAAGGGCTTGCTGATATATTTTGCCATGAA
>Ga0316222_1001288_pt1 | contig 31358 bp, 26 predicted proteins | sample TBH18011metaG_FD_206008 | JGI IMG/M metagenome (GOLD analysis project Ga0316222, IMG submission 206008) | Freshwater microbial communities from Trout Bog Lake, Wisconsin, USA - TBH18011 | ecosystem: Environmental > Aquatic > Freshwater > Lake > Hypolimnion/Profundal zone | place: USA: Wisconsin... | reverse complement strand
ATCGGTACAGGTGGCCGGAAACGGATCGGAATGGGTGGCCGGATTGGAATCGGAATCCCCGGCCGGATAAATCGGAATCCGCACCAAGTCACCTCGGCCCGGCGATTACGCTGTTCCCTGACGTTGTTCTTGGTGTGAACCGCCAGTTTTTCCTTGCCGTAGCCCATCACCTTGACGGTCACGCCATCTACCCCCAGCGCCTTCAACTGGGCGGCGACGGCCTGGGCACGCCGCTCGGACAGGGCCTGATTGTAAGGCTTGCCGCCCACCGTATCGGTGAAGCCGTCGATGTGGATCACCAGCGGCTTGGCGGCCTTCAACGCCGGAGCGGCGTCGTATAGGAGCTGCATGGCCGAGGCGTTGATGTCGGACCGGTTATAGTCGAACGGGATCACCAAAGGCTGGGGAAGCGGGGCGGGCGGCTCGACCTCGGCCACCACCGGCGGCGGCGGTGGCTTCAGCTTGGGTTCGGTGTCGAGGAAATTCTCCTTGCACACGGAATCGTTCTCACGCTCCCACTCTTCCTCCATCCAGCAATCCAGCGAAACCTGCGCCCGGGCGGCTTCGGTGGGGACCCGCTCGCGGGCGCCCTTGGCGAAATCGTCCATTAGGTCCGTCCGGGCCTGCCGCAATACGGGCACGACCGGAGCGGGCAGATCCCAATCGGCCGGATCCTCCGGCGGCACCACCTCGCCCGTGGCGGCACGCTCGGCCTTGTCGGCGAAGATCGCCGCATGACGCCACTCGGATTCGTCGAGGGCTTCGTGGCGGGTGGCCTCCTGGTATTCCTCGGTCAGAGCCTTGGTGAAGGAGGTGCCGACGGTGGGGCTGGGAGCGGCGATGACGTCTTGCACCTGCGCCACCTGGAACGGTGTGGCGCAGGCGGAGACGGCGGCAAGGGCAACCAGGGCGGTCAGAACGCGGACGATCTTCATGGGCGGATCTCGTCGGGCAAATGGGCATGCCGACACCATGGACGGCTCGACAACATGCCAGTCTTGCAAGACGGAGACTCAATTGTCCAGGAAAATGAAATAGTCGCTGTCGATTATTGCAAGTAAACCCGTGGCGGAGTCCAGTCACGGAACCGGAAGGTCTTAATTCAACATCTCAAGGGTCTCGGGGGCATCGTGAGAAAAAGTATTTAAAAACAATGCGCTGTCACGGCGTCCTGGAGTTTTTTCCGAGGGCCGCCGACAGGTATTTTCCGGTATAACTGTCGGCGCAGGCCGCCACGTCTTCCGGAGTACCGGCGGCAACGATACGACCGCCGCCATCACCACCTTCCGGTCCGAGATCGATGATCCAGTCGGCGGTCTTGATGACTTCCAGATTGTGTTCGATCACCAAGACGGTATTGCCGGTCTCCACCAGGGCCTGGATAACTTCCAGCAGTTTGCGGACATCCTCGAAATGCAGGCCGGTGGTGGGTTCATCCAGGATGTAGAGGGTGCGGCCGGTGGCGCGGCGCGATAATTCCTTGGCCAGCTTGACCCGCTGGGCCTCGCCACCGGAAAGGGTGGTGGCCTGCTGGCCGAGATGGACATAGTCCAGCCCCACCCGTTGCAGGGTCACCATCTTGTCGCGGATGGCGGGAACCGCCTTGAAGAAGTCGGCGGCCTCCTCGACGGTCATGTCGAGAACATCGGCTATGCTTTTGCAGCGAAACGATATTTCAAGGGTCTCGCGATTGTAGCGCTTGCCCTTGCAGACATCGCATTGGACATAGACATCGGGCAGAAAGTGCATCTCGATCTTGATGACGCCGTCGCCCTGGCAGGCCTCGCAGCGGCCTCCCTTGACGTTGAACGAAAAGCGGCCGGGCTTGTAGCCGCGAATCTTGGCGTCGGGCAGTTCGGTGAACCAGTCGCGGATCGGGGTGAAGGCGCCGGTATAGGTGGCGGGGTTGGATCGCGGCGTGCGGCCGATGGGGCTTTGGTCGATATCGATGATCTTGTCGAGATGCTCGATGCCGTCGATGCGATCGAACGGTCCCGGTTGCTCGCGCGATCCCATCAGACGCCGTGCCAGTGCCTTGTAGAGGGTTTCGATCACCAGGGTGGACTTGCCACCGCCCGAGACGCCGGTGACGCAGGTGAGCGTCCCCAGGGGGATATGGACGCTGACATCCTTGAGATTGTTGCCCCGGGCGCCGATCAGCGACAATTTGGCACCGCTGCCGCGCCGTCGTTTCCGGGGAACCGGAATCTGGTCGAGGCCGATCAGGTAGCGGCCGGTGGGGCTGGCGGGGTTGGTCATCACCTGTTCGGGGGTGCCCTCGGCCACCACCTCGCCGCCATGGATGCCGGCTCCCGGTCCCATATCGATCAGGTGGTCGGCGGAGCGGATGGCGTCCTCGTCATGCTCCACCACGATGACGGTATTGCCGATATCGCGCAGCCGCTTCAAGGTGGTCAGCAGCCGGTCATTATCGCGCTGATGCAGCCCGATGGAGGGCTCATCCAGCACATAAAGCACCCCCGTCAGGCCCGAGCCGATCTGGCTGGCCAGCCGGATCCGCTGGCTTTCGCCGCCCGACAGCGAGCCGGAGCCGCGCGACAGGGTCAGATAATCCAGCCCCACATCCACCAGGAAGCCCAGCCGGTCGTTGATTTCGCGCAGGATGCGCCGGGCGATTTCCTTGTCCTTGGGCTTCAGGTGGTGGTCCAATTGGCCGAACCAGTCGCGGGCCTTGAGGATGGAGACGTCCGCCGCTTCGGTGATGTGCAGCCCCCGGATCTTGACCGCCAGCGCTTCCGGCTTGAGGCGGGCGCCGCCGCAGGCCTCGCAGGGGGCGGCGCCCTGGAAGCGCGACAGATCCTCACGCACCCAGGACGAGTCGGTTTCGCGGAATCGCCGCGCCATATTGGGGATGACGCCCTCGAACGGCTTCTCGGTGTGATAGCCCCGGAGCCCGTCCTCATAGGCGATGCGGATCTCTTCGGAACCGGAACCATGCAGAATCACCTCGCGCGCCTTGGCGGGCAGGCAATTCCACGGCTTTTCCAGGCTGAACCGGTAGTGGTCGGCCAGGCCCTGGAGAGTCTGGAGATAGTATTGCGATGTGGAGCCGGCCCAGGGGGCGACGGCGCCGTCGCGCAAGGAAATCTCCGGGTTCGGGACAATAAGTTCGGTATCGAAATAAAGTTTGTTTCCCAAGCCGTCGCAGCTCGGGCAGGCGCCGAACGGGTTATTGAAGGAAAACAGCCGCGGCTCGATCTCCTCGATGGTGAAGCCGGAAACCGGACAGGCGAATTTGGCGGAAAACACCGTGCGCTCGGCGGTATCGGCGTTCTCGGCGATGCACAGCCCATCGGCGAGACCCAGGGCGATTTCCATGGAATCGGCCAGGCGATTGCCCAGGTCGGACTTCACCACCAGGCGGTCGACCACCACCTCGATATCGTGCTTCTTCTTCTTGTCGAGGGCCGGGACCTCGTCGATCTCATAGAGGGTGCCATCGACCTTGACCCGCTGGAAACCCTTCTTCTGCAGTTCGAGGAGGTCCTTGCGGTACTCGCCCTTGCGGCCGCGCACATAGGGTGCCAGCAGGTAGAGGCGGGTGCCTTCCGCCATGGTCTCGACCCGATCGACCATCTGGCTGACCGTCTGGCTTTCGATGGGTAGGCCGGTGGCGGGCGAGTGGGGCACGCCCACCCGCGCCCAGAGCAGGCGCATATAGTCGTAGATCTCGGTCACGGTGCCGACGGTGGAGCGTGGATTCTTGGAGGTGGTCTTCTGTTCGATGGAGATGGCGGGTGACAGGCCCTCGATGCTCTCCACATCGGGCTTTTGCATCAGTTCGAGGAATTGCCGGGCATAGGCCGACAGGGATTCCACATAACGGCGCTGCCCCTCGGCATAGATGGTGTCGAATGCCAGCGACGACTTGCCCGAGCCCGACAGGCCGGTGATCACCACCAGCCGGTCGCGGGGAATGTCGATATCGATATTCTTCAGATTGTGTTCGCGGGCGCCGCGCACCCGGATAAAGCCACTCATGGAGCAAAGATCCTCGTCATCATCCTAGTGGTCCGATCCATCCGAAATGAGCGGTTTACCGCACATTTCAGATGGTGAATCGGCCCACGATTCCATACGTTCGTGCCTGATCCATTTAAAATGATATCCATCATTTTAAATGGATCAGGTCACTGGCAGCGGATGTTAGAGATATTCGAGGCAGGGATAAAGCGTTAGGGCGTGTCGTCAGTTACCGCATGAGCCGCGTTGCCGCAACCCGAAGGGACGCGGGTCTTTTGTGGCCGTTGGCCATCCCTGCGGGACCGCCTTCGGCATCGCTTGCCCTGCGAGCTGCGCCCGCGCCCAGGTTCGTCGCGTGTCTCTCGCGGACAACCAGTCCGTGTCGCGCCACGCTTCTGCCTGAACACAAAAATCCCTCGCCTGTGGGTTTGTGGGATTCGCCCATCCGCCGTTGGCGGACCGCCTTGTGGTCTGGCGACCATCCCTTCGGGACCGCCTTCAGCGTCGTTCGGCTTTGCCTCACCGGCGTCCCTTGCCCTTCGGGCTGCGGCGCCCACCCCTCGCATTTGCTCGGGGCCGCCCCGCGGGCGGCGCCGGGCTGCACGGCTCCCGCGCCACGAGGCGCGCGACCGCAGTCGCGGTCGACCACATCCCGATGAGTTGCGCTCATCGAGATGCGGTGTCACTTCGTCGCCGCCGCGAGCGCAGGGCGAAGGATCGCCAGCGAAAGATGGTAGCGATTGACGATATCCCGCTGCTCTGGCGGCAAAGCCGCAACGCGCTCGGGGTCCGAATTTTCCTCATTGTCCGCGATCTTGACGCGGATGGCCGAGAGATTGCCGGATATGGCGATGGAGCGAATCCACTCCATGTAGGTGGGGCGAGGCTCCGTCGCCGGACGGGACAACAGCCCCACCGTCTTGACCACATGGTCGGAGTATCCCATCGCGGTCAGGTCTTCAGCCGTCGTCTCGGTGTCCTCGATCACGTCATGAAGCAGGGCGATGATCCGGTCATCATCCGACGCATCGGCCCCCAGCCGTGCGGCGACGGCCTCGGGATGCAGGTGATAGGGCTTGCCCGATTTGTCGGTCTGGCCTTCGTGGGCTTTTCGGATAAAGGCCATGGTTTGCTCAATGGTGGGCATCAAAGACTCCCCTCGTCGCCCCGGCGGGGCATGACAGCGATTATTTCTTCGGCGACTTCATCCAGTCGGCGATAGCGTCGAAGAAGCTCGATCCAAAGCTGACCCAGGTGCTCGGGGCGTGGCCGTCCCACTTCTGCATGGTGTCGATCACCGCCTTGGTCTGGAGGGTGGCCAACACGGGAGCGAGTTTCTGGGCGGTGTAGGCGTCATTGACCGCCTGCTGCACATCCTTGTCGAAACTGAATGTGCCAGCCCAGCCGATATAGTCGAGGGTGATGCCCCGGGAGGCCAGGAAAGCCGTCGCATCCTTCTCGACGCTGGACATGATGGCGTTGATCTCGGTGTTGGCCTTGTCGAAGGTCCGGGCGCCGATCTCGTGGCATACCAGCGACTGGACCTTGCCCCGGCCCACCGAATCCATCACCTCAGCCAAATTGCGGCCGGCATAGACCGAGGTGAAGATGACCTGCGGGTCTTGGCGGTTCCCGACCGGTGGCCGAACGCCGAACCAGTAGAGGAATTTGGAGGCGTTTTCCTCCGACACCGACGCGGCGATGGCCACCTCGGCGGTGATGTTGATGCCCTCGGCGCTCTGGCAGGGGAAGGATTCGTTGCGGGCCGAGGTGCCGCGGTCATGAGATGCCACCCATTCACGATTGAAGGGGGTGCGATCGACGACGATGAGGCGGCCGGTGGGCACGTAGAAATCCGACCACATGCCCGAGCCGGAGAATTTGGCGTGCGGAATGGTGAACCGCTTGGCCGCCACCTTGTTGGCCTCCAGGTATTCGGTCGAGCCGAATTTGGCCTGGGTGTCCTTGTTGGCGCCCACATCGGGAATGAAGAAAGCCGATTCGTTGGGGAGGATGAAGTACGCCTCGGTGTAGTCGTTCTTGTCGTAATAGGCGTGGGCACTGGTCGTCGACAGCATGAGGCCGAACACAATCACGGCCGGCGGGAACAGCTTGGTCCAGGCCGTCCGGATTTCGTTCCGCCAGATCAGGCCGAGAACGATCATTAAAGCCAATGCCGGCACGCCGAGATGCCCGAAGACCCCCATGGTGTAAACGGATTCGACGTAGGACGTCGCGCTATTGTCGAATTGCTTCCCCGCCGCCGCGCCGGAAACCACCGTTGCAATGGGGTTCAGCAGGAAATTGATCCATCCATAGGCGACGATAGCCACAAGGGTGGCAAGGGCGCGCGCAAAAAGGCTTTTCATCGAATCCCCCTTGGGGTCGTCCGCCGCTGATCCCCGCGACCGGGTATGGGGGGAAGCCGGAAGGGCTCACTTCGTAGCCTTGCGCCCGGCATAGGGCACAAGGGCGGTTTCGTAGCGCGGTCGATGACCTGTTGCCGCCCGAGGCCGACAACCTCACGGGGCCGTGAGTGTCTCCCGCATCATGGGCCGAGGCGGATAAGCGCACTCCGCAGCAGCCATGGGATCATTCGCGGAACGTCTGAAGACGATGAGGGCGCCTCTATTCGTTGGCGGCGGCCTTGAGCACGGCGCGGGCCTCGTGCTCGTCGATCTGATGAACGTCGGAGAGGTGGGTTTCCCAGTTTTCGACATATTCCTGGACCGCCACCAGCAGGCACTCCCCCAGGGTTTGCCCGGTCTCGACCGCCAGCACGTCCAGGCGCTGCTTCAACTGGGAGGGAATCGTCACCGCAAGGGTTTCCATCGTCATGTCCTCGTGAACCGTTCTCGCCGAAGTTTACAACCATTGTCGCAGCGTTGCCAGTTCCGACCGTGGGCCATCTTGTGGTAGAAGCACCCATGGCAACCCCTCCCCCTCGCCCTCCTCGCGGCGGCAATCCCTTTACCCTTTCCGTCGACCCGTCGGACCGGCTGATTCCCAGCGGCGCCCGCGGTGCCGGTGACGTGCCGCCACCGCCGCCGCCACCGCCGCCGCCGCCCAAGCGCAAGCCCGCCAAGGAGCCGCCGCCGCCGCGCCGGGAGCCGAGGACGCCGGGCAAGGCCGGGCGCGGCGGCGGCGGCCATCCCTGGCTCAAGCGGCTGGTCATATGGGGGCTGACCCTGGCGATCTGGGTCGGCATCGGCCTGGGCGGGGTGGTGGCCTATTATGGCCTCGATCTGCCCGATATCGATCGGATGACGGCGACCACCCGGCGGCCCAGCGTGGTGTTTCACTCGGTGGATGGCGAGGTCTTTGCCGCCTATGGCGATCTTTACGGCGAGCCGCTGGAGCTTTCCGAAATGTCGCCGCTGCTGGTTCAGGCGGTGCTGGCCACCGAGGATCGCCGCTTCTACAGCCATTGGGGCTTCGACCCCATCGGGCTGGCGCGGGCTTTCTATACCAATCTGCGCGCCGGTCACGCGGTTCAGGGCGGCTCCACCATCACCCAGCAATTGGCCAAGAATCTGTTCCTGACCCCCGACCGCAATCTCAAGCGCAAGGTGCAGGAACTGCTGATGGCGCTGTGGCTGGAAAAGCGTTTCACTAAGAATCAGATCCTGTCTTTGTATCTCAACCGGGTCTATCTCGGATCCGGCACCTTCGGGGTGGACGCGGCGGCCAAACGCTATTTCGACGTTTCGGCCCGCAAGCTCGATCTGTACCAGTCCGCCGTCATCGCCGGTCTGCTCAAGGCCCCCAGCCGCTACAGCCCGCTCAACGATCCGGAAGCGTCGCGCAAGCGCACCGCCGACGTACTCCAGAACATGGTCAATGCCGGTTATATCGACCAGAAGACCGCCGACGAGAATCAGGTCACCGGCGCGTCGCAGCTGGTCCGGCGGCCATTGCCGGCCGGGCGCTATTTTGCCGACTGGGTGATGAGCCATCTGGACCAGTTCGGTGAGGTCGCCGGCAAGGATATCGTGGTGCGGACGACCCTGGATATCGGCCTGGAACGCAAGGTCGAGGCCAGTCTCGCCGCCATGATGGCGGGGGCCGGCGCCAAGGCCAACGTCTCCCAGGGGGCGGTGGTGGTGATGAGCCCCGATGGCGCGGTCCGCGCCATGGCCGGCGGCAAGGATTATGACGACAGCCAGTTCAATCGCGCCACCCAGGGGCTGCGTCAGCCCGGTTCGTCGTTCAAGCCCTTCGTCTACCTGACCGCCATGGAAAAGGGCCTGACTCCCGACGATGTCTTCGAGGACGCTCCCATCACCCTGGGCAACTGGAGCCCCGGCAATTACACCGGCCGCTATCTCGGCCCCATCACCCTGCGCCACGCCCTGGCCGAATCGATCAATACGGTGGCGGTGCGTCTGGTCGAGGCGGTAGGACCCCATCAGGTGATCGCCACCGCCCGGCGGCTGGGTATCACCTCCGACCTCCGGTCCGACGCCACCCTGGCACTGGGCACCAGCGAAGTGTCGCTGCTGGAGATGACCACCGCCTACGCCTCCTTCGCCAATGGCGGTATCGGTGTCACCGCCTATGCGGTGGCCCAGATCACCGATCCGGCCGGGCATGTGCTGTATCAACGCTCCGGCGGCGGTTTCGGGCAGGTGATTTCCCCGGTCGCCCTGGCGCGCATGCACGACATGATGACCGCCGTGATCAGCCAAGGTTCGGGCAAGGCGGCCAGGCTCGACCGCCCTGCCGCCGGCAAGACCGGCACCACCCAGGATTACCGCGACGCCTGGTTCATGGGATTCACCGCCGATTATGTGGCGGGAGTGTGGATGGGCAACGACGATTACCGGGTGGAGATGAAGAAGGTCACCGGCGGCGGTCTGCCCGCCCAGTTGTGGAAACAGGTGATGGTGGCTGCCCACCAGGGCCTGCCGGTCCGGCCGCTGCTGACCCCGGAGCCCCCCGCCGCCGAATCGCCCGTCGCCGCCGCCGGGGAATTCGTCACCGGTGCCGCCCAGGCGGGAGCCGAGGCGGTGCGCGGCATCGGCGGCGCCATCGACGATCTGCTGAAGGGGATTTTCGGGCGCTGATGGGCTTCACCCTGCAAAATCCCAAGGCCGCGCGGATGGCGCTCTATGCCGCCGATGTCGAGACGCTGTTCGACACCGTCAAGACCGGTGCCTCGCCGACCGGCGTTCCGGTTCTTCCCCTCACCTCCGCCGCCCCCTTCGCCCTGCTCGCCGCGGACGACTGGGACATTGGCGGCCAGATTCGCTGCGACGACGACCTGACCGTTCTGCGGACTCTGAAGCGAAGGTTCAAGCTGCGGCAGGATAATTATTTTTATGGTTTTCTGCTCCGCCGCAAGACCGTCGATTCCACCGGTGATTTTGCAATCGGCGACTATCTGGCGATGGTCCGGGGCACCATGGAGCCGGAGGAATGGCTGCTGGATGCCATCGCCACCCCGGATCTGTTCCCGTCACAAGGGCATCCGAGGGCCGGCCCCGTGCCCACCGGCTTCTCTTCGATCTATGACAGCATGACGCTGGTCGACGGCGCGGGGCGGAGCCTCGGGAGGGCCGCCGCCGCCATCGGCACGATCATCAACGGTGACAACACCAAGCTGACGGTGGTCGGGCATAGCCTGGGGGCGGCCCTCGTCAGCTATCTGACCTTTGATCTGGCGGCGGAGGTCCATGACCCCGCAGGGCATCTCGACGCCCATATGATCGCCTGTCCCAATCCCGGCGACACCGTTTTCGCCAAGGGATTCCGGGATGCCGTGCCGAACTACGGCGTGGTGAATTGGGACCGCGATCTGGTGCCCAAGCTGCCCCCGCTCCCCTATGGCCCGCTCCTCAACGGCGGCTCCGCTCAGAATGTCCTGGTTCTGACCGAAACCACCCCGAATATCGGCCCCCTTCCCGTGAACAATCCCCAGTGCAATCACCACGCCGTTTGTTACGCGCGCATGCTGGACAATGGCAATCCGATCGCCGCCGCCCAGGCCGTGGTTTGCGGCGGCTGATTTCTAGCGCGGGATGATTTCAAGTCGAATCATCCCGCGACCTGATCGTATCCTGCTCCAGGAGGGATCACTCCCCGTCGTCGGTGTCGTCGTCTGGAACGGGGGGGAGCTGGACCGGGGCGTTTTCGATATCGCGGCGGACCTCGGGGCTGCGCAGCAGGGCCTCGATGCGGGTGGCCTCGTCGAAGGTGCTGTCGGACTGGAACCACAGATCGGGCACGGCGCGCAATTGCACCGTCCGGCTGATCTCGTGGCGCAGGAAGGCCTTGGCCCGCTTGAGGCCGGCCAGGATCGGCGCCACGTCGCCGCCGCCCAGCGGCACCACGAACACGGTGGCATTGCGCAGATCGGGGCCGACCCGGACTTCGGTGACGGTGATGGGACGGCCCAGCAGGTCGGGATCGCGGAACTCGCCCCGTTCGATCACATTGGCGATGGCGTGGCGCAGTTCCTCGCCGACCCGCAGCTGACGCTGGGATGGAGGTTTATTCCCTCTGGGCATGGCTTCCTCCGAGGTTGATCGGTGATGGTGCGGCGCGTCCTCTAGAGGGCTTCAGGTTCACACCGAAGCCCTCCAGAGTCCTGTGTGTACGAAAAAGCTTCGCTTTTTCAGTGCTCAATCGCCGCTCGGGCTTGAGAGTTTTTCGACGTTTCGATTCGGTCAAAATGCGAAAAACCCTAGAGGACGCCCGCCACCTCCTCGATCTCGAAGCACTCGATGACGTCGCCGACCCGAATGTCTTCGTAATTGGTGAAGGACATTCCGCACTCGTAGCTTTCGCGCACTTCCTTGACGTCTTCCTTGAAGCGCTTGAGCTGGGCCAGATCACCGGTATGAATGACCACGTCGTCGCGCAGCAGGCGAACCTTGGAGCCGCGCTTGACGATGCCCTCGGTGATCATGCAGCCCGCGACCTTGCCGGTCTTGGTGATGTTGAACACCTCACGGATATTGGCGTAGCCCAGGAAGCGTTCCCGCAGGGTCGGCGCCAGCATGCCGGACAGCATGGTCTTGAGGTCGTCGGTGACGTCGTAGATGATCGAGTAGTAGCGGATATCCACCCCGTCTCGCCGCGACATGTCGCGGGCCTGGGGATTGGCGCGGACATTGAAGCCGATGATCAGGCCGCCGGAGGCCCGGGCCAGGGTGACGTCGGATTCGTTGATGCCACCCACGGCGGCATGGAGGACGCGAACCTTGACGCTGTCGTTGCCGATCTTCTCCACCGTGGAGGTGATGGCCTCGACCGAGCCTTGGACGTCGGCCTTGATGACCACCGGCAATTCCTTGGCGACGCCGGATTTGATGTCGGTGAACATCTGTTCCAGGGTGCCGCGCTGGGACAATTTGGCCTTGGCCTCGCGGTCGATGCGCTGGCGGTAGCTGGCGATTTCGCGCGCCCGGCCTTCGTCTTCCACGGTGGCGAAGTCGTCACCGGCGTCGGGGGTGCCCTGCAGGCCGAGCACTTCCACCGGGCTGGAGGGACCGGCCTCGGTGATGGGATTGCCGTGGTCGTCGATCAGGGCGCGGACCCGGCCCCATTCGGAACCGGCGACGAAGATATCGCCCACCTTCAAGGTGCCCTTCTGGACCAGCACGGTGGCCACCGAGCCACGGCCCTTCTCCATCTTGGACTCGACCACGACGCCCTGGGCGGCACGGTCGGGATTGGCCTTGAGGTCAAGGATTTCGGCCTGGAGGAGGATGGCTTCCTCCAGCTTTTCCAGGTTGATGCGCTTCTTGGCCGAGACCTCGATGGCCAGCACGTCGCCGCCGAGATCCTCGGTCACCAGTTCGTGCTGCAGCAGGCCCTGGCGGACCTTGGCGGTGTCGGCGCCCGGCTTGTCGATCTTGTTGATGGCGACGATGATCGGCACCTGCGCCGCGCGGGCGTGGCGGATCGCCTCCACCGTCTGGGGCATGATGCCGTCATCGGCGGCGACCACCAGCACGACGATATCGGTCACCTTGGCGCCACGGGCGCGCATGGCGGTGAACGCCTCGTGGCCGGGGGTGTCGATGAAGGTGATCTTGCCGCCGGTGCTCATGGTCACCTGATAGGCGCCGATATGCTGGGTGATGCCACCGGCCTCGCCCGACACCACGTCGGTCTCGCGCAGCGCGTCCAGCAGGGAGGTCTTGCCGTGATCCACATGGCCCATGATGGTGACCACCGGCGGACGCGGCATCAGATGCTCGTCGGCATCGGCCACGCCCTCCAGACCGACCAGGACGTCGGCCTCGGACACCCGCTTGGTGTTGTGACCGAATTCGGTCACCACCAACTCGGCGGTGTCGGCGTCGATGTTCTGGTTGATATTGGCCATCACGCCCATGCGCATCAGGCTCTTGATGACGTCGGCGCCACGCACCGCCATGCGGTTGGCCAGTTCCTGGACGGTGATGGTCTCGGGAATGACCACTTCGCGAATGACCTTCTCCGAGCCCTTCTGCATGTGCTTCAGGCGTTCGCGCTCACGGGCGCGCTTGACGGCGGCCAGCGACCGGCCGCGCTCGGAACGGTCGTCGTCGGTCAGCGCGTCGGTGATGGTCAGCTTGCCGGTGCGGCGGCGCGGTTCGTTGCGCTTGACCGGGGCCGGCTTGTGGGCGGCGGCGCGCTTCTTGGCGCGCTCCTCCTCTTCGTCTTCCTCGTCGGTGCGCGGCTTGGGCGCCGCCGGCGCGGCGGCAGCGGCGGCCGTGGTGGTGGTGGCGGGAGCGGCGGCCGGAGTGCCGGTGGCCGGAGTCTCGACGACGGCAGCGGTGGCGGCGGTGGACGGCTCGGATGGGGCGGCCTCGGCCTCCGTGGCCGGCGCGGCGGCGGCGCGGGCGGCCGCCTCCTCGGCGGCGCGCAGGGCGGCTTCTTCCTCGCTGCGGCGGCGGGCGTCGGATTCGAGGGCGAAGCGGGCGGCTTCCTCCTCGGCGCGGCGGCGGGCCTCTTCCTCGTGGCGCTGGGCATCGGCCAGCGCCTTGGCGCGGGCGTTCTTCTCGTGATTGGTCAGATCGTGGGCGCTGACGGCGCGCGCCGCAGCCTCGACCTTGGCGACGGCGGCGGCCAGATCGGCTTCGGCGGCGGAGTGGGCGCCGTCCTTGATCTCGTGCATGCTGCCGCCGGCACTGGTGAAGGTGCGCTTTTTGCGGACCTCGACCGTCACGACCTTCGACCGGCCATGGGAGAAGCTCTGTCGGACCTGTCCGGTCTCGACCGTCTTCTTCAGCTCCAGCTTGCCCGGTTGGGACAGCTTCAGCGGGGTGGTGGTCTTACGCTCTTGATCCTTGGAATCATCGCTCATGTAGGACTTCGTCTCTCACGCGGCCAGAATGGCGGCAGGAATGCCACCGAAAAACCCCAGATGGAACTCATACCCTCCCGGCGGGTTCACCGGGTTCGCCGTGGCGAAACCCGGCCAACAGGCCGGACTCTTCGATCAGACGGCGGGCCAGCTTGCCCGGGGACAAACAAACATGCACGGCCGCGTCACGGCCGAAAACGGTGCCAAGTTCGGCGCCGTCGAAAAGCTCGATCACCGCAAGTCCTCCACCCGCCAGGGCGCGGACCTTTTCGCGCCCGTCACGGGCGGCATCGCGGGCTGCCAAGAGAAGGCCGGCGCGTCCGGCCCGGACTTCGGCACATACCTTCTCGAACCCCATCACCGCCTGACCGGCGCGACGCGCCAGACCGATGGTATCCAGGCACCGGCGAACCAGCAAGGCCTCGATCCGGTCGCCCAGATCCGCCGGCACGCCGACTTGGCGGCGGGCGGCCTTGGCGAACAGTTTTTTCGCCAGGGCCGTATTTACCACATCCCGGCTGGCGCTCAACCAGATTCCCCGTCCCGGCAGGACATGCCCCAGATCGGGAACCACGGTTCCGTCGGGGGCGACGGAAAAGCGCAGCAACTCACCCTTGGGCCGGACGGTGCCGGTGGCGATGCAGCGCCGCTCCGGTCCCGTCTCCTCGGCTTCGTCTGCCGGGACCTCGCCCTCCGGGGCCTCGGTCACGTCCTCCGTCCCGGTCAAATCCTTCAGCCCTCGCCGCCCTCGAACCAATGGGCACGCGCCGCCATGATCACGGCATTGGCCTCGTCCTCGGTCAGCCCGTCGCGGCCGACGATATCGATCAGTTCGTCGCTGGCCAGATCGCCGAGATCGTCCAGGGTCTTGATTCCCTTGTCGCCCAACTTGACCAGCATGGCCGGAGCCAGCCCCTCGATGGCGGCCATCTCGTCGGTGACTCCCAGATCCTTGCGCATCTGGTCGTAGCGTTCGTCCTGCTCGGCCAGGAAGCTGCGGGCGCGGCCCTGCAGTTCGTCGGCGACGGTCTCGTCGAAGCCCTCGATCCCGGCGATGTCGTCCAGCGGCACATAGGCCACTTCCTCCACCGACGAGAAGCCTTCGGTCACCAGCAGGTGGGCAATGACATCGTCCACATCAAGCGCCTGGATGAACATGTTGGAGCGCGAGCGGAATTCCTCGGTGCGGCGCTCGGATTCCTCGGCCTCGGTCAGGATGTCGATGTTCCACTGGGTCAACTGGCTGGCCAGACGCACGTTCTGGCCGCGCCGGCCGATGGCCAGGCTCAGTTGATCGTCGGGCACCACCACCTCGATGCGGCCGGCTTCCTCGTCCATCACCACCTTGGTGACCTCGGCCGGCGCCAGGCCGTTGACCACGAAGGTGGCGATGTCGGGCGACCACTGGATGATGTCGATCTTCTCGCCCTGCAGCTCGGCCACCACCGCCTGAACCCGCGAGCCGCGCATGCCGACGCAGGCGCCGACCGGATCGATGGAGGAATCGTGGGACAGCACCGCGATTTTGGCGCGGGAGCCGGGGTCGCGGGCCACCGCCTTGATCTCGATGATGCCGTCGTAGATTTCCGGCACTTCCTGGGCGAACAGCTTGGCCATGAAGACGGTATGGGTGCGCGACAGGAAAATCTGCGGACCGCGCGGTTCGGTGCGGACGTCGTAGATATAGGCCCGCACCCGGTCGCCGGTGCGGAAGGTCTCGCGCGGGATCAGCTCGTCGCGGCGCAGCAGCGCCTCGGCCCGGCCCAGATCGACGATGACATTGCCGAACTCGACCCGCTTGACCAGGCCATTGCTGACCTCGCCGATGCGGTCCTTGTATTCGTTGAACTGGCGCTGACGCTCGGCGTCGCGCACCTTCTGGACGATGACCTGCTTGGCGGTCTGGGCGGCGATGCGGCCGAAATCGATGGGCGGCAGCGGATCGATCAGGAACTCGCCCAACTGGGCGTCGGGCTTCTTCTTCAGCACCTGTTTCAGGGTCTGCTGGGTCGCCTCGTTCTCGACCACCTCGACCACTTCGATGTAACGGGCGAGGTGAATCTCGCCGGTCTTGCGATCGATATGGGCGCGGATATCGTGCTCGTGACCGTATTTGGAGCGGCCGGCCTTCTGAATGGCCTGCTCCATGGCTTCGAGAACCTCGTCGCGGTCGATGCCCTTGTCGCGAGCGACGGCGTCGGCCACCTGGAGGAGTTCGGGGCGGGGAAGTGCTGCGATCCGTTCCATCTGTCTAATTCGTCCTCAGTCTTCTTCCTGGGCCTTGGTGGTCGCGGCGATCAGTTCGTCGGTGAGGACCAGCTTGGCCCCCCTGACATCCGCGAAGGGAATGGCAACTTCACCGGCCTCGATGACAAGGCGGACATTGCCCGCGTCATCCAGGCCCAACAGCTTTCCCTTGAACCGCTTGCGTCCTTCGATCGGCGCGCTGGATTCCAGCTTGGCCTCGAAGCCGGCCCACTGCACGAAGTCCTTGGCCCGGGTCAGCGGCCGGTCGATGCCGGGCGAACTGACCTCGAGCGAATAGGCCCCCGCGATGGGGTCCTCGACATCGAGCAGGGCCGAGAGCGAGCGGCTGATGTCGGCGCAGTCTTCTACCGCCATCATCACGCCGTCCTTGCGATCCGCCATGATCTGGAGCGTGAGACGCTGCTTGCCTTGCAGTTGCACGCGAACCAACTCGTAGCCCATGGCGTCGAGAGACGGCGCGATCAGGGCCTCCAAACGGCTTTGAAGATCCATAACCCTGTCGCCTTGCGACCTCTTCGGTCCCTAAAAACAAAAAAAAGTGGGCCGATGGCCCACCCTCACAATCCCGTCGAGCGGGTACGTAAGAATGTGTCTGGGCGTCACTATAGCCAAATCGAAGGCGGAGGCAAGAGCGTTATCAAAGGCACCGCGGCAACGGGGTCAGGTTTCGCCAAGAACGCGGCGCGGCGCCCCATGTCCGAGGCTATATACCGGATGAACGACAGTCCGTTGCGGGCAACGGGACAAGAATGATGGAAAAAATTAAATATGGACCGCGCAATACCGGCTGCAGCGCGAGCCGACATAGTCTCCAATCCATTCGGATATTACTTGATCACCGCGTTGGGTAGCGGGTTTGCCGTCCGTTGGGGTGGGGGATGCCGCCAATCCGACCTTTTAATGCTGGCGATTGATTATGTCACCGTTTGAGGGCTGGATTCGAGCCGGACTCTGTGCAATATGATTTCCCGGCTTTGCAGGCTTGGGCGCGAGGCTCAATCCGCGCCGCCCCCATTCCAGCGGCCCCCATGGGGGGCCTGCATTGGTCGTATCATCCAAAGTGGAGGAAATTATGACTGTTCGCGTCGCCATCAACGGTTTCGGCCGCATCGGCCGCATGGTGTTCCGCGCCGTCGCGAAGGAATTCCCGGAGATCGATATCGTCGCCATCAATGACCTCCTCGACCCCGAATACCTCGCCTATATGCTGAAATACGATTCGGTGCATGGCCGCTTCGCCGGCGACATCTCGGTCGACGGCAATACCCTCATCGTCAACGGCAAGAAGATCCGCCTCACCGCGGTCAAGGACCCGGCCGAGCTGAAGTGGGACGAGGTCGGCGCCCAGATCGCCATCGAGTCCACCGGCCTGTTCCTGTCAGCCGATGCCGCCCAGAAGCATCTGGCCGCCGGCGCCAAGAAGGTGCTGATGTCGGCGCCGTCCAAGGACGACACCCCCATGTTCGTCTATGGCGTCAACCACGCCAAATATGCCGGCGAGACCATCGTGTCGGCGGCGTCCTGCACCACCAACTGCCTGGCGCCGGTCGCCAAGGTGCTGCACGACAATTGGGGCATCAAGCGCGGCCTGATGAGCACCGTCCACGCCGCCACCGCCACCCAGAAGACCGTCGACGGCCCGTCGTCCAAGGATTGGCGCGGCGGCCGCGGCATCCTGGAGAACATCATCCCGTCGTCGACCGGCGCCGCCAAGGCGGTGGGCAAGGTCATCCCCGAGTTGAACAAGAAGCTCACCGGCATGGCCTTCCGGGTGCCGACCTCCGACGTCTCGGTGGTCGATCTCACCGTCGAACTGCTCAAGGACGCCAGCTACGAGGATATCTGCAAGGCCATGAAGGCCGCCTCGGAGGGCGAGATGAAGGGCGTGCTGGGCTATACCGACGAGAAGGTGGTCTCCACCGATTTCGTCGGCTGCAACATGCCGTCGATCTTCGACGCCGATGCCGGCATGGCCCTGGACAGCACCTTCGTCAAGGTGGTGACCTGGTACGACAACGAATACGGCTATACCTGCAACATGCTGCGCTTCCTCCAGCACGTGGCCAAGACCTGACGTAACCGTCGCCGGGCGGGCCGCTCCGGTGGCTCGCCCGGACGAATTCTGTCCGGCGCCCGAGGGGCAAACTAAGGGGGACATCCCATGTTCAAGACCATCGACAAGCTCGACGTCAAAGGCAAGCGGGTGCTGGTGCGCGCCGATCTCAATGTTCCCGCCAAGGACGGCAAGGTCACCGACACCACCCGCATCGACCGTTCGGCCGCCACCCTGACCGAGCTGGCGGGCCGGGGCGCCAAGGTGATCGTTCTCACCCATTTCGGCCGCCCCAAGGGCCGCGAGGACAAGTATTCGCAGAAGCTGCTGGTCGAGCCGCTGGCCAAGGCGGTGGGACGGCCGGTGGCCTGGGCCGATGACTGCATCGGACCGGCGGCGGAAAAGCTGATCGCCGCCATGAAGGACGGCGACATTGCCCTGCTGGAAAACGTCCGATTCCATCCCGAGGAGGAAAAGAACGATTTCGGCTTCGCCAAGGCCCTGGCCGGACTCGGCGACCTCTATGTCAACGACGCCTTCTCCACCGCCCACCGGGCCCATGCCTCCACCGAGGGGCTGGCCCATCTGCTGCCGGCCGCCGCCGGCCGGCTGATGCAGGCCGAGCTGGAAGCCCTGGGCAAGGCGCTGGAGCATCCGGAAAAGCCGGTGGCCGCCATCGTCGGCGGCGCCAAGGTCTCCACCAAGCTGGATCTGCTGGGCAATCTGGTCAGCAGGGTCGATTTCCTGATCATCGGCGGCGGCATGGCCAACACCTTCCTGTTCGCCCAGGGCAAGCCGGTCGGCACCTCGCTGTGCGAGAAGGACATGGCCGACACCGCCCGCGAGATCCTGGCCAAGGCCAAGGCGGCCCACTGCCATATCGTCCTGCCGGTGGATGTGGTGATTGCCGCTGCCTTCGCCGAGAACGCCCCCAACCGGGTGGTTTCCATCGATGCGGTTCCGGCGGATATGATGATTCTCGATGCCGGTCCGGCCTCGGCCGAGGCGGTGATCGATCGCCTGGGCGGCTGCAGGACTCTGGTCTGGAACGGCCCGTTCGGCGCCTTCGAGATCAAGCCGTTCGACGCCGCCACCAATGCCGTCGCCCATTGGGCGGCGGAGCGCACCAAACAGGGCCGGCTGCTGACCGTGGCCGGCGGCGGCGATACCGTTTCCGCCCTGGCCAAGGCGGGGGTGGAGGACCAGTTCTCCTACGTCTCCACCGCCGGCGGCGCTTTCCTGGAATGGCTGGAAGGCAAGGATCTGCCCGGCGTCGCCGCGCTCAAGACCAAGCCGGCCGGCGGCGGTTGCGGCTGTTCCTGCAGCCATTGAGCCGATAGCGGCCCCCCCCGCCCGCTGGGGCGGGGGGCTTTAGGTTTACCCGATTATGACAGTTCATTTCATCGGTGCTGGGCCGGGCGCCCCCGATCTGATCACCGTGCGCGGCCTCACCCTGATCCGGCGCTGTCCGGTGGTGCTGTATGCCGGCTCGCTGGTGCCGCCCGAGATCGTCGCCGAGGCCATGCCCGCGGCCCAGGTGATCGACACAGCGCAGCTCGACCTCGACCAGATCATCGCCGAGATGGCGGCGGCCCATGCCCGGGGGGTGGACGTGGCCCGTGTCCATTCCGGCGATCCTTCGCTTTATGGTGCCATCGCCGAGCAGATGCGCCGGCTGGACGCGCTGGGCATCGCCTATGACGTGACGCCGGGCGTGCCGGCCTTCGCCGCCGCCGCCGCCGCGCTGTGCACCGAACTGACTCTGCCCGATATCAGCCAGACGGTGATTCTGACCCGGACCTCGGTGCGCTCCTCCGCCATGCCCAACAACGAGGATCTGACCACCCTCGGCCAGAGCGGCGCCACCCTGGCCATCCATCTGTCGGTGGCCAATCTGGCCCAGGTGGTGAAGGACCTCACTCCCCTTTACGGCGCCGACTGTCCGGTGGTGGTGGCCTTCCGGGTGGGCTGGCCGGACCAGAGCTTCATCCATGGCAGCCTGGCCGATATCCGCGACAAGGTGAAGGCCGCCGGCCTGACCCGGACCGCCCTGATCCTGGTGGGGAGGGTGCTGGGCGAGGGCGCCGCCTTCAGCGATTCCCGCCTCTACGCCGCCGACCATACCCATGTGCTGCGGCCGGGAAAATAGGCATCGCGACGGCGCCGATCACTTCGGCGTCGTCACGGATTCCGTCAGCCATGCCACCGCCGCCGTCACGCTGTCCACCGTTTCGCCCGGCGGTGGCGGCGGCCGGCGGATCATCACCACCGGCAGGCCGAGGCGGCGGGCGGCGGCGATCTTGCCATGGGTGGCGGCACCGCCGGACTCCTTGGTCACCAGCACGTCGATGCGGTGCCGGCGCAGCAGCGCCGTTTCGGCGTCGACGGTGAAGGGCGGCCGGCCGGTGACGATGCGGTAATCGGCCAGCGGCACCGGGTTGGCCGGCCGCAGCAGCCGCACCAGGAACCATACCCCCGGCACGGCGGCGAAGCCCGCCACCTCGCCGGCTCCCACGGTGAGGAAGGCGCGGCGGCCGTGCTCGGGCAGCCGCGCCGCCGCCGCATTGGTGTCGTCCGCCAGGATCCAGCGGTCAGTTTCCTCCTGCCGCCAGGGATGGCGGGCCAGCACCAGCCGGGCAATCCCCAGGTTTCGGCAGGCGGTTTCGGCATGGGCGGAGATCCGGGCGGCGAAGGGATGGGTGGCGTCGATCACCCGGTCGATGGCTTCGGCGCGGAGAAAGCGTTCCAGCCCTTCCGCCCCGCCGAAGCCGCCCACCCGCATCTTTCCCGGCAGGTCGGGCACTCCGGCGCGGCCGGCCAGGGAGGTGACGGTCTCGATGCCGCGGTGGCTGCCCACGGCATGGGCCAGGGCGGCGGCTTCGCCGGTGCCGCCGAGGATCAGCAGTCTAATCACTTTTTCCCACCACAGTGCCGGCGCGGTCGATGGCGATGACCGCGACCCGGGTGCCGCCCGCCAGCACCGCCAGCGCCACTTCGCGGGCGCGGCATGCCACCCGGTCGCCCAACGGCCGGTCTCCGGCCAGACTCAGCATGCGGGCCGCCGAGAGCGTCGTATCGGGAGGGGGGGGCTCGCCGCCCAATTCGGCCAGCAAGGCGGCGAGGAAGGCGGTATCCACCCGGGAGGCGCTCGAATGGAGATCGAGATGACCGGCGGCCAGCTTGGCCAGCTTGGCGAAGCCGCCCACCAGGGTCAGCCGCCCCACCGGGGCGCGGCGCAGATATTTCAGTACCGCGCCGGCCATGTCGCCCATGTCGATCAAGGCCTGGTCGGGTACATCCAGCAGCCGGCGGGCGGCCGCTTCCGAGGTCTTGCCGGTGGTGGCGACCACATGGTCGAGGCCCAGGGCGCGGGCCACGTCGATGCCGCGATGGATGGAATGGACCCAGGCGGAGCAGGAATAGGGCCGCACGATGCCGGTGGTGCCGAGGATGGACAACCCGCCGAGAATGCCGAGGCGGGGGTTGAGAGTCTTCTTGGCCAGGGCCTCGCCGCCGGGAATGGACAGGGTCACCACCACATCCGTCGCTCCCAGATTGTCCATGATCTGGGAACGCGGTCCCGGATTGATCGCCGGCTCGCCCGGCGGGATCGGCAGACCCGGCAGGGTGACGGTTCCCACCCCCTCGCCGGCCCGGAACCACACGCCGGACCCCGCGGGGGCCGCTTCGACCATGGCGATGATCTCGGCGCCATGGGTGACGTCGGGGTCGTCGCCGGCATCCTTGATCACTCCGGCGATGGCGCGGCCGGATTCCAGGCTGCGGCGCGACAGGGCGAAGGACGGCGTCTCGCCCCGGGGCAGGCGGATGGTCACCGGATCGGGAAAGCCGCCCCCGGTCAGCGCCGTATGGGCCGCCTTGGCGGCGGCGCAGGCGCAGGCGCCGGTGGTCCATCCCTTGCGAAGCGGCGTTTCGATCATGGCGGAGTCTAGACTCAAACGCCGGGAAAAGGAAGTTGCCGGCGCAGCCCGGCGCAACCCGTAGGGCAAGCGACGGCGTAGCCGGTCCCAAAGGGATGGCCGGAAGGCCACAAGGGCAAGCGACGGCGGCACCGGTCCCGAAGGGATGGCCAACGGCCACAAAATATATGAGGCCGATTCCGGTCGAATCCCTATACTGCCGGCCATGCTTGATCTGCCGTTCGATCTTCCGCCCTTCGAGGCCGGTACGGTGTGGCTGGTGGGCGCCGGACCCGGCGATCCCGGTCTGCTGACCGTACTGGCCCTGCATGGATTGCGCTCCGCCGACCATGTGGTCTGCGATGCCCTGGTGGACCCCCGCATCGTCACCCTGGCGCGGCCAGGGGCGGTGATCGAGGCCATGGGCAAGCGCGGCGGCCAGGCCTCGGCCAGGCAATCCCAGATCACCGACCGGCTGGTCGGCCTCGCCCGGCAGGGCCTGCGGGTGCTGCGGCTGAAGGGCGGCGATCCCTTCGTGTTCGGCCGGGGGCCGGAGGAGGCTTTGGCCCTGGCCGATGCCGGCATCGGTTTCCGGGTGGTGCCCGGCATCACCGCCGGCATCGGCGGCCTGGCCTATGCCGGCATTCCCGCCACCGCGCGCGATACCAATGCGGCGGTGGCCTTCGTCACCGGCCACGGCGCCGATGGCGAACTCCCCGAGCAGTTCGACTGGGACGCCCTGGCCAAGGGGGCGCCGGTGATGGTGTTCTATATGGGGCTCGGCCATCTCGACCGCATGGTGGCGCGGCTGCTGGGGGCCGGCCGCCGCCCGGACGAACTGGTGGCGGTGGTGTGCGATGCCGCCACCCCTCGCCAGCGGGTGGTGGAGACCACCCTGGCCGGATTGGTGGCGGCGGTGGCGGCGGCGAAACTGACGCCGCCGGCCCTGGTGGTGCTGGGAGCGGTGGTGGGGCTGCGCGCCCGGCTGGATTGGTGGCGGCCGCAATGATCGCCCTCGACGCATTGCTGCATGCGGGCGCCGATATCTGCCGGGTCGGGGTGGACGGCCGGGGCGGCCTGCTGGGCGGCCTGTTCCTCACCGGCCTGATCGGCAGCCTCAGCCATTGCGGCGGCATGTGCGGTCCGTTCGTGCTGTCCCAGGTCGCCGGCCGGTTGGAGGCGATTCCGCTGGAGCGCATGACCGAGATGCGGAGGCTGGCGGGAGCGGCGCTGGTGCCCTATCATCTCGGCCGCGCCACCACCTATGCCGCGCTGGGGGCGGCGGCGGCGTCCTTCGCCGGGATTCTCGGCGGGGCGCCCGGCTTCCGCCGGCTGGCCGCCGGTTTGCTGATGCTGGCCGCCCTGGCGCTGCTGGCCCTGGCGATCCCCGGCCTGAAGCCGGCGGCGGCGGGGCGCGGTGAAAGCTTCTGGTCGGCCCGCATCGGCCGGCTGGCGCGGCCGCTGTTCGCCAGTCCGTTCGGACTGCGCGGCTGGCTGTTGGGGGTGGCGCTGGGGTTCATCCCCTGCGGCCTGCTCTATGCCGCCCTGGCGGCGGCGGCTTCGGGCGGTACCGCCGTCGCCGGCGCCGCCGGCATGCTGGCCTTTACCGCCGGCACGGTGCCGATGTTGGTGGTGATCGGCGCCGTCGGCCATGCGGCGATGGCCCATTGGCGAGGGCCGCTGCTGCGACTGGCGCCGGTGTTGTTGGTATTGAACGCGGGCATGCTGGGCTTCATGGCCTGGCAATTGCTTGCCTCTTGAGGACGGAGAGAACCGAATGAGAGTCTCACGGACTTTGCTCGCCCTGGTGGGCGTGATCGTGGTCGCCTTCGTGGTGATCGGCGTCCGCGTCGCCATCTGGAGCGGCCATGTCGGCGATGGCGGTTCGGTGGCCCCGGCCATCGGCGGGCCGTTCAGCCTGACCGATCAGACCGGCAAGACCGTGACCGAGCGTGATTTCCAGGGCCGCTATATGCTGATCTTCTTCGGCTATACCTATTGCCCCGATGTCTGCCCGACCACCCTGTCCACGGTGGCCGGGGCGCTGGACAAACTGGGTCCGGCCTTTGCCGCCAAACTGGTGCCCATCTTCATCACCATCGATCCCGAGCGCGATACACCTGCGGTGATGAAGACCTATGTGGAGGCCTTCAGTCCCGCCATCCAGGGATTGACCGGCTCGCCCGACGATATCGCCAAGGTGGCCCGCGCGTTCAAGGTCTATGCCGCCAAGGTCAAGGGCGACTCGCCCGAGCATTACACCATGGATCACTCCGCCATCCTCTATCTGATGGGGCCGGACGGCCGCTTCATCGCCCATTTCACCCACGGCATTTCGGCCGAGGATCTGATGGCCGGCCTGAAGAAGTACATTGGTTGAGAGTTCTCGGAGTCTGATCGTCGCCGCTCCGTCCTCGGGCAGCGGCAAGACCTCGGTGGTTCTCGGCTTGCTGCGCCTGCTGGCCCGGCGCGGTGTCCGGGTGGCGTCAGTCAAGGTCGGGCCGGACTATATCGATCCCGCCTTCCATGCCGCCGCTTCCGGGCGGCCCTGCACCAACCTGGACGGCTGGGCCATGCGGCCGGCGACGGTGGCGGCGCTGACCGCCGGACTGTCGTCGGTCGGCGCGGAACTGGTGCTGTGCGAGGGCGTCATGGGCCTGTTCGACGGCGCCCTGGTCGGCCCCGGCGCGGCCGACGGCAGCACCGCCGAGCTCGCCGCCCTGACCGGCTGGCCGGTGGTGCTGGTGATCGACGCCCGCGGCATGGCCGGTTCGGCGGCGGCGGTGCTGGCCGGTTTCGCCCGTCTGCGCTCCGATATCGCGGTCACCGGCGTCATCTTCAACCGGGTCTCGGGCGAGCGTCATCGCGCCGCCATCGCCGATGCCTGCCGGCGGGCCTGTCCGGAGGTGCGCCTGCTGGGATTCCTGCCGTCCGATCCCGCCCTGGACATGCCCAGCCGCCATCTCGGCCTGGTGCAAGCCTGCGAGCGCCCCGACCTTGCCGCCTTCCTCGACGGCGCCAGCGCCCTGATGGAGCGCCATCTGGACCTGGACGCCCTGCTGGCGCTGGCCGGCCCGTTCCGGTGCGCGGTACCGGCGGCAAATCCGTCGCCGCCGGTGCCGCCGTTGGGCAGCCGTATCGCGGTGGCCGCCGATCCCGCCTTCGCCTTCGCCTATCCCGCCGTGCTGGACGGCTGGCGGGGGGCCGGGGCCGAGATCATCACATTCTCGCCGCTGGCCGATCAGGCCCCCGACGCGGCGGCGGACGCGGTTTACCTGCCCGGCGGCTATCCCGAACTGCATGCCGGCAGGCTGGCCGCCAATGGCGGCTTTCTCGCCGGCCTGGCGGCGGCGGCACGGCGCGGCGCCGCGGTGCTGGGCGAGTGCGGCGGCTACATGGTGATGGGCCGCGTTCTGGTGGATGGCGACGGCACTCCCCATGCCATGGCCGGATTGCTGGGGCTGGAAACCTCCTTCGCCCGCCGCGGCCTGCATCTCGGCTATCGCCAGGCCACCTTGTACCGCGCCGGAGTGTTGGGGCAGGGCGGCGACGGCTATCGCGGCCACGAATTCCACTACGCCACCATCCTGGCCGAACAGGGCGAGCCGCTGTTCCGCGCCGCCGATGCCGGCGGCACCGATCTGGGGGCGTGCGGGTTGACGGCCGGACGCATGGCGGGGTCATTCATTCACCTCATCGACCGGACATGACGAGCCCGTCTTTTGGCGCACCGGGTCTTTTCAGGGCCGTCAAGATTAAATCGGCATCGGCGTGCTTAATTATTTTGTTGCGTGGATCGTCACTCATATGCAACAAAATATTCACCGCCCCGTCACAATCAGCCGAGGTATCTGGGGATGCTCTACCACCTGCACGAAATGCAACACCACGCGTTCAAGCCCATGCGGCTGTTGGTCGAGGCCATGCAGACCGTCTACAGCCATCCATTGGTTCCGGTCTCCTATACCCGTTTCGGCCGTGCCGTGGTCGCCGGAGCCGAACTGATCGAGCGCACCACCCGGCGCTATCCCAAGACGCCGTTCAACCTGCCCTTCACCACGGTGGACGGCGAGCAGGTGGCGGTGACCGAGGTGGTGGCGCTGGACCGACCGTTCTGCCAGTTGCTGCATTTCGAGCGTCAGGTCAGCGGGCGTAACGATCCCAAGGTCCTGGTGGTGGCGCCCATGTCGGGTCATTTCGCCACCCTGCTGCGCGGCACGGTCGAGACCCTGCTGCACGAGCACGATGTCTACATCACCGACTGGGTCGATCCCCGCCATGTGCCGCTGAGCGCGGGCGACTTCTCCCTGGACGATTATGTGGATCAGATGATCGAGCTGCTGACCGTCCTCGGCCCCGACACCCATATCGTGGCGGTGTGTCAGCCGTCGGTGCCGGTGATGGCGGCGGTGTCGATCATGGCCGCCGAGGATCATCCCTGCCAGCCCCGCTCCATGATCCTGATGGGCGGCCCCATCGACACCCGGGTCAATCCGACCAAGGTCAACGGGATGGCCACCACCAAGCCGTACTCATGGTTCGAGCGCACCGTGATCCACACCGTGCCGCCGAACCATGCCGGCAGCGGCCGGCGGGTCTATCCCGGCTTCCTGCAATTGCAGGGCTTCATGAGCATGAATCTCGAGCGCCATGTGGGCGAGCATGTGAAGCTGTTCCAGAACATGGTCAAGGGCGACGGCGATTCGGCCGAGGAGCACCGGGCGTTCTATGATGAATATCTGTCGGTGATGGACCTGCCGGCCGAGTATTACCTGGAGACCATCCGCAAGGTGTTCCAGGAACACCATCTGCCGCGCGGCATCCTGGTGTCGCGTGGGCGCCGGGTGGACCCGTCGCTGATCCGGCGCACCGCCCTGATGACCGTCGAGGGCGAGAAGGACGACATCACCGGGCTGGGCCAGACCAAGGCGGCGCATGCCCTGTGCTCCAACCTGCCCGACCATATGCAACGCTACCATCTGCAGCCCAAAGTCGGGCATTATGGCGTTTTCAATGGCCGCCGGTGGCGCGAAGAGGTCTATCCCCATGTCCGCGAGTTCATCCGCACCCAAGCCCGCAACTGAGGCGCCGTTCTGGCGGACCACCCCGCTTGCCGCCATGACCACCGAGCAATGGGAGAGCCTGTGCGACGGTTGCGGTCGCTGTTGCCTGCATAAGGTTGAGGATGCCGATACCGGCCGGGTGCATTACACCGAGGTCGCCTGTCGTCTCCTCAACATCGGCACCGCCAAGTGCAAGGACTACGCCGGGCGCTGGACTCACGTTCCCGACTGCGTGCAACTGAGCCCGGTGGCGCTCCGGCATATCGGCTGGCTGCCGTCCACCTGCGCCTATCGCCTGCTGGCGGAGGAAAAGCCGCTGGCGTGGTGGCACCCGCTGGTCTCCGGCGATCCCGACAGCGTGCATCGCGCCGGGATCTCGGTGCGTGGCCGGGTCATCACCGAGTCACGGGCCGAATTGCTGGACTACCATATCGTCACCTGGCCGGAATAATCTACCGCGACAGCATCTCGCGCAGATGGTCGGCCTGGCGGCTATCCTGGCTGCGCTTGAACAGGATGTCCTCGGGGGTGGGGTTGCCGCCGTAATAGGCGGCGTTCCAGGACTCGCGCGGCAGGATGGCGGCGCCATCCAGGGCCGCTCCGCCATAAAGCCCCACCGCCTCGGAGAAGGTATAGATGTCGGCACCCACATTGGTGGTGGTATTGGCCTCGGCCCCGGCGCCGATGGTGGCCACCGCGACGCCGGCGCCGGCACCGGCCTTGAACTTGTTGTTCACCACCGCGGCGAGGCCGGCATCGCTCATGATGACATAGACCGCTTCGGCGTCCTGGAGCCCGATCTGCAATCCGATGCTGCCGGCCGCCACCGAGTAGAAGGCGGGGCCGCTCCAGTGTCCGTCCCTGTCCTTGGCCAGCAGTACGCCGGTGCCGTATTGGGCGCCCAGGATGAAGCCGCCCTTGACCAGATCGGGCACGATCAGCACCGCGCGGGCGCGTCCCAGCAGATCGGCCATGATCTTGCCGAAATTGCTGTCGGATCGCAGCCGCTCCACCGTGGTTCCCGCCCGGCCCACCATCATGGTCTGGTCGGTCGCCTGCTCGGCCTGGGCCTTGCCGCCCCAGACCGCCAGGGTCAGCACCATCACCATCACCGCGATCCGTCTTTGCATGGTCGGCCTCCTGCTTATACCGGATCTCGATGATCCCGACTCATCGAGATCTGGTTAGGCGCAACGCGCCGCGCGGCCCATGCCGCGGAAGGCAAGGGCGTCCGCGCCCGCCCGCCGCTTGAGGGCACCGCTGATCGGTTGCAATCAGCGAGATACGGTATTATCCGCTCAGCAAGCACGAACATGGTTAGCAAGGAGTTAACGCTTCATCTGGGCTTCCACCGCCGCCAGGGCGGTGATGTTGACGATATTGCGCACCGTCGCCGACGGGGTGAGGATATGGGCCGGCTGGGCCACCCCCATCAGGATCGGCCCCACCGACAGGGCGTCGCCCGCCACTTTCAGCAGATTGAACGAGATATTGGCGGCGTCGAGGCCCGGCATGATCAGCAGATTGGCCGCCCCCTTCAGCTTGGAATTGGGGAAGATGCGCTCGCGGATTTCCTGCGACAGAGCGGCATCGCCGTGCATTTCGCCCTCGGCCTCCAGATAGGGGGCCTTGTCGCGCAGCAGGGCCAGGGCCTCGCGCTGACGCACCGCCGACACCGAATTGCGGTTGCCGAAATTGGCATGGGACAGGAAGGCCACCTTGGGTTCGATGCCGAAGCGGCGAACCTCCTCCGAGGCCAGCAGCGCCATGTCGCAGACCTGTTCCGGGGTCGGCTCCGGGGTGACATAGGTGTCGCAGATGAAGAAGGTGCCCACCGGCATGATCAGCAGGTTCATCGCCGCCGGCACCTTGACGCCCGCGCGGGTGCCGATGACGTCGAGGATATGGCTGAGATGCTTGTCGTAGCGGCCGATGGTGCCGCAGATCAGCGCATCGGCCTCCTTGCGCTTCAGCATCAGGGTGGCGATCACGGTGTTGCGGGTCCGCACCACGGTGCGGGCGTATTCCGGGCTGACGCCGTTGCGCTCCATGAGGGAGTGGTACAGCCGCCAATATTCGTTGAAGCGGGGATCGTCTTCCGGGTCGCACAGGTCGAAATGCTCGCCGATCTTGATGCGCAGGTCCAGATCGCGGATGCGCTTGGCCACCACCTCGCGCCGCCCGATCAGGATGGGGCGCGCCAGCCCTTCGTCCACCACGGTCTGGACCGCGTGCAGCACCCGGCGGCCTTCGCCCTCAGCGTAGACGATGCGGCGCATGTCCTGGCGGGCGCGGTCGAACACCGGCTTCATCACCAGGCCCGAGCGGAAGACGAACTGGGTCAGCTGCTCCAGATAGGCGTCGAAATCGATGATCGGGCGCCGGGCCACCCCGGAGTCCATGGCGGCCCGGGCTACCGCCGGCGCGATCTTCAGGATCAGGCGCGAATCGAACGGCTTGGGGATCAGGTATTCCGGGCCGAAGGTCAGCGGCGTGGTGCCATAGGCGGCCCGCACCCGCTCGTCGGATTCGGCCATGGCCAGACCGGCCAGGGCGTAGACGCAGGCCAGCTTCATCTCGTCGTTGATCTCGGTGGCGCGGACATCCAGCGCGCCACGGAAGATATAGGGGAACACCAGGACATTATTGACCTGATTGGGATAGTCCGAACGGCCGGTGGCGATGATGGCGTCGGGCCGGGCCGCCTTGACCTCGTCGGGCAGGATCTCTGGGGTCGGATTGGCCAGGGCGAAAATGATGGGCTTCGGCGCCATCGTCGCCACCATCTCGCCGGTCAGCACCCGGGGCGCCGACAGTCCCAGGAAGATATCGGCCCCCGCGATGACCTCGGCCAGGATGCGCTTGTCGGTGTCCTGGGCATAGATCTCCTTGTAGGGGTCCATCAATTCGTTGCGGCCCTGATAGACCACCCCCTTGATGTCGGTGACCCAGACATTCTCGCGCTTGACCCCCAGCTTGACCAGCAGGCCGATGCAGGCCAGGGCGGCGGCGCCGGCGCCCGAGGCCACCAGCTTGACTTGGCCGATCTCCTTGCCGACCACCCGCAGGGCGTTGACCATGGCGGCCCCCACCACGATGGCGGTGCCGTGCTGGTCGTCGTGCATGACCGGGATCTTGACCCGCGCCTGCAGCTTGCGTTCGACCTCGAAACACTCGGGCGCCTTGATGTCTTCCAGGTTGATGGCGCCGAAGGTGGGCTCCATGGCGGCGATGATGTCCACCAGCTTGTCGGGGTCCAGTTCGGCCAGTTCCATGTCGAACACATCGATGCCGGCGAACTTCTTGAACAGGACGCCCTTGCCCTCCATCACCGGCTTGGCCGCCAGCGGCCCGATGGCGCCCAGCCCCAGGACGGCGGTGCCGTTGGTCACCACCGCCACCAGATTGCCGCGCGCCGTCACATCGGCGACGCTTTCGGGGTCGGCGACGATCAATTCGCAGGCGGCGGCGACGCCGGGGCTGTAGGCCAGCGCCAGATCGCGCTGGGTGGCCAGCGGCTTGGTGGGGGTGACGCTGATCTTGCCGGGGGTGGGGAGGCGATGATATTCCAGCGCCGCGTCGCGAAGCTCGTCGGACATGCTCATGAAAGGCAACCTCGGGTAACGATATTTCACTCTGAGCCGGCTACCATACCCGTTTCCCGCCGCGCCGCAAAGACCCGCATGGGGGTATTTGTGGAAAACCACAGGATTTCCGGGGGGTTGGCGGTAATACCACCAGAATTTCCATGGGTATCAATATTGCGTGGGGGCTGCCTCAGGGCTCCAAACTCAGGTTTCCAAATTGTTAGAGCCGAGCGATCGATGACATGAAATGAGACACGGACGGACACGGATGCCGCTTTGCGGCACTCGGATGAACACGGACAGATGATAAATTGCTTGTATGTCCTCTTCTCCGTGGCCATCCGAGCGCGGTGCGCGAGCACCGCATCCGTGTTTATCCGTGTTCCTGAAAAAGCCGCATGCCCTTCGTGACCAGTCGTTAACCTGGATGCGTTGCCCTAGGGGCTGCCTGGGCGAAGTTGACCTGCGGCATGATCATTACATATGATTACAATGTCATGATCTCACCCGGTCGGAGGCTCCGGATGCCAGGGCAGAATTTTTCCGTTCGCACCGATCGCGACAAGCTGGGTCAGATCGATCGGTTGGCGCAGGCGCAGAACCGTTCGCGTAACTTCGTGGTCAACGAGGCCATCGATCGTTATCTGGCCGAGGAACGCCAATGGGCGGAGAAGGTGCAGGCCGGCTTGGCCGCTGCCGAGGCGGGCGACTTCGCCTCCGCTGCCGAGGTTGATGCGCTGTTCCAGGGTTTTGAGGACATGGCCGCCGCCGCCGACAAATGATGGTGCGCTGGACCACCCCGGCGTTGCGGGATCTGGCCGATATCCACGCCTTCATCGCCGAACGCAATCCCGGCGCGGCGCTCAAGATCGCCCGCCTTTTGCGGGCGCAGGCCGAGGGGCTGACGGCTTATCCGCAGATGGGGCGCCCCGGACGGATCGAGGGGACCAGGGAACTGATCGTTTCAGGGTCGGCCTTCATCATTGCCTACCGCCTGACGGAAACCGATGTGGACATCCTCGCCATCCGCCATGGCGCAAGGCTCTGGCAGGAGCAAATTGGCGGCACGTTTTAGAGCGGTTTGCGACCGAATTGGATCACTCTGACGGAGCCGATTTGCGTGCCAGTGCGCGAAAGACGGCGCAGAGCGTAGCGGCGCTACGGTCAAGCCGTCTGACATGGCAA
>Ga0316222_1001285_pt1 | contig 31440 bp, 22 predicted proteins | sample TBH18011metaG_FD_206008 | JGI IMG/M metagenome (GOLD analysis project Ga0316222, IMG submission 206008) | Freshwater microbial communities from Trout Bog Lake, Wisconsin, USA - TBH18011 | ecosystem: Environmental > Aquatic > Freshwater > Lake > Hypolimnion/Profundal zone | place: USA: Wisconsin... | reverse complement strand
GATCAACACCAGCGCCACCAGCAGCGCACCCAAATGCGGCCAGACCGAGCGGATCGCCACATCGGGTGAGACACGGCCAATCGCGCATGCGAGGTAGAAGCCAACACCGAAGGGCGGCGTGAACAGGCCGAAGCCCATCGCGAACACCGCCACCATCGCGTAATGCACCGGGTTCACCCCCATGGCAGCCGCAATCGGGAACAGCAGCGGCCCGAACAACACGATGGCCGGCACGCCTTCCAACACGCTGCCCAACACGATGAACGCCAAGGCCGAGACCAGCAGGAAGCCGATCTTGCCGCCCGGAACCACCGCCAACATCGCCACCAATTGCTGCGAGAAGCCGGATTGCGTCAGCGCCCACGCCATCGCGGTTGCCGCCCCCACCACCAGCAGAATGGCTCCCGACAACGAGGCGGTTTCGACCAAAATCGGATAGACGCGCTTCCAGTCGAATTGCCGATACATCAGCAGCCCAACAGCCACCGTGTAGAGCACCCCGATGGTGGAGACCTCAGTCGCCGTCGCCACCCCCTCCACCACAGCCGAGCGAATCACCATCGGCAGGCCAAGCCCGGGAATGGCGACCAGGAACAGCTTGCCTTTCTGCGCCCAGTTGTAACGCAGCGCGCGCGAGACGTCTTCGGTGCGGGTTTGGAAAAACACCACCACCGCCAGCGACAGCAAACCCACCACGGCAGGCAATAAACCACCGGTGAAAAGGGCGGCAATCGAAACACCCGTCACCGAACCCACGGTGATCAGCACGATGGAGGGCGGGATCGTCTCAGACATCACGGCGGAGGCAGAGAGCAACGAGGTCAAATTGCCCTCCTTATTGCCGCGCTTGATCATCTCCGGGAACAAAGCAGGTGCCACGGCTGCCATATCAGCGGCTTTGGCACCTGATATGCCGGAGACCAGATACATCGCGCCCAGCAACACATATTGCAGCCCGCCGCGCTTATGGCCGATCAGCGAGACCAGGAAGGCGATCATCCGCTGGGCAAGACCCGCCATCTCGATCAACGCACCGAGCAGCACGAACATCGGCACCGCCAGCAGGATCAGATGGCTCATCCCCTCATCCATCCGGCTGGGAATGATCGAGACCGGAATTGAGGTGGCATAGGTGATGAAGCCGGTGGTGCCGAGCAGGAAGGCAAAGGCAATCGGCACGCCGATCACCATGGCCACCACCACGAAGCCCACGAAGAAGATCAACAGATTGGCGTTGCCCATGTCTTCCAGCGCCGGACCGAAATGGTCCAACAGCGCCATCGCCGCCCCCACGGCAATGAGCGCTGCCAGCATCTGCCGCCAATTGGCCAGCAGCAGAAGATTGCGCAACGCAGTGAACAGCATCAGCACCATGCCAACGCCCATCGCAGCACCACGATAGCCTTCCGAAATCTCCAGCACCGGGCTGAGGCCGATGCGGAGATCGTCATAATGTTCGTAACTCGGCTCGATCAACGCCAGCAGCACCGCGCAGACCAACAACAACGACACCGCATCAAGCCATGCCCGGCGTTCGGGTGACATGCCGCGAATGAACGCCGTCAGTCGCATATGCTCGCCGCGCCGCAGAGCCACGACCGCCCCCAGCACCGCCAGCCAGATGAAAAGCAACGATCCGAGTTCGTCCGACCACGGGAACGGCGCGTCAAAAACGTAACGCGCAATGGTCCCACTGCCGAGCAACACCACCTCCGCCACCACCAAACACGCAGCCAGCGCCTCGATGGAAGAGGACAATGCGCGATCAGCGCTGCGGAGCCAGGAGGTGCGGAACTCCGGGGGGGATTGGTGCATCAATGACGTCCTTCGCCCTTAACAACTCTCATTGCGAGCGCAGCCAAGCAACCCAGGCGTGCCGCCACTTGATTCCTGGGTTGCTTGGCTACGCTCGCAATGACGAACAAAAATCAGGTCAGCGCGCCGGTGTATTTTTCCAGCTGCGCCCATGCCTCATCGCCGAACTTGCCGCGCCATTCAGCATAGAAGCCCGAGGCTTTCAGCACATCGCGGAACGGCTGCTTGGCGGGGGTGGAGATCACAGCACCCAGACCGGTCAGCTTGGTGGTCAGGCTGTCGTTCAACGTCGCGATATCGCCACGCTGACGCAGCGCCGCCTCGTTGAGGTTCTTCTCAATGCTGGCGCGGATGTCAGCCGGCAGGGCCGCCATCTTCTTCTGATTGGCGAAAATGTGATGGCCGTCCCAGATATGGCCGCTGAGGGCGATGTATTTTTGCACTTCGTAGAGCTTGGCACTCTCGATCAGCGCCAGCGGGTTCTCCTGGCCATCGACCACATGGGTCTGCAGGGCGGCATAGAGTTCGCCGAAATTGATCGCCGTGGGGGCCGCACCGAGTGCCTTGAACGCCGTCACCCAAAGCTGATTGCCGGGCACGCGCATCTTGAAGCCCTTCAGATCGTCGGGCGTGGCGACTGGCTTGGCGCTGGAGGTGATGTTGCGATAGCCGTTGTCGAGCATCTTCGGCAGCACGAACAGGCCGACCTTGGCGAATTGCGCGCGCACATGATCGCCCAACCCGCCATCCATCGCCGCCCAGACTTTCGAATAATTCTCGAAGGCAAAGGCCAGCGCATTGATGCTGCCCACCGGCACGATGGTCTGATTGGCACCGGAGGTGGACATGAAGTCGAGCGCGCCGTTGCGGGTCTGGGTGAACATGTCCGGCTCGCTGCCAAGCTGGCTGTTCGGATAGACCTGCAAATCAACCGCGCCCTTGGTCTCGGCGGCGATCGCCTTGGAGGCCTCGACGATGCGTGTCACACCTGGATGATCGGCTGGGAAAGCTGTGCCGTAACGCAGCTTGAACTTCGCACTCTGCGCCAGCGCAGGAGCCGACAATGTGCCCGTGAATGCCGCGGCTCCGATGGCGGTTAGCCCCACCGTGAACCCGCGCCGTGTCGTTGAAATCGCCATATGATGTTCCCCCAACGGCTGCTCGCCGATTGATTTTGCTTTCCAGCCACCGTGTCATTGCGCCATGTCGAAGCGCGTTGACACCGATGAACGCAGACTAGTATCCTGGTATACAAGAATGCAAGAGCCGTTCACACGGCGATCAGAGGGAATATTTTTAGGACCATGGCCACCCTGCCCCGTCACCTCTCCCCCCGCGCAACCGGCCAGCAGGTCTATGAGGATTTACATGGGCAGATCGTGCGGGGCGAGTTGCGGCCGGGCGCGTCACTGAGCGAGGCGCGGATAGGCGAGGCTTATGGGTTGAGCCGCACGCCGGTGCGCGAAGTGTTTTGGCGGTTGAATGAGGAAGGCTTTCTGCGCGTCATCCCGCAGGTTGGCACTTTCGTGGCACCCATCAGCATTCCCGCCGTGCAGGATTCCCAATTCATCCGTGAAACCCTGGAATGCCGCGCGGTCTCCGACGCCGCAGCCCTGGCGACGCCCGCCGATGTCCTCGCTCTGCAACGGCTGACCCAAGACCAGCGCAGCGCCATTGCCGAGGGGGATTTCGCCAGCTTCTTCGCGCTCGACGAACAGATGCATCGCCAATTGATGCTCATCGCGGGCCATCCCTTCGTCTGGCAGGTGATCACCAGCGCCAAGGCTCAGTTGGACCGGGTTCGCTTCCTGTCGCTCGAACAGGGCACGTGGCCGGGCATGATTCTCGACCAGCACGCCACCATCATCGACTGCATTGCCCGCCATGATGCGGCGGGGGCGGTGGAGATCATGACGGCACATCTGCGCACCGCTTTTGCCGCCATTGAGCGCATCGCCGCTGAACATCCCGACTTCTTCGAAGGCAGCTACCCATCCGGCGTCGCCGCCATCACCCGCAAGCGCGCCTGAAGGAACACAACCATGGAACAAACCTGGCGCTGGTGGGGTCCGAACGACCTGATCTCCTTGGCGAGCATCTGTCAGGCCGGGGCCACCGGCATCGTCACCGCCCTGCACGACATCCCTTATGGCGTGACCTGGAGCAGTGAGGCGATTGCTGAGCGGAAGCACATCATCGAATCCGACCAGAGCCTCGGCCTACGTTGGAGCGTGGTGGAAAGCGTGCCCGTGCATGAAGACATCAAGACCGGCACCGGCGATCTGGAAACCCTCTACGAGAATTACCGCCAAACCCTGCGCAATCTGGGCGCAAACGGCATTCGCACGGTCTGCTACAATTTCATGCCGGTGCTGGACTGGACGCGCACGGAGTTGCGCCATCCGCTGCCCGGCGGTGGCAACGCGCTGCGTTTCAACGCGCATGAATTCGCCGCCTTCGAAGTCCATATGCTGCGTCGCCCCGGGGCCGAAGCCGATTATTCGGACGACGTGCTCGAACGCGCCCGCATTTGGTTCACCGCCTCCAGCGAGGCCGACCATGATCGCCTGCTTGCCTCCATCATGGCGGGTCTGCCCGGTGCGTTTGACCGCTACGACATCTCAAGTCTGCGCCGTGTGCTCGCCCGTTACGATGAGATCGACCGCAGCCAATTGCGCCAACACCTCGCAGCCTTCCTGCGCGCGGTGATCCCGGCGGCGGAAGAGGCGGGTGTGACCATGTGCATTCACCCGGATGATCCGCCACGCCCGCTGCTCGGCCTGCCGCGTATCTGCTCCAGCGAGGAGGATATCGAGTTCATCCTCAACGCCGCACCTTCACCGTCGAACGGCCTGACCCTGTGCACCGGCTCGCTGGGGGCTGGCGCGCATAACGACGTGCCAGCGATTGCCGCGCATTTCGCCGAGAACATCGCCTTCGTGCATCTGCGCAATGTGCAGAAATTCGACGATGGCTCGTTCATGGAGGCCGATCACCTCACCGGTGACACCGACATGGTGGAGGTCGTGCACACCCTGCTGCTCGAACAACGCCGCCGTCATCAGGCGGGCGATACGCAGTGGCGGTTGCCGTTCCGCCCCGATCATGGCCACGAATTGCTCGACGATGTGGGCAAGGCGACGCATCCGGGCTATCCGGCGATTGGCCGTCTGCGCGGACTGGCCGAAATTCGCGGCGTGATGACGGCCCTTGCCCATCAGCACCGGCTGCCAACGTGAGCCTCCGTCTCTCCAACGCCACGCTGTGCCGCCTGCCCGCAGATGTGGCGCGGCCTGCTTATGATCGGGCGGCTTTGGGCCACGGCATCGTGCATCTCGGCCTCGGCGCGTTTCATCGCGCGCATCAGGCTGCCTATACGGATGCGATCATCGCAGCGGGCGACACGCGCTGGGGCATCACCGCTGCCAGCCTGCGCAGCCCGGACACGCGCGACGCCCTCGCCCCGCAAGATGGTCTCTACGCGCTCGAACAGCGCAGCCAGACTGACCAGATTGCGGTGATCGGCAGCATCACCAACATCCTCGTGGCCCCCGAAGACCCGGCCGCCCTCATCGCCCAGATGGCGCATCCGCAGACCGCCATCGTCAGCCTGACCGTCACCGAGAAAGCCTATTGCCGCGACCCGGCCTCGGGCGCGCTTGATGAGGCGGATGCGTTGATCCGGCATGATCTGGCCAATCCACATGCACCGCGTTCGGTGTTCGGCTTCCTCACCGCCGCCATCGCCGACCGCCGCGCGGCAGGGCTCGCGCCGTTTACCGTGCTGTGCTGTGACAATCTGCCGAGCAACGGCCACACCGTGCACAAACTGCTGCACCGTTTCGCCACCCTGCGCGACGCCGATTTGGCGGCCTATGTGGCGGGGGAAATTGCCTGCCCGGACACGATGGTAGATCGCATCGTGCCCGCCACCACCGATTCCGACCGCGCCCGCATCGCCACCCGTTTGGGCATGCAGGATGCGTGGCCGGTGGTGGCCGAGCCGTTTACCCAATGGGTGATCGAAGACCGCTTCACCGCTGGTCGCCCGGCTTGGGAGAATGCCGGGGCGACGCTGACCCATGACGTCGCCCCGTTCGAGGCGATGAAATTGCGCCTGCTCAACGGCAGCCACTCGGCGATTGCTTATCTTGGCTATCTTGCAGGCCATGAGACAGTGGCAGACGCGATGGGCGACCCAGCCATCTCCGCCTTCGTGGCAACCCTGATGGAACGCACCACTCCCACCGTGGCGCTGCCGGGCGGCGTTGACCTGGATGGCTACAAAGCCTCCCTCCTCGAACGTTTCCGCAATCCGGCACTTCAGCATCGGACATGGCAGATTGCGATGGATGGCTCACAAAAACTGCCCCAACGCATCTTGGGTCCGGTGCGGGAGCTATTGGCGCGCGATCTGCCGATTGATTGCCACGCACTGACCATCGCGGCCTGGATGCGCTACGTCGCGGGCATTGATGAGCGCGGCCAGCCCATCGATGTGCGCGATCCGATGGCGGCAGAACTGACCCGTATCGCATCTTCGGCGGGTCCGCTGCCGGAACACCTCGTGCCTGCCTTGCTCCGCGTGACAGCGATTTTCGGCGATCTCAGCACGCATCCCGGTCTGCGCCACGCCGTCACCCGCGCCTTTGCCTACCTCAGCGATAACGGTGCCCAGAAAGCCGCCGCTGCTTACGCCGGAAATAGCTTGGCGATCACGGCAGCGATTTCCGGCTTGCGCACCGGTTTGGTCAAATAGCCATTCATGCCCACCCGCTCTGCCGTCTCGCGGTCGGATTGCAGAACATTGGCGGATAGGCCGTAGATCGGCAGGTCGGCAAATTTTCCGCCCAGCGCCCTGATTCGCCGCGTGGCTTCCAACCCGTCCATCTCGGGCATATGGCCGTCCATCAGCACCAGATCAAAAGGCCGCTGCTGCACGGCCGCCAACGCCTCAGCGCCGTTTTCGGCGATGGTGACGCGATGGCCCAAAGCTTCCAGAAAATGCCGCGCCACAAGCTGGCTCGTCACACTGTCTTCGGCCACCAGAATGTCGATCGGGCGGCTGGATTGCAGCGTGGCGGCTGGAACCACCGGTGCCTCGACCCCTTCGGCGATATCGAATGGCAATTCGAACCAGAACACCGAGCCCACACCCTGCTCGCCATCCGCACCAATCGTGCCGCCCATCAACGTGACCAGACGCTTGGAAATCGCCAGCCCCAGCCCGGTGCCGCTGCCCTTATGCGATTTCCAGGTCTCGCCACGTTCGAATGGCTCAAACAGCCGATCCGCCACTTCGCGCGAAATTCCCGGCCCGGTGTCGGTAATGGCGAAACGCAGCACAACGCGCCCCTCGCCGATCACCCGACGCAGCCGCGAGACCGTGAGATCAACCGAGCCGCGTTCGGTGAATTTGACGGCATTGCCCAACAGATTGAGCAGAACCTGCGTCACCCGCCCCTGATCACCGATCAGGAAGGGCGGCACTTCGTTCTCGATATGCGACGTGATCGCCAGCCGTGAGGCACCGGGCAACCCGGTGGCGAGTTCAAGCACGGTGCGCAACACACGGCGCGTCTCAAACGGTGCCCGCGCAGATTTGTCGCGCCCGGCTTCCAGACGGGAGAAATCCAAAATCGTATTCACGATGGTGAGCAGATGCGACGACGCCTCGCCCACAATCCGCGCCATACCGCGCTCACGCTCCGGCAGGTCGCATTCCATCAGCGCGTCGGACATGCCAATGACCGCATTGATCGGCGTGCGGATCTCGTGGCTCATCATCGCCAGGAATTCCGACTTCGCCCGCGCTGCCGTCTCGGCATTGTGGCGGGCCTTGTCCAACTCTGACATCGTGGCACTTTGCCGCGACAGCAGGCTGGCCAGCGAGAGTGTCAACACCAACGTGAACAGCGCCAGACACGCGGCCAGCACCGCAATTTGCTGGGCGTTACGCCGCCACGTTGCCAGAAACTCGTCCTCGTAGAGCACTGAATTGACCAACAACGGATAATCCGGCACCCGGCGCGGTGAGGTGATGCGCGCGCGGACATCATTCGGATCGGTGATGCGCGGCGTGTGCGTCATCGTCGCACCGGCATCGGCATTTTCGGTCAAACCGAGAGAGAGGATGGAGCCATTGCGAAAGGATTTGCCGAGAAAATCCGTCCGCTCCGGATAGCGCGCCATCAGCACGCCATCGCTGCGGAACAGGCTGAACGTGCGGTTGCTGCTGCCGCTGATGGCTTTGTAGAAGCTGGTGAAGAACTCCACATGCAATCCGGTGATGGCAACCCCCAGCACGTGGCCGGATTTGCTGCGGATCTTATGCGACAGATAGAAGGTCCATGTGCCCGTGCCGCGATTTTGCACCGGGGCGCTGATATAGGTGTCCAAGTTTGGATCGGACATCTGCGCTTTGAAATAGTCGCGGTCGGACAGATCAATCTTCGAATAGGGCGCAGTGTTGGTCAGTGCCGGCCACCAACGCGAAAAATTCAACACAATGCCATCGCTGCCAATGACAGTGGCCACGTCGATCTGCGGCACACCGCCGGAGCGCTGACGCAGCATTTCGAAAATGTCCTGCCCAGACATCAGCGTCTGGAACTGCTCTTCGGTTTCAATCTTGCTGTCCTGCACGCGGTCAGTGATCGCGCGCAGGACCAGATCAGACGCCTTGATGCTCTGGCGGGTCTGCTCAGCAACCATCAGCGACAAATCGGTCGCCCAGCCGGTCCATTCAGTGATTTGCGACAGGCGATTGGACCAGACCACGCCAACCGCCGAGGCCACGATCAAAAGCGTGGCCAACGCGCCGCCGATGATCGCCCGCCAGCTTTGGCGCGTGCAACCGCCCGGAAAGAGACGCTGAAATAACCACTTTATCATGGAGGAAGACACCAAAAACCGATCAGAAAACAGCCGTGAAAGCCACAGCAGAATGGCTGTTGACCCATCAAAATCCGATTTGATGACGACATCAAGAGAAACAAATGAGCGTCATCGAACATTGATCGCCAAAATGCATCATCCGTCAGCACGCCTGCGGTGGCGGCATAAAACTCCCAGCTCACATAATCACACTACGCCCATGGATGGCGCGTCACCTTGAAATCTGTTGGTGGATTTTATCAGCCGTCCATGGTTGGAATTGCGCACTGCACCAAAGCGAGCCCCGCCAGATGACCGCCTCCCCGCGCACCCCGCCCAGTGGCCAGCCCGCCATCCGCACGGTGGCCATGCCCGCCGACACCAATCCGGCAGGTGATATTTTCGGTGGCTGGCTGATGTGGCAGATGGATTTGGCCGCAGGCCTCGCCGCCACCCGTCGGGCACGCGGACGTTGTGCAACGGTTGCAGTGGAGGCGATCACTTTTCTCAGCCCTGTGCAGGTTGGCGATGAGGTGAGCCTGTATGCCGATATCGTCTCGGTCGGTCGCACCTCAATGCGGCTAGAGGTGCAGGCATGGCGACGACCGCGCGATGGCGAGGACAGCGTGCCGGTCACAGAGGCTGTTTTCACCTTCGTTGCCATCGACGACGAACGCCGCCCGCGCCCCATCGATCCAGCGTGACAGTGCTGCATCCATCGCTCAGACGAACATCTCCGTTGGCAGCACAATTTCAAACATCGCACCGCCATCTGCATTTTGCGCGGTGATCTGCCCGCCGATTTGACCAATATTGGCAGCACTGACGAACAGGCCGAGCCCCGTGCCTGAACTGGCAGATTTGGTGGTCACGAACGCCTCGAACATCCGCGACAACACATGCGGGGCAATGCCGCCGGCGCGATCGGCAACACGGATGACCATGCCCCGCCCACTCGCTTGCACCGTGATGAACACCGGCCGCGCATCCGACGACGCCGTGCCCTGGCCTTCGCCATAGGCATCGCAAGCATTGACGATCAGGTTCATCAGCACCTGCTCCAGCAGCAGGCGGTCGGTATGCAGTTCCGGCAGGTCCGGGGCCAAATAGCTGGTGACGCTCACATTGGTGCGATGAATGCGCGTCTCAGCCAGGGCGATCGCCTCCTCAATGACCATCGCGACCGGGAAGACACTCGAAGTGCCGTGATCATCGCGGCTGAACTGGCGTACCCGGTTGATCAGTTGCGACATGCGTTCGACCTGAACGATGATCTTGCCCAGCTTGTCGATAATGCGTTCCGGCGTCGCCTTGCCGGATTGCATGATGCTGATGGTGTTTTCGGTCATCAGCATCAGGGCGGCGAGCGGTTGGTTCAGTTCATGCGCCATATTGGCGCTTAACTGCCCCAAGGTTGCCAGTTGCTCGGAATGATGCAGCCGCGTGCGCATATCGTGCTCGCCGGTGATATCGGTGACAAAGGCAATCATCTCCGTGCCGGACTCATCCTGCTTGGACTGCCGCATCTGCCGCAGCAGCCAATGCGTCGCGCCGCTTTTGGCCGTGACGCGGAACTCCACCGAGGACCAACCGGTTTGAATGCAACGCTGCACGGCATCACCGCGCCGTTGCAGATCGTCCGGATGGGTTTGCCGTAACATCATACCCTCCGCGGTGGCTTCCTCGACGGTGTAGCCGAGCAACCGCTCCCCTGGATCGACCGGCATATCAACCCGGAAAGTGCCGTCCCTATCATGGCGAAGTTCATAGAAAAAGCCGGGACCGACACGCATGACATTCTCAATGCGCTGATTGCTGGCAACCAGTTCCCGCTCGGCAACCACGCGCGCAGTGACGTCTCGGGCAATGCCGAAATATCGGCAAGGCGAGACGAAATCATCCACGCGGATATCCACCGAGACCAATTCAAGGTCGAGCCAGTGAGGGCGGCCTTCGGCATCGTTGGCTTCGCAGAGCAGCCGCTGCGTCCCACCATCCCGGCGCAGAGCCGCCATGGCGCTTTCCAGCATGGCGGCGGGGCCGATTCTGCACCCCATTTGCTGACCCACACATCGCATAGGGTCCACGCCCAACACACGGCCACAGGCCGGGTTGGCATAGAGATAGCGGAAATCCGCATCCATCATGACGATCATATCGGTGGCACTTTGCGCAACCTGCGTCAGCACCCCCTCACGCCGAGCGATGTCGTGACTGCTCGCGCGCATACGGCTGATCGTCCGCTGGCGACGGACCAGCATGGTCACAATGAGGATGATGACAAAGCTGCCAAGTGTCGCCAGCGTCGTCGTCAGAATGATCCTGCGCCGCGTGGCGAAAAACTGCTGCAATTCCGGCTGCGCCTCCAATCCGACGAGCAGGATGGTGTTCCACTGGCCATTGTAGGAGGTGGCGACAAAGCGCCGAATACCGTCAATCGGGCTAGACACAAACCCGCTGGACCCGGCATCAATGACGCGCTCGGTGGCAATCATTGGCAGTTTGATGGAATCGGGGGCGACAACCGTCTCATCTGTTTTCACGCTGCGGCTGAGCAATTGTCCATCGCCTCGGATCAGCGTGACGACCGATCGCCGGGAATCGGGCAGATGTTCCTCCAAGAACTCTGCAAGGTCGTGATCAAGGCGCACGACGATGGCGCCTTTGAATTTTCCCTCATTGTCGCGACGGGCAAAGGCGAACGGCAAGGCGGGTCTGTTGGTAAGCCGCCCGATCAGCGGCACGTCAACAAACACATTGCGACCTTCAACCGATAGCTTTTTAAAATACGGACGGTCAGCAAAGCTGATGTGCTCGGGCGATAAATCCGTCGTCGACCATTGCACAATTCCGGCCGCATCCACCGACATGACCTGCATAAATTCTGGGCCGGCAACACTGACTGATCTGCGCAGTCCCTCAAACTGGGCGACGAAATCCGGATCGTGCGCTTCATAAGCCTGCGCCACCGGAATGGCGTTCTGCTCAAGCATAGAAATCCGCGCCAATGTCTCATCAAACCGACGACGCAGAACGCGAACATCGCTGCGCGCCGCATCCAAGCCGGATTTCTGCATTTGAATGACAGCCGAGTTCAGGCAGGATTTTGCGGCAAAAAGGATGCACAAAAATGTGACAGCGAAACAAATAGCCGCGCCAATCTCTAGCCATCCAAACTTCATGCGGTGCCTCTCGGCACCCTGAGCGGCCATAACGGAGTTCCAAACGCAAGATTGGTTTTTGTGTGATATTTTACATGCCGGAAATTTAAAAGTACTATTATGTATGTTTTTATCCTTTTTTGTCGTTTTCTTAACATTCATTCGAATTTAAAATAGCATTTATTTTTGAAAAACTTCAACTTCACCCGTCTAAATTTTACAGCTTGTTTTCTTATAACAATAAATTTTGAAATAACCATGTTTCTATTATATACTATTGAAATATATCACAGCTCTGGCATGGGCAAATCGCACCATCATCACGCTGCATTTTTAGGGCTGCATTGACACGCCTGATTTCAACCACGACACTTCTTCCGCCTCACACCGCACCAAGCGGGCAGACCCGGCAAACGGGCCGTGCGGCGTATATTGGGGGATAACCATGACGACACAGCGCAAGGCTGGCATTGGCCGCCGTTCCACACTCAAATTTGGCGTCGCCGGTGCCTTGGCTGCTCCATTCCTCAGCCATCGCGCCCAAGCCGCAGATTCGGTGAATGTCGGCGTGATTTTGCCGCTGTCGGGGGCGAATGCGCAGTTCGGCATCAATGCGCGCAACGGCATTCAGCTTGCCGCTGATCAGGTCAACGCGGCTGGCGGCATCAAGTCACTGGGTGGGGCGAAGATCAATTTGATCGTGGCCGACAGCACCTCCACCCCCACCACGGCGGTGAACGTCGCACAGCGGTTGCTGACGCAGAATGATGTGGTGGCAATCCTCGGCGCATTCGTCTCCACATTGACCATCGCGATTTCGGAAGTCACCGAACGGCGCGGCATTCCGCTGCTGACGATGAGCTTTGCCGATCAGATCACCGGGCGCGGCTTTGAGAACATCTTCCAGGTCGTCGCCAAAGCCTCGGTGATCGGCAAGGCGCAGTTCGACGACACGCTGGCCATCGCCGCCGCCTCCGGCCAGAAGCTCGAACGCATCGCCATTATGTATGAGGACACCGCTTACGGCACCTCACAGGCCGGTGGTCTGCGGACGGGTGCGAAGAATGCCAACGTGCAGGTGGTGATGGATGAAGCCTATCCGCTCGGCATCACCGACATCACGCCGCTGATTAACAAGCTGCGTAGCTCCGGCGCGCAGGCGGTGTTTCCGGTCTCCTACCTCAATGACAGCCTGTTGATCATCCGCGCGATGCGTCAGCAGGGCATTACCATTCCGGCGATTGGCGGGGCGGCAGGCTATGTGATCCCGGATTTCGCCAAGGGCTTGGGCGAATATGCCGAGGGTGTGCTGTCGATCAATCTGTCGAACTATGACCTCGCCCCGAGCCTGACCAAGGCGTTCAGTGACCGCTTCGGCTATTTCATGGTGCATGAGGCGTTGGAGCATGCAGTGTGCATGTCGGTGTTGGCGCAGGCTATCGAGAACGCCAAATCCACCGATCCGGACAAATTGCGCGCAGCTCTGCATGCCGGGAAATTCACCAATGGCTGGTGTGCGGCGATGACCGGCGGGGCGGTGCAGTTCGACAATACCGGGCTGAACACGCTCTCGGTGCCGGTGATGGTACAGTGGCGCAACAACGAGTTGGTCACGGTGTGGCCCGCCGATGTCGCCAAAGCGAAGCCGGTGTGGAAGAGCTGAGGTTTTGATTGCAGCGATCCAAGCCCTTCTTGATGGGCTGATGATCGGCGGCGTCTATGCCGTCATCTCCATCGGGCTGACATTGGTCTTCGGCGTGATGGGCATCGTGAATTTCGCGCAGGCGGAGTTCCTGATGCTCGGCATGTTTGTCGCCTATTACGCCTGGGCGTGGCTGGGGCTCGATCCGCTGATCACCGCCCCGCTCGCCTTTGCGGTGGTGTTTGTGTTCGGCATGGCGGTGCATCATTTGATGATCCGCCGCGTGCTGAAGGCACCGGAAGTGGCCCAGGTGTTTCTGACGGTCGGCCTGCTGATCGTGCTGGAAAACGCCGCTTTGCTGATGTTCGGCTCCGGCTTCAAATCGGTGGCAACGTCCTATCAGACCAGCGCGCTGCATCTCGGCCCGCTGTTCATCAGTGTGCCCTATCTGGCGGCATTCCTGATGTCGGTGGCCTGCGGGGCGGTGCTGTGGCTGTTCCTGGAGCGCAGTTGGTTTGGCCGCGCGATGCGGGCGACGGCGCAAAATCCGATGGCCGCGAAATTGATGGGCATCGATTCCGACCGCATGCATCGCATCGCCTTCGCCCTCGGCGTCGGGCTAACGGCGTTCGGCGGGGCGGTGATCCTTCCCTATCTGACAGTCTCGCCGACGGTGGGCGATCAGTTTGTGGTGCTGATGTTCACCGTGGTGGTGCTGGGCGGATTGGGCTCAGTGGCCGGTGCCGTGGTGGGTGGCTTGGCGGTCGGGATCATTCAGTCGATCTCCGGGCTGCTCTTTCCGATCCAGATGCAGAATTTGGTGTTGTTCGTGGTGTTCATCGGCGTGCTCGCGATCCGGCCTGAGGGTCTGCTGGGGAGGGCACGATGAAGCCCAGCCTGAAATATACGCTGATCGCCCTCGCTCTGGCGCTGGCCATCGCACTGCCGTTCGGGCTTGAGCCGCGCGGTTACGCCACCCGCATTCTGTGCCTCGTGCTGCTATTCGCGGCGATGGCGCAGGCGTGGAACATCGTCGGCGGCCTAGCCAATCAGATGTCGCTCGGCCATGCGGCGTTTTTCGGCATCGGCGCTTATGGTTCGACCATCCTGCTGGTGAAATACGGAATCTCCCCCTGGCTCGGCCTGCTGCCCGGCATGGCGGCGGGGGGTGTTGCTGCATGGTTGATCTCTCTGCCGACGATGCGGCTGCGCGGCCATTATTTCGCGCTCGCCACGCTGGCGTTTGGCGAGGTGATGCGGCTGGTCGCCAATACCTGGGGCGGACTGACGGGCGGCCCCTCTGGGATATCCGTCCCGTTCTCCAAGCCGGGCTTGGCGGTGTTCCAGTTCAAGGAGATGCGGCCTTATTACTTCCTGATGTTGGCGGCATTGCTGATGGTGACGGCGATTTTCGCGGGCATTCGGCACAGCAAACTCGGCTACCGCCTGCGCGCCATCCGCGAGAACCCCGCTGCTGCCGAAGCCATCGGGGTGGACACCACGCGCACGAAAATCATCGCAGCCGTGATCTCCGGCGCGCTGATGGCGGGGTTGGGCACGTTCTACGCGCAGTTCCAATTCTTCTTCGACCCGGACACCGTGTTCTCGATTCCCGCCATTTCGGTGCGGGTGGCGATGATTGCCATTGTCGGCGGGGTGGGCACCACGATTGGGCCGATTGTCGGCGCGCTGTTCCTGATTCCGATTGAGGAATTGGCCAATCAGACGTTTTCCGATCAGGCGGCCGGGTTGTCGCAATTGGTGTTCGGTCTGTTGCTGATCGTGGTGATCCTGGCCGAGCCGCGCGGCCTGCTGGAAATCGGGCGAAGGTTGTGGCGTTGGAGGGGCCGGACATGACGGCACTTTTGCAAATCTCCAACATCTCCAAACGCTTTGGCGGTTTGCAGGCATTGAATGATGTCAATGTGAACATCCAACGCGGTGAAATCCTCGGGCTGATCGGGCCGAATGGCGCGGGCAAGACCACGCTGTTCTCCACTTTGGTCGGCCTGCTCAAACCGAGCACCGGCTCAATCAAGCTGGAGGGGCGTGAGATGGCCGGGATGAAGCCACATCGCATCGCCGCCGCCGGAATGGTGAAAACCTTCCAAAACGTGGCGCTGTTCCTCGACAGTTCGGTGCTCGACAACGTGCTCACCGGCGGCCTGTTGCGCCACAGCGTGAGCGAGGCCCGCGCGCTGGCCCGGCACTGTCTGGCGCAGGTTGGGTTGTCCGACATTGCCGATAAGCGCGCGGGCGATCTGTCCTTCCCCGAACGCGCCCGCGTGGAAGTGGCGCGCGCTTTGTGCACCGAGCCGCGCATTTTGCTGCTCGATGAGGCGATGGCCGCCCTCAATCATGCCGAGATGGACGAATTCCTCACGCTGCTGCGCCGTCTGCGCGACGATGGGCTGACGCTGGTGATTGTGGAGCATCACATGAAGGCCATCATGTCGATTTGTGATCGACTGCTGGTGCTCAATTTCGGCCGCCAGATCGCCATCGGCACCCCCGCCGAGATTGCCCGCGACCCGGCGGTGATCGAAGCCTATCTCGGACGCTCTGCCGCATGACCGCTTTGCTCGAAATCTCCGATCTCCACGCGGGCTACAACGCCGCAGACGTGCTGCATGGCGTCTCGCTGACGGTGGAGGCGGGCGGGTTTGTCACAGTGATTGGGGCGAACACCGCGGGTAAGAGCACGCTGCTGCGCTGCATCTCTGGGCTGGTGAATTGCCGGGGCAGCATCCGCTTCAACGGCACCGAATTGGTGGGCCGTGCCGCCCACGACATCCCTGGCCTCGGCATCGCCCATGTGCCAGAGGGGCGGCATGTGTTTCCTGATACGTCGGTGGAGGAGAACGTCATGCTCGGTGCCTACACCGCCCGCCACAGCCCCGATCTGGCACGGCGGCGGGCGCAGGTGCTGGAGATGTTCCCCCGCCTCGGCGAACGCCTGCGCCAACGGGCGGGAACATTGTCGGGCGGTGAGCAACAAATGGTGGTACTCGGTCGTGCGCTGATGCTGGAGCCGAGGCTGTTGCTGCTCGATGAGCCGAGCCACGGCCTCGCCCCCAAAGTGGTGGACGAATTGCACGACACGTTCGTGCGGATCAGCCAGACCGGGACGGCGATTTTGCTGGTGGAACAGAACACCACGCTGGCGCTGTCGGTCGCCTCGCGCGGCTACGTGCTGGACTCCGGGAGCATCGTGCTGGCGGGCAGTTCGGCGGAGTTGCAGGACAATGACGCGGTGCGGAGCGCTTATCTGGGGCTGTAGTCAAAGCGGCGATTTGAGCGACGCGGGCAATCGGGCTAATTGCGTCCCGAGAGAGGGACCACAACGACGATGGCAAGCGAACCGCGCGGCGTGCAATCCATTGAGATGGGCGGAAAGCTGCTGACTGCCTTGGTGCAGATCGGCCGTCCCGCCATGCTGCGCGACTTGGCCCAGCGCGCGGAGATGGGGGCAGCGCAGGCGCATGCCTATCTCGTCAGCTTTCGCAAACTCGGCCTTGTCGATCAAGATCCGGCGAGTGGGCGCTATCTGCTCGGCCCCTTCGCCCTGCAACTCGGCCTCGCCCGGCTGCGCGGCTTCGATCCGCTGCAAAAAGCCGCCAACGCTGCGCGAGAATTGGCCGAGGAATTGGGGTTCATGGTCACGGTGTCGGTCTGGGGCACGCATGGGCCGACCATCGTGCAGGTGCAGGAAGCAGCCCACCCGGTGCATGTGAATTTGCGCGCGGGCGCGGTTTTCACCCTCACCGGCACCGCCACTGGTCAATTATACTCCAGCTTCATGCCAGATTCGATCATAGCTCCGATGCTGGCCGCCGAATTGGCGCAGACCGGCGACAATCGGATGATCGGCCGCCCCACCTCATCCGAAGCACTCCAAGCCGCCACCGCCGACATCCGCACACGCGGTTTTGCGATCACCGAGGGGGTGCCGGTGCCGGGGGTGAACGCAATCAGCGTGCCGGTGTTCGACCATGACGGCCAGATGCAACTGGCTGTCACCGTCATCGGCCATGCCGAGCGGCTGCCGATGGCTGAGGACAACCCAATTATCGTCCGCGTTGCCCAGTTTGGGCGCGATCTGTCGGCAGAATTGGGGTATTTCGCCGCGCGTTAGAGCGGGATGAGTTTGGGCTGAACAAACATCCCCCGTCATTGCAAGCGCCCCCCTTAAATCATCGCGTGAACCACACCAGCCACCGCACACACGCCCAAAGTTTTCATCGCGCCGAATTTCACCCGGAACAGCAACAAAGCCGCCACCGCTGCCAGCGCTGCGGTGAACAGGTCCAGGCTGCCCAGCACCGGCACATCCACCGCCTGAAACCGCATGGTCTGCACGAACAGCACATGAGTGGCGAACCACAGCGCCAGACTGCCGATCACGCCCACCACCGAGGCCGTCACCGCCGCCAGCGCGGCTGACAACCAGCGCACGCCGCGCAATGCCTCCACATAGGGGGCTCCGAGGAACACCCACAGAAAACACGGCGCGAACGTCACCCAGGTGACGAGCAGCCCGCCCAGCGTACCCGCCAGCAGCGGCGACAGCGTGCCGGGGTCGCGATAGGCGGCGAGGAAGCCGACATATTGCAGCACCATGATCAACGGCCCCGGCGTGGTCTCGGCAAGCCCCAGACCGGCCATCATGTCCGCCGCACTCAGCCAATGGAAATGCTGCACCGCCGCCTGCGCCACATAGGCCAGCACCGCATAAGCCCCGCCAAACGTGACCACCGCCACCTCGCTGAAGAACAGCGATAAGCGGGAGAACACATTCTCCGGCCCCAGCAACCACTGCAACATCAGCATCGGCCCAAGCCAGAGCGGCACGCAGATGGCGATGACCTTCAACGACCGGGCGAGGCTGGGGCGGGTGGCTTCCTCCAGCGTGTCGGCAATTTTCGGTGGCACGACGAGGCCTGCGCGTTGCGCCAGGAAGCCCGCCAATGCCGCGCAGCCGATCACCAGCGGAAATGGCAGGGCAAAGACGAACAATGCCAGGAAGGCCAGCAGCGCCACGACGCGGGCGAAATGCGACGTCAGCGCCCGCTTGGCCACTTTCAGCAGCGCGTCAATCACCACCACCAGAACGGCTGCCTGCAACCCGGTGAACAGGCCGCGCACCAGCGACGTCTCGCCTGCCAGCACCGACAACCAGGACAGCGCCATCAACGCCACCACGCCGGGCAGCACGAACAAGCCGCCCGCGATCAACCCGCCGCGCACGCCGCCCTGCAGCCAGCCGAGATAGGTGGCGAGTTGCTGGGCTTCCGGCCCGGGCAGCAGCATGCAGAAATTCAGCGCATGGAGAAATCTCGCCTCGCTCACCCAGCCGCGTTGCTCCACCACCTCGCGATGCATGGTGGCGATTTGTCCGGCAGGACCGCCGAAGCTGAGAGCGGCGACGCGGGCCCAGACTTTGGTCGCTTCGGCGTGTGATTTCTGGGTTGCCACGTCGCTTCGCTCCTCGCAATGACGGTGAAATCTAGCGGCTTTCGCCCAAAAACGCCGAAATCTCCCGTGCCGCATTGGCCAGCCCCACACGCTGCACCTGCACGCCTTGCGGAAAAGCCGACAGCAGACGTGACGGCGTTTGGCGATCCAGTAGCACGAACACACCGCGATCCGTCGCCGCGCGGATCAGTCGCCCGAAGGCTTGGCGCAGGCGGAAGCGCACGATGCGGTCGTCATAGAGCGATAATTCGCCGCCGGAGAGATGCAGCCGCCGCTCGCGATGCAGAATATCCGGGCGCGGCCAGGGCACGCGCTCGAACACCACCAGCCGCAAGGCACGCCCCGGCACGTCCACGCCGTCGCGCATCGCGTCGGTGCCGAGCAGGCAGGAATCGGTTTCGGTGCGGAACACATCCACGAGGGTTGCGTTGTCCATCGCGTCCACATGCTGAGAGAACAACGCAATCCCAGCCTCCTCCAACTCCGGCGCGATGCGGGCATGGACGGCGCGCAGACGGGAGATCGCGGTGAACAACCCGAGCCCGCCACCGCCCGAGGCCAGGAACAGCGTGCGATAGGCGGCGGCCAAGCTCGAAATCTCGCGGGTGTTGACGTCCGAAATCACGAAAGCGCGGGTTTGGGCTGCGTAGTCGAACGGGCTCGCCACCGCGACGCGGATCGGCGGGCTGGCCAGATGCGGGGCGCCGACGCGGGCTTCGGCGTCTTCCCAGGCGAGTTCGGGGTCGCTCTCCCCACTGTCGCGCAGCGTGGCCGAGGTGATCAGCATGCCGTGTGCGGGCTGGGCGAGGACGGAGGCGAAGGGGATCGTGGGGTCGAGCCAATGGCGGTGCAGACCGACATCGCGATCCCCGCCCTCGCGGCGGTCCAGGCGCAGGAACATCACATATTGCGGCACCGTGCCGGGCGAGGGTGCGAATTCGGCGGCCTGTTTCAGCATCCCGCCCCATGCATTGAGCGGATCGAGCGCGCGGCGTTTCAGCGTGCGTCCAGCGGCTTCGATGCGGTTGCGCATGGCGGTGTCGAGATCTTCCGCCTCGTCATCAATCCAGGCGGCGAGGCGATCATGCAGCGCCTTCAGCGGGGCGGAGATCCGGGCGAAGGCGCGGGCGAGGTTGAGGGCGGCGAGTGGCAGCGCCTCAATCGCCGGGTGTAAATCGCATTCGCTCGGCCCGAAGACCTGCGGCCCATCCTGATGCTGGCGGGCAAGCACCTGATCGCGCATCGCGGCGAGCAGGATTTCGGTGGGGTTTTCAACATGGCCGGGATCGAGAAATCCCGCCTCCTGCCCGGTCAACCGCGCCAGCCACCCTGGCGAAGGCAGCGCGCGGGCAGCTTGTAGGGCAGCTTCGAGCGGGGCGTGCAATTCGCTGCGAATGGCGACGAGTTCTTCCAGGCGGCGGCGCAGACCGCGTGCGCGCGAGCGTCCACCTTCCGCCCCCAACAACCAGCGCCGCAATTCGGCGGTCTCGATGCCGGAGAGTTCAGAGGCAAAGGCGCTGTCGGCAGCGTCGAAAATATGGTGGCCTTCGTCGAACACATAGCGGGTGGGCACCGAATTATCATCAATCCCGCCCCAGGCCGCCTGCGCCATCACCAGGGCGTGGTTGGCGACCACCAGATCGGCCGAGCGCGCCCGGCGGATGGTGTGTTCGACATAGCATTTGCGCCAATGCGCGCAGGCGGCGTGGATGCATTCGCCGCGCCGATCCGCGAGGCCGCCCAACGTGCCGGGGCCGAAGAGTTCGCCGAACCAGCCGGGCAGATCGCCGCCTTGGATGTCGCCATCACTGGTCGCCAACGCCCAGCGCGCCACCAGACCGAGCGGGATGATCGATTGCGGCATCAACCCGGAAATCGCCGCCCCCACCGCGTCTTCCAGATTGAGCAGGCAGAGATAATTCTCCCGCCCCTTGCGCACCACCACGCGACGGCGGCGTTCGGCAGGGTTGGGGTAGAGGCGGGCGAGCTCGCTGTCGATCTGGCGTTGCAGATGGCGGGTGAAGGTGGCGATCCAGACCGAGCCTTGATTGCGCTCGGCCCAAAGCGAGGCGGGGGCGATGTAGCCCAATGTTTTGCCGGTGCCGGTGCCAGCCTCGGCGAGCACCAGATTGGGCTGGCCCATCACCTCACGCGGGGCGAAGGCGGCGGCGGCGGCGGCGGCGTAATCGGCTTGACCGGGGCGTTGCTCCGAGCCCTTGCCCAACATCTGCGCCAGACGATGCCGCGCCTCAGCGGCAGGGACGGGATGGGCGGAGGGCGGCGGCGGAGGGGCTTCGTCTTCCCATTCGGGCAAGGATTTCCACACCCGCATCGCATCGGCATTGCCCGGATCATCCGGCTTGCCGAGGGCGGCGAGCACGAATTTCGCCCAGGGCCAACCAGCCAGCCCCATGCGGGCAGCGATGGCGGCGGCGTCTTTCTGGCCGCTCAAATCACGTCCGGCGAAAATGTGAGACAGCAGGGCGGCGGCAATGTCAGGCAGAATCCCCACCATTGCGTCACGCTTGGGTATTTTGATGTCGAGCGCCAGCGCCAAGCCAAGCGGCGTCGGGGCCACAGATTGCGCTGGCTTGGCGAAGGCGAAGAGTTCGAGCAAATCCAGGCACGGCATGGAGCGGATGCCGAGGCGCTTAAGCGTGGAGGGTGCGTGCACCAACAGCGGCAACGGCCCAGCACGCAGGATTTTTGCGGCCTCGGCGACCTTCAATTCCTGCAATTCGCCATCGACAGTCAGCAGCTGCGCGCGGCCCACCATAGCGACAATGGCGGGAGCATGGGGCAGCATGAGGGAGGGCGAAAGGGTCATGGCATTCCTTTTGCGCGATCCCGCCCGGATTCGCGCGGCGATTGACCTGCGTTGCGTGCATTTCTAGCTTCGAGGGATGGCCGAAACACTCCGCAACACTTAAATCTTCGGCACAACTCCGTTGGATGCATCGTGACCCCCAAATCCTGGCCGTTTGAAGAAGCCCGCAAAGTCGCCGACCGTCTCGCCACATCGGGCAAGACAGAGGCTTTGTTCGAGACCGGTTATGGCCCCTCCGGCCTGCCGCATATCGGCACTTTCATGGAAGTGGCGCGCACCTCCTGGGTGCGGCATGCCTTTGAGGTGCTCACCGGCCAGAAATCCCGCCTGCTCGCCTTCAGCGACGATATGGACGGGTTGCGCAAAGTGCCGACCAATGTGCCGCAGCAAGAGATGCTGGCGAAATATATCGGCATGCCGCTGACCGCCGTGCCTGACCCGTTCGGCACGCATGACAGCTTCGGCGCCCACAACAACGCCGAATTGCGCCGCTTTCTGGACAGCTTCGGCTTTGCTTACGAATTCGCCTCCTCCACCGAATATTACCGCGCAGGCACTTTCGACCCGATGCTGCGCCGCATCCTGGCACAGCATGCCGAAATCGTCGCTGTGATCCTGCCCACACTTGGGGCCGAGCGCGCCGCCACCTATTCGCCCTTCCTGCCCGTCCACCCCAAAACCGGCCACGTGATGCAGGTCCGCATCGACGAGACCGATGCCGATGCGGGCACCATCAGCTGGCAAGATCCGCTGGACGGCACGCGCTACGAAACCCTCGTCACCGGTGGCCACGCGAAATTGCAGTGGAAAGCCGATTGGGCGATGCGCTGGGCGGCACTCGGCGTGGATTACGAGATGTCCGGTAAGGATCTGATCGACAGTGTGAAACTGTCCAGCCAGATCTGCCGCCTGCTCGGCTGCCCGCCGCCAGTGAATTTCACCTATGAGCTGTTCCTGGACGACCGCGGCCAGAAGATTAGCAAATCCAAAGGCAACGGCCTGGGTGTGGATGAGTGGCTGCGCTATGCGCCGCCGGAAAGCCTCGGGCTGTTCATGTTCAACCAACCGCAACGCGCCAAGCGGTTGTTCTTCGACGTGATCCCGAAGGCCGTGGATGAATACGTCACCCACGCCACCAAATCGCGCGAGCAGGATGATGAGGTTCGTAAAACCAATCCGTCTTGGCACATTCATGCGGGCGAGATTCCGGCGACGTCGGCCACACCCTTGTCCTTCGGAATGCTGCTCAACCTCGCCAGCGTGGTGAATGCGGAGAACCCGGAGATTCTCTGGGGCTTCATCCGTCGCTATAGCCCTGGGGCCTCGCCCGAGAACCAACCTTTCCTGGCCAAGCTGGTCACGGGGGCGGTGGCCTATTACGCCGATTTCGTGCGTCCGACGAAAAGCTTCCGCGAGCCGGATGCCACCGAGCGCGCTGCTTTGGAAGATCTGGCGGCCTGTCTGCGCGCCATGCCGCATGATGCGCCGGCGGAGGAGTTGCAGAACGTGCTCTATGACATCGGCAAGCGTCATCCATTCCCGGAACTGCGCGCTTGGTTCGGCTGTCTGTATCAGGTGCTACTCGGCCAATCCGAGGGGCCGCGTTTCGGTCAGTTCATTGCGCTCTATGGCGTGGTGGAGACCATCGGCCTGATCGACGCCGCCCTCACCCGCACGACGCAGCCGGTCTGAGATGAAAATGTCCCTCGGCCGCAAACTCGTCCGCATGTTGCCCGCTCTGTTGGGAGCGGCGTTGTTCTGTGGCGCGATCTTTGTGGTGCAGAAGGAATTCCGCCACCTCCGCCTGACCGACATCAAACAGGCGATGGACGCCATCCCCTATCGTTCGCTGGGCATTTCAGCGGCGTTTGCGGTGCTCTCCTATGGCGTGTTGACCTTTTATGACCGGCTGGGGACGATCTATGCGGGCAACGTGGTCAGCTATGCCCGCGTGGCCTTCGCCTCGGGCTTTGCGGCGGTGTCTGGGGCGGCCGTGCGGTATCGTCTCTATGCGCATTGGGGGCTGACGCCGCTGCAAATCGGCAAGGTGGTGGCGTTCTGTAGCCTCACCTTCACGCTGGGTGCCGGCGTACTCGGCGGCGTGGTGCTGTTCACCGAGCCGGAAGCGGTGCCGTTTTTCGGCAATACGGTCTCGATCTGGCTGCTTTACGCCATCGGCGCGCTGCTCTGGGGGGCTGTGATCGCCTATGTGGTGATCGCCAAATTCCTCGGCACCTTCCGCTTCATGGGCCACGACATCGAACTGCCGCAATGGCGGATGGCGCTGATTCAGGTGGTGCTGGCGACGGTGGATGTGGCGATTACGGCGGCGATCATGCATGCGCTGCTGCCTGCCGCTCCAGGCCTGACCTATCTGAAATTCCTCGGCGTCTATCTCGCCTCCTACACCGCGGGCCTCGCCGCCAACGTGCCGGGTGGGCTTGGTGTGTTCGACACCGCGATGCTGCTCGGCTTGTCGCCCTATCTGGAACCGCCGCAGATCCTCGGCGCCGTGGTGGTGTTCCGGCTGTATTACTACATCATCCCGCTGTTTCTGGCGGGCGGGCTGTTCACCGGCAACGAGATCCTGCTGCGGGGCCGCTCCATGGCCGGTCGCGTGGCGCGGCTGCTGGGTGGGTCGGCGGATGCCACCTTGTCCGAACCCGATTTCGCCGTCGCCGCGACCGTATCGGCGGTTGCAATCTGTGGCGGCGTGTTGCTGATTTTGGGCGTGCTGGAGCCGCATCCGGATTTCTCCTGGATTGACCCCGATTTCGCCGAAGTGGCGGAAACCGCCGGCCAGTTCATCCCCTCGCTGATCGGTGCCGCGCTGATCGTGATGGCGTTTAAACTGGCGCAGCGCGTGCAGCTTGCCTGGGGGATGACGATCGTGCTGCTGCTGGCGGCAGCGATGTTCACCATCTCGCAGGGGGAGCGCTTCTGGATTCCCGGCGTGCTGGTTGTCACCGCCCTGCTGATCGCCCCCTTCCGCAGCGCCTTCTATCGCCCTGCCCGGCTGTTCAGCGGCCAGATGGACGCCACCACCGCCATCGCCCTGGTGGGTATTGCGGTGTGTGTGGTGGCGTTGGCGATGTTCGAGCCGCATGTGCGTTGGCTGGAAAATGACAGTTGGTGGCAGGTGGTGCTGTCGCATGACGTGCCGAATTCCCTGCGCACCTCCGTTGCCCTGACGGTTGTGATCGGTCTGGTGGCCATTGGCCGTCTGCTGCGCCCTGGCCATGTGACCACCTCACCATGGACCCGCGAAACCCGCGAGCGCTTCGCCGCCCTCGGTGCCCTGCCGCCGGTGCAAGCTGACGGCGTGGTGTGGGGCGAGGCGGAGCGGGCGGCGATTGCCTATCGCCATGTCGGCGGTGTGCTGCTCGCCTTGGGCGACCCGGTGGGCGCGCTGTCAGACCAATCCTCGGCGATCTGGAGTCTGCGCGATCTGGCCGAAGAAGAAGGGCTTACCCCCGCCGTGTGGGGGGCTGGATTCCGACTGCTGAAAATCTACGCCAATCTTGGCCTGACCGCCCTGCCACTCGGCCCGGATGGCCTGCCTTCGGAAGACCCGCTGGACGCCCACGCGCACGGCATGCGCTTTCTGGTCTGCAAGGTGGAGCGCGATCTGAAGGGGTTGCTGCCAGTGTTGCCGCGTTTGATGGAAGCGCCGGAGGATCGCTAACCCGGCCGCTCCATCCAGTCCCGCAGCCGATAGTAGTTGCCAATCCACGGCAATACCCACGCCGGATTGCCGTTGTAGAGCGGGCGGGTGGGAAAGCGGTCCAGGTCAAAGGCAAAGCGTTCATTGGCCCCGCCTGCCAGCTTGAGCGCTGCGTTATGGCCAAGCCAGGACATCATCGCCACGCCGTTGCCCTGACAACCACCAGCGTAATGCACGCCGTCATGCTCGCCGATATGCGGCAGACCGTCGAAGCTGAACGAAACATTGCCCTGCCAGGAATGGCTCACCTTCACTCCGGTCAATTCTGGAAACACTCGCAGCATTCGGCCATGCAGAGTGGCAGCGGCATCGCGCGATGAGCCGCGGAAGAAGCTCGCCCGACCGCCCCAGACAATGCGTTTTCCATCCGGCGAGGGGCGATAGTAATTCATCACCCGCTTGGTCTCCCCCACCATCCGCCGCCCCGGAAACAGCCGGTCCATCATGCCATCAGGCAGTTCCTCGGTGGCGATGATGTGTGAGGCAACCGGGACCATGCGATGGGCCAGATAAGGCAGCGCCTTGGTGCCATCCGACAGGCGGGAATAGCCGTTGGTGGCAACCAACACCGCATCGGCACGCAATTCGCCGCGTGAAGTGATCAGCCGAAAGCCCGCGCCGTCGCGCTTGATTGACGTCACAAGCGCCCGATCCACCAGCCCCGCCCCGGCCTCCTGCGCCACACGGGCGAAGCCGCGCGCGAGTTTGGCCGGTTGCAGGCTGCCGGTGGCGTCGGCGATCATGCCGCCATGATAAAAATCGGAGCCGAGCGCGCTGCGTTGCGCCGCGCGTGTCACCATCCGCACCGGCAAGCCAGTACGCGCAGCCACCCGCGCGGCTGAGGCGTCGAGCGCGGCATAATGCTGCGGCGTCCAGGCGGCAATGAAACGGCCACAACGGACGTAATCGCACGCAATCCCTTCGCTGGCGATGGCCTGTTCCAGATAAGGGAAAGCCTGCACAAAACTCGCCACCATCGCCGCCGCATGCTCTGCGCCGAAAAGTGTCGGCAGATGATCGACCTTGGTGCGCAACCCGCCCGAGACCATGCCGCCACTGCGTGAAGATGCGCCCCAGCCGATGCGCTCAGCATCGAGTACGACCACCTCATGGCCCAGCCTGCTCAGCGTGATTGCCGCATTTAACCCGGTATAGCCGCCACCAACGATGGCAATTGCCGTGCGTGCGGGCAGGTCAGTGGCAAGCGGGGCGGGTTCGGCATCGTCCCACCAATAAGGCTGTTCCCGATAATCCTGAGTAAAGATGGAACCGCTCATGTCATCCTCCGCCTGAGGCTGCGCCGTCCTTCGACGATCTGCCAGACCAGCAGAATCGGCAAGCCAATCACCAGATCGCGCGCGCGCCGGACCAGCGACAACGCCAAGGCTGCCTCCGCCGACAGACCGAACAGCGCGCCGAGCATGATGTAGCCGCCCTCCTGCACGCCCAAGGCCTGCGGCACCATGAAGGCCACCGAACGCAGACCCGAGATCAGACTGTCGATCACCAGCGCCGCCCCCAGCCCCACCGGCACACCGAGCAGGCGGCAGAGCAGCCAGGTTTCCACCCCCACCAGCCCCCATGTCACCACATGCCACAGCGTGCAGGCGATCAGCGTGCGCGGCGCGCGGTGCAGAATGCCGAGTTCGCGGGCCAAGGCTGCACCATGATCCGGGCCATCCGCCGCCCCCACGCCAAGCAGTCGCGCCAGCCGCATCACCTGCCGCACCGCCGCCTTCGCCCCGCGCATCTGCACCAGCACAAAGCCGCCCAGCAACACCAGCATCGCCGCCACCGCGGCACGGGCAGGCATAGCGATGGCGCTCTGTGGGTGAAGATCGGCAAGCAAAACCAAGCCGATGATGGTGTAGAGCATTTGGGCGATCAATTCGGCGGTGATATCCACCACCGTCAGCGCCGAGGCCCGTGCACCGCTCGCACCGGAGAGCACCAATGCGCGTCCACCGAGCACGAAACCACCCAACTGAGACAGCGGCAGCACCTCAGAGGCGGCATCACGCAGCAGGCGGGCACGGATGAAGCCCACCACCGGCAAACCGCCCAGTTGGCTCCAGGCGATGCCCATCAACACAATCACCGACAGATGCACAGCCAAGATCAGCGCAAATCCGCCCAGGCCGAGCGAGGCGAGCGCGCGCAAAATCTCGTCCATCTCCGAACGCGCCACCAGCACCGCCACCGCTGCCAGACCTGCCAGCAGCATCAAAACGGCGGCAGCGCGGGCGCGATCAGTTGCCGTCATAGGTGGCGACGAAGCGCTCCAGACGGTCCATCGCCTCGGTCAGCAATTCCGGCGATTTGGCGTAGCACAGCCGCACCATCCCCTCTGCCCCCCGCCCGAACGCCTCACCCGGCGCCATGCCGATGCGGGCCTCGCGGACAGCACGTTTGCAGAAGGTCAGAGTGTCCGAAACGCCCTCAATGGAGAACATTGCATAAAACGAGCCGCGATTGGGGATGTTGTGCACACGCGGCATCGCATCCAACCGCGCATTGACGATCTCACGCCCCGCCGCACAGCGGGCGACGAATTCGGCGGTGAAATCATCGCCATCGTTGAGCGCTGCAATCGCACCATATTGCAGGAATTCCGGCGCGCCGGAGGTGTTGAACTGGATCAGCTTTTCCAATTGCGGCGCCAAGCCCTCCGGAAACACCAACCAACCAAGCCGCCAGCCGGTCATCGCCCAGGATTTGGAGAAGGTGCCAATGACAAACACCGCATCATCCGGCCGTGCGATTTCCAGAAAAGAGAACGACACCGAACGATCATAGACGATGCGGTGATAGACCTCGTCACTCATGATCGCGATGCCACGTGCACGGGCGAATTCCAGCAGGGCGATGGCGTCTTCGCGCTCAATCTCAAAGCCGGTCGGGTTGCCGGGGGAGGCGAGGTAGATCATCCGCGTGTTCTCGTCACACGCCTCGAACACTGCATCCAGATCCAGCGCCCACCCCGCATTGCCATGCATCAGCGGCACTTCGCGGATCTCAGCCCGGTTGATCTGCATCGCGCGGCAGATATTCGGCCATGACGGCGTGATTGCCACCACGTTGTCACCCGGGCGGATCAGCATTTGCGAGACCAGCATCACCGCATTCATGCCCGCCGAGGTGAGCGAGACCCGGCTGTCTGGCAATTCGATGCCGCAGACGCGCTGATAATAGCCGCGCAACGCCTCGCGCACCGGGGCGATGCCGCGATTATGAGCGTAGAAAGTATGCCCCTCGGCCATCGCGCGGGCGGCGGCGTCACAGATGAAGGCGGGGGTCGGCACGTCTGGCTCTCCGGCCCACATGCCGATCACCGGGCCATCGACCTCGAACTGCATGCGCCAGACTTCCAGGATCTGGCTGTCGGCCAAGGCTTCAATATCGGGGCGGATGAGAGACATGATGGCTCCAGAAAATGCAGCTTGCATCGAACCGAAGCGCCTCTGCCGGGTCAACCGCAGCGCGGGCATGGCAGTGCCGTTCAGCGCAGGCGCACCGGCATGATCTCCGCCGATAGCTGCACATTGTCGCCCAGGCCGTAATATTCGTAACCCGATTGTGACAAATTGCGCAGCACCTGGAATAGCCCCAACCGCAGTCGCGCCAACGCACCCATATGGCGCGACGGCAGTAAATGTTCGAGCGAGACATGCACGATCCAATGCCGATGTTCCGGCGGCAGATCGATCAGCCGGTGGCGGGCGAGGCCTTCCAGCACCAATTCCACATTCGGCTCCTCCATGAAGCCGAATTGCAGTTCCACCCCGATCACGCTGCCCCGGCTGGCATCACGGTCGAACACCGTCACTTTGCAGCGATTCTCGTGGATATAGGGCAGCTTGCGGTGGGTGACTTCGACGAAAATCAGGTTGCGCGCCAGAATGCCGCTGCGTTCCCATAACAGCCGCATCAATGCTGGAGCCCGATCCGATTCATGACGCAGCGGCTTGGGGGCCATGATGATCGAATTGCGCTCGACGAAATGCAGTGCCCCCCGATGCAGTGCCACCAACTCGGCCATCGTCATCGAGGCCTTGGCGGAATAGGCGGCAAACGTCGCCTTGCGGCCCCAGCGCCAAGTGATCATCACCAAGAAGACCAGCACGCCCATCGTCATCGGCACGAAGCCGCCTTGGAAGAATTTCAGCGAACTCGCCACCAGGAAAGCGAAATTGACCAGGAACAACGCGCCCCATACCAGCGCCACCCGCGCCCTGCCCCAGCCCCAATACAGCCGCGAGATCGGGATCATCGCCACTGAGGTGATCACCATCACCCCCGCCACCGCCAAACCATAGGCGGCACCGAGCGCATCGCTGGAACCGAACAACAGCACCAGCAGGATGCAGCCCAGATACAGCCCCCAATTGATGAACGGCATATAGACCTGACCCGCATGCGCCTGATGCGTGTGGTGAATGGTCAGGCGGGGGAACAGACCAAGGCGGATCGCCTGCGCGGCCAGGGTGAAAGCCCCCGAGATCAACGCTTGCGAAGCAATGATGGTGGCCACCGTGGCCAGCAGCACCATCGGATAGACAAACCCCTCCGGCACCAGACTGAAGAACAGATTGCCCCCCACCGGCCTCTGGCCCGACAGCAAATAGGCACCCTGGCCGAGATAGTTCAGCAACAGCGCCGGATAGACCATGCCAAACCAACTCGCCCGAATGGGGGCCGCACCGAAATGGCCGAGATCGGCATACATCGCCTCCCCCCCCGTGACGACGAGCATCAGCGCGCCCATGATGAGCAAAGCTTCGAAACCGCTCTGACTGCTCAGGAAACGCAGTCCATAGAGCGGGTTGAAAGCGTACAAAATGTCCGGCTGATGCAGAATCTGCGCAAGCCCCAGCCCGCCGATCACCACGAACCAAACCAGCAGCACCGGCCCGAACACCGTGCCGATGCCCGCCGTGCCCTTGTATTGCACCGCAAACAGCACCGTCAGCAGCACCACGGTGATCGGGATTACCAGGCTCGCCAGCGCCGGAGTCGCCACCCCCAGCCCCTCGACGGCTGAGAGCACGCTGATCGCCGGCGTGATGAAACCGTCGCCAAACAGCAGTCCCGCCCCCAGCATCAGCGCCATCAACAGCGCATACATGCCGCGCTTATTATGCTCATGCAGCAGGCCATAGAGCGCGAACACCCCGCCCTCGCCATCATTCTGTGCGCGCAGCACCAGCAAGGCATATTTGATCGCCACGATAATCGTCAGCGTCCAGATCACCAGCGAGATGCCGCCCAGCACATTCTCTGGCGTGGGGGCGAGATTGGCGTGGCTGGAGAAAATCTGATCCAGCGCATAGAGCGGCGATGTGCCGATATCACCATAAACGATGCCGAGCGCACCCAAAGTGAGAGCAGCCAAGCGGCCCTTCGGGGCATGAGGCAAGTCAGTCATCGTTGAGCACTTTGAGTAAGCATCTGCCAAATTAGGCAGCATCGTGCTGCCGGAGCAATGGCGGATCGTTGACCTGGATCATGGACGACAATGGTGGTTTGGCGCGAAATTCCTTTGTAATTACAAAGGGAAAAGTTTCCGATGAACCACAAGCAACGCGGCATTCTGCATGCCATTTTTGCCCACCCCGTCAGCGGCAACATTGATCCGCGCCAGGCATTTTCGCTGGTTGAGGCCTTGGGGGGTGAAGTGACGCATGGCGGCCACGGTCAGATTGTCGTCAAACTCGGCGGACACACGCACGGCTTTCATGAGACCCGGCATGATATGTCCAAGGACGAGGTGGTAGAGCTGCGTAAATTCCTCGAAACAGCGGGCATTGACCCGGCACAATACGAGGCGGTGGAATAGTCCTCACCCCAGACGCGAAGATGCCGCCCCTGGAACCTCAGGCGCGGCATCTTCTTGTTCGCATCGCAACCCGATACGGGGATC
>Ga0316222_1001281_pt1 | contig 31586 bp, 29 predicted proteins | sample TBH18011metaG_FD_206008 | JGI IMG/M metagenome (GOLD analysis project Ga0316222, IMG submission 206008) | Freshwater microbial communities from Trout Bog Lake, Wisconsin, USA - TBH18011 | ecosystem: Environmental > Aquatic > Freshwater > Lake > Hypolimnion/Profundal zone | place: USA: Wisconsin... | reverse complement strand
AGTTTGGGGACGATGGGCCGACGTCTGAAACGTCTTTTTGTCACGACCCATGGAGCCGCAGTTGCAGTGATACAAGGTGATACCTTGGCGTTACCCATACCCGATTATGAATGGGAGGGATTTAATGAGCATCGCCTAGAACTGGCGGCAGAATTTGACGCGTTTTCTCACACGTTGAGCCCATCCTTGCCGCGTGGCCTGAACATGGGAGTGCAGCTTGATTGGCTGAGCCGCCACTGCAGTGGCACTATGCAAGTAGCAGAAACCTTGCTTCCTTATGCGCAATATTGGTCTTGGCGGCTTTGCGGGGTAAAAGCCAGTGAGGTCAGTTCATTGGGCTGTCATAGCCAATTGTGGCGCCCGTTTGATTCACGTTTCACTGATTGGGCTCGCAGTCGCTTATGGGCAGAGAAATTCGCGCCTATGCGCAAGGCTTGGAGCGTGCTGGGTACGCTGCGTCCGGAGTTAGCGAGCCGGTTGCAATTGCCGCGAGACATACTGGTCTACACCGGTGTGCATGACAGTAATGCGTGCCTTGCTCGTTATATGCGGCATTGGCCGCGCATGACACTTGTGTCCACGGGAACCTGGGTTGTCGTGATGACGCCGGGAGCACCCGTTCGGGCCTTGTCCCCAGGTCGTGATTTACTGGGAAATGTTTCCGTAAGAGGCGAATACGTTCCAACAGGAAGATTCATGGGAGGAAGAGAGTTCGCCTTGCTTTGTTCTGGTGCGAATCCGTTGCTGGCCAATGTTCATTGCCTGAAAAGCCTGCTGGATGTTGGTCTGCAGATCTTGCCAGGATTTGAGAGCCAGGGAGGACCATTTGCGCAGAGTTGCGGTCACATCAGAGTCGGCAATTCGTCTCTGTCTCTGGACCAGTGGAAGCAAGGGTTCTCACCGACCGAGAGGGCCAGTGCTGCATCCCTCTATGTCGCCCAGATGACGATTTGGCTAATCCAAGAATTGGGTGGTGTCGGCCCTGTTGTCCTGGAAGGTCCGTTCGCCAACAATCCAGTAGTAGCCGAAGTACTTCCAGCGCTGTTGCCAGGAGCGGAGATATTCGCGGGCGCCGATCCAGTGGAGGGTACGGCACGCGGTGCGTGGTGCTTGACACAATGGACAGAACCGAAGGCAGCTACGCCATTGCTAAAAGAGCTAGTGCCTGGTGATTCTCAGTTCGGGGCATTGGTGCGACGCCATCATGAAAACTGGAGCAGGGACCTACTTGCGTACTAGTGATGCAGGAACGTGAAAAGCGTCTCGCTACAAAGTTGCCAACAAGCGAGTGGCACTGCTCAGGCAATAGATGTGGTCCGACATACTGTAAGTCGCTCGCCGTTCTCCAATACAAACGCTCTAAATGCCGCTGCAAGTGCGGTTAGAGAAGAGTTCCTACGTTGCAACAGGCACCAGTCCAGCTGTTTTGGCATCCCCTCCACGTCGAGCACAGCAAGGCGACCAGCTTCAAGCTCTACTTGAAAGGCATGTGCAGACATAAAAGTCAGTCCCATTCCGGACATCACGGCATGTTTCATGGTTTCATTGCCCTGCAATTCCACCATGACATTCACACGCATCGAACGTGACTGAAGAATGTGCTCAAGAAATTTACGCGTTGAGGAGCCTTGCTCTCGGAATAAGAACGGCTCATTGCCCAGGTCTTCCCATCGTATAGAGTGTTTACCCGCAAGGGGATGATCACTGCGTGCAACAACGCAATGCGGGTTGCGTGAAAATGTTTCGGCTTCAACATCAACATCCGATGGTGGGAATCCTGTGATCGCAATGTCGATCTGTCCTTCCGCCAACATAGCCAGCAACGTATCTCGCTTTTCCACTGTGAGCTTGAGACGTACTTCTGGATAAAGATGGCGGAATTCAGTCATTAGCACAGGGGCGAAATAATTTGCGGTAGACACGACACCCAGGTGCAACTGCCCTTGAAGCGATTTTTCAAGGGATGAAAAAGCATCTTCTGCGGTGTGAACCTGTGCCAAGATTGCGCGAGCATGTCGCAACAAGAGGCGGCCAGCCTCTGTGAGCACCATAGGCTTCGCCTTCTTGTCAAACAACACGTGCCCCAGTTCCTCTTCAATCTGCTTGATCTGCATGGAAACCGCTGGCTGCGTAATGTCCATCAATTCGGCTGCGCGCGAGTAGCTGCAAGAGGACGCAGATGCCTCAAAGATGCGCCAGTGCCGCAGTGTTAGGTTCTTCATAGTGCAAATCAACAACCAATTTCGGTATAACAAGAAGTTGATTGCACATCACCATATAGGTCGCATTTTTTGAAGATTGCTCGCTGCATCTTTCCTAAGACTTGTACCTTTACATCTGTCAGCGGATAGATGCAGCAGGCTAGCACCTCGTTGTTCTGTTCCTCAAGTACAGAGACATGGTCGCGACTCATGGGGCGCTTGGAGAAATCACCGTCCAGAACCTTGACCTTACACACACCACAGCCACCTCCCCGACAACCAATCGGGATGCCCCGCTTGCCCGATCGTGCGAGTGCATTCAGTGCCGTTTCGTTATCCAAACAGTTGAATGACTCGCCGGTTTCACTTAGGATGATGAGATGTGTGCTCACGGTCTTCCTATCTTCTAGATAGCCTTGAACAGGGGACTCCGAATCCGCTCAGCATCAGCGGCCGAAAGAAACTTCTCGGTATAGATGTCGCGTTCGAATAGTCGCCCCTGAATCAGGGTGGTGATGCATGCATCGATCATCACGGGGGGACCACACAGATAGGCCTTGTGGCCGCGAAAGTCGTTGTTGAAATGCTCCCGAGCGGCTTCGTGCACAAAACCGCGGTGTCCCAGCCACCCACTGCCATCGGGTTCATCCGAAAGGACTGGTACGTAGTGGAAGTTGCTATATATGTCGGCAAGGTTTACCAGCTCCTCGTGATAGTAAAGCTCATCACGGGTACGCTGGCCGTAGATCAAGGTGATTGGTAGGTCGCAACCTTCTTCCAGCAGATCCAGAATCATGCTGCGCGGGCTGGACAGCCCGGAGCCGCCGGCCATGAAGATCAATGGCACTTGTGCGGACTTGCGCACGAGGAAACGGCCATAGGGCCCGGACAGGTTGATTGCATCGCCAACCTTGAGCTGCTGATGCAGATAGGTCGTGCCCGCACCGCCTGGAACAATGCGCACATTCAACTCAACCAGCGCGCCACTTGATGGCGGATTTGCCAAAGAAAATGCCCGCGTGATTCCCAGTGTTGGGATATGCAGATTGACGTACTGTCCGGCTTGGAAGGGCAATGCCTCCTCCAGCTGAAAATGATAGGCCTTGATAGTGGGTGACAGGGTCACAATTTTGGACACGACGCCGGCAAAGTCGCGCACGGGAATCGCCAGCGCATCCGGGTCGTCATCGATGTCGGCCTCAATTACCACATCGGATTGCAGCGTGGCGCAGCAGGCCAGTGTTTTGCCCTCGTCCTTCTCAAAGTCCATAAGGGCAAAGGGAGACGCATGACCGTGCGCCACTTCGCCATCCTTTACCTGGACCTTGCAGGTGGCGCACAGCCCATGGCAGCACGCGTGCGGCATCCACACGCCTGCGCGCAAGCAGGCATCCAGAATGTTCTGGCCTTCCTCCACCTCCACGGTGCGGCCAATCGGTTCAATCAATAACTGGTAGGACATGGTGCTTAAAAGCCAACGCCGGCAAGGCCATCCAGACCAGGGGTGCGCAGGCGCATCGACGCCTTGTGCGTGATGCCGTTGTCCGCAATGGACTTGTCCAATGCCGGCGTGAAGGGCTCACCGCCGAGGGACCAGATGGCTACGCTCCAGTCGATCTTTTCAAAGTCCGGGTGCTGGCCGTAGATGGTCGGTAATACCTGCTGTAGCAGTGCGCCAAACGGCATTTGAGGCGGCACCGGAATACAAACCGGGGTGGCATACATCAAGTGTTTGTCCCAACCGATATTGATCAGCTGGTTGCCGTGGAATTTCTCTATCGTGTCTTTCATGTCGCCGTGGTAGCCAGGGCGGATTGCGTTCACACTCATCTTGTTCTCCTTATGCGCTCTTGCGTTCTGGTGCGGTATTGGGGGTGGTGGGCGCGTGCATGTTGGCAGGGCGCTTGGTCCACAGTTCCCAGTTCATGGCGTCGATATGGCCTGCAAAGTCGCCACCATCGACACCGGGGTTGATACCCATGTATTTCAGGGCTTCTACCAGCGGATTGAAGTCAGGGGCGGTCGGATTTACGCCCGCGTTGAAGTAGTTGCCTTGGTAGATCTGGTGCACCGGCAGATGCGCGTGCACAAACTTCTCCGGCTCTTTGCTGAAGATGTCCTTGCAGCCATCCGAGCAGAAGTGGAACTTCTCGCCCAAGTAGCTGCCCTCGCGATAGCAGATTTCTGTGGGGTCATCCGCTTCGGTGAATAGCAGAGGCCACTGGCAGGTCTGGCACAGCTGCGGCAGCGTGGCGTTCACGAACGGTTTGCCTTGGCGTTCAAGTTCGGCCCAGTGTTCGTAGCGGGGGCGATAGTACTTGTCGAAGGTTTCAGGGTACTTCAGCGACATCCAGTCCATCTCTTCCGGCGTAGGCAGCCAGACCGGGAAACCGGCGGCATGGCGGAATTGGTAGAAGGTGCTCCACAGCTGGTGGCTGACATGACCTTTTTCCTTGACCGTGACTTCCCAGTGCTTGGGCATGCGGATGCCGTAGCGGGCCAGGTCGGCAAACAGCGCGCCGCCGTTTTGCTCGAAGTAGATGTCCCAGGCTTCACTCCACGACATCACTCGCTTCGGCAACATGTAATCCATCATGGCGGCGATAAGGGTCAACAGGCGGTAACCACGCCAGAACCATTTGTCGATCCAGCCCTGCACGATAGTCACGTTGGCTGGGTCTTGTTCCAGCAGGAATTTGATGACCTCAATGCCCAACGTCATATGGCGGGCTTCATCGGACTGCGCTGAGAATCCAAAGGACACGGTGGACATATCCCCGTTGTAGGCCGCACCCGACATCCAGGGCATGAAGACCAAGTTGGTCAGCACATATTCAAACGAGAAGCAGATGGCGATGATGTATTCGAATGGGCCGCTGGTAATGGCATCTTCGAAGAACGATTTGGGAATAGAAAGGTACCAGGTGCGGTCGAACTGGTGCGGGAACTCGGCCATGCCGGCAAAATATTTGTTGTAGTGGCTCAGCGCATGGATCTGCGTTTGCGCATGACGCAACTCGTCAATGGCCTGCATCTGGGCCGCGATGCGGGTGCCTACGCCGGGGAATTCACGCCCCACGATGTTGAAGCCGCGGTGGGCCGAATACTCTAGCCCGATCACACCGTTAATAAACAGCTTGAGCGCCTGCAGGTAGCGGGCATCACTGACGTTGAACTGGCCATTGTTTTGCTGGAATGCATCAATGATGGCGTAGAGCTTGCGTTCCTTTTCGCCCTGGTACTTCCAGTAGGCGTCCATGGTAAGACGGAAGGGGTCTTCCCACTTGTCCCAGTCGTGGATCTTGATGCCTTCAAACTTAACGGCCGGGAACAGCGCATCTTCCGTCTGGTAGCTGGGCTTCCAGCCCAGGTCGCGGGTCAACAGGGCATAGTTCTCTTTGAGGGAGAGCTTCTTGGCGGGTGCTTTGGGTGTTGTCATAGCAATCTCTTGAAGGGTTTAGGCAGCGTTCCACTGTAGGATGAATTCGTCTTCGGTCTCGTCCAGTGAGCCGGACAGCGAGATCAGATTGATTTGCAGCTCGCGCAGGTCAAATTCACGACCCAGGCGTTCTTCCACGGATTCGCGTTTGACGACCAGGCGCCCGGGCGCATCGATCTTCACCATGGCAGGGTATTCGTGAGCCACCGCGTGTGGGTTGTCGGCCAGAATCGCCTCGACGATGGGCATGGTGTCGTTATTGGCTTGCAGGGCGATAAAGACGGGTTGGGTGCTATGGCTCACAGTGCGGCTCCATGGTCTTGCAGACCGAGTTTGACTAGGCGCGCGCCCAGCTTGGTATTGATTTCAGCCAGCGCATCGCGCCCGGCGGGGCCCATGATCCCCTGAGCTATGGGTGACAGTGCAGACAGGAAAGCGATGCGCCAGTGGTCAGCCCAGGCTTGCACCTGTGTGCGGTTAGATTCGCTCTCGGCCACAACGGGTTTCACAACGGCATCCACCCATTTGTTGGACTCGTCGTGCCAGCGCGTCAGGAAGTCCAGCACTGTTGAAAGTCCAGGGCCATGCTCGGAGGAAAATTTGCTATCAAATTGGTTGAAGAACAACCCATAGACCAGGCTATCGGCAATCAGGGTCTGCGCCACAATCACTTCAAACCAGTCGCGGCATGCCATCAGGTTTTCGACCTCACGGCGCAGTGGTTGCCAGTCGGAGTGATCGGTCCAGAAATGTTTGGCCTGCACCAATGACTCACCTGAATTGCCGTCGGCCAACAGACCGAGGCGGGAGATGTGTTGGGCCATGCCCAGCCGATCCATGGTAGCCATGGAGGCCGCCTGGGTGACGGCCGTTCCCCAGCCGTAAGCAGACACCAAGCACAGGTTGGTGTTGGCGCCCCATTCAAAGTGACGCAGCGGCACAAGGGCAAACACGATGGCTTTGCGCGCGGCCTCTGGCAGGGAACGCAGCAACTCCTTCTTTTCTGCGAATTCCATTTGACGGTCCACTGCATCTTGTTGCTTGGCACGGGCAATGGTCCAGCTGCCGTAGTAGTACTGGCGCGGGTCTTTCAGCGCATACCAATCTTTCATCACTACGGCCGTGCGGCGCTGGTCGTACAGATCGCGCTCCGGGTCCCACAACGGTTTGTAATGGTGGTTCACTTCGGACTGGATGTCGTATGTGCCTTCCTGGTAGCGCGATGCGGCCTTGTCGCCAAAACGTCGCGCGATGTGGCCAAAGGTGTTGCGTAAGGGTTTGACCGCCTGCACGCGAATTTCAACTGTCATGGGCTTTTCCTCTTGTGGTGTATGGGCTTAGGGGTGAAAGGTGTGATGTATGGAACTATTCCTGCAGACCGGTGTGGCCATAGCGCCATTTCGCTTGCTCGGCATCAATCTGCGCACCCTGCTCTGCGGTCAGAAAGGTGACGCGATTGGTTTCGCAAAATTCCTTGAAGGCGTGGACGGGAAGAATCAAATCCACCGAGAGATCTGGGTCGCCAATCGCGAAGTCAAACTCCACGAATCCATCGGCGCGCGTATTCCGTTCCCGTACATAGCAAGGCATCTCGCGCGGTGCGCGTGAAAAGTTTAGAACTGCCAATTTCTGTCTCCTTGTCTATCGCGGCTTAGCCGACTACTTGAATCCATGTGCGCATCTAGAGCATGTAAATTGCTCTGCGCCTTCTTGCATTTGCGAGGACCGTGCCACGCAAACGAAACCTAGGGAAAACACCGAGGAAACTGGCTGTTTTGCCCACCAAATGACGGCTGTAATGCACTGGCTTTTAGGTAGCGCATTTCTTTGCAAATGATGTGTATCTTTTGATGCACTGTTCGGCTAGCATCCAAAACCTAAAAGTGTCGAATTTGGAACAGGACGTAATGGCGGAATTAAAAAAGAAGTTGGGGAAAAAGGATGCGCAAACGTCCATTTCAGACTTGGCATCGCGCATCCACTTCAGCGAAAAGGAAGGACGCATCTGGCTCGATGACCAGCGCATGGTCTTGTTGCACTCATCTGCCTTGGGAGTATTGCGCAGAGAGCTGATTGATTCTTTTGGAATTGACGAAGCGCGTGGGCTCATCACTCGCGTGGGCTACAACTCCGGCTCGCATGATGCCGACCTGGCCCGCAAACTACGAAGCTCGGCCACGCCGCTAGAAGCCATCATGCTCGGCCCCAAGCTGCACATGCTTGAAGGTGTGGCGCGGGTCGAGCCTGTACGATTGGATGTAGATGTAGAGCGCGGGCTTTTTTCTGGAGAGTTCAATTGGCATGGCTCGGTGGAGGCAGAAGAGCACATTCATGCCTATGGCATCGGCGCGGGTACTGCGTGTTGGCAACAGGTTGCCTATGCCTCGGGTTTCGTTAGCCGCTTCATGGGTCGCCCGGTGATGTTCCGAGAGGTACAGTGCATGGCGCACGGCGCACCGCATTGTGTGATTGTGGGCAAGCCGGTGGAAGAGTGGAGCGAGGCCGAAGTGGACCTGCGTGCCCTCAGAGCCGACAGTTTGACCAGTGGGTTGAGTGTGGCTAATCGACCGGCCGCTGCTGAGTCGCCGCAATCCCTGCTGGATGACGTAGATGTGGTGGGCGTCTCTGCAGGGTTCAATGCGGTGTGCCACATGGTGCGCAGGGCTGCACGCACGCAGGCCACGGTTTTGTTTCTGGGTGAGAGCGGTGTCGGCAAAGAAGTGTTGGCCCGTAGCCTGCACCGAATCAGCCCCAGAGCGCAGGGTCCGTTTGTGGCGCTGAATTGCGCGGCCCTGCCAGAAGAATTGATTGAGTCTGAATTGTTTGGTGTGGAAAAAGGCGCCTTTACCGGAGCGCATACCAGCAGACCTGGTCGCTTTGAGCGGGCCGATGGTGGCACCTTGTTTCTGGACGAAATCGGCATCCTGAGTTGGCCCGCGCAAGGCAAGCTATTGCGGGCCCTGCAGGAACGCGAGGTTGAGCGCGTGGGCGGCACCAAAGCCTGTAAGGTGGATGTGCGGGTAGTTGCCGCTACAAACCTGGATTTGCGTGAAGCCGTCAAGCAAGGAGAATTCCGAGAAGATCTTTTCTTTCGCTTGAATGTTTTGCCCATCCATGTGCCACCTCTACGCGAGCGTCGAGAAGACATTCCGGTTTTCATGAACCACTTTCTGCACAAGTTCAACCACCGCGACGGACGCGTGGTGTCCGGCTTTACCGGCCGGGCCATTGATGCGCTGTTGGCCTACCATTGGCCCGGCAATATCCGCGAGCTGGAAAACCTAGTTGAGCGGGGTGTGGTTCTGGCATCTGACGAAGGGGCTATAGACACCACCCATCTGTTTGTTGGCGGTGAGTCCGTCGAGGGCGAATGGCTGACCCTAAACCGGGATGGCTCATTGCGTGCCACCAGTGCAGCAGTGCAGACAGAAGCACCGGACCCCTGTGCGACCGAGCGCCTGGGGCAGCGTGTGCTGGCAATGCTGGGTGAAGCCAAGGATGCTGAAATCACACCGTTGAATGAGGTGGAATCCGCACTGATCACCAGTGCCATGAAACGCACGAACGGGAATCAGTCTGCGGCAGCACGACTGCTAGGGCTGTCGCGGGCGCAGCTCATGTACCGATTGAAGACGCTACAACGCGACGAGGATACTGACGCCTGAATGGTGGGAATGGAACTTGCATGAATTGCATGTGCAGCCCAGCATGCCTGTGGCGGCTTCGCACCAACTTACCTGGATACCCGGAACATGGATCTTCGCCATCTCAAATATTTTCTCGCCGTTGCAGAAGAACTCAATATCGGCAAGGCGGCGACGCGCCTGCATATCTCGCAGCCGCCGCTGACCCGCAACATTCGCGCGCTAGAAGAAGAGTTTGGCGTGGATCTTTTTGTACGCACAGCCAAGGGCGTGGAGCTCACCCAGGCTGGCGCCATGTTCAAGGAAGAGGCAGCCAATATCCGAATGTTGCTCGAAGCTGCGATTGACCGGGTGCAACGGGCCGGGGAGGGAAAGCTAGGGCGCATTGATGTGGCCATCTTCGGCTCAGCCATCTACGACATCATCCCCAAGCTGCTGCAGGACTTTAAGAACAAGTTGCCGGGCGTAAATATTGTTTTGCACACTATGAACAAGAGCGAGCAGATTGAAGCTCTGCGCCAACGCCGCATCACTGTCGGTTTTAACCGTATGACCTCGCCTGAGCCGGATATTGGCCGGGAGCTGGTGGCCACCGAGCGTCTGTTTGTCGTGCTGCCAGATGGTCATCCCCTGGCTAAGCTGGCGGCGATTCCGTTTCGTGCATTGGGAGAGCATCCGCTGGTTCTGTTTCCCAATGTCGGTCGGCCGAACTTCATTGACCGGGTGTTGGAGTTGTGCAAGCAGCAAGGCTTTGAGCCCGATATTGCGCAAGAGGTCGGCGATGCCGTGACAGGTATTGCGTTGGTCGCGCGCGGTTTTGGCATCACGCTCATTCCCGAGTCGGCTGCCACAGCGGTGCGTGTGGAGGGAACCTGTTACCGGCCGCTGGCTGATGCACCCCAAGCCGTGGTCGACCTGAGTTGCCTGTACCGCGCCAGTGACCAGTCTCCTCTTTTGCAATCGTTTCTGACTGTGGTGCGCGAGTACCGGGCTGCAACCTCTGCTGCTTAAGTGCCCAAGGGTCGCAACTGCGCGTCAAAGTCGCTGAGCTTGGGAAACGACAGCGGCTCCAGCGCGTCCAGCCCGTCTAAGGTCTTTAAGTACTGATGCAAATAGGCCTCGCGCGCTGCAGGGCTGACGTAGGGCACATGCCAAGCAACGAATGGCGGCAGCACCGTCATGCCGGCATAAGCCAGGGTGCCCTGCAGCAGGGGCTTGAACATGTCGTTGAGCGAGCCATGAATTCCACCGGGTGACAGCATGTGTTCTTGGCCGCCAATGGTAGTGCTGATCAAGACACGTTTTCCAATCAAGCCGCCGCGGTCATAAAAGCGTTTGCCACCGTACACCATGCCGGACACCAGCACGCGGTCTATCCAGCCCTTCATAATCGCCGGTGTGGAAAACCAAAAGACCGGAAAATTCAGGATCAGCAGATCACACCACAATAGCTTGGCCAGTTCGTTGCGAATGTCTACAGACAGGCTGTCTGTTTCGTTGGCATGGCGTTGTTCCATCGCATACACCAAGTAGTCCGGATCCTTGCGGACTTCGAAATCAGCAGCACTGGCTACTGGATTGAATCCTATGGCATACAGGTCCGAGACACGAACCTCGTGCCCCGATGCGCGCAAATGGTCGGAAGCAGTGGAACACAAAGCCGAAGAAAACGACTTGGGTTCCGGATGGGCGTGAACAATAAAGACGTTCATGGATAAATTGGATTACGTAGTGGCGACAGCATCACCCAATGAGGCGCTGGCTTGTCGGGACTGGATTTCGTTGAGACGCAGCTTGCTTGCAGGCATGCCGCCGATAGCCCAATATTGCGGTGGAATAGGCCAGCAGCCACCACGCACATACGCGCGGTCTGTGCCCAAAATCTTCACAACCAGATTGCTAAAGCCTTCCAGCAGCTGGTGACATTCCTCCAGCGGTCGGCCCTCTAGCACCAGGAAGTGGAAGTAGGGTGCATCGACCGAGCTGTCGACCACCAACTTCCCCGCTACGGCGACATGCTTGGCGCTGTGCATGTGCGCTAAAACGCGAACCCGCTCTATCGGGCTTTTCAGCACGTCTGCATACAACTGGCTGGATGCAGTCAGCAACTCGGCGACCTGTTCGTCAGAGTGCATTTTTTCGACCAGATGGAATTCAAGTATAGGCATGGGTTTGGCTTGCTGGGTTGTTGCTTCAGGAAATGCCCTTGCGTCGGCCTGCATCCATGAACAGAGTGCTGCCATCCAAGGCGTCTGCTTCAGGTGCCAGCAGCGTGCTGATGGCCCACGCAATTTGCCCGGGCGTCGTGAAGGCGCCAAGGGCTGACTCGGCACGCATGATGTCCAGCACCTGTTCGGGCGAGATGCCTTCCCGTAGCGCGCGGTCGTTGGCAACGCGGCCCAGTCTCTCGGTGTCGGCTGGGCCTGGTGCGATCAGGTGCGAGGTGACACCCCGTTCGCCATAGGCCCAAGCCAGTTGGCGTACCAAATTGGTCAAGGCCGCGTTGGCCACGCCGGCCGTGCAAGCATAGGCGCTGGGCTCAAAGCCGTAGTGTCCGCCAATGGCTACCAATCGCGAGCCCCGCAGCAAATGCGCGTCCACCGCCCGTACCAAGCGCAGCATGCCACCGACCTTGATGTTGACAGCATCCACTACGGCAGCGGTCGGTGCCTTCAGAACTCCACCGGCGGTGGCCACGCCAGCACCCTGGATCACCATGCGCACCGGCGCATCCAGACAGGCACCAATGGCTTCTATAGCCGAGTCGTTGCCGATGTCGGCCACGCAGGGTCGCACGCTGTCTGAGAAGGTTGCCAATTCTTTGAGCGTCTCGGCGGTGCGTGCCACGGCAACAACCGTCAGGCCGGCAGCGACCAGCTTTTTGGTGATGACGGAGCCCATGGCACCGGTGCTGCCAATGACAACTGCGATTTCCTTCTTGCTCATATCAGTTGTCTTGGATTCAAGCGGCCTGTGCCTTCAACAGCCCGCGCTCTTTGGCCATGGTCATGGCAGTGTCTTCGATCATGTCTTCCTGTCCGCCAATCATCTTCTTGCGGCCCAGTTCCACCAAAATATCGCGCGCCGGCACGCCATAACGCTTTTCTGCGCGCTTTGCATGCAGCAGGAAAGTGGAGTACACGCCGGCAAAGCCCAGCGTGAGCGATTCGCGATCCACGCGCACCAAGTGGTCCATCATTGGAACAATGATGTCCTCGGCCACGTCCATCAGCGAGAACAGGTCCACACCTGTCACTATCCCCATGCGATCACAAACGGCCAGGAACACTTCCAGCGGCGTGTTACCCGCGCCGGCACCGAGTCCCGCCACCGAGCCATCGATGCGGATCGCTCCAGCCTCGATGGCAGCAATGGAATTGGCAATGCCCATGCCAAGGTTGTGATGTCCATGAAAGCCGATTTCGGTTTCCGGCTTCAGAACCGCACGCAGTGCACTCACGCGTGCCTTCACGTCGTCCGGCAGCATGTAGCCGGCCGAGTCGGTAATGTACACAGTTTGGGCGCCGTAAGACTCCATCAACTTGCCTTGTTGGGCAAGGCCAGCCGGGTCGTTCAAGTGCGCCATCATCAAGAAGCCGGTAGTGTCCATGCCTAGCTTGCGCGCATAGGCGATGTGCTGTGGCGAGGTGTCGGCTTCGGTGCAATGGGTGGCCACATGCACACTGCGTGCACCGCAGTCGTAAGCTGACTGCAATTCCCGCATGGTGCCCAAACCCGGTATCAGCAGCACCGAGATTTTGGCCTGCTTCATCTTTGGTGCTACGGCCAACAAATACTCTTCGTTGCTGGCAAGCGCAAAGCCATGCTGAAGCGAATTTCCGCCCAGGCCCCCGCCATGGGTTACCTGGATAAGGGGCACACCAGCTGCATCCAGCGCGGTGGCAATCTTTACCATTTGTTCGATGGAAATCTGTTCGCGCTTGGCATGCATACCGTCACGCAGACACATGTCATGCAACAGGACCTTGCGGCCTTTTAGATTGGTCTCGCTCATCACATTGTCTCCTTGGCTTGCAGTTGAATTTTTCCGGAAATGATTTCTTCGGCGAACATTTCGGCGGTCCGGCAAGCGGCCGCCGTCATGATGTCCAAATTACCTGCGTACTTGGGCAGGTAGTCGCCAAGACCCATTACTTCCATGAACACGGTGACGCGTTTTCCGTCAAATGCCGGTCCATTCACCAAGCGATAGCCGGGCACGTACTTCTGTACTTCCTTGATCATTTCCAGCACCGAGGCGGTGATGGCCTCTTGCTGTGGCTCGTCTTCGGTCAGACAGTTGATGGTGTTGCGCATGATTACTGGCGGCTCAGCCGGGTTGATGATGGCCAGTGCCTTGCCCTTCTTGGCGCCACCCACCTGCACGATGGCATTGGATGTGGTGAAGGTGAACTCGTCCAAGTTGGCACGCGTTCCAGGGCCTACGGATTTGGAAGCCAGGCTTGCCACGATTTCAGCGTAACCCACGGATTGCACGCGTGAAACTGCATTCACAATCGGTATGGTGGCCTGGCCTGCGCAGGAGATCATGTTGACATTCATCTCGCGCTTGTCGGCGTGTTGACGCAGGTTCACCGGTGGCACGCACAGCGGGCCAATGGCAGCCGGTGTCAGGTCAATCATCATCACGCCCAGTTCGTTGAGTTTGCGCGAGTTCTCGGCATGCACATAGGCGGAAGTGGCGTCGAAGGCGATCTGGATGTTGTCTTCCAGCACGAAAGGCAGCAGCCCATCCACGCCAAGTGCCGTGGTTTTCAGGCCCATGCTGCGGGCGCGCTCCAATCCTTCGGACTTTTCATCAATGCCGACCATCCAGACCGGCTCCAGAAATTCACTGCGCTGGATCTTGTAGATGAGATCGGTGCCGATATTGCCGGATCCGATCAGGGCACACTTTATTTTCTTCATAACGTCTCTCTCAAAAATTACGGTTGGGGTTTCTTCTCGGAGCGTTCACCGACGGTTATGCCGGATACGGCAAAATCTTCCAGGCCGTGTTCGGTTATCAGGATACGTACGGTGTCTTTGCTGACACCCAGTGCGGTGGCTGCGGCATCGGCGACGGCGGCGACCACGCGTCGTTTCTGTTCGACGGTGCGGCCTGTCATGAGGTGCATTTCAATAATGGGCATGTCTTTATCCTGTAATTTCTTTTCCAAAGATGGATCGGGCAATCACCAGCTTTTGAATTTCGTTGGTGCCTTCATAAATTTCTGCTATCTTGCAATCGCGGTAAATCTCTTCCACCCGGTAGCGCGATCCATCTGCACCCAGTTCGCGGGTGAATCCGTAGCCGCCAAAAACCTGCACGGCGTCGCGTGCAATGTCAGCGGCTAGGTTGGTGGCGTACCACTTGGCCATGGCGGCCTCGGGCTCGGGGAAGGCAATTCCGGCGTCCATGCGCAGAGCGGCCTTCAGGTAGAGGTTTCTGGCGTTTTCAATTTCGGTGGCGCGAGTGGCAAACTGAAATTGCCAATATTGGTTACTTGCCACCGGTTTGCCAAAGGCCTTTCGCGTCTTGAGCCTTTGTACCGACTGATCAAAGGCCGCCTGCGCCATGCCCACGCCGCTGGCTGCAATGCCGATGCGGCCATAGGTCAGCGTTTGCAAGGCAATCTTCAGGCCTTGTCCGCGGTTACCCACCACTTGATTGACAGGTACGTGCACGTTGTCAAAGTAGATGTCCGCGGTGAGTTGCCCATGGTTGCCCAACTTACGGTCCGGCGTTCCTACGCGCACGCCCGGGCTTTTGAGGTCCACCACCAGTTCTGACATTCGTCCGTCATCAACGCACAGTAATACCACAAAGTCGGCTACTGGCGAGTTAGTGATGTAACGCTTGCGCCCGTTCACCACGAAGTGATCGCCATGCAGCACGGCAATGGTTTGCATGGCCTCTATCGACAAGTCTGTGCTGGCGTCCGGTTCGGTGGTGGCGAAGCTGCCGATCTGCGTACCCGCCAACAACGGCTCGAGAAAGCGCTTCTGTAAATCGGCCGAGGCATTCTTCAGGGCATGGCCGGCCAAAATGCAATGCACGTCCACAATCGCGGCCACGCTGTTGGAGTGGTATGCGAGTTCTTCGATCATCACTGCCGTGGCGGTGGCCGGATTTGCCAGTCCACGCCCGCCGACTGCTGATGCAAAGGGAATCCGGAACAAACCTTTTTGTGCCATCTTGGCAAACAACTCACGCGGGAAGTGATCTACCGACTCTTCCTTGTGGCCAATGTCCCAGGCCACGGGCTCGACTTGGGTGTCGGCAAATTGGCGGATCTCTTTGCGAACGGCCAGCGTCTCTTCAGACAGCAGCATGTCGTGGTAGAGCAAGTCTTGCTGCCGCGCGGTAGCTGGTTTGGCGGCGCTGGCTGCTGGTGCAGTGCCTTTGGATAATTCTTGTGTCGTCATAGCTGTGTGTTCTTAAGAAAAGCGGACTGATACGCTGCCGAGTTCTTGGTATCGCGCTGAGATGTGGTCACCCGGTTTGACGGCTATGGCTTCGGTAATGCCGCCGCTCATGACAAAGCTACCCGCAGGCAGGTCTTCCCCCATTTCGTGCAAAACCTTGACCAAGAGCGCAATCGCGTCAGCCGGGTGGCCCATCACCGCGGCGGATGCTCCCATGGTGACGACCTCACCATTTTTTTCCATCACCACGCCTAGGGTGCTCAGGTCCAACTCGTTGACATAGCGTGCACGGCCGCCGGCCACGTAACGGGCCGAGGAGCCGTTATCGGCCACCACGCTGGGCAGATCAAATTTGAAGCCCGAAAAGCGGGAATCAATGATTTCGATGGCGGGAATCACAAAGTCGGTAGCGACTAGCACCTCGTCCCGCGTCACCTTGTCTCCTGACAGGCGGGCCTTGGTGACAAACGCCACTTCGCATTCCACGCGGGGGTGTACCAGGTCACTGGTTTGTACAACTGAATTTTCGGGGCGCGCCATGTCTGCCAGCAGAAAGCCAATGGATGGAACATGCACGCCCATCTGCACCATCTTGGCCTTGGAGGTCAGGCCCGCCTTCCAGCCAACCTGGCGGCGGCCCTGAGCCACCCAGCGGTTACGCAATGCAATTTGCACGGCATAGCCATCGGCCAGATTCATGTTGGGGAAATCATCTGTGAGCTTTGGGATTGCTGTGGCATTCAGCTGAGCCGCCTCAATGCGGTCGGTCAGCATCACGATGCTCTCGCGTGTAAGGGTGGGGTTCATACGGAGCTCTTTCCATGGAAACGTGCGCGGCACACACCGAGGCCACCAACATGGCAGACCAGTTCGTCGCCGTCGGTGACGGGAACGAGGGAGGACTGGGAGCCGGAGAGAATGATCTCGCCGGCGCGAAAGGGCAGACCCAAGCGCCCAAGCGTGTTGGCTAGCCAGACTACTGCGTTCACCGGGGAACCTTGCACGGCGGCGCCCACCCCCGTGGAAAACAATTCGCCGTTCTTCTGCAGCACCATTCCGGCCATGGTGATATCCAACTTGCGCGGATCGCCCTTGGCGTCGCCAAGGATGAAGACGCCGCATGAGGCGTTGTCAGCCACGGTGTCCTGGATCTTGATCTTCCAATCCTGGATGCGCGAATCCACAATCTCAAAGCAGGGGGTGACGTAGTCGGTTGCGCGGATTACGTCGGTGGCTGTTATGCCGGGGCCTATCAGGTCACGCTTGAGCACAAAGGCCAGTTCGGCCTCGGCCTTAGGCTGGATCAGACGACCCAGGTCAACGCCCTGGGCTTCGGTGCACAGCATGCCCGAGGTGAGCTGACCAAAGTCAGGCTCGAACACGCCCAAAAATTCCTGAATCGGCTTACTGGTGACGCCAATTTTCTTGCCGACGATGGTCTCGCCCGCAGCGATACGACGCCTTACCATTTGCGACTGGATAGCGTAGGCGTCTTGAATGGTGATGTCGGGTGAGCGCTCCAGCAGTGGGCGCAAAACGCTGCGCGCCAGCCAGGCTTCATAGAGCAGGTTGCCATGCTCTTCGATGTGTTGCTTGTCCATGCGTATTCCTAAAACTTGATGCAGATGTTGCGCGTGTCGGTGTAGAACTCCAGCGAATGGACGCCGCCTTCGCGGCCGATGCCGGATTGCTTGGAACCGCCAAAAGGCGTGCGCAGGTCGCGTAGGAACCAGCTGTTGACCCAAGTGATGCCAACTTCAACTGCATTGGCCACGCGGTGGGCGCACCCCAGGTCTGTGGTCCAGATGGTGGTGGACAGACCGTAGCGGTTGTTATTGGCAAGGGCAACGACCTCCTCTTCAGAATCGAAGGGGCGAATGTGGCAGCAGGGGCCGAAGATTTCCTCAAGCACTACGGAGGCGGTCTCGGGAAGATCGGTCCAGATGGTGGGCTGCACCCAGGAGCCCGCTTGCAATTCAGGGGGCATGGTGGGCACACCACCGCCGGTGACAAGGGTGGCGCCTTCTGCCACTGCCTTGGCGTAATAGGACAGCACCTTGTGTTTGTGCTCCTGGCTGATCAACGGACCGTAGTTGGCACCCGGGTCATTTGGGCGACCGTATTGCACCGATTCACACTTCTTTTTCAGGGCGGCAACAAAGGGTTCAAAAATGGCGCGCTGCACGTAGACACGTTCGGTTCCCAGGCATACCTGGCCGGTGTTCATGAAGGCAGAGCGAAAGATTCCTTCAACTGCATCGTCAAAGTTGGCGTCGGCGAAGACGATGCCGGCGTTCTTGCCGCCCAGCTCAAAGGACACATCCCGAATACCGTTGGCCGCCGCCTTCATGATGGCGGTGCCGGTGCGTGTCTCTCCGGTGAAGGTGATGGCGTCCACGCCCTCGTGCTGGGTGATGAATTCGCCAGCGGCATCCGGACCAAAGCCGTGCACCACGTTGTAGACGCCCGGAGGAATCCCCACGGAATTCATTACTTCGCCTAACAGGGCTGCGGTGCGGGGTGTCTCTTCCGAGGGCTTGACGACAACGGTGTTGCCGCAGGCTAGTGCAGGGCCTACCTTCCAGGTCATGAGCAAAAATGGCGCATTCCATGGGCTGATGACGCCGATCACGCCCTTGGGCTTGCGTACGGCGTAGTTCAGGGCACCGCGGCCGTCCGGCGTGTCCATCTGGAAGGACTCGGTGGGCACGTTCTTGACGATGTCGGCAAACACTTTGAAGTTGGCGGCACCACGCGGCACGAAAGCATGGGCAATAACATGATGAGGTTGGCCAGTATCGGCTTCCTCAGCTGCAACAAACTCGTCAAAGCGCTTGGTAATGCCATCGGCCACGGCGTGAAGAAGGGCTACACGCTTCTCGGTGGTCATGCGACCCCACTCGCCGGTAAGTGCTGCACGGGCGGCAGCCACTGCGGCATCTACCTCAGCCTGGCCGCCTTCGGCCACCGTGCCGATCACACTATTGTCCAGCGGCGAGTGCTTCTCGAAGGTTTTGCCACTGGCGGACGGCACGAACTGGCCGTTGATGAAATGGAGTGTCTCCTGCATACATGCTCTCTTGGTTTGAATGGGGATTTGTCTTGATGCGCCACAGTAGTCTAGGAATCGCAGATCAGGCAGTCCAATACCTTCAGGCGGCTGCGCTCATACCGCCGGGGTATGAGTCACAGTCGATCATGCAAGGGATAGGGGCTTATCCAAGTTGCGGCAGGGGTTTTACGTCAAGCCCAAAGCCCCGAAGCAATCAAAAGACCGAATATTTATGGCTTCAGTTTGCCGAGCGAGGGACCAATTTCCAAGAAATGCGACGAAACGTGGATGCCGCTCGATCCCCGCCTGCGAATTGCCGTGATGGACCTGGCATAGCTAATTTCTCCATGGCTGCTTGTGATAGGAGCTGACCTTATCGTGTCTGGATTGCTGGAATCGGTCACTGTTATCTGAATCTCGAGTGGCTGAACGTCGATTCCGAGGTGCAGCACCTGAATGGCCGACGTGATCGACCGCATCATTTCAGCGTTAGCTTTTTACAGTTGGGAAGAATGTTGCCGTTAAGGTCTGTTTCTAGCCTGATTAACGTAAGAGTGCTCGTATCCCGTACATCAACAGGGAAGTTAGCAGATAAACATAACGTACTTACAGGGACCCAATTACTTGGGTAAATGGGCCTTCTACGGGATACGATATTAGTTATGTTAAGTAACTAGTTTTTTTGCCCCCAACGCTGTTTCTGAACCTCGAGTGGTCTGCCCATTCTCCGTGACGCCACCTCAGACCCCCAGCCGTTCACCAAACCGTTGTTCCGCGAACTTCGCATTCAACCCCTCCCACCCCTGAAGCAACCGCTGGCTCCAGCCAGGTCCACGGCTTTTTGCATCCTCCCAAGATTCGCGCACCAAGTCGCCATCATTCTCCAGCAAGTAGTCCAGCAGGCAAGCCGCCTGTATGAGGTCTTTGTTTGCCTTCACGCGCATCTCTCTTGGCCGCTCCCCACAGACAATCAGCTTATGCCAGACGTAGCGCTCCGGTCGGGGCACGTTCACCACCAGCGGGCCATTGCGATAGAGCAGCGTCGCCTTCATTGGCGCCTCAAGCGAAAACTCCATGAATTTCAATGGCTGCATTGACAGGTTCAAAGCAGGCACGAACAACGGCTTGTCTCCCCCCCGGCCAAACGTGGTCAAAAAGTCCAGATCAAAGTCAGGCTCATCGGGCTTTTTGTAGGTCGTGCCACTCATCACCGGGATGAAGCCCATCTCCAGCGACTCAATTGCCTTGGCCGTGTCCACTTCAACATTGGCGGCAATTGCCAGCGAGATGTTTTTTCCCGCATGCGCGAAGTCCAGATCAACGGTGAACGCCCCAGCATCCCAACTCACGCCGAACATGTTCTGGTAGGCCAGGAACGCGTGGGTTCCAACCAGTACGCCACCGGCCTTAAAGAATCCGTGGTCCAAAAGGCGCCCAATTATCCGGCCATGTTTCAGAGGGATCTCTGAGCATCCAAGCTCGATTGAGGCCCTGGCCAACTTTTGCAAGGCGCCTTTGCCCTGCAGTGCATCAGCAGCACCGTGGCCCTCGATCAGTGCGCGTGTCTTCTCATCATCTGGGCCAACAAAGACTTGCTGAGTTTTGCCGTTGGGCTGCTTTTGCTGGTAGTACCAATAGTCACGGGCTTTGTCATGTTTTTTGACAAAGCCACCGGGCACTGCCGCCACGCTTCGCCTTAGTTCCGCATTACGGGCTGCAACGTCCAGTCCTGCAAATGATGCCTGTGCGCTTGCGCTGAGTTCTGTGTAAAGCATTTTACTATACTACCTTTTTCATTTATGTAGTATAGCTCTTCATAGTTGCACCGACACATCCACAGCGCTTGGACTGTGCGCCTAGTCTGAGCCTTGCGGTCGCGGTCCAGACCATTGCGTTCCCCCTGCAGCGTGGGATATCGCCGCCATCGCCTTGAGCATGCCTTCGCCATGCAGGTCCCAATCCACCGTCGCCTTGTAATCCTTGATCAACGCTGAGAGCAATATCAGACTGTCACGCATTTCGTTGAGACCAGCGATTAACTCCGCGATGTCGAAACTGGTTTCTTTCGATGTGTCGTTCGGCTCCATCCGTCCACCCCTATGCGAAAGTATTCCCCGATTGGCGTAGGTCCTTCGGGAGTGAAGTTAACTATAACGTGATGAAGGCCAAGTGTGCAGTTGGCCCTGGTTAAGGGTTCACAATGCTCTGATCCCTTGAGTCCGAAGTGGTTCCATCCACCGCCCAATGCGCCCAATCTAGGGTGCCACGTCGGCCAATCGAAGGGAGATGCTCTGAAAGCCATTGCTGGGCACGCTCCCGGCCATCGTCCCTGAGCATTTCCAAAAAAGGTGAATAGGCCAACATCTTGGTTTCACTGCGGCGCATAGCTTCCAGATTTCCCGCATCGATCATATGGAAACGCGGCTGGTTCACATCATTTCGGCTCTGTCTGCTTGCCTCATAAGCCAGCATTTGCATCTCGCGCTGGAAGTGCGTAGTAAAGCCGAGTTCCTGGATGCGCAAAGCGATCTCCTCCAAGCTTTGACCCACGTCGTCTTGCAGCTGAGGTGCCAGCAGAATCATCATGATGTCATGGCAACGACTGTCATGCAGCAAGGGAAAAATCGCAGGATTGGCGCTGTAGCCTCCGTCCCAGTATTGCTCACCATCAATGGCCACTGTGTGGTGAATCCGCGGCAGGCACGCCGAAGCCAACAGCATGTCCAACTGGAGTTCATGCTCGCGAAACAGGCGCAACTTACCAGTGTTGACATGGGTGGCACCTACATGCAGGCGAAACGGACTGCCGCGGCGAATGCTTTCAAAATCGATATGTTTGTCCAACACATCACGTAGAGGGTTAAGGCCCAGTGGATTGAGCTGGCCCGGTGCGAACATGCCCATCCATTGCGACAGAACGCGGGTGGTGGCCGTTAGGCTCATAGTGTCGCCCGAACCCTGCGTCACCATAGGCCAGGGTATCTGCTGTCCAACTTCAAGCCAAAAGTCACTCAAAGCAGTACGCGCACCTGCGCGGCCTCCATCTATCCACCCTTGCGTCATCACCACCGCATTGACCGCACCGGCACTACTCCCACTCAGTGCTTCGAAATCTATCGAGGGCTCCTCCAACAATGCGTCCAGAACGCCCCAGGTAAATGCGCCATGGGCACCACCACCCTGCAGCGCCAAATTAAGGCACCGATCTACTGGCACCAGAGGCGCTCGTGTGCGCCACCAACGGGTCAGCGTGCTCCATGCACGCGACGGCCCCCCCGGGAGCGTTGAGGGCGCCAGTTGCACAACGGATGCGGAGTTTGTGTTGGGCATGACTCAGTATAGGGTTTTCCCTAACACTGCGCCTGCGCACGTATTTCAACGCAAGTGCACCTGCGTTACCCCAGGCCGGGATAAAAGCCGTGGGGGAAATCTGTGCATTTTTACGAACCGGAGCGACGCCCCAAACGTGATCAGAAAATCTCCGTCAATGCAGATCACTTTCTACAACCGGCCCAACGATCAGGACACTGGGAACTTTCGCTGAGCCTCCCCTATACGTAGGTCTGGACCCGCGCGAAGCATTCACTCGCAATGGAAACGATGAAGCACCAAAGTGGAAATATCTGGTGTTCAGACGCGTAAGCGTAAACTTCGCGTCCAGAATTAGTGTTTTCAAGTTTCAATAAGTGGAGTTCCATGTCGCTATCCCCAAAAAATCTATCCCTAATCCAAAAGGCTGGTCAGACCGTTCACGGCGCATCTGAAGCAATCACAGCGACAGTTCGCACCCAAGCAGAGAGCATGGTTGCAAGCGTTTCCAGCCAACCGTTTGGCGATGAATCCGAACAATCAATTGCACGTTTCAAGGTACTCGCTCGCCTGAGTCAGGGCCTTGTGGAAGTTGAGGCCAAACTGCAGGACCTGTACGCCATGGCTAATGACTTGGCCAACCCGGCGTCGGATGTGATCATTGTGAAAGCCATCAAACAGCGCAAGAGCACCAATGCCCTTGCCATCGACGTCGATGCGAAGCCTGCCAAAGCCATCAAGGTTTCAAAAGCAAAAAAGGCCGGCCGTAAAGCCGCAGTGCTGACCTCTAACGATTCCACCCTGTTGCAGTACTTGCAAGGCATATTGAAGGCAGGTGAATGGACGGCACAAACTGGCGCCACCATGGCAACGGGCTCTGACCTGCCACTAGGTTCCGTAGGCGTCTCGCTCAAGAAGATTCTGGCATCTGGCGTAGTGAAGGCTGGCGAGCGTGGCATGTACCAACTGGGTTCCGCTGTTGCTAGCCCTGAGGTAACCATTGCTCCCGCAAAGAAGGCCAAACCAGCCACATCCAAAAGGGCCAAGGCCATAATGGCTGAGGCACCCGCTGCTCAGGAAGTAAAGTTCAAACCCGCCAAAAAGGCCAAGGCCACTCCGACAAAGAAAGCCAAAGCAGCGGCACCAAAAATGATCAATCCTGCTGATGCACCAGCAGCAGATGCACCTGCTGAAGCCGAAGCAGCACTGGTGTAACGTCGTTGAGATGTGTTCACCTCCAAAAAGCCATGCGAGCCAAACAGGGTTCACCTGTTTTCAATGCACTCGGGATCGGGTACCACCGGGCAGAAAGAGGTTGTCGGATTCGAAGCGCTGTGCCAGTGCACTCACGCGTAGAAGCTAGCCGCAGGCGCGAAGCCAACCGGGACGGCGAATACTGCTGTGGTGAGTGGCCACCGATTCCCAAGAATGATGCAAGCAAGGTGGGCACTCACCACCAGAAAAGAGGCTGTTTTTGTATTCGGATGTTTTGCGCGAGAGCGCATGAAAGCGCCAGCGTCAGAACATGGAAACCTGGACAGTTGGAGCCCGAACGGCGTAGGCCGATGGCTGGGCGTCCAGCCCTGCCAGTCCCGAGCACCCAGCGAGGTGATTCGCAAGGGAGCGTAGCAACGGCGGCGTCCAGCCGACGGGGCGTTAAGCGCGAGTGCGTAAGGCAAAGGGTGACTCGTCCAGAGGCATCCTGCAGCAAGGAGTGATGCGGGAACGAACCGCAACCGCCCTGCTCTATCGACTGGTAAATGCGAGTTACTCATTCCTTGCGTCAGGGCCGGTGGAGGTGGTGTGACCGCATCACGACTCAGCCGAGCTGTTGGGCTCCGCTGCCTTCAGGCTGTGGAGGCCAGCCGCGAGCAACGGATCCTCCCAAAAGTTGATGAGTTGATGAGTTGATGAATCGGATACCACCTGGCAGAAAGAAGGTTTGTCGGGACTGAAGCGTTCCCTGATGCCAAGATTCGCAGCATAGAGCGGACTGACAACGGTGTCTGGTAAATGCGAGTTATGAAGGACTGTCCGCGTCTTTGAAGCCATGCCATCTTGGTATTGGGTAGTTCTGTAGTTCACCAGCGCCAGCAGCAGTGTTTTCGAAGGCCCGAAGCGCAGGCACTGGTGACAAGGGTGGCCTGAAGCAGGTTCAGCAGAACCGTCGCGCCGAGCGACCGAGCCGGACTCGGCGTAGTGCGTAACCGAAGCTGTCAAGCGTAGGCTGGGCATCCCGGTTCCCGCATTGTGAGATTCAGACTGGTTTGGCGGGAATGTCCCGGCTGGGTCTCTATCGCATGGAGCATACAAACCCTACCACCTTAGGAGCACGAGTGGGCTTGCGGGTATTCGGTCTTGGTATCCATGACATTCACAGCCACCCGAGCAAACCCCATTCTGGGCGAGCGAGCTGCCCGGTTCGGGTTCGCGCAAGTGTTGGCGGCGAAGACGCCATCACTGGTCTGCCATGCAATCAACAACCGGGCTGCAGTGTCCATGTGTGGCCAAGCCGGTCTGTGTGCGTGTGGATCAGCGCCAGCTTGCGTGAGATGCTGGAGCGCAGTTATGCAAGCCGGTCCCAAAGGAGCAGTCCCCACCAGCCATGTAAGCAGTTCTTCCATGGAAGGGATAATCTTGTCGGACGACGCACGACAGGCCGGGACGGCTGGCGGTAGTCGGCCATTCCCTTTCCCCGTTGCTGATGTGCAAGCCCCCAATGTCTGGCGCAAGCCTTCTTTTTCGCGTGGCCCGCTTCCATGTGGTTGTGCAAGCTGTCCTCAAGCAAGGTGCGTGACATGCGGCGTGCCGCGTGGCGCGAACGTTGCGCTGGGAGTCATGCAAGCCTTTGGCCAAGCCATCTGTCCATGCGAGGGTAATGCAAGCGGACGACAACCGGCAGCCCGGTACGGGCGCTCGGGCGGCGTCCATTCCTTGTCCCGTTGTGCTAGCCATGCAGCCAGCTTTTCGCCCAGCAGGATTTCAGCGCCAGCACAAAAAGCTTTTCGCCAGAAACGCGGTACGCGCCAGACGACCAACGGTCGCTGCACCTCTCTCAAGCCTTCGCGCCAGCGCTGGCAAATTGTCTCCGGGCTCGGCAATTCAACACAGGGGATTCCTGTTTTCAATACACCGGGGATCCAAACCCACGAGGCAGGCAGTGAAGGGGCTCGCTGGGCTGCACAAGCCAACCAATCCAAACCATGATTTCGTGGACAGTTGGCGCAAGTGCGGGTATTTTGGGCTGTTCCATGGGTGAGGACGGGTGCAACCGGGCAGAAGGAACGCCAGGGAGCGCAAGCGACCGTCGAGCTGTGTCTGGGCATCGCTCGCGCAAGTGCGCGAGATTCCAACCCTCGCGTAAGCGCCGACTGAGACTACGCGGGAGATGTCGGTATTCAACAAAGGGCCTTCCTGGTTTTAAGTCAGCCAGGGCGATCATGTCAGTGGGAGTGGCTTGCCTTACCTCGGCAGGAAAAGGTCCCTCTAAAACACCACACACCCAGGCGCTGGTGACAAGGGTGGCCTGCAGCAGGTTCAGCAGAACCGTCGCGCTGAGCGACCGAGCCGGACTCGGCGTAGTGCGGAACCGAAGCTGTCAAGCGTAGGCTGGGCATCCCGGTTTCCGCATTATGAGAAATTGACTGGTTTAAAGCGGAAATGTCCCTCATGGTCTCTATCGCATGGAATATATCAACCACTCAACTTCGTAAGCGGGGGCGGGAGTGCGGGTATTTGGTCTTGGTATTCATAGCAGCCTCCACAGCACTCAATAATTGGGCGGGCCAGCGAGCTGCACGGTTATGGCTCTCCAAAGTGTTGGCGGCGAAGACGCCATCACTGGTCAGCCATGCAATCAATAACCGGGCTGCGGTGTCCACTTCTGTTCAATCCGGTCCGCAGGCTTCCAAGCACCAGTTATTTCATGCCAATCCCAGTGGAGCGCTGTGCAATCCAGTCTCCATTAAAAGGGGATAAAGCAATCGAGCGACGCACGACAGGCCGGGACGGCTGGCGGGAGTCGATCATCACATTACCCCGCTGCTGATGGCCTAGCCTCCTTGTCTTGGGCTAGCGGTCTTAAATGGATAGGCAATTAATCCATGTGGTTGGGCAATCCAGTTTCAAGCAAGGTGCGTGACATGCGGCAAAGCCGCTTGGCGCGGACGTTGCACTGGGCAAGCAAGAAGCCATGCAATCCATGACTTGAGCGGGCCGACAACGGTGTCTGGTAAATGCGAGTTATAAAGGACGGCCTGCGTTTTTAAAAGCCATGGCCTCATAAAGCCACCCAGATACGCAGATACGCAGATACGCCACTATGACATCCATGAAGGCTTTCGGGCTTTCGGGCTTTCGGGCTTTCGGGCTTTCGGGCTTTCGGGCTTTCGGGCTTTCGGGAAAAAGAATACCACCGGGCAGAAAGAAGGTGGACGGAAACGCGGGACGCGACAGACGCCCAGCGCGACCAAAGGGAGCTTCCATGTCGCTTTGGCGCTGCCTTATTCACAACCGCGTAAGCGCCATTAAAGGTATCCAAGAGTATCAGCCATCCAAATGGCGGTATCGGAAACCACACCACCAGGCGCTGGTGACAAGGGTGGCCTGGAGCAGGTTCAGCAGAACCGTCGCGCTGAGCGACCGAGCCGGACTCGGCGTAGTGCGGAACCGAAGCTGTCAAGCGTAGGTTGGGCATCCCGGTTTCCGCATTATGAGAAATTAACTGGTTTAAAGCGGAAATGTCCCTCATGGGTCTCTATCGCATGTATATATATAACCCTACCACCTCAGGAGCACGAGTGGGCTTGCGGGTATTCGGCATTGGTATTCATAGCCACCATAGCAAACCCCATTCTGGGCGAGCGAGCTGCGCGGTTATGGCTCTCCAAAGTGCTGGCGGCGAAGACGCCATCACTGGTCTGCCATGCAATCAATAACCGGGCTGCGGTGTCCACTTCTGTTCAATCCGGTCCGCAGACTTCCAAGCACCAGTTATTCCATGCCAATCCCAGTGGAGCGCTGTGCAATCCAGTCTCCATTAAAAGGGTAAAGCAATCGAGCGACGCACGACAGGCCGGGACGGCTGGCGGGAGTCGATCATCACATCCCCGTTGCCGATGGCCTAGCCTCCATGTCTTGGGCAAACCTCCAATTCTTTATGCTGCCTTCCCTGTGGTTGGGCAATCAAGTTTCAAGCAAGGTGCGTGACATGCGGCACAGCCGCTTGGCGCGGACGTTGCACTGGGCAAGCAAGAAGCCATGCAATCCATGCCAGCAAGCCGCCAACAGCCTTCAGACAGGTGTCTGGTAAATGCGAGTTATGACCTCAGGCGGCGTCTTTTGAGCGGGCCGATAACGGTGTCTGGTAAATGCGAGTTATAAAGGACGGCCTGCGTTATTAAAAGCCATGCTCTCATAATTGACCTATTCAAGCCTCACCTCGCTCGGGAAAAGAATACCACCGGGCAGAAAGAAGGTGGACGGAAACGCGGGACGCGACCAAACTGCGGTCTCGAAAACCAAACACCCAGGCGCTGGTGACAAGGGTGGCCTGGAGCAGGTTCAGCAGAACCGTCGCGCTGAGCGACCGAGCCGGACTCGGCGCAGTGCGGAACCGAAGCGTCAAGCGTAGGCTGGGCATCCCGGTTCCCGCAGTGTGAGATTCAGACTGGTTCGGGCGGGAATGTCCCGTCTGGGTCTCTATCGCATGGACTAGATCAACCCAACCACCTCGTAGGCGGGGGCGGGAGTGCGGGTGTTCGGTATTGGTAGCCATAGCAGCCTCCATAGCAAAGCCCATTCTGGGCGAGCGAGCTGCGCGGTTCGGGTTCGCGTAAGTGCTGGCGGCGAAGTCGCCAGCACTGGTCAGCCATGCAATCAACAACCGGGCTGCGGTGTCGTCACGCAAGCCTCCATGGGAAGCCGGGCAGACTCAGCGCAGGGCTAGGCCGACAGGCCGACGCAACCGTAGCGGGTCACCATGATGGCCCGACGTTGGGCTAGCGCTCCAGGTCGATTGGGCAGCAGCCATGTGGTTGGGCTAGCGCTCCGAATCTTGGGTGATCGCTCCAGGTGGATGGGCCATCCTCCATGTGGTTGGGCTAGCAAGGTGCGTGACATGCGGCACAGCCGCTTGGCGCGGACGTTGCTCAGGAAGCCATGCTCGCACTCCATGGGAAGCCGGGCAGACTCAGCGCAGGGCTAGGCCGACAGGCCGACGCAACCGTAGCGGGTCGCCATGATGGCCCGGCGTTGGGGTAAACCTGGAAGGGACTGCGCAGGGTGGATCTGAAAAACGGGCTTTTCCTGGTTTTGGCGACAAAAAAAGGGGGTGCTTCAGATGCCATTTTCATAGGAGAAATGGTCTGTTTTTGGACCCTATTTTGAAGGGGGCGTGGCGCGAAAAAAGGAGGGGGGTCTGCTCCTAGTTATCCTAGGGCGAAATTTGAGGGGGGGTCTGTTTAAAAAACCGCATTGAAAAACGGGCTGGCGGACACTGCCTCACCCCAATCGACCAAGGGCTAATCGTAGGGCCGATGGGCTGATGAGGTCAACGGCAAAGACCCTGGCGAAAAACCTAAACCTGGAGGCCCATGGACCTCCTGTATTTGGGCAACACCACCCCCTTTTGGTCTCTTTCGGCCCCAAAAAACAGGCGGAAAAAACCATTGATTCATTCGCAGTATCTAATGTTTCATTTGTCTTTCTATTGCAAACAACAATTGAAGCACTGATTCTTTTGTGTGCACTATTTTTTTGCGCCAATTTGGTAAACGCCGCTCCTGTTGGTCAGGTTAGCCCCGAAAAACACGTCGAAAAGTACATTGATTCGAACATTTTCAGTCGGATTGGACCTACTTTACATACCAAAATTGGCCGCATTCATAGAGCCACTTCATGTACGATGATTCATTCATGCAAATCAATGAACAGAATTAGTTTGTTAACAACTAACATTCATTCATTTCTAACAAATTAATGAAAGTGATTAGTTTGTTGTAAACAAAGGTCGCGGTAGGGACGGAGGTTAGGGACCATGTCACCGTAGTCACGAATGCATGACCGTGCATTCCTATGGCGGCGAAAACCATGGGCTTCCCTCCTCCGCGACAGCAAGAGTCGGTTCGTGCAGCCATTCCTGCTTGGCTGACTCCGACAACTGACTTTTGATCAGCGTGACAGCTGCCTACCTGGCCCAACCAACCCTGGCGCCGAGGCCCTGCAAAAGGGTACCGTCTGTAGCCGCATCAAAGTTGATCCAAAAACTTGCTCAATGCCCCCACCCTCCTCCTCTTCATCGACTGGACGGCCTTGATCTTTCTGCTCAGCTCCTGCGTGGCATAGACGGAGGTTGTGTCGATGGACAAATGCCCGGCCAACTCGCTCGCAACCTCAATGGGCATGCCATCCACCAATGCCTGGCGCACAAAAGTGTGACGCATCCAGTGGGTGCTGGCCTTCTCAAACCGCCGGGCGTCCAGCCGTTCCATCGAACCTTGGCGTCGACGACGTGCCGTTTTGGACGGCAGCAGGCTGAATGCGGTTGCTGGCGACAGTCCGTTGTCCGGTGGTTCAATTCAACCCCGTTCAGCAGCCGGTCATAGCCCACGGCATCGTGCCCATTGCGGTCATTCACGCTATGCGCATGTTGTGTCAAATGCAAACGCTATTTGGGGAAATATTGACCTTTCCGCTATTTATGCACTTTCGCGATTGAACTAAAGAGTGCAGCGAGGTTAGTGAATCTCAAGGGAATATCGTTCAACATCGAGGGCGATTGGGCCGCGATAGGTAAAAGCGAGAGTGAATGTTACCGGCATCCCTCGGTCTAGGGTAGACCATATCTCTGGATTGACGCTGGATTTTTGAAAGTAGACGTTGAACCTCAATTCGGAAGAATTTAGAAAGGCGTAACCTACGGTTTTACTCATTACAGTCCCAGTAAAACGCTTCGGGCCGGCGCCTGGCAGTTCGACAGGTGCAATCGGTTTTTCGCGATTCTGAATATAAGCCCTGTGAAGCTGCTCGAATTCGGCTTCCCCACGCTTTAAATCACCGTAAAGCAGGTTTACCCTTGCGTACAGAAGGCGCGCCTCATAGTGCGTATCGCCATCAGAAAAGCTGCGTCTTAAGTGCGCCAGGATAGTGTTTGCGTTGAGTTCCTCGTTTTGTTTAATTAGCAATTTTGCAAATGCTAAATTGGCCACCACATCTCCAGTCGTCGACAAAACGGTGGCCCTTAATATAGAGATTCCTCCCTCTAAATCTCCGGAAATTGAAAGAGCCTCGGCGAGAACACGGCTAATTGCGGCATTGTTCGGATTCCCTTTGTGGAACCTTTCAAGAACGGAAATGGCATTCGGATACTCCCCAATTCGACGCAGGAATTCGGACCGCAGCAAGGTCATTGGGCCATCTCCTGGATTCCGTTGCATGTGCTCATCAATTAATTGGTTGAGCTCGTTGACCACGCGAACAATTGATTCATCCTGAATATCCTTTGCTTCACTGACATCTGAGGCTTGTTTGCCGTTCTGTGTAAAGTGGTCCCTAATTTCATCTAAAAGTATCTGGCCGAATAAATGCACTGCATACGAGTTCTCTTTCATTGAAAACTGAGGTTTGAGTATGGTCCTCGCCTCAGCCCGATATCGTCCTCTTTCCAGTGGGGACTGGGCGTTCAGTGCCCGTTTTCGCAGAAGATTAGCTTTCGTATGTTGAATACTCGCATCCCGATATCCGGTGCTTTGGTTGGCAGCTTCTGCCTCGCGCAGGCACGCCATTGCAACATCCAGATTTCCCGTGGGATGGTTAAGTTCTAAATTCGCTCGCTGATGTGCAAGAAACCCGGCCGGAGCAGAAGTCTCTTCAGCCGCGTCGAATACGTTCAGCGCGAGCTCCTTACGGTCGAACAGGCCCGCAAGCCGCCTGCCTCGGACTAGCTCGAAGAAGGCGCGGTTGTCGCTCGAATAGTCGAGGTCAATCTTGGAAATCATGCGTACAAGCTGATGCGAGCGAGCGCCAGGGTCTTTAATCGCCAAGGCAAACACCATTCGAGCAATTTCTGAATGCCGACTCCGATACACTACATCCCTATAACGGTGGTCATAGTCGCCTCTAATAACCCGTGATAACGGGCCATTGAGCATTGTGTTTAGGTCTGAAATTGGAAGGCCACTTATTCGCGATACGAGGCCTGCTCGCACACCGACGCCACATTGATGCAAGGTGCAAATATCCAGATACAGTTGCTGGGCAGCGCGAGGCAGAATGTTTTCGAATTCGTTTACGACAATGTTTTCAAAGCTATCCCCATAAGTGATTTCGTGCAGGGCTACGAGCAATTGCTGCTCATAAAATTTTTGAACAAATATTTTCCTATCGGCTTCGCTGTATTGTTCTAGGGGACCAAGGATTTTTGCCGACGAAAGTTTCTCTAGAAGTTGCATTACCTCCTTGTTCTCTAGGTCCTGCAGCTCAAACTCCTTCGAAATCTGCTTGTGGAACGCTTG
>Ga0316222_1001279_pt1 | contig 31634 bp, 39 predicted proteins | sample TBH18011metaG_FD_206008 | JGI IMG/M metagenome (GOLD analysis project Ga0316222, IMG submission 206008) | Freshwater microbial communities from Trout Bog Lake, Wisconsin, USA - TBH18011 | ecosystem: Environmental > Aquatic > Freshwater > Lake > Hypolimnion/Profundal zone | place: USA: Wisconsin... | reverse complement strand
CAGAAACAAAAAGTCGAGATCCTCAAGCAGCTTTACCTGGAGACTCGGATTCTCATTCTAGACGAGCCGACCTCGGTCCTGAAGTAATGCGCAAACGGTTTGATACAGTTTCGCAGAGGTTCAATACACTTTTCCAGCCCCTGAAAGGGGCGAGAACGGGGATTGCATGCCCGTTTCAGGGTCGATGAATGACCCTATCCCACTTGGACGGACTATCCGGGCATCTCTCCGTCGCGAGCATCGCCTTGTCCAGGACCGATCCCCCCAGGCAACAACCGCACAGCGCACACCGCCCACCGCTGTGGTGGGGGCATTCCCCGCATTGGGCTAGCCGCTCCGCCCTCACCTGGTCAGATACCATCACCGGCGCGCCCATCGCCACCGCGGCAACCACCCGGCCCGCGGCCCCCGCCGCATTGCGGGCCTGCCGCCCCAAACTTGGGAAACTCGTATGGATGACCTGGATCATCAGCAGAACACCCCGTTGTTTTGGTATGCCAGCCAGAAATTGCTGCCGGTGCAGACGCAATTCATCGCCCGCAAATAGCGCCCCCATGCCGTGTCCGCCGCGATCGGCTGATACGGATCCGCCCCGCTGGTGTTCGGCGCGTAACCCAGCCCACCCGGTGGGAGCAGCAGCTTGCCGCTGGGCGGCGTGCTGGATGCCAGGTCCCCGATGTTCAGGATGTAGATCGTGCAATCCGAGGGCAGTGCTGGCGCCGTCACCATGCTGACGGTGGGCACGTATTCCCTCGCCTCCACCAATGGCCGGTGGGGATAGTAGCGCACCCCCGGCCCATCCGCGCACACATCATCGCAATCGTCCGTGTTCGCCGGACAGCCGATATTGTCCTCCACATAGGCGCAGCAGGTCGGTGCCGATCCGCTCCCGTTGTTGGCGCACGGCTTGTGCGGTGCCAGCCAGAGCGGATCATCCATCTCCTGCATAATCATCGCCTGCCACATCGAGCCGTAGCGGGAATCCGGCGCTAGCGCCGCCGGAAACGCCATCGTATAGCCATTCGCGAACCCCTCTCCATTCGGCGAAATGCACGCCACCTGGGGACCGCACACCGAGAATGGCAGCGCCTGCTGATTGGCATACAGCGCTGAAACCGCCTGCGGCATTCCGTGGGTCGTCTGCACCACCCGCGGCACCGTCCCCGACGCTGGCAGGTCCGGGCACCCGGCCGCCGTCGTCGCCTGCGTGTTGATGCGGTTCTGCTCCGCAAAATCCCGCTGGTTAAATTGCCATTCAATGGTTAGAAAATCGCCCTTGGGCTGGTCGTCATACCATTGGTATGCCGCCGCCCCGTGCGCCGCAACATATCCCCCGCCCGAGTAGCTCCCCGAAAGCGTCCCCGTCACGCTAATGTGCGTCGAATCCGTCACCGTGGCCGCCAGATTCGCCCCCAAACCAGCCACACCCGCGAAATCCACCCGATCCCCGCTATATAGATATAGCGCGGGAGCGGCCAGCGTCATGACCACCGAGGCCCCCGACTGCGTGGCCGCCGCCACCGAGATCCGTCCGCCAATGCTCGCCGCCGTTGCCCATCGCACCTTGCCCATGATGCCGCTCCCCGGATTGAACGGGAGCAACGACCAGGCCGGAATAGCCGCCGCCAGTGTCGTTAGCTCATACACCAGCGAGGAAATCTTCGTCACCTGGTAGAGCCCGCTTACCACGCTCGGCACCCCCGCCACCACGCAGCCGTCTCCGGTGATAATGGTCGTCGCGCTGTCCAGCGTCACCCGCGGGGGCGTCGCCGCCGTATAGGTGGCGCATCGCGCTCCTACCGGGTCAATTGCCAGCCGGTCCTGCTCGCAAGGCCGGGCAAAGTTTGCGCTGGGCCGCAGCCCCTTAATCTCCGCCCACTTCTGCGCGCTCATGATGCCCGTCCCCGCGTTGTAGCGCATCCAGGCCCAGCCCGGAATCAGCCCCGGCTGTAGGTCCCCCGTATCGTTCCAATTCTGGGTCCATTGCGTGGCCGTCTGGGGCACGACACTATCCGTCGCGTCCCCCGTATCCGGCAGCTCATACCCCGGAGTCATGGCCGGATGCGCCGCGCCGCTCCAGGCCCCATAGGCGTACTTATACCGGGCCGTGCCCGTGTCGTTTTGGCAGGCGCGCCAAGTCTCATGGGTCCAGTCAAAGTGCGGGCCGCGCCCAGCCGAGAGCGGCGCGCCGTGCAGCGTGCCATCATATCGGGCCGCGTTACCGTCCACGTAGGTCCCGGTGAAGGCCGCCACCATTGGCGTCACCGTCCCCGGCACCTCGTTCCATCTCACCACCGGCGCGATCGTGATCTGCTCATCCTGCCGCCATGGATAAACCACATCATTCGTCAGGTCCCATTGCGCCAGCAAACCGCACAAATCATCCTGCAAATCGCTCCCCGCATACCCATCGGAAAGTGCCCCCGTCACCGTTACCGTCACATCCTCACCCTCGCCACCCTGTTCAATGGTGTGCCAGGTATGCGTAAACCCCGTCGCCGTGAAGCTCGCCGACTCCGTGTATGTCACGTTCGCCCCCGTGGAATCGTATTCCGTCCGGCTCAGCGCGCCCGTCCCCGGCGCGAACGTACCGGTACCCACCGTAATGGCCCCCGTCTTCCCCGTCGCCGTATATACCCCGCTCGCCAGCGTCACGGTAATCGTCCACCCATTGATCGTCCATTTCAGCAGCATCCCATTCCACCAATCGATTGCCGATTGAGCCGAAATCCCGATATGCGAGTCCCGATTTGCCGCCGCGTTTCCGTCATCCGTCCCGATCGTCACCGTCACGGCCGCCGAGCCCGTCAAAATGCCCGAGTAGCGGTTCACCGTCACACTCCGAGTCGCCGTCGCCGCATGCTCCTCAACAATGGCCCTGCGATAGTAAAACCGGTTGTCATAGACGCAGCTAAGCCCCTCCGTCCGATACCGCGTGGCGTCCGGAGCCGATTGCACAAACTCGATGTTGTAGAGGCAAGTTCCGCTCGCTATTCGGTCCGGCCGTCCGCCGGCATCGTGGCTGAGATAGTTAAGCCGGCCGTGCCACGATTTCCACGCCTGCACATTCTTGAAACCCAGCTTGTGGCACCGCGAGAAATCCAGCGTCCCGGCCGAAGAAGCGGCGTATGTATTCCGATCCACCATCCCCGCCACATAGGCCGGACGGTTATCGATCGCCCCGGTGAACCACGGCCCGCACATCGCCGCGCCCGGCGTCACCTGCCCGCATGATGGATTCGGCTGCGTGCCGGGACCCGGACAGGTCCCCGCGATACCCGGATCCGGCCATGCGCTCCGATCGTCCAGCCGGGGGTAGGGCAGGAGCGGATGCGTCGAAGGAATGTGGTAATCCGCCACCGTGGTGACGTTCAAGAACGACGGAATGGCGCTCTCGCTCGTCCGTTTATGCTGGAACGCCGTCCCGAAAAACCACTTCCTCACCGAGGGCCAACCCCCGGCCGGCGGACGATACGGTGCTCCGAAAATGTTCGTCATGGCTCAAAACGGAGCGCTCGCCAGCACGATGATGCTCTTCTGCGTCCCCGTCCCATCGCAAACCGTCATGGTTTGCAGCGAAATCTGCTTCCCGCTGGCCGAGGCCAAATCAATCACCACGGACGCCTGGCTTGTGTCGATCGTGCCGTCCGTGTTGAACCAGGCCAGGCGAAAATCCCGCGTGCCCGGCGATGACATGGTCTGAATCTTGGGTGTGCTCATAGCCTAGCTCCCGGTCACTTCAAATCGTGAGTATTGCGGCACGCCGTGCGCCGTATCGTGCCGAGCCGAGGCGCCGCTGGAATCCACGCTGGTGATATCAGACGCGGTGGCACTGCCGCGGCCCGATGGCAGGTTGTAGGCGGTCCGCCAGCGCGTGGCCATCCACATGGTGATTAACCCTTGCAGGTCCTGCCGTGCCACGGGGCCGAAGCTCACGCGCATCTCGCCATAGTGCGGCCGAGTGGCCACGGATTGCACTAGCACCGGGCCGTAGGTGTTCCCGCTTGGACCGACCAGGCTGAGCGCCGATCCCGCCGCGATGTCGCTCCGGAGCGTCTGTCCCAACAGCGTGACTTGCCCTTCGTATTGGAGGGCGCTGGTCGAATTATACATCGCTTGGGCCAGGCTGCCCGAGGCCGGGTAAAGCGGCGGAATCGGGTCGCCGGTGTCGTTCAATTGCTGGCCAGTGTAGATCTGGGTGATGGCATTCGTGAGGATTACCCGCATCGAGCACGTCCGGTGCACACCCAGCGCCGGCACGGCCCAAGTGAGAGGGTCGGAATAGGTCGTAAACCCATGGTCCATGGTGATGACGGCCTCGACCCAGTTCACGCCCATCCAACTCGCCACGATGCATCCGGGCAGGAGGATGTTCGGGTAGGCGGTCGTGGTATCCACCGCCGCGCCCGTTTGGGCATTTACCACGCTCGTCGGCACGGCGGCCGTCACCGATGTCGAGTGGACTTCCGGCGCTTGCAGCGTCGAGTCCAGGGCCAGCCAGAAGGCGGCCCGGACGTTAGCCGTCGATGAAAACGCGTTCGCCAGCGATGCCACCCGCACCGATCCGGAGAAGTTGGTCACCTTGCGACCGGCCAATTCCACCACGTGGGTGAGCACATTCGGTGTGTAGTCGGTGATGGTGGCCGGGTATTTGTCGATGTAGATCTGTGGCCAGGGGACACCACTGACGAGATTTACCTGCTTGTAGCAGATGATGACGCCCGCGATCTGGCGGTCGTAGAGCGGCGTGATCTCCACGTTTCGGCAGGCCGATAGATTGAGCGTGTAGGCCATATCAGGTCAGGTTGCTCTGGTCTCGGATATTGAGCGTCGGCGGCGTGGTCGCGTAGTTGAACCACGGCACGGTGGCCGGGAAGAAGCCGCGCAGGATCTGCGTGATGGCCTCCGCGCAACTCAGCGTGCTCGCCCTCGTTTTGGGGAACACCTGGCCACAGTCGATCGTCCCGATTGTGAGCAGGTCTTGCGTGTTGTCCCGGCCTGAGGTCGCCCCGCGCTTCGTCGGGTTCCAGCACTCGTTGGCGAAGTTGAGGATCTCGGTGATGGCTTGCGCGCCGGTCCATTGCGCCTCGGTGGGGTCCTCACCGAGGAAGGTTTCGGCGATAAAAACGGTCGCCAGCGGGTTTAGTCCACTGTACGGGTCAGTCGGGACCACGTAGCCGTTGAAAACCTGCCGCGTCTGCTTGAATTGCAGCCGCTCCAGCTTCCACCAGGCCCCATAGACGGGATAGCTGATGCCTTGATGCGAGCCATCCGCCGTCATCTTCGGGTTGCCCACAAAACCCTGGAAAACAATCGATCCCGATGACCAGGTCGAACCCGTTAGCACGCGATCCCGCTGCAACACCATGGGCTGCTCGTAGGTAAACTGCCGCGCGACTGGGTCAAATAGCTCGCTCGTGGTCAATTGGAGCGTGTCCGTGCCCCGGCAAACGATATCCACGCTATATTCCGTGATGCCCCAGGAGGAAATCGCCTGCTCCACGCCGCCATAGGTGATGGTCCAGTAGGTCATTGGCGGTTGGGCGAGCTGGCGATCTGGGCTCTCACCACATTCAAGGCATTGGCGATCGTCTGGAGCTTTTGCTCGTGGCTGATGTGAATATCCATCATGTTCTGGAGGATCTTGTTGATGGCGTCCTGGCCATTGCCGGCAGCCTTGAGCGTGGCCACCAGCGTCCGGATGCCCGCGGCTTGGTCCTGGCTCATTTTCCGGCCATGTGCCCGGCCTTCCTCGGCCTCGATGTCAGCCTGCCAGCCCCTCACCGCGCCGGCTAATCGCGGGTTGCTCAGTCCCGCCCGCTCCGCCTCTCCCTTGCGCGCCTCGTCTGCCACTGCACCCGCTGCTTGTGCGTGGACGCCCGCCACGGCCTTGGCCTGCTTGATCTGGTTTTCGAGGTCTTCGAGGGATTTGTTCGCCGTCGCGAGCTTCTCGTCGGCCTTCTTTTGCTCCTCTGCCAGGCGATCGACGGCCTGTTTTCGCGCTTCCACAGCTTGGCGCGCCTGTTGCTCGGCCACCATTTCGTCGGTAACGGCCTTAGTCGCGGCATCGAGCGCGGCGCGCTGACGCTCTCTGTCCGCCGCCACCCCCAAGTCACTTGGCCCGAATATGCCGGCGGTGTACACTGGCGATGCCAATGCGCGCTCCGCGTCTTGTTTGGCCAAAATCGCTTTGGGCAGCTTGGCCTCGTTCGCTTTTAGCTCGGCCGCCGCCATCGCGGCTTCGGACTGCCCAGGCGCGCCGGGCTGGAGAGCGTTATGATAGGCACCCCTTGCCGCCTCCGACTTAGCCATCGCCTCCTTAGCCGTGGCCTCGGCCTTGTTTCGGTTCTCCTCCATCTGCTGGATGGAATCCTGCTCGGCGGCGAGCTGCTCTGCCGTCTTGGCCTTGCCGAAGCGCCGCTGCACGTCCGCTTCCGCCATTTTATCGCCGTTGGCCGCCGCCATGGCCTCTTTTTCCTGCGCTTCGAGGATCTTCATTCGGGCGTGCTCGATGGCTTCGAGCACAGCCCTTTCGCGGTCTTCCGCCGCCTTCACCTGATCCGTTGCCGTCGCGATTTCTTCGAGCGTCCGCGCATAGTCGGCCGCCGCCGTGATTGCCTTCGCAGAGTCGTCCTGCCCCGCCCTCCATACCTCTGCCGATGCCTCGGCAGCTTCCTTGTATTTCTCCCTGATTTTCTCGATCCATCCGGCGAGGACCTTGATCCCCTCGACGAGCACCGCCGTTCCCCCGGCCGCCGCGCCAAGGGTGAACATCATCGCCTGGCCAAGGCCCGGAACCACCTCACTAAGCGAGTGGAAGATCTTGTGCAGTTGCCGGTGGCTAAACTCGTTCTTTTCCGCGTGCTTGCTCGCTTCTTCGTTGGCTTTTCCCTCGTCAACGGTCCCCTTCGTCGCCCGGTCCAGGGCGGCTTGCACCTTATCCGCTCCGGCGGTATCCGCCAGCGTGCGAATCAGAATATCCAGGGCGTTGTCAGAATCAGCCATAACTCGGTCCGGTGAACTCGTAACTGAAGAACGATGACTGATCGGACTGCGGCGCCGGCGTAAGCGCCGTCAGCGCCGCGCCCAGCAAATGCAACACCGTGGCGCCTACGGTGATTTGCAGATCGATGCTGGCCTGGTATCCGGCGAAAACTGCCGCATGCGTGGCCACGAAGGAAACCGCGGTGGCGGCGCTGGCGTGGATGCGGTCCACGTTGAACTTGAGCGTCCAAACCCCATTGCCGCGGTCCGCCACGAACTGCACACCCGACATCGCCAGTGCCTGAATGTCCGGCGTCTTCCGAAATGCCGGCTGGTACCCGGAGATGCGCTCACCCGTGTCCGTGGTGGCGTTCTCATCCGCAAGCACGGAGTAGCCTCCGCTGCCCGCCGGCGTTCGGTATTCGACCTTCATGTCAGGCCGCCAGGGTTGCCGTGGGCGCGGGCTGCGTGGCCAGCCACGCCTGGTGGCCGGCCAGGGCATCCATGGCCGCCGTGAGCCGCACCCGCAAGGGCGCCACGAAGGGCGATGCCCCGTGATGGGCATCCGTCAGCATTCCCGCCACGGCCTTATCCAGTTCACCCAACACGGTCGCCATCGTCTCAAGTTGTTGCTTATCCATAGTGTTTTGTTCCTATCGCTAGTGAGTTTCGCGGGTGTTAAGCCAGCGTGATCCGCGCCGCCGGCGTCGTCAGCGACGTGATCATCGCGAACTCGCCGTGTCGGTTGACCTTGTTCGAGAACAGGAATGCGCCCTTATTCAGCGATGCGCCGGCAATGGTGCAGGAAATCGAGGTCCCGCTCCCGCCCAGGCCCACGCCCGGAGCGGTGATGACGAAGCTGTTCGCCCGCGACGACATCCGCGTGCCGACGCCCATCGATGCACCCTGCAAGCCCAGTGCGGTCAACAGTTGCGCGCTCGTGGGCTGCTCCGGTTTGAATTTGCAGGCCGCTCGGTAGCCCGAGATCCGATGGTCCACCGTGAGGTTGCCCATCTTCACCGGCGTGAGCTTGACCTCATGCTCCACGGAGAAGCCGTCCTCGGCGAAGAGCGTGGTCCAGCCCGTGACCGCGCCCCAGGCCGCCGTGGCGATCGCCTCCTGGTGGGTCGTCGGGTAATCCACCTGCGACCAGGTGGCGCCCGTGCTCTGGACGTAGAACGCGCCCGTGTCGGTGGTTTGCGCCGCCGATCCGATGTAGCAAGTCCATTCGACCGAGCCGTAGAGGGACTTCCCCAGACCGAAGAACAGTCTCGCCGGCTTGGTGACGCAGCCGCGGGCAAAGATGTACATCTCGCCATCCGAGCCGATCACCGTCACGTAGCGGTTAGCCGAGCCGCACACGCGCCCGCCCGCCGTCGTCCAGTTGACGATGCCGGCCGGGACGATGGCCCCGGCCACCGCCGTGGTCCAGATGGCCTTGGGCTGGCCGACGATCTTCCAGGTCAGATCGGTGATGGTCGTATCCTGCTCGCCACCCACCGAGGACGGGACCGCCCGCTCTCCGATGACCGGCTCGATAGTGACATCTTCCTCAGTGTAGATGGTGGCCGCGCCGCTCTGGGTCAGGCCCGCCGAGGTTGAGTTGTCGATGATTTTGCACGGACCGCCGACCGTGATTAAGCTGCTGTCAATTGCTGTTGCCATACGTTTTTATTGAATCGTTCGAGTTTGGACATGCGAGGGCAGGCGGTCACTCCGCCACGCGGCCCACGTAATAGTTTGGCCGGTGGTCAGAGCCACCGGCGCCGAGTAAAGCACTGCCGAGGCCACGCTCTTGCCGGGGAGGTAGCCATTCAGGGTATAGTATATAGCGGCGTCCGGAGTGTTGGTGCCGTTGGCCAGCGTCCAGGTGCCATCCCCCACCGCCGAAATGAGCGGCATATCACACCTGGCCGTGGATTGATGCTCCCGCCGCAGACTCAGGCTCGCCCGGTAGACAATCAGTCCGCCACCCTCGACAACATCCCGCGCCGGGCGCACCGTGCCGCTCGCCGGCGTCAGGGCGCTGGAGAATCCCAGCAGCCAGCCGAAGGCGAAATCCAGCACCGCCTCGGCCAGTTCCTCCGCTGAGGTGCCGGTCCCGGCCGTGCCCATATTGATATTCCGCTCCTCGATCACCACGATCCCCAGGGTCAGATTGCGCTGGAGGCTGTTGGGCTTGTCGATGTCCAGTGAGGGCATCTCGACATAGATCCCGATCCCGCTCGGCCCGCCCGCCGTCCGCGGCGTGAGCCAGAGCGCGTCGAACTCCACTTGCGACTGGGCCAGGAACTCGCGGGCCATCACCACGTTGTAGGCGGCGAAGAGATCGCAGCTTAACAGCCCGTTAAACACGTATTCCTGGAGGCTTACAATGTTGCTCTTGGTGCTCATCGATCGCGCTTGATGACCGCCGCCAGCACGGCCTTGTTGCTCTCGGCGCGGTATTCGTCCATGTCCGGCAATACGCCCGGATTCGGCCCTTGCAAGACCGAGGAAACGAGCTTGAACAGGAAGTGCAAGGTACCTGCCTCGCGCCGTTTCCAGTTCCCGCCCATGCCCCGGATGGCCTTGGCCCGCTCGCGCTTCTTCATGCCCTCGGTTTCATCCTTCTGGACGAGGTACGTTCCCTTGGGCGTTTTGAGGGCGAAGATGCCGGGGAAATCGCTCGCCACATGGCCGTAGGCGACCGGAGAGATGGGGATGGTCAACGCCTTGGCATTCACGGGGCTGATTGGCCCGCCAAAGAACCGCTGGCGCACGCCGATCTGATTGATCGACACCACCGTGCCCTCGGGCACGCGGCGCCAGCTAGTCGCCTTGGCCGCCCGCGCCCAGAAGTTCGTGGTAGGCCAGCCCCGCTTGTTCTGGCCCAGATCCCGCAAATGCGCGCGCGTGAGATTGGCGCAGGCCGGCCCCACGGCCGCCGATAGCCGGCCTGGCGTTAGCGAGGCCCGCAACGCGTCCATCCGCGGTGTGGCGTCGTTCCGAGTGACGTTGATGGTGATGCTCATGACTCACCCCCCAATCCGAACAGTTTGGCGATATCGAGGATCTTGGGCTTCACCTGGTCACCCTCTTCGAGCAATCCCAATGATTGCGCGTCGTCCCTCGATACATCATCGGTCCACATGCCCGAGTTGAAAGCGAAGGGCGGATAGGGGTTATCGAGGGTATCCGTATAGCCGCCGGCGCCCTCACCGAGTTGCTCCCAGATCTCGCTGCTCTTGAGCGCGCACATGCGTCCGTAGAGCCCGAGACAGGCATTGGCCTGGGCATCGCCCGCCACCTGGGCCGCGATCCTCCAGCGCTGCTCCCAGTCCCGCGGCGTCGATCGCTTCTCGTAGCGGACCAATTCCCACGCCGGATAAAGCTCGATCACGTCCTCGTCGAGATTGGATTGCACGTACTTGCCCGCGCCCTGGGCCAGGTCGGTGTTGGTTTTTACCACCAGGTTGAGCCGCGCGTCGCTGCTCAGGTCCTTGATCGTGCCTTTGATGTCTTCCGCCGGACGATAGCCTTCCGATCGGAGCGCATTCCGCAGCGCCTCCCGCGCCGTGGCCGGATTGTGTCCGGTGATGACGGTCTTCGTGGCGCCGGTTTCATCGGTCCTTAGCTCCTGTTTGGGCTGGATCACACTGGCCAACGTGCTCTGGATTCGGTCCAGGTAGCCTTCCATCATCGTTTCAGCGCTGAACACGCTCTGCCGCCGGATGGCGGCCGAGATCTGCTGTTTGATGGTGGCGCTGTCCAGGCCAGTCGGCAACGTCACCCTGGCCAGCCACTGGTCAATGGCCTCCGAGAATTCAATTGGGGTGACGATATCCATGGTATCAGACGCCGTCTTCGTGCCGGGGGCCAAAGGTGTGGCGCTTGCACCCGATTGCTGGCGTCGTGGTCGTGCCCACTTGCACGTGGGAAATTGAATCGAGGAACGTCCGGGCCTCTTTGGCTGCCTCCTGCCGCTCGCGCGTCTGGATGGCGGGCATCCGGGGAACACCCGTGGAGATAAACCGCCACATGGCGATCGAGATGGCCCGGTCCTTGAGCCCCTCGGGGATGGTGCCATCGTCGCCCAAGTCACGGTTGCTGAGGATGTACGCCTGCCGCACCATGAGCGTGACTTGCGCGCAGATGTCGCTCAGGTCGTCCACGCGCTTGATGCCGGCGATCGTCAGCCGCTCGGCGCTCGTCGCGCTGAACACGTCGGTATCCGCGAGTTGAATCCAGTTCTCTGCCATTTTGATTCCTGTTTGTTCGTGGGAAGAACCGGCGGCGTGGCCATCCCCATAGCCCCGCCGCCGGCCTGCTCCAAAACCGCTACAAGTTCGGCACGCTATAGATCATGCCGTAATTCGTCCAATTGGCCGACGAATTGGTGATGGCAGTGATGATCAGGGCCACGAAGCCATCCAGCGCGCCGCGCGACCAGTTGGTGGCCGCAAACTGGTTAGTCGTGCTCCCGGAGCTCACCACCTTCCACTGCCACACGTTGGTGGACCATGCGTTTGTCCCGTCCACCGAGGGCGAGATGTAGTAGGTCTGGTACCCGTTGGTTGATAACGGATTCACCCATTGCGCCTGGATTGCCGCTCCGCGGCCCTGATAGAGCGGGATGTAGTTGGTCAAGGCCACGCCCTGGCCGTTTGTCAGCACGGTGGGCAGGTTGGTTATCGACACCAAGGCGGTCGGATAGCCCTGGCTGTCAGCGGCCTGCGCCGGTGGCGGCGAGGCCGTGAGGATCATCGCCATCAAGGCGGACGTGTAAAGGCCCGCCGTCAGCAGGCCGCGTTTTGGTTTTATATTCATGTGTTTTCGTCGTAGCGGCTCCCGCGAGGGCTCCGCAGTATGGTGTTTGGTGGTTGCTGTTACTTGATGGCCGCCACGGCCGCCGTGTTCGTCACGGCCGGCAGGGTCGTCCAATCCATCTTGAGGACCTGGTCCCGTTGGTCCTCCGTGGTGTAGGACCCGCTCCGGAAGAAGCCGCCCATGCGGGCAAACGTCTTCATGAACGACGGATCCATCCGGTTCGGCGCCGAGTTGCTGGCGAACACGATGAGGATCGAGTCCAGCAGGAACTGGATGTTCTCGGTCGTGCCGGGAGCCGACTGGTCGATCACCATCATGCTCAGCTCGACATCCGGGTTCGTGATAAACAGCCCGCCCACGTCCTGGATCGTCGGCGACACAATGCCCAGCGAGCCCTTGTTGGCGCCCGTGGTCACCTTGTACCGGCTGGTGACGTTCGGGTTGTTCCGGAACTGCTTGAACTTGGTCGTCCCGAACAGGACCTTCACCGGCGCGCCGTTCTTGCTCGCCTTGGCCACGGCCAGGATCATCGCATCGATGATCGGCACCGGGTCGAGTTGGGTGTTCGTGAAGTCCACCGCCTGCGTGAGCGAGGAGGCCAGCGCCGCCGTCTGCGCGTACTGCACGATCTCGTTTTCCAGCGCCAGGGCCGAGGCATCGGCCAGCACCGTCTGCGCTTCCATCAGCGCATATTGCAGGCCCTCGTCCGAGAGCTGCTCCACATTCGGGATGGGGAAGTCCAGCGCGTTCGGTTCGAGCGTCTGGCTGATGTCGTCCGCCGCAAACCCCAGCACCGTGGCCTTGGCGCCCGGCTGGCGCTTGGTGTTCGGCACCCGGTAGCGGTTGTCTTCCGTGTACTTCTTGTACCGGAACGTGATGTCAGGCACCTCGCAAATGGGCGCGAGGAACTGACCAATCGGCCGGATGGCCTTTTGGCTCGCCGTGATGGCGAAGTTTTGCAGCAGCGGGCTCGTCGCCAGTGCCGCTAGTCTTGATTCTGCCATAGTCTATTGTTTCTTTCTTTGGTGGCGGGGCCAAGGGGCTCCGCCGTTATGGTTGTGATTTCGGTTACAGCGTGACGGCGATCGGGCCGACAAAGCGGCACAGCACCCGCTGCCCCGCCACGCCGACTTCCTCGGCGATGGCCCAATAGTTGGTCGCCCCGCTCGACACGGCCGGCTTGACCAGACGGCCCCAGTTCGTCGGGCTCAGCGAGAGCATGTCACCGGGACTGCACGTGCCATCGAGCAGGACTCGGCAGTTGCCGTCCGCGCGGGGCACCTCGGCCGCCACGTTGTTGCCTGCCACATCGCCGCTCGCGCCGATCCAGGGCGCCATGTCGAGCACCGTTGTGGGGAGCGCGAAGTTCGCCACGCCGTTGTTGTTCACGATCTTCCACAACAGGTTCTCCTTGCCCGTCAGGTCGACGCTGGCCGGAAGGTTTATGTCGCCCTGCCGAGTATTGCTCTGGCCGGAGTTCAGAATGATGTTCATATTTTCTTTGTGTTTCTCGAAGCGGCGGCTCGTCAGAGCGCCGCATTATGGTTGGGGTTGATTGCCTAGCTCGCGTTCGCGGCCTCGTTCTGCGCCTGGCGGATAGCCGTGGGCAGCGTGTTCCCCACCTGCTTCTGGATTTCCAGCGCACGATTCATGATCTTCGTCGCCTTGGCCTCGTCGCCCTTGGCGTCCGGTTCCGCCACCGTGCCGGGAGGCTTGGTGTCGCGATTGTGCAGCCGGGTCTGCCCCGTGGCTCCAGCGGCCGGGTTCTTGGCCAGGCCGGGAGTGAATCCGAAATCGGCCAGGGTGGCCGTCCGGTCCTCGCGGTTCTTGAGGCCCAGCAAGACCGGGCGAAGCCGGTTGCGGACCTTGTCCTCGGCCTTGATGCCATGCGCGTCCATCATGCCGTCGACCTGCTCAGCGAGCAGGGTTTGGTTGTTGGCCTCCAGTTCGGTGGCCCGGTTCTTGAGCGGCGTGAGTTCGGCTTCCGCCGTCGTCGCCCGATTCTGCAACTTGGTCACCTCTGCCAACACGCCCTCTTCAGACGCGTCGGCGGACAATCCAAGTCTCGTAGCTACTGACTTCATCAATTTTCCTTTGGTTTCGGTTTGTTTGTCCGCCGGGGCATCCGCGCCCTGGCGAAATTGTTCTCTGCGATTCGTGATCGGGCGCCCGCCCTTGTTGTTAGGCGAGTTAGTGAGCGTCAGCCCGTCCAGCCGCATCGGCCGGATCCGCCGGGTCTCACCGCTGGTGTTGAGGATCTCGAGATCCGCCGGGTCATACTCCGTGGAGAAAAAGCGATAATCGCCGCCGTCCACAGCCGGCTGGCCTGTGGCCGTCCAGCGGATGCGGCCGTAGATGCCATCCGCGCGCGCCTGCAATCGGTTGAGCCACCCGTAGGCGAGAGATTCCTTGTCCTCCTCGTGCTTGAAATGCTCGTGGTCCACCAGCATCTCCGTGCCGTGAGACAGCTTGCTGGCATCGGCATCCGTGTTGAACCGGTTTACGATGTTCTCGATCGCCTCCGCATCGACCACCTGCATTACGCGGCTGGCCTGGTTCGGATGCTCGCCCGCCGGCTCGATTTGGTACCAGCCATCGGTCGGGTGCTTAAACTCTCGGTTCAGAATGCTCGGATTCATACGTGTCTATTGCTTCCCCTTCAGCCCTTGCAGAAAGGCCCCGGCAATCACCGGTTGCAACGCCCTGGCCGCGCTCGGGTCCGCCAGAAGATCCTGTTTCAGCTTCGGGAAATCATCCAGGAATGCCTGGAGCTTGGCCGTGAAGACGCCGTCATCCTCGATGGCTATAATCTTTTCCAGCCGCGCGAAGACGTGGCTCAGGTCCTCCGCCACGGCCGTGGCCACCGAGGCTTGGCCGGCCTTGACCTCCTCGCGATTGCGCATTACCTTCCTTTCAGGGCGAAGCGGTGAGGCCGTAGAGGTTGGGGTTGGCTTGCCAGCATCAATCGTCGCCCGATTCTTAAACTTCACGATGGACACCGGCACCAATTGCTTCCGTTTGGTGCGCACCTCTTCGACTACCACCGTAGTGCCCGCCGATTTGCGCGTGTAACGTATCCCCTCGCGCCCGATCCCTGTCCGCCCCGCGTGCTCAATCGTATCCGCCTTCGAAATCGTCTCCGGCAGCGCCGCAATATCTTCCCGCGTCACCGCCACCTGGCCCCGTGGCATTTCCCTTGCTGGGTTGCCGTGCTCGGAATGAATGTGCCGAAGTGCGTAATTGTCCACCGCGTGGGTATGCCCCGAAACATCAATCCCGGTCTCCGCCTTCACGCGCTCCGCCTCGGCCGCATCCACGGCACGGTACGCCACCACTTGGTGATCCTGTCCTCCTGGACCAAGGGACTTATCATGAAAGGCCGCCAAATCCGGGCCGCTGGCAAACTTGCCGCCCTCGTCATGGTTCGGATTGCCGCCGTCGTTCAAAATCAACCACACCGCCCGGCGGTTCATGATGGGAACGGCATCCGGATCATCCGGGGAAGTCTGTTCGGGATCGGCCGCCTCCGGCTCTTCCGCTTCCTCGATCGGATAACCCAGCTTCTCGCTCAGCCACGCCGTCTCCACCTTCTTGCCCGCCTGGCTGAGCGTCAGCACGTTCTTGCAAAGCTCGGTGGATGCCTCCTCTTCCTCGTCCCCAAATAAGAAATACACCAGCGCCGGCTCGCCCGGATGCTCCCGTTCCAGCACCTCAACGTCGAACTGAGCCTGCATCAGCTCCGATATCTCGCGCGCCCGTCCGTTGGCGATCTCGTTGAACGTGCTCTCATGCGCCCCGCCCGCCAGTGTGCCGCTGCCAGACTCCGCCAGCATCGTGAGCCGGCCGCCGGTCCCGGCCATCACCAATTGCTCATCCAGGTGCTTGAGCCGCGGGGTGAAGGGGTCCACGCCTCGCGGCGCGTCGTTCGGCTTGTAGTCCGAGCCGTTCGGCAGGGCGCCGCTCCCGCCCTCGGCAATCAGCTTCGCCGCCGCCTCATACTCCGTTTCCTTGCCCGATGGCACATTGCTCGGCATGGTCACCACGCCGCCGGGGATGCCGTAGATCTCGAGGAAACCGTCCCAGTCCTTTTCGGCCAGGTTGGACCGGATGAGACCGATCAGCCCGATCTCATCAATCGGCCTCGCACATTCGCGGACCACAAAGTCTTCGATCGGCAGATTCTCACCACCGATGGCGAACTCTTTCCCCAGAAACGTCAGCGGCTGCGAGGTGGACCGGCTGTCCGGGTTCCAGAACCAGTTCCCCTCCAGTCCATCCCGGCAGACGCACCATTGATTCAGCGGCTCGAAATGGCACACCGATCCATCCGCCGCGCGGTGCTTCTGGAGATGCGCGTAGCCTCGGAAATCGGCGCTATGGAGATGGACCATGGCCGCGCGGAGGTTGTCCACGCGCTCGTAAGCCGCCACTAGAGACCCCTTTTGCGCCTCCGCCTGCTCCGGCGTCGCCCCTTTGGGCAGCGTGGCCTTGATCTTGATCTGCCAGTCGAACTCTTTCAACGGGGCTTCGCACCGCGTCACCAGCGCTGAAAGCGTCGGATAGCGCCGTTCAATGAACCGGAACGCCCATTGCAGGTAGGCATAATCGCCCCGCTGGCCGAGCTCCAGCAACTCGACGGCGCGGCGCATGGTCAGCGCCCGCAGCGGGTTGTAGTTCTCGCGCCAGCGGTTCGCGGCAGTAACGATCTGCCCCGCCTGGCCCGACGATGTGCCCGACCTGGTCAACCGATCCCCGCGCTTCGGCGCCGGGGCTACCATGGGCTGCTCGATGATGTTGCCCGTGGATGCCGCCGCGCCGGTGGCCGTGGCCGCGAGCGATGGGGGGAATCCTGTGGTTCGTTTCGCGCTCTTCATGCCAGCACACTCCTATTCCGCCGATCGGCGATGATCTTCCCTCGCCGTCCGCCAGCGAAGGCCCTTGGCAGCATTGGCACCGCGCCGTCTCCCGCCGCCCGGCTGGCCAGCGCCAGCGCCGTGCATCGGTCACTGTGGCCCTGCTGGGTGCGCGGGCTCCAGTAGCTATACTCGCCGTTCGAGATGATCTGCCGCATCTCATGCAGATCCTCGCGGATTACCGTCGAGACCGGGATCCGCAGCTTCGTCGGCGCTTCGAACCGCTTCCGCAGCCTCGGGAAAATGAGCCGCTTGAAGTTCGCGGTGAAGGTGCACAGGTCAATCTTGCCGAACTCATGCGACTCCGGATGCCATCGCCCGTGCTCGCGCGCCATGTAATCGCCCAGACCGATGCCCGGCCCGGTGTAGTCGAAGCACACCCGCGCCGCGCCCCGGATGCGGCTCCGGAGGATCTGCTCCTGGTCCGGCGTGGCCACATTCTTGAGCACCAGCACCTCGCGCGTCCAAAGGATGTCTCCCACCTGCTGGAGCGTCCAGCAAACCGTGGGGTCGTTCGAACGGCCGAAGTCGATCCCCAGATAGCAGGGGTTCGTGCTGCCCGCGTCGGCCAGGTCCCACGCCTCGGTGGCCTCGGCACTCTCAGCCAGCGCCACCAGGTCGTAGGGCAAGAGCACGTTCGAGCCGTCGAGGAATTGGCACAGAAACTCCTGCGCCCAGCCGTCCTGGTCGTCGAACGCCTCTCGCAACTGAGCCACATTCACCGGCAGTCCCATCAACACCGCGTGGTAGATCGTCGTCAGGTGCCGGCTCCACGTCATGACGGCCGTGTCCGGCTTCGTCCAGATCTTGTGCATCGCCCCGCCTGAGCCGTTGGGCGTGGTGACCAGCCGCACCTTCTTTTCGCCGCCGCGAAGCGGGTTCGTGATGCTGGGCAGGATGGCTCGCCACGTCGCCGCCGCGTTCTCGAAGAAGTCGAACTCGGTCAACAGCAGGTTCGAGGCGCGTCCGCGAACGGTGTTCGGCTTGCCGGGCACCGCGCGCATCCGGCTGCCATTGGAGAAGGTGATCTCGGCGCTCTTGAGCAGCGTGCCGCTCCCGCCCTCGCGCTCCTCGGCGTAGTCATGGATGCGCAGGTCGAAGGCCTCGGCCCAGGTCTTGCCCTGGTCCAGGGAATCCAGCGCCTGCCGCTCGCTTGGGGCCGCAATCATCCAATCCGTCTTAGGTCGCAGGTGACAATCCTCCGCCGCCTCGCTCTCGCTGGAAAAGTCCTTGCCCGTCTGCCTCGCCATCAAAGCCGCCTTGAACCGGCTCTTGTCCTCGCGATAAGCGAACTGGTATTCCAGCAGCAGCGACCGGGGATCCTCCTTCGGATAGGGATTGGTCCATCCGTTGGCATTCACACCCAGCGTGTGCGTCGCTACGCGCTTCTCCAGCTCGTCAATCGGCACATCCCTCAATCCCGCGCCCGCCGTCTTGCGGGCGGCCTCGATCCGGGCTCGGAGTTGCTCAACAGCCTCCTTGCATTGAATCGAAGGCAAATTGACCGGGTGCCCCATCCTTCCTTGAGACTTCGCCCGCGCGTCGCGACGCGCCGGCTGGCCGCCCGGTTCGGCCTTATTGCTCTGTACTTTATGAGGAAAGCGTGGCGGCGTCTCGGCGTCGGGGGCGCTGCCGGCCCCCGACGCCTCCGTTGCAGCCGCTGGCCGCGGGGCCACTTCACCAGCGCACTTGTCCTTCACTCCCCCTTGCGGGTGTGTTACTGGCTGGGAGCGGTGGCCCCTATTGTTGGAATTCCGTTTCATGGGTTAGGCGATCCCGAACACTTCCCGCATCCGTGCCGCCTTTTGTTCCGCCGTCAAATCGCTCTTGGTGATTGCCTCCGCCTGCTCCGCCTTGCGCGCCTTGGCCTCCATCAGCGCGATCTGCCGCTCATGCAGGTCCTGGTCCCGCGCCTTGAGCACCAGCCCCAGGATCGCCTTCACGTCACCCGGCCTGGCCTCCGGCGACTCCGCCAGCTCATAGGCCCGCTGCTTGATGGCGTCGATCGTCGCCGCATCAAACTGCCCCGGCGTGATCGCCGCCGCCTCGGCGCGCTGCTCAGCCGTCCCCAGCGCGCGATTGCGGCGCACCATCAGCATCGGCGCGCACACCTCGTTCCAGAACTTCCGGAAGCAGTCGAGCGACCGCAACTTCACCCCGAACCGCTTTTCCACCATCACCAGAGCCTCGTGGTAGGGCATCCCGGTGAGCAGCCATTGCGCCAGCTCCGCCTGCTGCTCCTCCGGCAGGTTCAGCAAGACTGCGTCTGAACGGGGTTTCTTCATTACGAGTCCAGACCCGCCTGGGCCAGGTAGTCCCGACCGGCCGCCGTGGTCGAGTAGTGCCGCACCTCCGGCGAGATCGCCTTCGCGCTCTCACGCAACAGCGCCTTCGCCGGGTCCGCCAGATAGTTGATCTCCGCCTGCACCTGCTCGCGGCTCAATCCCCGGAACCCCTCGCTCGCCAGATACTGCCGCGCCAGGCCGATCGTGAAAAACCCAAGCCCATACCGCAGCAGGCTCATGCGGATCTGCTCCCGTTGTTCGCTGGTGATGTCGCTCATATCAGTGTTTGCCATCCGTGTTCCCGCGTCCGATCACCCCGAAATTCCTCAGCATCGCGATGATCCGGTCTGGCAGCGCCTCTACCGTGCCGATCCGGTCGGCCATCGAGTCCACCGCCGTTTTCAATCCGCTTACCTCGCGTGCCACCCCGTTGATCTTTTCGTGCAGCGATGCCACATCCCCCTCGCGCCGTGATTGCAGATCGTCGATCCGCTTCATCGCCAGATCGTGCCGCGCCCGGCAATCCTTCTCCGAGGCCGGCGTCATTCCCTCGTGGAACTCCAGCGGCTGCGGATGCAGATCCACCGACTCCCGCTTGCCCGCGATCGTGTTCCGCGCCTTGGCCAACTGGTTGAACAGCATCACCAGAAACGCCAGCCCGCCCAGCACCGACCCCGCGCAACCGATCCAGATGAGCACCTGCGCCCCGTTAGGCTGCGGAATTTGGGCAATGAAGTATCTCATGTCAGTTCTTCGGGGTTAGCGGAGGACGGCCCGCCGGGCCATAGCTTCCTAGCGGAGGCCGGCCGTTGCGCTGCCATTTCTGTGCGTCATCGAAGTGTTGCAGGTGCCCCGCATCGATCCAGAAACTTCGGCCGCCGTCTGGCAGGTAGGTCACTCCGTCCCCAGGCTTGGTCTGCCAGGCCGCGCCGTAATCCAACATCAGCGCGTTATAGCGCTCTAGCGCATGGGCCGTGATGAACGCCCCCGTCGTCTCGCCAGCCGAGTTGGTAGTCCACCCCAGGAAGCCGCTGTTCTGGTTCGTCCCGTCCCAGCTCGCCACGGCCGCCGCCGCGCGCGGTGGCGTCACGGTGCCATGGCAGCCCGCCAGGACCACCGCCCCGACGAATAGCCCCACCGCCAGCGCCAACTCCGCCAAATCCTTCCGGATCTGCGCCGTGTCCCGCTTCGCGATGGTTTGGGCCGTCGCATCCGCCTCCTTCTGGTCCTGCACCCGTTTCGCGCCGGCCTGGACCGCCGTGGTGTTCTTCAGCGCCTGCCGTTGCGCCGTCCAGCCCATGAACGCCGTGAACGCGTCCAGGCCCGCCTTGATCGTCGAGAGGATGGGGATTTCCATTCGGGGTCCTTTCCTGTGGTGCCTCTGGCCCCTACTTCGCCAACCCGGCCAGCCCCAGGCTGATCCCGTTGTACACGGCCCGCGTGATGGCAATCGAGATCTGCCCCGCCACCGTCGTCCCGTATTTCGCCAGCAAAGCCTGCTCGATCGTCGAGGCCGTCGTCACGATCGGCGCGAAGGCGCTGGCCAGGCTCGCGTCATCGCTCTTCCCCAGCGCCTCCAGGATCTGCTGCACACTGCCGGCGTTCGCCCCATCCAGCAGCCCGCCCAGCGCCGTCTGCGCATCCTGCAAGGCCGGGATGGCATTCGTCGCCGCCATCCGCGCCCCCACCGTCGCCCCCGCCACCAGGCCCTGTATCCCCAGGCAATCCAGCGCCAGATTGTTCGTGTCCACGATGGTTACCGTGTTCGTCACCGGCGAGAAGACCCCGCCCTGCGCATTGGTCCCGCCCGGCGTCACGCTCACCACCTTGCTCGTCATGCACGCCGTGATCCCCACGCACAGCGACCCCACCAGCAGCACGCTGGCGATAGCCCCCGGCGCGATGCCGGCCTGCCGGTCCGCCGCCCCGCCGCCATTCCCCTCCGCCTCGGTCGTCATGCCATGCCGCAGAAAGGCCGCCACCATCGCCAGCAGCAGCCCGTAGATTTCCTGTGGCACCACCCACTTGTGCGCCCACTGCCCCGCCAGCAGGATCACCGCAATGAAAATGGTGAAATACGTTTTCTTGCCGTTCAGCAACGAGATGAGGTCTTTCATGGTGTCCGCTCAGTGTTCGGTTTGTTTCATACTTCCAGTATGAAACCACACCCCGCCCCGCCCCCAAACCAGACGGTAGGCCATTACAGCGCTTTCCTGAAAAATCCTCCTATCCCGCCCCTCCGCCACCTTCCTTCACCCTTCAGCCCCTGGACTTTCCCCCAGACCCCTTTGCAGATTGTACCAGTTCCTTGAATTTCGATTGTTTGACATACCCCCCGGTGATTGCTCCCCCCGACGCGTCCTGGGGCATTTGGGCGCAAATCGCCCTTTCACCCGCCCGCGCCCGGAATCCCTGGCCATCCAGGCACGAAAAAAGCCCGGTCGTGAGACCGGGCTTGGCCTGGCGATTTCTTGGGGCTAATATTTCCCCATCCCTACCTGTCGTCTACCATCATTCCCATGTCATATACCGGCAACCCGGCGCGGACCTCGCCAGTGGGCATCGCGAAGAAATCAACCAGATATGTCTCCCCGTATGGAAATGCCTTCAGCCCCTTGTTCACATCATCGAGCCTCATGCCGGCTTGAATTGACGTGAGTCCTTGAGCTCTCATGCGCTGGCCCGCCATCGCCGCCGCTCGGCTATATTCGTCTGCCGAAGCCGCAAAACCAGGAAACGAAGGTGCCGCGTTTGCGACGGCGCGCATCATACCAGCCTTTGCGCCCTGCTCGTTCACCCTCGCGGCATTCGCCTGCGAGGCGGCATACATATTCTCGCGGATCTGATTTAGTGCGGTCCAGGTTCCCCGGAGATCCACAAAGCGCTGTGCGTCCTTCGTTGGTGGGTGCTTGAGATAGATGGTCGCCGGGGCACTCGCGTGTGGAGCGGTCTCGATAAAACCCGCAACTGTCCACCCCTCAGTGGTTCCCTGCGTTGGCTCGCCAATGATCCGCACCCATGCCTTCAATGGCCGTGCAGCCGGCCCATCGGATGTGCTTCGTTCTGGGTGCTCTGCTGCGAATGTCCACGCATTGCTCCACCACGTGCAGAGCGGACGCAGGTCCACGCTGTAGCCCCCGACGAGCCTCCTTGGAAATCGCATGCAATGCAGACTTGCCACCGACACCGCGCCTCCCGAGTATCGCGATGGCTGCTCCGTGATTTGGTCTAACCCTCCGGCCTTTCCAATCATCGCCGGGACCAGCATTAAAATCGCCCAACTTGCAGTCTTCATGGCCTTCATTTTGCTGTGAATAACTTCCCGTGTCCATTTCAAACCAGAGACAGCGGATGTCTCACCCCTGGACAGCATAATCCCATCATGAAGCAAACGCCTGAACTGAATCCGCAACTTGAGACAGTCCTATCTGGGTTCACCCTGGAACAAATCGAAGCGCTGGCCGACGAGCTCATCAGGCGGTCTCGGGTCGCGTTCGCTTCGTCCGTTTCTTTGCCCTGGCCGCTTCTGCCGCCATCGCCTCGATCCTGTCTGCGGCGGCTTTCACCGCTGGATCAAGGTTAGGGTCCGGCATCAGATTCACATAGTCTGCCGATACTGCCGGGTTTGCGGCGGGGTTCTCCGGATAGCGCGCCTTGCGTGACCTGTCCGGAGCGCGGGCAAGGCCCATCGGAATTGCAATTTTCCGCCGGGCAAGCTCGTTGATAATGGCCACGCGGACAAAGTCGCTTCGCGTTTCGCCTTTCATCTCGCGGCCTTGGTCTAGTCCACGGAGCAGTTCACCGTGCAGGGCGAAAGCAATTTGCGTCTGATCTTTGGATCGTTTGTTCGGCATACCTGCATTCTTTATACACCCCGAGAATATCAATTTCAAAGATTTTTGGAAAAAGATCTTGCGTGTGGTGTATAACTCAATTATATTCAATCAACATGAAACGTGGAACAACGAAGAAAACGGAAAGCGGGATGGTGGCCCTGTGGGTGCCTCGGCCCTTACTCGCGGCTATAGACGCTGCAATCACTCGCGAGGACAGCGACCGGTCTAAATTCATCCGTCGCGCCGTGCGCGCGCGGCTCATCTCGATAGGGATCACCGTCCAGGAGTAGCCATGAAAACCCGATCCATCATCGATGACATCATCTTCCGCCTGGTTATGATGCGGATGCGCTGGTCGGCCAGACTAAGACTGATGGGCAATGGCAACAACCCATGGGAGGCCGGTGTTCATGATTGCTCTCTCAGCCTGATCGAGGTCTCGCTCCGCTCGTCCCTGAAGAAGGATCGCCGCCTGGTCGGTTCCCTCATCCGTTCCGAGATCGCCGCCTACAAGTTCCGCCGCGCCCACCACAAATACTGAACCCATGAAACCGCCCCCTATGAAAAACGAAACTCCTGCGCCCGCCAAAACCGGATCAGGCTCATTTCGAGCTGAGCATCCACCGGGATCCTCTCCCCCCACCTGGCCGCCGCTGCCATCCCCACAAGCTCCTTGGCCGCGGCCAGCCGTAGGTGGAGCTGGGCGCACACCGGGTCTGGCACCGTGGGCCATTGCCGCATGGCAATCCATTGTCGCACAGCCGCGTCGGCAGCGCACAGATCTGCCAGAGGGATGGCTGCCACCCAGCCGGGGATTTGAGGCGCCAGGCACGGAGCCGGCGCCTGCCGCTCCCCACTCCCGCAACCCCTAATCCTATGCACACTCCCCATCTCGTCTACGCCGCCGGCCAGCCCACCAAGTCCGAGCTGCTCGCGGCCGCGGCCCAGCACCTCGCCATTGTCCCCAAGCGCCCGATGCTCGCCCCCGTTTATTACCTCGAAGCCATCCTGGCTAAGTCCCAGCGCTTCCCCATCCACCGCGCCATGATGGTCGCCCAGACCGCCGGCCGGAACTGCTCCCGATTCGTCCGCTTCGTCCTCAACTAAGCCCCCATTCCATGACCCCCACCCAACTCGACCAAATCACCCAGCTTGCCACCATCCTCCCCGATGGCATCGGCAGCCGATCCGAGGCCGCGATCGCCATCGTCGAGCGCGCGCCGGCCGTGCTCTCCATCCTCTCCGATGTCCGCATGGCGCCGCCCGGCTGGGGCGTTGTTCGTGACATAGACCGCATCATCGCCGACGCCGAGGCCGCCACCGCGAGGAGCCTGCCGCTATGAGCTGGTCCACCGAACCCGATCCCGTGCCCCGCCCCGGCTCACCCCAGGAACGCGCCCTCTCTCTCCTCCGCGCCCACTCCGTCAGCCCCGAGGCCGCCCGGCGCATGAAAAGCTTCGTCGCCGATCAGCAGGCCCGCCTCAAAGCCATCGATGACACCGCCGAGGCCGCCGACCGCCAGGCCGGCCTCAACCAGCGCCCGCCCATGCCCGATTAATCCCCCGCTCCATGGACATCCAAACCTATCTCCCCGTTACCGTCGACCTCCTGCTCCCGATGTGCGACCTCCGCGGCGCCCGCCAGCAGCTCAAGCTCCGCGAGAACGTCATCAAGGAGCAGGCGGACATCGGGGCCATTCTCGCCTGGGACATCTCCCGGTCCGGAGCTAAGCGCCGCGAGTATCGTTTCCTCTCCGCCTCCGTCTCCGCCTGGCCCACCGCCCCGGTCTTTGCCGAGTCCGACCTCCTCCGGCTCATCTACGGCGCCCGCCCCGGCGTCGTCATCCCCTTCATCACCGGCAGCGCCTTCTCCGAAGCCTGGAACTGCGACTCAGGCCATACCATCAACCTCGTCACCGACCAGACCCTCTCGGTGGTCTACGGCACCACCTACGGCCGCGGCCGCGGCCGCACCCCCTGCATCACCTGGGGCAGCGCCGTTGATTTCCTCCGCAACCGCAAAATTATATGATCCCATCCCCCACTCCCGGCGCCTGGTCCACCGAGTCTATCGGCTCCGGCACCCTCTGGCTCGAAGGCTACCTCGCCCGCCATCCCCACTGGGTCTCCTCCGGCGACCTGGCCAACGCCCTCTGCCACCCCGCCGATGACGGCTCCAAGCGCCTCATCCGCCGGCTGGCCCAGGACAGCGCCCTCATCATTTCCGGCCAGCTCGGCTACCGTCACGTCGCCAGCGCCACCCCCGACGAACTCGATCACTTCGTCGCCTGGATGCGCAGCCAGGGCCGCGAGATGATCGCCCGCGCCGACCGCATCGCTTCCGCCGCTCACGCGGCTCAACCCCAACCCCTCCTGATCCCCATCCATTCCCATGACTGAACATCTCTATCACTGCGCCACCTGTGGCCGCCACAACTTCCTCCGCCGCGCCCGGCACACAAAAACATTTGCCGGCCATACCGACATCTGCCACGGCCCGTTCCTCCTCCAATCGGATACCCCCTGCCACACCTGCAACGCCCGCAAATCCCGCGCCTGCCCCGATCCCAGCGTGATCGGCAATACCCCGTGGGCCGGCTGCGGCGCCTGGGTGCGCTCCCCCGAGCCCGATCCCACCCCCGTGCGTCCCGAGGGCGAGCCGGCTCCCGAACCCTCTCCCGAGCACCCAGCGGGCGTCCCGGTTGCGGGCCGTGACTTCGCTCTCTGTACCACCGAACTGGATTCAAGTTCGGCCGGGGAGCTTCAGATCGCCCAGGCCCGGCCCGCCCTCACCGTCATGTCCTCCGACATAGCCTCGCAAGTCGACCGCGTAAACCACCTCCATGCTAGCTTCCAGCGCTCCGCCAATCAGGTCGTTATCTACGCCTATTTGGCCGGGTGCGAGCTGGTGGCCCTTAAAGAATCCGTCAAACACGGCCAATGGCTGGCCTTCCGGGAGTCCTATTTCCCGCACATCGCCAACCGGACAGCACAGCGCTATATGCTCTTCGCCGACCAAATACGACACGCATTGGCGGATTTGCCGACTGTGGGTAATGTGAAGCTCCTGGAGAACGGGGAACTCCCCGCCGCAGAAGAGGCTAAGCTAGTTGCCGCCTTCCACGATCTGGCCGGTGGCAAAACGCTCACCGAGCTATATCGCGACACCGGTGTCATTCGCGACAAGATCCCCGCCGCCCATCATCCCATCAAGCCCCGCACCATCGATGAGCAGCTAGCCTCCGAGGCGGCCAAGGCCGAGCAAGCCCTCGCCGGTCTGTTCCTCGAAATCACCCTGCTCAGCGGCGAGATCGACAATGAATATAGCGCCATCCGCACGCACATCAAGCGCAGTCGGTGGAAGGAAGTCCTCCGCGCCCTCCGGGGGCTCAGCGCCAAGGTAACCCCTCTCACCAAGGGCAAGGCGTAGCACCGCCCCCATCCATCACCCCACACCATGATCACCGACCTCGAAACCAAACCCGCCGCGCTCAGCTTTGACATCCCCGCGGCGGACGCCCAATCACACTCCTACCTGGTCGGTGAGGATGCCATCCACGATGCGCGGCGGCTGCTCCGCGCCATGGAGCAGATATACCATGCGCCCAAGGTGCAGACGGCTTGCCGGCGTCTTGCCGCCGAGCTGAAACGCTCCGGCAAGCGCGCCTGGGCCGCCCACACCCTCCGCGCCAAATACTACCAGTATATCGGCTCCATGGTGAACCCCAAGGGCTACCCGGCCGGCGACTGGCGCATCTGCCTGAACCACAGCAAGGCGGCCGGCCTGCGTGGTCTGGAGTTTGGCGACCAGGCCCCGGTCTCCACCCGTGGCGCGTTCCTGGATTTCTACCGCCGGATCACCGAGAACAACCAGCGCAATTCAGGCGGGGCCTTTGATGAGATGGTGCAGATCTGGCGCACCGGCGTGGACCGCTCCGGAAAGACCTGGACCGCCATCCCCGGTTATTCGGCCTGGCCAAAGGCCGTCCCGGCCACCGACCTGCCCAAAGGCTGGAGCGAGGCCAACCTCCGCCGCTTCGCCTCCGACCCCTACGACCGCACCGCCGCCCGCATCGGCCACGGCAAGGCCAGCCTCCTCCGCTTCCCCGTCATCACCACCCGCACCACGCTCCACGTCGGCGAATACACGGAGTTGGATGACCATGAGTTTAACCAGAAATCGCTCTTTCAGCAAAAACCCATGCGCCCGCTCGGCTTCGGGGCTGCCGATATCCTCTCGGGATGCCTCTTCCACGCCGGCTTCAAACCCACCCTGTGGGATTACGAGGACGAAGTCCGGCGCAAGCTCACCGAGCGGGAGTTTATGTGGTTTGTGATCGCAGGCCTGTGCGGCTACGGCTACCGCCGCGACAAATTTGGGACGCACCTGATTGTCGAGCGCGGCACTGCCGCCATCCGCGATCCCTTCAAGTCCCGGCTCGAAGAGTGCCTCGGGAAATACGTCCACGTCGAGGTAGGCGGCCGGTTCGGCAAGCCCGCCCACTCCGGGCAATTCGAGGGCCGCAGCAAAGGCAACTTCCGGACCAAGGCGTTGATCGAGGGCTGGTGGAACCCCATCGATAACCAGACCGCCATGCTCCTCGGCCAGGTGGGCAAGGACCGTGACTCAGCGCCCGAGCAGCTCCACGGCGCCGAGCGCTACACGGCCAACACCATGGCCGCCTTCGCCTCTGCCGGCCTGTCTCCCGCGCAGGGTAAGTTCCCCTTCCTGCCCTGGCATGAATGGCGCGAGGCCGCCCTCTCCGCCATCCACGCCATTAACACCGACCGCCAGCACGACCTCGAAGGCTGGGAACGTCTCGGCTTCGTCCAGCCCGTCTGGCGCATGCCCAGCATCGGTGGCGCCGCAGACCAGTGGCTCCCGAGGCACGCCTTCGAGTCCCTTCCCGACGCCCAGCGTGGCGTGGTGCAGGCGATGCTCGATGCCGATCCATCCCTCGTGAAGACCATCCGCCTAAGCCGGCGCGAGGTGTGGGACGCCGGCGCGCGCGAGCTTACCCGATTGCCCTTCGAGATGATCCCATCACTCGTTGGCCGCGAGAACGCTTTGAACGGTGGCCGCAAACCCCTCCCCGTGAAGCGCGGGATCCTCAGCTTCGAGTGTGCCGAGGTGGACCCCGATCCGCTCTTCTTCACCGCTCGCCGTCCAGACGGATCCTTCCTCAAAAACGACTCCGAATACGTCTGCTTCGTGAACCCCTTCCTGCCCACCCACCTGGTGGCCTGCGAAGAATCCGGCGCCAGCCTCAAAGTCGTCTGCGTCTGCGAGCGCTACCATCCCGTGGACCGCACCGACCCGGACTCCGTCCACCGCGCCCTCGGCGTCCAAAGCTCCTTCGAGGCCCAGGGCCGCCAGCGCCTGGACCTCCGCCACCCCGACCAGGCCGCCGACAAGGCCGCGATGATCGCCCACAACCAGCGCCTCCTGGCCTCGGTGGCCCAGCCCGCCGCGCCCGTGGTGATAGCGGAGACCGTCGCCGACGACTGCACCACCGACCTGCTCGCCAAGGAAATCCCCACCCCGGAAGTGCCCTGGGACTAATCTCTCTCATCCCCAAACCCTAAACCAATAATCCCCAATGAAAGCTAGCATCCTCACAGCCGAAAACCTCGCCCTCATCAGCGCCCTGCGGGACGAGTCCCTCAAAGAGGCGTCACAAACCGCCTTCGCGCGAGACTACCTGCCCTTCTCCGTCAGCAAGTGGTCCAAGATCGCCGACGCCCTTGACCCGGAAAAAGAATCGTATTTCGACGAGGTATCACCCGAAGCTGGCCGCGCCATCCTGGACCAGCTCCGCGCCGCCCTCGCCGACCTGCCCCGGCTCCGCTCCCAATTCGAGCGCGCCAACAATGTGCCCGGAATCATCGAGCTCGCTCAGTTCACCGCCGTCCGCAAAGCCTGCGAGGCCGCCCGCGCCAAACGCAACCCCGAGCGCCTCATCAAATACCTCGCCCCCACCGGCGGCGGCAAAACCATGCTCTGCTCCTGGCTCGCCACCAAATGCAACGCCCGCGTCGTCGAGTCCCGTGAATCCTGGAAAGACTCCTACACCACCTTCCTGGTGGACGTGGCCCGCGCCATCTCCTGCCGCCTCGACGGCGAGCGCCGCCGCGCTCCCATCGAGGATGCCATCATCGCCACCAATCAGCGCATCCTGCTCGCCGTGGACGAGGCCGAGTATTTCGGCCCCGCCGCCCTGAACGGCCTCAAGCTCATCCTCAACAAGACCAACATCGTGGTTGTCCTCGCGGCCATCAGCGAGGCCCATGACCGATGGAACCGCTACTATCCCCTCGAAGCCTCCCAACTCGACCGCCGCACACACGCCGTGATCCGACTCACCACTATCGCCGCCGACGACCTCGCCCCGTTCTTCCCGCCGCGCCAATTCGACGACCGCGCCGCCGGCCTGGCCCGCATTGCCGAGGAAGCTACCCGCTTCGGCGCCTACTCCCTCGTCGCCCGCATCGCCGCCCGCCTCGAAGGCAAAGAAAAGGTGGACTCCACCGAACTGGAGAAAGCCATCAAATCCGCCCTCCGCGAAATGAACCGCAGCCGCTAACCATCCTTTCCCTCCTAATCCAAATCCTAATCGTAATCGTAATCCTATGACCCTCCTGCAAGCCATCTGTCCGATCACCCACAGCCTCCACCACGAACTGGCCCGCGCCGCCAAGGCTCGCCAGTGCTCTAAGTCCATTGCCCCCAGGCCCGGTGACGGTGAGGAAACCACCCCGCCATTGCCCTCCGCCCACTGCCCCCGCTGCGAAGGCGCCGGCATCATCTGCACCGAGTGCGGCGAATCCAAGCGCACCTGCTCCTGCGACGACAACCTCGACACCACCTGCCCCGACTGCAACGGCACCAAACGATAACAACCCCGACCTACCTATATGACCCGCTACCTCCATTGCTGTTTTTGCGGCGCTAAATCCCTCGACTGCCTGCCCGATGCCGCGGGATGGTTTCAGCAAGAACAAGAACTAGAAGACGGTTCCTATGAAGTCCACGGGCGTTGTCCTGCTTGCACGTCCCATGACATGGGCCACCACATTGATTGCGTCCATGCTCATACCGCGGTTTGCAAGCGCCCCAAGGCCAGGCATAGACACACGGATGCCGTCGTCGCCTCCACTTTCCTTAAATGGTTGATTAACAGCCACGTCGTCGGCATCTGTGATACCTGCGGCGCGACCGTCCAGTTCGACCACCTCAAAAACGTGGACAGTCCGCCCGTGGCCGTTGGAGTCTCTATGTGCTGCCGCTGCCGGCACGCGATCCCTGAGACCCTTGAATGGCACGATGCCCGCGACCTCCCTGATGACGACACCACGGTGTTAATCCGCATCGTCGACACCTCGCCGCGTGGCGAGCCCGTGTGGTTGGGCTACCATAATGCCGGCGATCCTGATTTTCCGGGATGGCTTACCGTGGACGCCGAACCGCTGGAAGATGGCGAGGTCACCCACTGGGCGCACATACCCGCCGGCCCGACCGTTAGCTCGATCAGTCCAGGTGCGCACGCCAAAACCAAAAAGCGCCCCGCGAGGGCTAAACATCTCGCGTTGCCCACCAATCCATAACCCCCCAAACCCCCCATAAAACCTATGCCCGAAATCACCCTCCTCACCCTCGACACCACCGCCAAGCGCTTGCGCTCCAGCCGCGACGACCTGGCCGGCCTGGTCAACCAGCTCCACATCCAAGTCGAGGCCATCAAGAACGCCGCGCTCCCCGGCATCAAAAAAGCCGTGCAACGCGCCGCCGAACATCACCAGACCCTCACCGGCCAGATCGATGCCGCGCGGCACATCTTCACCAAGCCCAAAACCGTCGTCCTCCACGGCATCAAGCTCGGCCTCGAAAAGGGCAAGGGCAACATCGCCTTCGAGGACGAAGACAAGGTCGTCGCCCTCATCGAGAAAAAACACGCCGACCTGACCGACACCCTCATCCGCACCGAAAAGAGCGTCCTCAAAAGCGCCCTCAAGAACCTCGATGTCGCCACCCTCAAGAGCATCGGCTGCACCGTCGAGGAAACCGGCGACCAGATTATCATCCGCTTCACGGATCGCGAAGTGGATAAAGCCGTCAACGCCCTGCTCAAGGACGCCGTGGAAACCCCGGAAAGCTGATACCATGCGCCACCCATACCTGCTCTTCTTCGGGATCCTCTTCGTGGTATTCGGCTACCTCTTCGTGTTCTCCCTCTGCGCCGTGGCCGGCCGCTCAACCCGCGAGATGGAAGCCATGGGAATCGAGTCCGTATCACCGCCCGAGCTTGATTCCGGCGATGACGACCGCCGCCCTGGCTTGCTGGCCGTGGCCGTGGCCTTCGCGGTCTTCTGGGGCCTGGTCGCCATCGGCGAGATTGCCCTGCTCGCGGGCAGCGCCCGCGCCACCGCGCTGAGCATTGTGGACTGGCTCCGCGTCGAGCTCCGACACGGGAGGCTCTCATGACTGCGACACTGCACCCCTTCGAGTCCATCCGGTTCGGTCAGACCAGCATGACCTGCGACCTCAAAGACCTCCTTGCCATCGTCAAGCGCCTCGATCCCGCCGCCCTCCACGTCGTCTTCCGCGATACCAACGTGCAGCTCACCGTCCGCCTCGCCGCCGAGCGCCGCCTCCGCCAGCTCGATCTCCAGCGCCGCAAGCGGGCCATCCGTTACAGCGCTGGCGCTCTCAAGGCCGCCCGCGCCCAGGCCCAAGCCCTCGCCGCTCCGGATGCCGACGCCATCGCCGCCATGCGTGCCCGCAACGCCGCCCGCCTCGCCGATTTCGTG
>Ga0316222_1001278_pt1 | contig 31660 bp, 26 predicted proteins | sample TBH18011metaG_FD_206008 | JGI IMG/M metagenome (GOLD analysis project Ga0316222, IMG submission 206008) | Freshwater microbial communities from Trout Bog Lake, Wisconsin, USA - TBH18011 | ecosystem: Environmental > Aquatic > Freshwater > Lake > Hypolimnion/Profundal zone | place: USA: Wisconsin... | reverse complement strand
AGGCCCGCATCACCCTGGTGCAGGCCCAGGCCAACCGCTTCGCCGATACGGCGGCGCTGTTCCAGGCCCTGGGCGGGGGATGGTGGAACCGGCCGGAGGTCACTGAGGCCAGCGAGTGACGCGCTCCTTGTCCCCCGATCCAACCGGTCAGGCGGCCCAGATCTCCAGCCTCACCGGCAGGATGTTGCGCCGACCGGGACTGGCGTTCATGAAGGTCAGCAGCAGGATGCTGTCGGTTCCCGCCGGGGCGGTGGCGCGCACCACCATGTCCACCACGCGCTGGTCCCCGGCGCGGTCGTCGCGCCAGGCCCCCAGCAGGAACGGCTGCATTTCGTAGAGGATGCTGTGGCAATAGCCCTGTTCCGGGGCCAGTTCGGCCGGATAGATCAGGCGGAGGCCGAAGGTCCCGCCACCGGGCGCGCCGCCGGTGAAGGTGATCTTGGCGGCCAGGCCATAGTCCAGGTTTCCGCTCTTGAAGCCGGCGACGCCATCGACGATGGTAATCTCCGCCGTGTCGTCCTGGCCGACCGGTCCGGCGATCAGGCGCAGCAGGTTGTCGGCACCCTCGACCACCGCCCGCCTGATGCCCTCGAACGGCCGCGCCGCCCGCCAGGGAAGCTGGCGGGCGCGGTCGATGCGGTCGAGCAACCCGGCCAGCGAGCGCGCCTCGCCGGAAAAGCCCGCCGCCTCGAAGATGGCCAGGGCTTCGGTGAAATAGTCCCGCCAGCCCGGAATATCGTCGAGCAGGGCGGGGAAGGCGACCACGTCCTGGTGATAGATCTCCTCCTCGTTGCCGCGATTGAGCCGCAGCATGTCGAACATGGTGGTGATGCCGTTCTCGGTGTGGAAGCGGGCGAAATCGGGCAGATGGGGAATGGCCGACTTCATCAGCAGGGCGTAGGTGAGCAGCCGCCATTCCGGCCGGTCGGAGCGGATGGCCTGTTGCACCGCCAGCAGGTTGGCGCGCATCTGGGGCCATTGGGCGCCGACCCGCAGATATTCGTAGCCGTCGCCGACCGAATCGAGGCTGACATAGAAGCTGACGCGATCCTTGTTCCGCAGCCAGCGGAGATGCTTGTGCAGCAGGGTGCCGTTGGTGGTGAGGCGCAGCCGCACCGGCGCCAGTTCGGGATCGGCGGCGAATTTGCGCATGAAGGCCAGTGCGCCGGGAATGGCGAAAGGCTCGCCGCCGATGCACTCCACCTGGAGCATGGACAGGAAATCGTCGCGGCACCGCTCGAACAGGTCGTCGGGCAGGGCGGTGCGCCACTGGTCGCGCCACGGCACCTGGTAACAGAAGGCGCAGGCGAGATTGCAGCCCCAACTGAAATAGAAGGCGGCGCGGAGCGGCTTGGAGAGCGGGCGGAGCTCGCCCCGCTCGAACTCGGCCCGCACCAGTTCCAGATTGGCCTGCTGGCGCTCGGACAGGGGGTCGGTCACGGCGAAGTCGAAATAGAAGTGGGTCTGGGACGCGACATCGATGGAATAGGGACAGGTGCCGCAGCCGTCCACCGGGGGGCCGCCGGCCTGGAACGCCCGCAGCGCTTCCATGCCCTTGCCGGAGCGCACCTCGTCGAGGCGGCGCGGTTCGCCATTTTCGGCGAAGGCGCTGAGGCGGTCGCCCAGGTAGAAGCAGCAGCACGATGTCCAGTTATCGGCCGACGACATGTAGACATCGGTCCAGGGGGCGCAGCAGCCCTTGCCGATTCTCGGCGGCGATCCGGCGGGTGTCATGGTGTCTCCTTCCCTATTCCTGCCAACGCTCCTTGCGGCCATAACACCGGCCGCGCCGCGTCATGGATTGTTTCCGTCAGGCGGCGTGGCCGGCCCACGGCCATGGCGTCGTCATAAAGCCACTCCCCGATCATGGCGGCCTCCTCCGGCCGGGGGCAGCCGATCAAGGCCAGCGCCGCCCGCTGTGCCTCCGGCCGCGACAGGGGCGGCCGGCCGGAGGCACAGAAGGCCAGCGCCCGGCATTGCACCCGCCCGACCTCCTCGATCTGGCGGCAGGGCAGCCGCGCCGGCCCCAGGACCGGTTGGCCGTCGTCGCCATAGCCCAGCAAAGGCCCCAGGGGCGACGCGCAGAGCGTCTCCAGTACTTCGCGGCTGCGCACCACCGGCTGGGCCAGCCAGGACGGCGCCCCGAGATGGGCGAGAAAGCCGGCGCCGTCGCCGCCCCGCAGCATCCACAGCATTCCCGGTGTCGTCACCATATAGGCGCCCGCCAGGCGGGGGCCTTCGCCGTCCATGCCCAGGATCGCCGCCAAGGCCCGCTGGACGCTGCCGGCATAGCCCACATCCACCAGGACCAGGCGCTTTCCCGCCAGCGCCCGCCGTTCCCCGAGATGGCCGAGGATCGCGCGCCGGATCCGCCGGCAGTGGTCCTCGACGGCACGCCGGGGACCGGCCCGGGCCACCCAATCCAGGAAGATCCCGAGACAATCCGGCCGCAAGGCTTGGGCCGGGGTCAATCCCCGGGGCAAGGTCTCGCCGGCCAGGCCCAACTCCGCGGCTGCTTCCGCCACGCTGGCCGGCCGGGCCCGGGCGCGCACCAGCAGATTGACCAGCCCCTCGCGATCCTCCGCCGAACGCAACGCGCCGGTCAGGCAGAGGCGGCGGCCCAGCCAGACCTCCCCCACCGGGCGGTCGGGGCGCACGGCGCGCAAGGCCGCGGCGAGAACGCCGCCATCCCGCATCACGCCGACGACGGTCTGGTCCTGAACGAAGGGGAGGTGCCAGACCCAATGGGCGAAGGCGGCGAGAACCGGTCCCAGGCGGTGGAAGCCATAGGCGCCGGCGAGATCCTCCGCTCCCGCCATGGCCGGGGGCATCTCCATGACCGGTGCCTGCGGGCTCTCATCCGGGCCGGCGGCCAGCATCGCCTCGACCGCCAGGGCCTCAGCCGGGTCGGCGCGGACGATGGCGGGACACAGAAGGTCGTAGGGGGGCTGTCCGGGCAAGGCGGCCACATAGGCCCGGCATGCGGCGAAGGTTTCCGGATCGATGGCGCCGGCCAGCCAGCCGCGCCGCGCGAATTCCCGACCGATGGACTCGAAGCATCCCATGGAGGACGGCCCGTGAGGTTGGAGAGGCCCGACGCGGATCATACACCTGTCCGATTCGGCAAGCGAAGGCCATCAGGGCTTCGATACCAGATCCAGCAGCCGGTGCAGCATCCCATCGGCGATGCCCAGCGCCGTCAGATGCTCGACGGTGCGGGTGAGGTAGTCGCGGCTGGAACCGGCCTTGCCCACCCCCTGGCGGATCAGGGCGGCGGCGGCGGCGGGGTCGCCGGCGGCGAAATACTGCGGGTGGTGGCGATCGGCCACGAAGGCCAGGGCCATGACCCTGTCGGCGGTGTCCAGCCGCACCGGAACCATGCGGGGGAAATAGACGCCGGTGATCATCTCGCGTTCGAACAGCCTGGATCGCACCGCCTCGGCCTGGATCGCCGCCACCCTGAAGGCCCGCCCGAGGCACGAGCCGCCCCGGTCCAGTCCCAGCACCAGCCCCGGCTGCCGGTGGGTGCCGCGATAATGATTGGACAGGATGCACATGGCGCGGTGATAGCCATGCAGGCGGGCGGGGCGCACCGCCATATGATCGAAGTCGGGCTGCCACATTAGCGAGCCGTAGGCGAACACCCAGAAATCCGGTCCCGCTTGCCCAAGCCCGTCCGGCGGCGTAGAGGATGAGGCCGCATCCGTCGCCGCAGGCCCCATGTCCGCTCGATCCCGTCTCGTCACCATCGTCCTCGCCACCATTGTTCTGGGGGGCCTGATCGCGGCCGGCCTCACCGCCTATTGGTTCCACGCGGCGGGGGAGGTACGCAAGGGGATCCAGACGGTTGCGGCGCAATATCGGGCCGCCGGCTGGATCGTGGAGCTGGATTCCGTCGCCCTGGGCGGTTTTCCCCTCGCCGTCACCGTCCGGCTGGACGGCGTCGAGCTCCGCAGCCCGGCGGGGCTGTCCTGGCATGGCGAGGCCGTCGCCCTGACCCTTCCGCTGCTGCATCCGCGGGACGTCACCGTGGATATGGCGGGACAGCACATTCTGGCCGGTTTCGGCTGGTCGGGGATCCTGACGGCGGGAACCGCCCGGGCCGAGTTGCGGCTGGGGTCACGCGGCGATCTGGCCGGCTTGGCCGTCACCGCCTCGGCCCTGGTGCTGGAACAGCCCGCAACCGAACCGCTGACCCTGGCCGGCCTCTGCCTCGCCTTCGACCGGTTGGACTCTCCCGCTCCCGGCCCCCTGATGCCGTCGGCCGGCCTGACCCTGGCCCTGCGCGGCCTCGGCCTGCCCCATGACGCCGGCCTGCCCCTGGCCCGCTCCCCCCTGGCCCGCTCCATCGACGGGGTCCAGGTGGAGGCCCGGGTGATGGGCGCCATCGCGGCCGGTCCGCCGCTTCCGGCGCTGGCGGCGTGGCGTGATGGCGGCGGCACCATCGCCCTCGACCGCATCGCCCTGGACTGGCAGCCCTTGGCGCTGGAGGCCGATGGCACCCTGGCGCTGGATGCCGCTCTGCAGCCGCAGCTTACCGCCCGCGCCCGCATTCGCGGTGCCGGCGAACTGGTGGTCCGTCTGGTTCAGGCCGGTCTGGTGGAACCGGATATGGCGGCGGCGGTTCAGGTCATGCTGGCCATCTGGACCCGGCCCGACAGCCAGGGCCGTCCGACCCTGCCGGTGCCGCTGACCCTGCGGGACGGCATCCTGAGCGCGGGCACGATCAGAGTGATGCGGCTTCCGCCCCTGCCCATTCCCCCGCCGCTCTAACTTACTTCAGCAGATCGCGGCTGGTCTGGAACATCTGGTCGGCGGTGGTGAATACCTTCGAGTTCATGGAATAGGCCGTCTGGGTCATGATCATGCGCGAGAACTCGTCGCCCAGATCGACGGAGGACGCCTCCAGCGACGACGGCTCGATGGAGGCGCCGCTGCCCTGGGAGCCGATGGTGCCGATAGTCTCGGCTCCCGCTCCCTCCGTGGCCTGGAACAGGGTGCCGTTGATGGACGCAAGCTGATCCGGCGCGACGAAACTGGCCACCGGCACCATGGCCAGGGTGCGGGTCTGGCCATTATTGAAATGGGCGATCAATTCGCCGGTGGAGGTGAAGCTGGCGCTGGTCATAACCCCGGAGGCATAGCCGTTCTGCGTGATGGTGGTGATGCCGGCGGCGGTCGCCGATGGCCCCACATACTGGGTCATCTTGGAGGGGTCCAAGGTCAGGGTGCTGGTCCCGGCGGCGGCGGCGGCGGCGGCCAGGGCGGTGCTGGTGGACGCGGATGCGGTCGACAGGGCCGACACCAGGGATGCCGAATAGGCGGTCAGGTCCGACGCCGCCGCCGGGGCCACCACCGGAATTGCGCTGAGGGCGGTGTCGAGGGCGGTGCCGTAGGTGGCCAGGCTCGCCGCCGTCGCCGGCAGGGACGGCACCGTCACCGTCCCGACCGCGCTGGTGATGGAGGCGGCATAGGGGGTCAGGATCGCCGGAATCGGCACCGTCGCCGGCGCGGTCGGCGTCACCGACGGCGTCCAGGCGACACTGAAGCCAAGGCTGCTGGGCGTAAGGATGTGGCCGCTGCCGTCGAACGTCACCGGAATCGAACTGGTGCCGGCGGTGGCGCCGGTGGCGGTCAGTCCGCTCACCGTCCCGGCCGATGCGGCGACATTGACGCGCATATACCACTGATCGTTGCCGGCATTCTCGAAGGTGACCGGCAGGGTCTCGGCGTTGTAGGCGTTGTCGTAGACGGTCAGGGCGACCGGAATCTCCTGCAGGGTCGGCTTCTGGGCGCTGAGATCGATGCTGGGGCTGGTGGTGACGGTGGGGCCGCTCGACCAGTCGATGATGAGGGGGGCGAAACTGGTGCCCGATGCCGATACCGGGTTCACGGCGGAGATGTTGCCGGAGGCGTCCATGGTCACGGTGGCGGGCGATGACGCGGCGGATATGGTGCCGACGCTGCCCGAAGCCGGATTGGTGGGCAGGGCGAAGGCCACGCTCCAATTGTCGCCGTCGATCCGGGTCCAGGTCATGGTCAGATCCTGGGTCGCGCCGGTGCCGTCGGTGATGGCGGTGGTATTGGTGAAGGTCTGCGGGCTGGCGGTGGCGGCGGCATTGGCCGGCAGATTCAGGCCCGGCTGGATGGTGGTGGTGGCGACGCCGGAGATGACCTGGCCGGGCTGGGTGTAGATGGGGACCAGCGCCCCGCCACCGCCGCCGGTGCCCGTCGTGGCCGCCGCGGCGGTGGTGCCGAGATTGGTGTTGGCCGAGGTTACCACGCCGGGAATATTGCCGTTGGCGTCGGCCATCCACCCCATCAGGTAATCGCCGCCAGAGGTGGTGAAATAGCTGTTGGTGCCGACCGCCTGCTGCTGGAAGGCGCCGGCCCGGGTGAACAGGCTGCTCGACGTGGTGGCGGTGGCGGGGGGCGTCCCGGTGGAAGCGGGCGGCGCCACCACGAAGAAGCCGCGGCCGTTGATGGCGAGATCGCTCCAGGTGGTGGAGCCGGTGATGGTGCCCTGCTGGGAGATCAGGTTGCGGTTGACCGGCGCCACGCTGAAGATGTTGGTGCCCGAGACCGCCGAATTGTTGGTATCGCTGTTCTGGGTGACGCCGGCCGAATTGATCCTCTCCGACAGCATGGTCTGGAACAGCGTCTGCTCGGTCTTGTAGCCGGTGGTGTTGACGTTGGCGACGTTCTGGGAAATCGTGCCCATGGACACGTCCATGGCTTGCATTGCCTGACCGGCATTTGCCAATGCACCCAATAACATGATTGCCTCCATCCGCACGTATAGTGACCCGACCGAGGGACATGCAAGCCTGAGGCCAAATACAATGTCTTTGTAAATCAGTCTGTTGCCTCGGGCGGTGGGCGGCATGAATTGCCCAGAAGTCATTCCGCCCCGGCCCGGGGGGTAAATCCTGCCTATGGGGCTCGGCGCTCTAGGACCGGCACTCCATCAGGGCCAGACCGGAAGACCGGGACTGTGGCGCGAGCGGAACCTGAACCTCTCCGGCCTCCTGATAGGCCGATTGGGCCTCACGCCGGGCGGTATTGATGGGCTCGAAGTCCCTGGTCACCACCCCCACCAGCAGCGGGTCCAGCCCATTGGCGGCAGCACTGGCCTTGAGCGTGGCGATCACGTCCTGCCGCTTCATCGCCTTGCGGTAGGGACGGTCCTCGGTCAGGGCGGTGAAGACATCGGCCACCGCCATGATGCGGGCGCACAACGACATGGCCGCCCCCTTGATGCCGAATGGATAGCCGGAACCGTCGAACCGTTCATGGTGGTGGGATGCCCAGGTGGCGATGGGCCGAAAGGCATCGATGCGTTCCAGCACACGCTGGGTATGGTAAGTATGGGAGCGCATCAGGGCAAATTCCTCCGGTGTCAGCGCAGCGGGCTTCTCCAGGATATCCTTGGGGATGGCCAGCTTTCCGATGTCATGGAGATAGCCGGCGAGTCGTAACTGTCCGCACTCTTCGTCGCACAGGCCGCAGAGACCGCCGATGGTCCCGGCGACGGCGGCGACCCCGGCGGAATGGGTGGCGGTGAAGTGGCTGCGCGAATCGATGACCCGGCCGAAGAACCGGGCGATGTCGAGCAGGGTGCTGTCGTCACTGTCGACCGGCAGCGGCCCGAATTCGTGCAACACCGAGTTCTGCTGCCAGGGCGACACCAGATCGAGCCAGAAGGCCTCGTTCCGGGCCCGCGCCAGGAAGGCGTCGACCACGGCGGGATGGAACACTCGTCCCCTTTCCTCGACGATTCGGGCGGTGATCGCCTCGACCTGGGAAAGAATGTATCGTGACCGGTCGATCTGGACCTGGACCCGGTCGGCCAACTGGAGGATATGGGCCGCCAACGGCACCGGCCGCTCCTCCTGTCGGCTCCCCCGGCCGAACGACCAGGGGACGTGGTGGAAGCGGACGATATCCACCACCTCGGCCAGGGGGGCGAATCGGATCAGCAGCCGATAGCCGTGCTCGGCATGGGCCTGAACCTCATCGTCGAGGTATTCGTAACGCAGGCGCAACAGGGCATCCTTGGTGCCGGTGGCGCCGATGTCGTGCAGCAGCGCCGCCATCGCCAGGCGTTGCCGTTCCACCACCGGCAGCCGCATCTGTTCGGCCAGACCAACCGCCAGCAAGGCGACCTGCCGATGATGATCGGTCAACCGGGGGTCGATCAGATCCAGCGCCAGGGAGAGGGCGTCGATAACCTCGACAAGATCTACCGTGAAGCGTTTCATATCGTTCTCTCTTGTGTGGCGGATGCCCTCCCCCGAGGTCGTCACAGAACCTTGCGCAACTCACCGAGAAACTCGTCCATCACCGTGCCCAGGCGTTCCGATTGGCAGGATAACTGACCGGCGGCGGACAGCACCTCGGCGGCGGCGTGTCCGGTTTCCTCGGCCCCCTCCGACAGCTTGTGGACATTGCCGGTGACCGCGGTGGTGCCGGCGGCGGCACGCTCGACGTTCTGGGCGATTTCGCGGGTGGCGGCACCCTGCTGCTCGACCGCGGCGGCGATGATGGCGGCATATTCGCTGATCCGGCCGATCACGGCGGCGATGGATTGGATCTCCGTCGCCGAATCCGCCGTCGCCGCCTGCACCGCTGCGATCTGGGCGCCGATCTCGCTGGTGGCCCGGGCGGTCTGGGTCGCCAGGGTTTTGACCTCGTTGGCGACGACGGCGAAGCCTTTTCCCGCCTCGCCGGCCCGCGCCGCCTCGATGGTGGCGTTAAGGGCCAGCAGGTTGGTCTGGCTGGCGATGTCGTTGATCAGGTTGACGACTTCGCCGATCCTGGTCGAGGCGTCGGCCAGACCCCGGACCATGGTATTGGTGCGGTCGGCCTGTTCCACCGCCGTCCTGGCGATGGTGGTCGACTGGCTGACCTGCCGGCTGATCTCGGTAATGGCGCAAGACAGTTCCTCGGCGGCGGCGGCGACGGTTTCCACATTGGTCGACGCCTCCTCGGCGGCGGCGGAGACCGCGGTGGCGGTGGAACTGGTGCCGGCGGCGATCCGCTCCATGCCTTGGGCGGTGGCCTGCAATTCGGTGGCGGCGGCGGCGGTCAGGTTCACCACCTTGCCGACCGTGTCTTCGAACCGCGAGGTGACGGTGGCGAAATCGGCCACCTTGCGATCGATGGCGGCGGTGGCGGCGTTGATCACCTGGGCACCGTGGAGAAAGCTGCCCAGCATGCCCCGCTCGACGATGCGGCGGAAATATTGGCCGTGGCTGACATGCTCCATGGACGACGACGCCTCGCGCACGAAGGCGTCGGTGCGGTCGATCAGTTCGTTGATGCTGTGCAGCAATTCGCCGACCCGGCCGGTCTCGTGGATGTTGACCAGGCGGGCCTCGAAATCGCCGCGCGCCACCGCCGTCATGGTGGTCACCGCTTCGCCCAGCACGCGGCGCAGGCGCAGGATCATGGCCACCGCCACCAGCGCGGCGGCCAGTCCGGCGGCGGCGATCGCCGCGCTCCACGGGTCGAACCGGCCTTGCAGCAGTTCGTCCGCCGGAACCAGGGCGAACAGGATCACGGTGGCCATGGCGGCCATGCGGGCGCTAAAGAGAGAAGATGAATTGGTCATAGCGAAGTCCCTTCTCCTGGAGAGTTCCCATCAGCGCGTCATAGGAGGCCTGCAACCCCGCCTTGGGGTCGGCCGCCTGCTGCTCATGTTGGCGCAGGGTGCGGTACAGGGGGATGATGGTTTCCTCCAACGGCCCCCGGTCCGGCACCCGCCGGCTGGAATGAAACCCGACGATGATATGGTCGGCGTCGAAGCTGGGCGTCACATGGGCCAGGACCCAATAGTGATTGCCGTGCTTGGTCCGATTGACCACATAGGCGAAAATCTCGCGGCCGCCCTGCAGGGTTTCCCATAGCAGCTTGAAGATGCAGCGCGGCATATCCGGATGACGGATCAGGTTGTGCGGCTTGCCGATTACGTCGTCTTCGGAAAATTCGCTTACCGCCAGGAAGGTGCGGTTGGCATAGGTGATCATGCCCTTGGGGCTGGTCTTGCTGACGATGACATCATCCTTGTCGAAGAATGTCTCGATTCCGGTGAAGGGGCCGTTGGTTGGCATGGCGTCTCTCCATCACGATCATTCCCGTACAAATGATGGAGGTATTCGGCATCAATGGTCCCGTGTGCATAGGTATGCGGAGCGTGCCGTGCCGCAATAAAGTATTAACGGATGTATTGATGCTTATGAAGCTATGTGCAAGATGTCGAATCTTGACGAAAGATAGCGCTGCGAAACCACATCGTATTGTGGTCCCTGCTCTCTTCCTCACTGTCTATTGTGTTGGGGTGGGATAGTCCTGCCGTTTCCCCGGCCAGGGAAGGGTCTTTACCCTATCTACGGAAGATTTCCGTTGATCATTTATCCGAAGCGGGGTCCCGTTCGGTTCCGCCATTGGTGCAATCGGCTACGAATTTCACCAGCCGATAGGTGGCGGGGTCGAAGCGCATGGCGATGACGTCGCCGTCCTCGCGGACCAACCGGCAGGTGCCGCCGATCCCGTTATTGATATCGACCTTGTTGCCATCGGAGGGGTAGAGGGTGAAGCGCATGGGGCCGGGCAGCAGCTTGAAACCCTTCTCCAGCTTCATGCCGCCGGCCGACACGCCGGTCACGCGGACCAGCTTGCCGCCGATATTGACCATCAGGCCGAATCCCTGGAACCGGGGATAACGGCGCCGTTCCTGTTCGCTGGCGGCGGTCTCGTCGGGCATGCCCCACCTGTTCCCATCAGACGACTTCGATACCGGCCTTCCGGGCATTCCACCCAAGGGCCTCGGTCCCGATTCTAACATAGGGCCGGAGGCGGGGAAATTCGACCATCCGAAACAAATAACTATCCGAACAGATAGGATCCATCCGCAAGACACCCTATTCGATGGAAAAATACTTCTTGAGTTTGCCCACATTGATCAGGGTCTGGACTTGGCCGGAGGCTCCTTTCAGCACCACTTGGCGCCGATCCTGAACGGCGGCATCGCGGACGATCAGCAGCATGCCGAGCGCTGAGGAATCGATGAACGACACCTTGTGGAGGTCGAACACGATGCGATCCGGCTTGTCCTCGTTGATTCGGGCCAGAATGGTGCGGAATCCCTTGTAATCCCCATGGGTCATCCGCCCATCCAGCAGGATGGAAAGCCCATCGCTTCCCAGGTCAAAGGCAAAATCCATGACGGCCCCCTCGGATTTCCGGCGCGGTGATCACCTTCACCATTCCCTATCCCACAACTTTGCTCCAAAATCGATGGGGAGCAAGCAATGATGATCACGATCCAAGCCATTTCCGATGATCTGGCGCCGCAAGAGGCGGAGCATGTGGCCGGCAGCTGCGGCTGGGTGATCACGCCGGAGCCGGTGCGGCTGCTCCTGACCCGTTGCTTCGGCGGCGTTTCCATCCGCTCCTGTCTGGAACATCCTTTCGTCGGCGGTTGCGAGGTGGAAGAGGCCGGCTGGATCGCCCCCGGACCGCGTTTCCTTCACCATCTCCAGGCCGGCGGCCTGGGGCTGGCCGTCAGCACCGGCAGCGCCTATCAATACGACCTCGCCCTCACCTTCACCGCCGCCCTGTGCCGCCGCCATCCCGAGCTGACGCCACTGGCCGCCGACCTCGACCGGTCGGTGCACGAACTGGTGGCCAATGCCGTTGTGCATGGCAATCTGGGAGTGACCAGCCCACGGCCGGGGCTGGAGGGCTTCGATTCTTATTGCAAGGCGCTCGATGCCGCCCTGGCCGATCCCGGCCGCCTCGGCCGCCGGGTGGAGATTTCCGCCCTCTATGCCCAGGGCGCCGTCGAAATCGCGGTGCGGGACCATGGCGGCGGCTACGCCCCCCACGAGGTGACGCGACTCCAGGTCGATGCCGTGCCGCACCAGCACGGGCTGGCCATCATCACCTCGGTCGCCGAGCTCAGCGTCGAGGACGGGGGCCGTTGCGCGGTCCTGCGTCTGGCCGTTTCCGCCCCCCCCTCCCCCGCCCCCCCTTCCCTCGGTACGTCATGACCCTGGACGATGCCGTCGTTCTGATCGTCGACGACAACGCCCTGAACCGGGCGTTGCTGGTGGCTCTGGTCACCGGATTGGGGGTGACCAGGATCGAAACCGCCACCAATGGCCATGAGGGGCTGGCGGCCATCGCGCGGCACAAGCCCGATCTGGTCCTGCTCTACGTCATGATGCCCGAAATGGACGGCCATGAGATGTGCCGCCGCCTGCGCGCCATCCATGGCAGCGACGAACTGCCGGTGCTGTTCGTGACGGCGCTGGACCTGCCGGCCGAGCGGTCCGCCTGCTTCGCCGCTGGCGCCACCGACATGGTGAGCAAGCCGGTCAACCGGGAGGAAATCGTCGCCCGGGTCCGCGTCCATCTCGAGAACCGGATGCTGCTGGCGGGGCTGAAGACCTATCAGAACCGGCTCCGCGAGGAGCTGGAGATGGCCCACGCTACCCAGGCGGCGCTGCATCCCGATCCGGGCCAGACCGCCGATATTCTGGCGCGGACCGGGGTCGAGCTGCGCGGCATCATCGAGACCTCGTCCGAATTGGGCGGCGATTTCTGGACGGTGTTCGAGACCTCCCGCCGCACGGTGGGGCTGTTGGTGGCCGACTTCACCGGTCATGGCGTGGCGGCGGCGTTCAATACCGTGCGCCTGCATGCCCTGATGTCCCGTCGTCCCGCCGGCCTCGACGGCCCGGGCGCGTTGCTGGACTTCCTCAACCACGAACTGAAGCGGCTGTTGCCGCCGGGCCAGTTCGCGGCGGCCTTCACCTGCGAGCTCGACCCGGGGAGCGGCACCCTGATCTGCGCCGGCGGCCTGTCGCCGCCGCCGATCCTGCTGGAGGACGGCAGGGCGCGCACTCTCTCGGTGGCGGGACCGCCGCTGGGCGCCTTCATGGATGCCGACTATGACGAGGTCCGCCTCACCCTGGCGCCGGGCGCCACCCTGCTGGTCTATAGCGATGCCCTGGTGGAAAGCATGCGGGGGGACGAGCCGGTGGTCGATGAGGCGACCCTGCTCGGCTGGGTCGCCGAATTGGGCGGCGGCGACGGCCTGCTGGACGGACTCCTGGCGCGGTTTCACCACCGTTTGCCCGGCCTGCCGCCGGACGACCTCACCCTGGTGAGTCTGCGGCGAGGCGCCGTTTGACGCGGTGGTGCGCCCACCAGCTGTCGGCGGTGTAGAGAAGGATAGCGGCCCAGATGGCGGCGAAGGTGACCATGTGGGCCGGACCGGGGATCTCGCCATAGGCCAGCACCGCCAGCAGGAAGTGGCCGGTGGGGGCGATGTATTGGAGGAAGCCCAAGGTGGCGTAGCGCAGCCGCGCCGCCGCCGCCGCGAACCACATCAGCGGCACGGCGGTGACCGGACCGCTGGCCACCAGCGCCGCCGCCACCGGCAGACCGCCGCCCATCAGCGGCGCCCCGTCGGCCAGCCGCCATGCCAGATAGGCCAGGGCGAACGGCAGCATCAGCAGGGTCTCCACCGTCAGGCCGGTCAGCGGCGCCACCGGCAGCCGCTTGCGCAGCAAGCCGTAGAAACCGAAGGTTCCGGCCAGGATCAGCGCCACCCACGGTGCCTGGCCGGTGACCATGGCCAGTTGCGCCACCCCCGCCACCGCCAATCCCACCGCCAGCCATTGCGCCAGCCGCAGCCGCTCTTTCAGCACCACCACGCCCAGCGCCACATTGACCAGCGGGTTGAGGAAATAGCCCATGCTGGCCTCCAGCACGTTGCCGTGCCCGACCGCCGCGATGAAAACCAGCCAATTGACGCTGATGCACAGGGTCGAGGCCGCCAGCACCATGACATGGCGGCGGATGGCCAACAGGCTCAGCACCTCGCCCCAGCGGCGGTCCCAACTGACCAGGACCGCCACCATCGCCACCGTCCACACCACGCGATAGGCCAGGACTTCCGGCGGCGGCACCGCCGCCATCAACTTCCAGAAGGCCGGAAACAACCCCCAGACGCCATAGGCGCCCAGGGCGAACAGGATGCCCCGGCGGGGTCCGTCCATCACGACGGAGTTCCCACCGAAGGGGCGGCGGCGGGAACCGCCCGGCACAGGCGGACGGCCGCGACCTTCAACTCGGGAATCTTCGCTACCGGGTCCAGCACCGGATTGGTCAGCCAGTTGGCCGCCGCCTCGGCATAGCAGAAGGCCATGAACACCAGGCCGCGCGGCAGGCGGGGATCGGCCTTGGCGTTGGCGGTGATGGCGCCGCGCCGGCTTTCCATGCGCAGGGCGCCGCCGTCGGTCAGGCCCAGTGCCGCCAGGTCCTCGGGATTGACGGTGATTTCCGCCGCGGGGCGCAGCCGGTCCAGTACGCGCGAGCGCCGGGTCATGGAGCCGGTATGCCAGTGCTCCAGCACCCGCCCGGTGGTCAGGATGAAGGGATACTCGGCATCGGCGCCCTCGGCGGGGGCGATGCCCGAAGCCGCAACCAGCCGGGCCTTGCCGTCCGGGGTGGGGAAGCGGTCGTCGAACAGCACGGCCTTGCCGGCGGGATAGGTGAGGCCGTCCTCGGCCTCCAGCCTGTCCCAGGTGATTCCCGCCAGCGAGGGCATCAGCGCCGCCATTTCGGTGAAGACGGCGCGCGGCCCGTCATAGCTCCAGGCCAGTCCCAGCCGCCGCGCCAGTTCCTGGATGATCCACAGGTCCTGGCGCGCCTCTCCCGGCAGGTTCAGGACCTGGCGGCCCATCTGGACGTGGCGGTCGGTGTTGGTGAAGCTGCCGGTCTTTTCGGCGAAGACGCCGGCGGGCAGGATCACGTCGGCCAGCATGGCGGTCTCGGTCAGGAACACGTCCTGGACCACCAGATGCTCCAGCGCCGCCAGCGCCGCGCGGGCGTGGGACAGATCGGGGTCGGACATGGCCGGGTTCTCGCCCATGACATACATGGCCCGGATCCGTCCCGCCTGGGCGGCATGCATCATTTCCACCACGGTCAGGCCGGGCTCGGGGTCCAGCGCCACCCCCCAGGCGGCGGCGAAGCGCTCGCGGTGCCCGGCCTCGTCCACCCGCTTGTAGTCGGGCAGCATCATGGGGATCAGTCCGGCATCGGATGCCCCCTGGACATTGTTCTGGCCGCGCAGGGGATGCAGCCCGCTGCCGGGTTTCCCCACATGGCCGCAGAGCATGGCCAGGGCGATCAGGCAGCGGACATTGTCGGTGCCGTGGCTGTGCTGCGAGATGCCCATGCCCCACAGGATCATGGCCGAGCCGGCGGTGGCGAACAGGCGCGCCACCTGCCGGATGGCCGCGGGGGCGATGCCGCAGACCGGGGCCATGATCTCCGGGGCATAGGCCATGACATGCTCGGCCAGGGCCTCGAAGCCGGTGGTCCGCGCCGCCACGAAGTCCGCGTCGTACAGCCGTTCGGCCACGATCACATGCAGCATGGCGTTGAGCAGCGCCACATCGGTTCCCGATTTGAAGCGGAGCGATTGGGTGGCGAAACGGTCGAGTTCCTGGCCGCGCGGATCCAGTACCACCAGTCTGGCCCCCCGCCGCACCGCGTTCTTGATGAAGCTGGCGGCCACCGGATGATTGGCCGAGGGATTGGCCCCGATCACCAGGATGACCTCGGCCCGGGCGACCTCGGCCACCGGGGCGGTGACCGCCCCCGAACCGATGCTTTCCAGCAGCGCCGCCACCGACGAGGCGTGGCACAGCCGGGTACAGTGATCGACATTGTTGGTGCCGAAACCGGTGCGCACCAGCTTCTGGAGCAGATAGGCCTCCTCGTTGGAGCCCTTGGCCGATCCCAGTCCCGCCAGGGAGGAGGGGGAGCGCTTCAGCCCGGCGGCGGCGAAATCCAGGGCCTCGTCCCAGGAGGCGGGGCGGAAATGGGTGAAGGGATTGGCGGGATCGAGCGGCTCCTTGACCGCGCCGTCCCTGCGGATCAGCGGCACGGTCAGGCGGTGGCCATGGCGGCCGTAATCGAAGCCGAAGCGGCCCTTGACGCACAGCCTCTGCGCATTGGCCGGACCATCCTTGCCCTCGGCGCGGATGATGGCGTCGCCGGCGACGTGATAGCGCACCTGGCAGCCGACGCCGCAATAGGGGCAGAGGGAATCCACCATCCGCTCGGCCGGCTTATCCCGGGCGGGCAGCAGGGCGCCGGTCGGGCAGACCTGGACGCATTCGCCGCAGGCGACGCACGAGCTTTGCCCCATGGGCACGTCCAGATCGAACACGATGCGCGATTGCGCCCCCCGCCGGGCCATGGCGATGACGTCGTTGCCCTGGATGTCGCGGCAGGCCTGGAGACACAGACCGCAATGGATGCAGGCCTCCAGCCGGACCGCCATGGCGGGATGGCTGAGATCCTCGGCCGGGCGGGGCAGCATCGGGGCGAAGCGGCTGCCCTCGACCCCCGCCGCCCGGGCCATCCGCCGGAAATGGCTGTCCTCGGGCTGTCCGCTCTCCAGCAGCTCGAACACCATGCGCCGGGCGCGGTCCACCCGTTCGCCGGTGGTGATCACGCTCATGCCCGCGACGGGCTGGCGGCGGCACGAGGCGGTCAGGACCCGTTCGCCGTCGACCGCCACCACGCAGGCGCGGCAATTGCCCGTCGCGGCGAATTCCTTGCGGTCGGCATGGCAGAGATGGGGGATGACCCGGCCCAGGCGTTTGGCGGTGTCCCAGATGGACTCGCCCGCCAGGGCCTCGACCGCGACGCCGTCGAGATGAAAGCGGGTCATGGCGCGATCTCCGGGAAGTGGCGCAACAGGCTTTGCCACACATTGGGGGCGGCCTGGCCCAGGCCGCAGATGGAGGCCTGGCGCATCACATGGGCAAGATCGTCCAGCCGATCCACGTCCCAGTGGGGGGCCTCCATCAATTCGGCGGCCCGCACCGTGCCCAGCCGGCACGGGGTACACTGGCCACAGCTTTCATGGGCGAAGAACCGCGCCAGACCGAGGGCCACTGCCCGCAGATCGTCGTGTTGCGACAACACGATCACCGCCGCCGAGCCGATGAAGCCGCCATGGTCCTCGATGGTGCCGAAGGCCAGCGGCGGCTGGAGATGGGCCGGCAGGAAACCGCCCGAGGCCCCGCCCGGCAGATAGGCCGCCAGCCGGTGGCCATCCTCCATGCCGCCGCAGAATTCATCGATCAGCTCGGTGATGGTCAGGCCGTTGGGGGCGATCTTGACCCCGGGCGACTTGACCCGGCCGGAGACGGAATAGCTCCGCAGGCCGCTCTGGCCGTTGCGTCCCTGGCCGTGGAACGGTCCGGGCCCCTCGTCCAGCAGGGCCGGGACCCAGTACAGGGTTTCCACATTGTTGACCAGGGTGGGCCGGCCGAACAATCCCGCCTCGGCCACATAGGGCGGGCGCTGCCGGGGCAGGCCGCGTTTGCCCTCCAGGCTTTCGATCAGGGCGGATTCCTCGCCGCAGATATAGGCGCCGGCTCCCCGGCGCAGATGAACCGGGACGCCGCCGTCCGGCAAGCCCGCCAGCAGGGCGGTCAGCCGCTGATGCAGGTCGGGATATTCGTCGCGCAGATAGATGGTGACCGCCTCGGCCTGGATCGTCCAGGCGGCGATCAGGGCGCCCTCCACTACCCGCTGGGGTGCGGTGTCGAGGAAATAGCGGTCCTTGAGGGTGCCGGGTTCGCCCTCGTCGGCATTGACAACCACCAGCCGGGGGCCGGGCTGGGCCGCGACCATCCGCCATTTGCGGCCGGTGGGGAACCCCGCCCCGCCCATGCCGCGCAATCCGGCATCGTCCAGCCGGTTCAACACCTCGTCGCGGCTCAGGCGGCCGTCCCGGCAGCGGGCGAGCACGTCATGGGCGGCGGCATCGGCGGGCGGCGGGGAAAATGGCGGCGGCCCGTGGTCGAGGGCGTCGCGGACGGTGGCGAGGTCGGCCCGGCGCACCGGAACCTTGCCCGCCAGCACCGCGGGGGCATGGTCGCACAGCCCCATGCAGGGGGCCTCGACCACCGCCGGCGACCGCTCCAGCCCGTCCTGCAGTTCGGCGTGCAGCCGGCCGGCGCCGCGCATGGAGCAACTGGGGCCGTGGCAGACCCGCACGGTGGCGGAGGGCGCCGCCTCGTCCTCCCTCAGCAGGCGGAAATGGGCGTAGAAGCTGGCGGTCTCCCAGACTTCCGACGGCGCCAGGCGGAACTCCGCCGCCAACCGGGTCAGGTGGCGGGGATAGAGGCCGCCGTGGCGGTCCTGCAGCCGGTGCAGGTGTTCGATCAGTTGGTCGCGAGGGGGCAGTTGGTCGCGAGGGGGCAGTTGGTCGCGAGGGGGCATGGCGTCTCCGGCAATCGCTATTGCGGCTTGGGCCCTATTGCGGCTTGGGTACGAAGGGCGGAACCCGGCCGAACAGCGATTCCAGCATGACCAATTCCGCGTCGGTGTGATTCTGGACCCGGATTTCCTCCATCACCGGTCCGTGGGGACCGGGAAAGACGATGCGCGGGGTTTCATGGTGGTGGTTCTCCACCTCCTCGCTCAGGCCCGACGCCCCGTTGGGCGTCATCACCGCATGTCCGTAGCAGACGCAGACATTCATGGCGGCGGTATCGCTCTCCAGATAGGCCGCCGTTCCCCGGATGCTGACGCTGGCCAGCGGCGTCTTCAGGCTGATCTGTTTCGGGCCGAAGACCGAAAGGATGCGTCCGTTCATCAGGGTCAGTTCCCGTACTTTACCTCCCGGATTCTGGTCGGAGGGCCGGTCGGCGATGGTGACCTGGCTTCCCGGCCGCAGCAGGAAGCCGTCATCACCGACCACGAACACCGCCTCGCCGTCCGGCCCGGTGGAAATGACGTCGCCCGGGGCCACCGGGGTGCCCTGTTCGGCGGCGACGCCGTTGATCTGGACGAGGCCCTTGCACTGGTGAAGCATGCTGGCCGGCAGGGGCATCATCGGCGGGGTTGCCGGGGCCACCGGGGTCATGGCCGACGACATGGCCAGACTCTGCCGCCCGCCTCCCCCCCCCATCCCGACGATGCCGGCGGCGGCGAGCAACCAGCGCAACCAGGCGCGGCGGGGCCGGTCGATGCCGTCGGCGATGGCGGGGTTCTGCCGGGGGACCGGCGGTGGGGATGTTGGCATTGGCGCTCATCCTGAAAGGTTTCGGCGAGGGAAGCTTAGAGCCGGATGCTTTGAGGTCGAATCGCGCAGGCGATTCGCCCGCGAAGCTGAATCCGCCTCTCATCAATACAGTAGAGTCTTTCGTGTTCAGGCGGCAAACACTTCGCGGGCGCGTTGGGCGAGGCCGCTGGCCACCGAGATGAATTCACCGCCGGCGCTGATCCGCTCCTCGCCGAACCGCCGCGCGAAAATGGCGCGGACCGACGGCACCAGCGACGAGCCGCCGGTCAGGAACACCCGGTCGACCTTGGCGGCCGGCGTGGCGGTGGCGGCCAGCAAGCCGTCGACGCAGGCCGCCATGACGGCGAGATCCGGGGCGATCCAGCCCTCGAACTCGGCGCGGGTGATCCGGCGGTTGACGACCACCGGGGCATGATCGAAGCGGAACAGGGCTTCGCCGGAGCGCGACAGGTCCAGCTTGGCCTGTTCCACGGCGCGGTAAAGATGATAGCCGAGATTGTATTCGATCAGGGCCAGCAATTGCTCGATCCGCTCGGGATGGTCCACCTGCCGCTGCAGATCGCGCAGCAGCCGCAGGGTCTGGGGCGCATTGAGGAAGGCGATGTGGTGCCAGCGTTCCAGCTTGGCATAGACCCAGGCCGGCATGGGCAGGGTCTTGCCGCCGCTGTCATAGGTGGCGTGCTTGCCGAAATGGCCGGACAGGCCGTGCTCGACGATGCGGCGGTCGAAGGCGTCGCCGGCGATGCCGACTCCGGCGGTGCCGATGATGGCATCCTCGGGGCGGCCCATCCCGGCCCGGCCGGGACCCAGCCGGATCAGGCAGAAATCGCTGGTGCCGCCGCCGAAATCGGCCACCAGCACCGTCTGGTCGCGGCTCAGGGTGCTTTCGTAGTAATAGGCGGCGGCGATCGGCTCGTACTCGAACACCACCTCGCCGATTCCGGCCTTGGCGAAGGCTTCCACCAGCCGGCCGGTGGCATAGTCGTCCTCGTCCTTGCCGCCTTCGGCGACGAAGCGCACCGGGCGGCCGGCCACCACCCGCTCGACGGTTTCGCCGCCGGCCTCGGCGGCGCGGCGCAAATGGCCGACGATCAGCGCCACCAGATCTTCCAGGCTGTAGCTGGTCCCCAGGATGGCGGTGGCGGTGAACGACCGGCTGGTGAGATAGGATTTGAAGGATTGCAGGAAACGGCAGTCGCCCTCGCCCTGCAGATAGGCGTCGATGGCGTCGGATCCGACCAGCGGCCGGATGCGCCGTTGGGCGTCGCGATGGCCCTTGTCGAAGGCCAGGACCGAACGCAGGGTCGGCGCCGGGCCGGCCGCACCGGCGAAGTGGACGATCTTGGCCGCCCCACCCCGCCCCACCACGGCGACGGCACTGTTGGTCGTCCCGAAATCCATCCCCACATACATCAGCTGTCCAGGTCCTCAGGGAGTCAAAATCGGGGCCGGTATTTAAATCATGTCATCAACCAGCTTCCGCTTCAGCCGGTGGGCCGCCATCTCCTCGATATGGCGGCGGGTGTCCCAGCCGAACCGTTGCGCCACCATGCCGAGATAACGTTCGTCGGCGAAATATTCGTGGAAGGCGTCGTCGCGGAACTTCAGCACCTGGGCGGCGGTGCAATGCTCGGTGGGCAGCGGCTTGCAGTCATGGGAATGCTGGGAATAGCCGGCCCAGCTGTCGGGCAGCGGCCATCCCTGTTCCACCGCCTGGGTGTAGAGGCCGGAGCCGGGATAGGCCATGGCGGAATAGAAATTGGCGAACTCGCAATTGAGGTCCTTGGCCAGATCCAGGGTTTCCCGCATGGTGGCCAGACTGTCGTCGGGCAGGCCGAAAATGTAATTGCCGATGACCGAAATGCCGGCCTTCTGGATGTCACGGACGATGCCGATCATATCCTCCGAACGCAGATTCTTGTCGGCGCCGTCGCGCACATGCTTGGAGCCGGACTCGATGCCCAGCGCCAGCCAGCGGATGCCGGCCCGGCGCAGTTTGGCCAGCATGTCCGGCTTGACGGTGTCGACCCGGGCATAGGCCCAGAAGTTCAACTGGTCGGAATAGCCCAACTCGATCAGGCCGTCGCAGATGGCGCCCACATGGCGGTCGTTCAGCACGAACATCTCGTCGATGATCTTGAAGGTCTTGATGCCATAGGTCCGGTACAGCCGGTCGACCTCGGCCACCACCTGGACGGGGGAGCGCATGCGGTAGCGGTTGGCGTCGAACGGGGCGTTGATGCAGCAGAAACTGCATTTGTAGGGGCAGCCCAGCGAGGTATAGATGCTGGCATAGGGCAGCCGGTTGTCCAGGTCGCCGAAACATTGCCAGTTATGGGCGCGGTATTTTTCCATGGGCAGCAGATGCCAGACATTGCCGTGCAGGTCGGCATCGAGGTCATGGATCAGCGGCGCCGACAGGTTGACCCGGATGGCATCCTCGCCATCGCGCCACACCAGCCCCGCCACCTCGGTGGGGTCCTCCTCCGCCCCGGAGTCCAGCCAGTCCAGCAGTTGAACCACGGTGACCGGCCCCTCGCCCTTGCAGGCGAAGTCCACCTGCTCCTCGGCCAGGCTGCGCTCGGGCAAGGCCGAGACATGGCCGCCGACGATCAGGATGGGAATCTCCGGCGCCAGGTCCTTGATGGCGGCGCAGGATTCGCCGGCCGCCACCATCTGCTGGGTCGAGGCCGAGGGCTGGTGGCCGAACACCACCATCACCACCAGGGTGGGAGCCAGGTCCCGGATGCGCGCCGCCACCGCCGCCGCTCCCATCTCCTCGGCCTCGGAATCGATGATCACCACCCGTTTGCCGCGATCGACGGCATAGCCGGCGATCAGCCGGCACCACAGCGGCGGTTCGATGGCGGTCAACACGCTGCCGAGTTGCTGATAGATGCGCTCGCGGCCGCCGGGATTGACGAGGACGAGGTCGGGGCGGCTGCTGGTCATGGGAATCATTCCTGCGAACTATTGATCCGTTCGCAGGAATGCAGCCGTCATTGAGACGGCGGCCAAGCGAGCGAAGGCGAGCGCTTAGGTAGCGGGGCAAAAATAGACTACACGTTTCCGTAGATGCTGTTCTTGATCATGGTATAGCCCTTGATCAGGTCCTGGATGCCCAGATCCAGCGAATGGGCGGGCATGAAGCCGGTCTTCTCGATCTTGGCGTTGGACACGATATAGTCGCGCTTGTCAGGGTCTTCGCCAATGGGGGCCTCGACGAACACGAATTTGGGCAGGTGCTTCTGGATCACCTGGGCCAGTTCCATCTTGGACAGGTTGGCGTCCGACAGGCCCACATTATAGGCCTGATTCTTCATGGCGTCGAAATTGTTCAGGCCATGGATGAAGGCTCGGGTCACGTCGCGCACATGGATGTAGTTGCGCTTGAAATGCGGCTCGAACAGCACCACGGCGCGGTCGGTGACGGCGCGATAGGTGAAGTCGTTGACCAGCAGGTCGATGCGCATGCGCGGCGCCATGCCGAACACGGTGGCGAGGCGGAAGCTGACGGCATTGCCGCGCTCGAGCAGGGCCTTCTCCACCTCGACCTTGTGGATGCCGTAGAGCGACAGCGGCCGCAGCGGCGAGTCCTCGGTGCAGAACTTGCCCTGCTCGCCGACGCCGTAGCCGGAATTGGTGATGGGCATCAACACCCGCTGGTCCGCCGAAAGCATCTTGAACAGGGCCAGCGGCGAGTCGAGATTGGTGGTGGTGGCGCCGATGGGGTCCAGCGAACACAGCGGCGCCCCCACCAGGGCGGCCAGCGGAATCACCACGTCGGCGCCGACGATCAGTTTTTTCATCAGCGCCTCGTCGCGGCAATCGCCCTTGACCACCGAGAAGTTGGGATTGGCGCAGCAATGGGCCAGCGAGTTCTGCTTGAACATGAAGTTGTCGAGCACGGTGACCTTGTGGCCGGCCGCCAGCAGTTCGGGCACCATGATCGAGCCGAGATAGCCGGCCCCGCCGGTCACCAGAATATTGTAGGTCATCGCTTCGCTCCTCCCTTTATTTTTGTCCTCAAGCGCCGGCACTCGCTCGCGCTCGCTTGGCTTCCGCGCCATGTGGCGCGCGCCCTCAACGGGCTAGTCGCTTCGCTCCGTCTTCTTTTGTCCTCTGGCGTCGGTCCGAACGCTCCCTACCGGCAGGCGGTGTCCAGCACCTGGCGCAGGCGGGTGATCTGGGGCGTCAGGTCGAACGGGTGATTGCCGACGAAGAAGCCGTGATCATGGGCGAGGTCGGCATTGGGCACCGCGCCGCCCACCACCTCGTAATCGTAGTGCCGGATCACATCATGGCGCAGGAAATTGCCGCCGGTGATGATGCGATAGCCGATATCGGCGTCTTTCAGGGCGGCGAAGACGCTATTGCGGTCGATCGCCCTGGCCGGGTTGAGGATGATGGTGAAGGAGAAGGCCGAGCTTTTGCCGTTCTCGCGCTGGATGATGAAGCGGTCATCGCCCTGGAACAGCGACTGGAACAGGGCCAGATTCTTGCGGCGTTGATTGGTGAAGCCGGGCAGCTTCTTCAACTGCTCGCGGCCGATGGCGGCCTCGATCTCCAGGGGCCGCACATTGTAGCCGGGCAGCACGAAGCGATAGGCCTCGAAAAAATCGGTTCCGGTCTTCTGGAATACCGGGCTGTCATTGGGCAGGTCGCGGGTCCAGCCATGGGCGCGCAACGAGCGGCAGAGATGGGCCAGCTCGGTGTCGTCGGTGAGGATGATCCCGCCTTCCATGGTCGAGATATGGTGCGAGAAGAAGAAGCTGAAGGTGTTGAGATGGCCGAAGGTGCCGCATTTGCGGCCGCCCAGTTCGGCATCCATGCTCTCGCAATTATCCTCCAGCAGGTAAAGGCCGTGGGCGTCGGCGAAGGCGCGCATCACGTCCAGCGCCGCCGGATTGCCCAGGATCGATACCGCGACGATGGCCCGCGTCTTGGGGGTCAGCGCCTTTTCCAACTGGGCGACATCCAGGTTGAGGGTCTGGAGATCGATGTCGACGAAGCGGAGTTTCAGCCCGTATTGCTGGAGCGGGTGATAGGTGGTGGCCCACGAGATCACCGGCACGATGACCTCGTCGCCGCGGGCCAGGGGCCGGTCCTGCTTATAGGCCAGGGCCGCCACGGCGATCAGGTTGGCCGACGAGCCGGAATTGACCATGATGCCGTGCTTGACGCCGTGATAGGCGGCGAACTCCTCCTCGAACGCCTTGACATGGGCGCCCATGGTGTAGAAGCCGGAATCGATGACGCCCTTGGCGGCGGCGGCCTCTTCGGGACCCCAGGACGGGGCGGCAAGCTCGTAGAACATGGTGTGACGTTATCCCTTAGAAAGGCCCCTTGAACTGGACCTGATAGGCCAGCTTGGTACGTTCCGGGCTGGGCGCCCAGGGTTTGTCGCCGGGACGCGCCATGGTCCAGGCCTTGGCGGCGATACTCCCCGGATTGGGGTAGAACAGCTCCTCCAGCCAGGGGCTGGTGGGGCAGGTGGTGGGGGCGAAGCCCATGCGTTCGGCCCGGATGCCGGAATCGGGGCCGGCGCGCTCGATCACGCCGGCGATGATTTCGGCCGAGGCCCCGGCCATGGTCCAGCCGTTGTCGACCACCAGCAGCCGTCTGGTCCGCTTGGCCGAGGCGGCGATGGTCGCGATGTCCAGCGGCGCCAGCCAGATGGGGTCGATCACCTCGGCATGGACCCCGACCTCGGCCAGCAGCTCGGCGGCGCGGATGGCTTCCTGGGCCATGTTGGAGATGCCGACGATGGTGATGTCGTCGCCATGGGTACACAGGCGCGACTGGCCCGGCTCCACCGTGAACGGCGCCAGCGCCACCTCGGACTGGGTGGGATAGAGCAGGCGGTGTTCCATGAACACCACCGGATTGTCGTCGCGGATGGCGGCGATCATGCAGCCCTTGGCGTCATGGGCGTTGCTGGGGGCGGCGACCTTCAGGCCGGGCACATGCATGAACATGGAATGCAGGCCCTGGCTGTGCTGGGCGCCCTGGCCCCACGACTTGCCGATCATGGAGCGCACCACCAGGGGAACCTTGACCTGGCCGCCCCACATGTAATGGGCCTTGGCGGCGATATTCACCAACTGGTTCATGGCCAGCATCATGAAATCCATGCGGATATGCACATGGATCGGCCGCATGCCGGCCATGGCGGCGCCGATGGCGACCCCGGTCATGGCGTCTTCCGACAGCGGCGTGGTGAACACCCGCTCCGGCCCGTATTTCTGCAGCAGGCCTTTGGTCGAGCCCTGGATGCTCTTGTGGTCGTCCACGTCGAGACCGAACACGAACACCGCGGGGTCGCGCTCCATCTCCTGGTCGAACGCCTCGTTGAGGGCGTCGACATAGCGCAGTTGGCGCCCCATTTCAGGCGAAGACCCCGGCTCAGGCGTAGACATCGGCGTACAGCTCCTGAGGGAGGGGGGCCGGGCTTTGCTCGGCGAAGGCCAAAGCGGCGGCGATCTCGATTTCGATCTCGGCATCGATGCGGGCGCGGGCGGCGGGATCGATCAGCCCGGCGAGGCGGGCGACCTCGTCATTGGCCATCCACGGCTCGGCCTCGGAGCGGCAGCGGTAGTCCTGGTCGAAATCCTCGTTGGGCCCCACATGCTCGCGCCAGCGATAGACCTGGGCCTCGATGAATTCGGGGCCGCCGCCGTCGCGAATGCGGAGGATGGCGCTCCGGGCGGCGTCGCGGACCGCGAAGGTGTTGCCGTCGGCCACCCGGCGGGCGGGGACGCCCATGGCATTGGCGATGGCGCACAGCGCCTCGGGACGGGCGCGGCGCTTGGCGATGGGTTCATGGATGGCGTAGCCGTTGTTCTCGCAGACGAACAGCAGCGGCAATTTCATCAGGGCGGCGAAGTTCAGCGTCTCGTAGAAACAGCCCTCCTCGGTGGCGCCGTCGCCGAAGAACACCACGGCGACTCGGGCCCGGGCCTGGCGCTTCAGGGCCAGGGCATAGCCGGCCATCATGGGGATCTGGGTTCCCACCACCGCCGAGGACCCGGCCACGCCCGCCCCGGCATCGCCGATATGCATGGAACCGCCCTTGCCGCGGCAGCAGCCCTTATCCTTGCCGTACATCTCGGCCATCATGGCGTCGAGGTTGCCGCCCTTGGCCAGGAAGGCGGCATGGCTGCGATAGGAGCCGCCGACCACGTCGCCTTGCTCCAGCACGTCGCAGACCGCCACCGAGACCAGTTCCTGACCAATGGCGAGATGGACCGGACTCTTGATCTTGTCGGAGGGATAGACGTCGGCTGTGACTTCCTCGACGCGGCGGATGCGCTTGATGGCGCGGTAGACGCGCTCGATATCCGCGGGCGAAGCCGCAAAGGCTTTCGGCATACCGGAACGGCCTCCAGGGGGAATTGGGTTACGGGCGCCCCTATCTAGCAAATCTGGGCTGGTCCTCCAACAACAGACTCAAATCGTGTCCGCGACGAGGTCGGGATATGGCTAACGAATTGATTCTGGCGGCCTCCCCTAAACCCCTTGATTCTTGCCCCGGTTCCGACGAAAACCCAAGCCTATGAGCACTGTCCTGACACCCCTGGCCGAATCCCTGGCGCTGCGGCGCACCTTCGCCATCATCTCGCACCCGGATGCCGGCAAGACCACCCTGACCGAAAAGCTGCTGCTGTTCGGTGGCGCCATTCAATTGGCCGGGGCGGTCCGCGCCCGCGGCGAGCAGCGGCGGACCCGTTCCGACTGGATGGCCATCGAGAAGGAGCGCGGCATTTCGGTGTCGGCCTCGGTGATGACCTTCGAGCACGAGGGCCTGACCTTCAACCTGCTCGACACCCCCGGTCACGAGGACTTTTCCGAGGACACCTACCGCACCCTGACCGCGGTCGATTCGGCGATCATGGTGCTGGACGCCGCCAAGGGCATCGAGACCCAGACCCTGAAGCTGTTCGAGGTCTGCCGTCTGCGTGACGTGCCCATCATCACCTTCATCAACAAGGTGGACCGCGAGGGGCGTGAGACCTTCGACCTGCTGCACGAGGTGGAAAAGACCCTGGCGCTGGACGTCTGCCCGGTCACCTGGCCCATCGGCATGGGCCGCGACCTCAAAGGGGTGTTCGATCTGGTGCGCGACCGGGTCATTCTGTTCGATCCCGGCCGGGGCGATCACATCGTCGAGATCGCGGTGGACGCTCCGCTGGATTCGCCCAAGCTGGACGAGGTGGTGGGGGCCGCCGCCGCCGCCAAGCTGCGCGAGGAGATCGAACTGGTGCGGGGCGGCTATCCTGAATTCGACCTGGACAGTTTTCTCGCCGGCCATCTGACGCCGGTGTTCTTCGGCAGCGCCCTCAAGACCTTCGGGGTGGCGGAATTGCTGCGCGGCGTCGGCCGCCTGGCGCCCGCCCCGCTGCCGCGCCGGGCCCAAAGCCGATTGGTCGAGCCCGACGAGGCCAAGGTCACCGGCTTCGTTTTCAAGGTCCAGGCCAATATGGACCCCAACCATCGCGACCGCATCGCCTTCTTCCGCATCTGCTCGGGACGGTTCCGGCGCGGCATGAAGCTGAAGCATGTGCGGTCCGGCAAGATGATGGCCCTGGTCAATCCGGTGTTCTTCCTGGCCCGCGACCGCGAATTGGCGGAAGAGGCGTTTCCCGGCGACATCATGGGCATCCCCAATCACGGCCAGTTGCGCATCGGCGACACCTTGTCGGAGACCGAGGATCTCAACTTTCTCGGCATTCCCACCTTCGCGCCGGAAGTGCTGCGCCGGGTCCGCCTCGACGATCCGATGCGGGCCAAGCAGTTGCGCAAGGCGATCGAGGATTTGGCCGAGGAGGGCGTCTCCCAGGTGTTCAAGCCGCTGGACGGCTCGACCTGGATCGTCGGCGTGGTCGGGGCGCTTCAGTTCGACGTGCTGACCACCCGGATCGAAAGCGAATACAATATCAAGGCCGGCTTCGAGGAAGCCCCCTTCGTCACCGCCCGCTGGGTCGCCTGCGACAGCGAGGCCGAGATGAAGCGCTTCATGGAGGCCAACAAGTCCAACATGGCCGAGGATCGTGACGGCGGTATCGTCTATCTCGCCCGCAACACCTGGCAATTGAACCGGGCGCAGCAGGATTTCGAGACGGTACGGTTTACCGCCACGCGGGAGCAGCACTAGGGTGTGATGGCAATTGGCTGAAGCCTTCAGGCTTTATCCTGTTGTCTGAATCGCCCTCTCATGTAGTGATGGGAGACGGATTCAGCTTCTATCCGGCTCCCGCCGGAATGGCGTCGGAGGCAGGATGAAGGAAACCAGTAAGTCGGTGATGCGGCGCCTGCACGACAGCCGCTTCGTCTCCCGTTTTTTCGTCGGCGAGGGCATCGATGTGGGCTGCGGCGCCGACCCCATCTCGCTCTATGCCGAGCTGTTTCCCTTGATGAAGACGGTCAAGGCCTGGGACGTGGCGGACGGCGACGCCCAGTTCCTGGCCAGCGTCAAGGACGAGACCTTCGATTTCGTCCATTCCAGCCATTGCCTCGAGCATCTGATCGATCCCAAGGTGGCGCTGGAGAACTGGTTCCGGGTGCTCAAGCCGGGCGGTACCCTGATCATGCTGCTGCCCGACGAGGATCTCTACGAGATGGGCAGTTTCCCGTCGCGGGTGAATCCCGACCACAAATGGACCTTCACCCTCTACAAGGAAAGCTCGTGGAGCGCCAAGTCGATCAATGTGGTCGACCTGATCAAGGGGCTGGGCGGCCATGTCCAGCCGGTGAAGCTGGAATTGCTCGACGCCAGCCACCGCTATGGCCTGCCGGCCATGGACCAGACCCTTACTCCGGTGGGGGAATGCGCCATCGAGGTGGTGCTGCGCAAGCGCCACCCCGGCGAGATCACCGCCAGGGGCCGGCTGCCGTCACCGGGGGGGATGAGCCTCGACACCTATTACGCCCTGACCGGCATCCGGATCCCCGCGAAGCCGAAATGATGATCAGGAGGGTTCCTCTGTGTCCCATACCATCGCGCTGGTCGATGACGACCGCAACATCCTGACCTCGGTGTCCATGGCCCTGGAGGCCGAGGGGTTCAAGGTCCGCACCTATACCGATGGCGCCGAGGCATTGCGCGGCCTGACCAGCCAGCCCGCCGACATTGCCGTGCTCGACATCAAGATGCCGCGCATGGACGGCATGGAGTTGCTGCAGCGCCTGCGCAAGCAATCGGCCATTCCGGTGATCTTCCTGACCTCCAAGGACGACGAGATCGACGAGTTGCTCGGCCTGCGCATGGGCGCCGACGACTACATCAAGAAGCCGTTCTCGCAAAAGCTGCTGATCGAGCGCATCCGCGCCCTGATCCGCCGGCTGGAGATCAATTCCGGCGGCGGCGAAGGCGGCGACATCATGGTGCGCGGCCAGTTGGTGCTGGACCCGGAACGGCATGTCTGCACCTGGAAGGCGGCCAAGGTGGACCTGACGGTCACCGAGTTCCTGCTGCTGAAGGCGCTGGCCCTGCGTCCCGGCCATGTGAAGAATCGTGATCAGCTGATCGACGCCGCCTATGGCGAGTCCATCTATGTGGACGACCGCACCATCGACAGCCATATCAAGCGCCTGCGCAAGAAATTCCGCGATGTGGATGAGGATTTCAGCCATATCGAAACCCTGTATGGGGTCGGGTACCGCTATAGTGAAGAGTGACGCCGCCGCCCCGACATCGCCCCCCCCGACATCGGCGGCGATCAAGCGCAAATTGCCGCGCTGGCGGATTCTGGCCTCGCCGCTGACCCGGCGCATCCTGACGGTCAATCTGCTGGCGCCGGTGGTGCTGGTGGTGGGGCTGCTCTACCTCGATCATTACCGGCAAGGGCTGATCCGCACCGAACTGGAGGGGCTGGGCACCCAAGCCGAGATGATGGCGGCGGCCATCGGAGAAAGCGCGGTGGTGGAGGAGGACCGCCGGGGCGGCCTCGAAATCGATCACGACATGGCGCAGCAGATGGTCCGTCGGCTGGCCGAGCCGGCCAAGCTGCGCGCCCGGCTGTTCGGCGCCGAGGGCGAACTGGCCGCCGATTCGCGCAATCGCCACGGTACCGCCGGCATGGTTCATGTGGAGGAATTGCCGGCGCCCCGCATTCCCCACTGGACCGACCGGCTGCGGCTGCTGTGGGAGCGCGCCACCCGTTGGATTCCCGCCGACGAATCGCTGCCGCTCTATGTGGATCACGCCCATCCCCGCGCCGACAACTACGCCGAGGTGATGGGCGCCATGGCCGGCCGGCTGGGCTGGGCGGTGCGGGTGCGCAAGGGCGGCGCCCTGGTTCTGTCGGTGGCGGTGCCGGTCCAGCATTACAAGCAGGTGGTCGGCGCCCTGCTGATCACCGCCGAGGGCACCAATGTCGCCCGCTCGCTGTTCCAGGTCCGCGTTGCCATCCTGGAGGCCTTCGCATTTTCCCTGGCCATCACCTTCGGCCTGTCGCTGTACATGGCCAGCACCATCGCCCGGCCGATCCGCCGGCTGGCCCTGGCGGCCGAGCGGGTCCGCCATGGCCATGGGCAGGGGCGTTCCCACACCATCCCCGACATGTCGGCGCGCAAGGATGAGATCGGTGAATTGTCGCTGGCGCTCAAGGAAATGACCGAGGCGCTGTGGCGGCGCATGGATGCCATCGAGGCCTTCGCCGCCGATGTCTCGCACGAGATCAAGAATCCGCTGACCTCGCTGCGCTCGGCGGTGGAGACGGCGGCCCATATTGACAATCCCGACCAGCAGCGCAAGCTGATGGCCATCATTCTCGACGATGTCGGGCGGCTCAACCGCCTGATCAGCGATATCTCGGACGCGTCGCGGATCGATGCCGAGATGTCGCGCATCGAGACCGGACCGGTGCCCCTGGCCGCCATGCTGGAAACCCTGGTGGAGGTCTATCGCGCCACCACCACCGGCCAGACCCTGGCCTTCACCCTGGATCTTCCCGCCGGCGACCCGCTGGTGGCCCCAGGACTGGAATCCCGGCTGGTGCAGGTGTTGCGCAACCTGATCGCCAATGCCATTTCATTCAGCCCCCCCGGCGGGGCCATCGCCCTCAGGGCCGCCCGTACCGGCGACGGCGGTGTCCGGGTCACGGTGGAGGACGATGGTCCCGGCATCCCGGCCAACAAGCTGGAGGCTATCTTCGAGCGGTTCTACTCGGAGCGGCCGGAGGGCGAGAAGTTCGGCACCCATTCCGGCCTGGGCCTGTCCATCTCCAAGCAGATCATCGACGCCCATGGCGGAATCCTGCGCGCCGAGAACCGCCCCGAGGGCGGCGCCCGCTTCATCGTCGAATTGCCTTCCTCGTGAAACTGCCCCACAATCGCCGCTTTCTTGTCCCGATTTTCGCCGCAATGGGATGGTGTACTGGCCACCATCCAATCCATGGGGAGTATCTGTCATGAAAAAGACCGTAACTGCCCAGGTACCCGCCCCGAGATCAGGCGGTCTGGAGTCAGATGATGAGGTTTTCCGGCTTTTCCAGCAAGGCCTGGATGATGTTCCAGCCCTGCTTCCTGGCGGTC
>Ga0316222_1001275_pt1 | contig 31699 bp, 25 predicted proteins | sample TBH18011metaG_FD_206008 | JGI IMG/M metagenome (GOLD analysis project Ga0316222, IMG submission 206008) | Freshwater microbial communities from Trout Bog Lake, Wisconsin, USA - TBH18011 | ecosystem: Environmental > Aquatic > Freshwater > Lake > Hypolimnion/Profundal zone | place: USA: Wisconsin... | reverse complement strand
AGGCGACGATGAAGGCGGCGCTTGCCGAGGCCGCGATCATGGCGGCATCGACCCGGTTGGGCGCCGCGGCGATCACCCGGCCGAGCACGACCATCAGGCCGCAGGCCAGGATGGCGCCGATTCCGCCCAATTCCAGCCAGACCTGGCCGGGACTGTTATGGGGATGCAACGGCAGGAATTGTTCGGTCACGGGTTCCCATCCGGACGACCTCGCGGTGCTGGGGCGGGTGACCACCACCTCGTCCTCGCCGCCGGGGATCGAGCGGGACGCTTCAAGGCCCCATCCCCGCACCGGGTGTTCCAGTACCTTGCCCGCGGCGAAGATCCAGATGGTCAGGCGGTGATGGGCGGAATTGGGCAGGAAAGGGAGAGCGTCGGAGGTCGCCTGGGGCGCCGGGGCCAGGGCCAGCAGGGGAAAGGCGAGGATGGTGACGGCCATGACGCCGCTCATGCCAGCACCCGTCGCTCGCGGCCAGCGCAGGGCCACCAGGAACACCGCCGGCATGAGTGCCAGGGCAAGCTTGGCCGACAGGGTCTGGCCGCCGGCGAACACCATGACGGCAAGGACCAGGATGATCCCCGACCAGAGGCGGAAGCCGCGGCGCCAGGCCGCGACCATGGCCGGAACCACCAGGAGGGAGAACACCGTCAACCCCCGGTCCAACCGCGGGATGTAATTGTCGAACCAGGGATGGTGGCGATGGAACATCATGCCGCCCGGGCCGTGCAGGTAGATTTCGATGGCGGCCAGACCCAAGGCCAGGGTCAGGCCGGTCGCCAGGGCCAGCCGCACCCGCGCTCGCCCCTCCGCCTCCAAGCGGCTGGCCAGGGCGGTCAGCACCAATCCGCCGGCGGTCATGGCGATCAGGCGCGGCAAGGTGATGAGACTTTGCGGCAGCTCGATGGTCCAGGCCATGGAGACAGCCATCCAGGCCATGATCCCGGCCAGCGCGACCGCACCGGGCTTCCAGACATGGCGCCACGGCTGGCGATGGCGGCCCAGAGCCAGGGCGGCGATTCCCACCGTGACGAACAGCGGCGCCATGCCGAGGGCGGTATAAAGGGCGACGACCGGTCCGGTCAGGGCCGCCAGGGCCAGGGCGTGGGATTCGTCGATGCGGTCGGCCATATCAGTTATCCACCAAACGGGTCTTCTCCGGTGTCTCGCTGATCATAACCGATTAGCGAAGCCCACAAGCCCACAGCGCCCTTGCCTTCCGCGGCATGCAACGCGCCGGATGAAACGCTTCGGCATCAAGGAAGCCTTTTGCAATGCCAGATGTGTATAGCCGCTGACCCGAGGCGAATCCAGCCTTTGCGGCGGGGGCATCGGCGGAATGCCGCCCGGCGATCCGCATTGACGTTCAGACTATGAACGCGGTATAGAAAACGCCGTGCGCGGCGGGTGTCCGAGGCGATTTCCGCCTCAGTGCCGCCAGCACTGGAATCGGGCGACTGGCCGCCGTGACCTTTTCGAGGACTTCGAATGATCGTCTGCAATTCCCTTGCTCAGTTGCCAACCGAGGGCTGCTACCGGCTGGCCCTCGACGACGCTGAACATCAGTTGTTGCAACGGTTCATCAAGGTGTTCCGCCCGGGGCTGCGTTACGACGGGATCGCGGTTGGCGATGCCGGCGACGCCCATGTCCTGGTGGCGTCTCCCCGGTGGAAGCAGGTGCTGACCGATCTCGGTCGTCTGGGGGTGGCGGAGGGACGTGTGATTGTGGTCCTGATGCCGTTCGGCGATTACTGCGGCTGGTCCGATTTTTTCGCCCCGCTGCTGGGCCGGATTCAGCCGGCGGCCGGCGGCTTCGTCGTTCCGTGGGAGGCGTTTCACGCCCGGATGCGTGATCTGCGATTCGCTTCCACCGGCAAGTTCGGCCGCATGTTGCTGGAACCGGCTCGTTATTTCTGCCACACCCCGCCGGCGGCCGGGAGCGAGAAGAAGATCGAGCGGGTGCTGGCGGCCATGTCGCCGAAGCATGCCGCCGCCTACCGTGAAATGCTGGCCCTGCCGCCCATGGCCTGGATCGAGCGCTACGCCGCCAAAATCTTCAACTGCGTCCAGTATTTCGAGCACATCCCCCTGACTGAGGGCGATGTCATTGTCAATTGCGGCGTCTGCGACGGCTGGGAGATGCCCTACTTCCTCTCGGCCATCGGCGGGACCGGCAGGATTTATTGCATCGACCCCACCGGAACCACCTATCTCCAGCCCTTCCCCAAGGCCTGCATGGAGGAGCACCTGGACCGCATCACCATGGTGGAGGTGGCTCTGATGGATTTCGAGGGCAAGGGAGCGGCGCAAATCAAGGGCAACATGGCCTTCGTCCGTCCGGCCAACGATGACATCGGCCCCGATGAAAGCGAACTGCCATGCACCACCCTCGATGCCCTGGTCGAACGCCAGGGCATCGAGCGCATCGACCTGATCAAAATCGACATCGAGGGCTGCGAAATTCCGGCCCTGCGCGGCATGCTGGACAGCATCCGCCGCTTCCGGCCTTCGCTGGCGCTGTCGGTCTATCACCGTCCCACCGATCTGTGGGAGATCCCCCACATGATCCTGGAGGCGGTGGAGGATTACAGCATCATCGTCGAGCCCTATTGCTTCAATCGCAGCGAAACCATCGCCTACATGATTCCCAAGGAACGCCAGGGCCAGGGCCGGAATTGGGGCATTCCCGGAGTGACGGCACAGCCGATTCGCCTGGCCATCGGCCAGCGGGTACTCGGCCAGCTTCGCGCCTCGGCGCGGTGGCTGACCGGAACAGGGGCTTGAGCGACGTGGCGCCACCCCCCATATGCCGGCTCTCCTCCCCCTCCTTGCGCAAGGCGAGATGAATGAGCGGCGTTCTGTATTCGAACCTTAAATTCCTGCGATTCCGCGAGCAATTGGATGCGCTGGCGGCCGGGACGGTGGTGGCGCCGGTTCATATCCGCATCAAGCCGTGCAATCGCTGCAATCACCACTGCTGGTACTGCGCCTATCGCACCGACGACCTGAAGCTGGGCGAGGATATGGTCGAGAGCGACCAGATTCCCGAGGCCAAGATGTTCGAGATCGTCGATGACATCGTCGCCATGGGAGTGAAGGCGGTGACCTTCTCCGGCGGGGGCGAGCCGCTGTTGTATAAGCCGTTGCCCGAGGTGATCGAGCGGTTGGCGGCGGGCGGCGTCAGGGTGGCGACGCTGACCAACGGCTCCAACCTCAAGGGCAGGGTGGCCGAGGCCCTGGCCCGTCACGCCACCTGGGTGCGGGTGTCGGTCGACGCCTGGGACGATGAGTCCTACGTCAAGTCCAGGGGCGCCAAGGCTGGCGAGTTCAGCCGATTGATGGAGAATATGCGGGCCTTCGTCGCTACCGGCACCGAATGCGTTTTGGGGGTGTCGTTCATCACCGGCAAGGACAATTATCATCGCCTGCACGAGGTCTGCTCGCGCTTCAAGGCGATCGGCGTCAACCATGTCAAGCTGTCGGCCGCCGTGGTCGGCAATTCGGTGGAGGAGAACCACCGCTATCACCGCGAATTCGCCGAGGGCGCCCGGGCCGAGATCGAGCGCTGCCTGGCGCTGAGCGGTGACGGTTTTACCGTGCTGGATCACTTCCACGAGATGGAAAGCCTGTTCGTCAAGGACTACAAGACCTGCCCGTTCCTGCAGTTCCTCACCGTGATCGGCGCCGACCTGAAAGTGTATACCTGCCAGGACAAGGCCTATACCGTGGATGGCACCCTGGGTTCGATCAAGGACCGCTCATTCCGGGATTACTGGTTCTCCGAGGAGAACCGCAAGGCCGTGCATACGTTCGATCCATCGGTGTCGTGCAAGCATCACTGCGTGTCCCATTCCAAGAATCTGGCGATCATGCAATACCTGACCATCGATTCCGAGCACGGGCTGTTTGTCTGAGGCGGTGATGAGCGACATATCCGAAGGCTATTCACCCCACAAGCCGGCGCCGGCGAAAGGCCTGGAGGGGGCGTTGCGCCGTCTGGCCGGCCGTGTCAAGGCGTGGATCATCCGTCGGGTTCTGGATGACGACGGGCTGTATGCCCGCCATGTCAAACGGTTTCCCGACCGCATCTTCATGATGAACACCACCATCTGCAATGCCCGCTGCGGCTTTTGTCCCCAGTCCAGCCATGTGGACAAGAAGATCGTCATGGAGGAGGCGGTCTTCGCCAAGGTGATCGGCGAATTCGGCGCCAAGGGTGGCCGAAGAGTCACCATGAACCCCAATAACGGCGATCCGCTGGTGGATCCGCGCTTCGTCGAGCGGGCGCGGCAGATCCGCACCGCCGGGGTGTCGTTCATCGATACCAGCACCAACGGCATCCTGCTGGGGCGGGGCGACACCGCCGCCGGTCTCGCCGCCGTGATGGACCGGGTCCGTATCAGCCTGCCCGGCCTCGATCCCGAGGATTACAAGCGAGTCTATGGAGTCGACAAGGCCCGGGAACTGCAGGCCGGGCTCGAAAAGCTGGCGCGGGTCAAGGCCGAGACCGGGGCCAGGCTCGACATCGTGCTCGATCTCCGGGTTGACCGGCCGCTGGCCGAGGTCATGAAGGACGAGGGCATGGCCGTGCTGGCGCCTTATCTGGCGGACGGCACCATCCGCATCGACTATGAGCAACTCTATTCCGAGATGGAAACCTGGTCCGATCAGATCACGGCGGAGCAGTTGCCCGGGATCATGCGGCTGCGCTCCGACGCGCCCCTGCGGCCGCGCCCCTGCAAACGGCTGTTCAGCGATGTGGCGGTGCTGGCCGATGGCCAGATCCGGGTCTGCGCCTGCCGCTATCATGTCACCAATTATGACGACATGATCGTCGGCGACACCAAGACCGACAGGATCGAGGATATCGTTTTCGGTCCGGTCCATCGCCGCCTGCTGCGGCGGGTGGCCGCCGGCGACTGGCCCAAGGTATGCCAGGGCTGCACCTTGTATCAGCCGGTGGATCATCCCCGTGCGACCTGGGTGTCCATGGCGCTCGGTCTGATCGGAGGCCTGTTCCGCCGATGATGGAGATTGCCCGGCGCTGCTTTACCATGCTGGACCCCGGCTTGCGCGGGTCCTGGGCGCTGGCCTTGGTGATGGCGCTGGCGGCGGCGGTGCTGGAATTGGCGGGTACCGGCGCGGTATTCGGGCTGATCGCGGTGATCGCCGAGCCGGCCCAGGCCGCCCGCCTACCGGTGGTGGGACGCTTGGTGGCCGGCTATCTGAGCGCCGATCCGATCCATGCCCCCCTGGTGTTGGGCGGCGGCGTGGCGGTATTCTTCGCGTTCAAGAACGGCTTCCTGTTTTTTCAGAGCTATGCCCTGTCCCGCGCGTCCATGGATAGCTGCGTCATCGGCGCCGGCCATCTGCTGCGCGGTTATCTGCGCGCGCCCTACCACCTTCATTTCCAGCGCAATCCGGCCGAACTGATCCGCAACCTGACCCGGACGGTGGACGATGTGTTCGGCGCGGTGGTGCGATCCGCGGTGGGGCTGGTCTCGGAATCCCTGGTGCTTCTCGCCCTGGTCGGCGTCCTGGTGATCTCGCAGCCTTTGGCCACCATCAGCGCCGTTGCGGTCCTCGGCAGCGCCATGATGGCGGTCGCCGCCCTGTCGAAGCGGGTGTTCGTGACGCGGGGACGCCGGGTCCAGGCCCTGGCCAGTGAGATCATCCAGGCCGCCAACGAAGCCATCGGCGCCGCCAAGGAGATCCGCGTCCTGGGATGCGAGGATTTTTTCTGGCGACGCTTCCATGATCGGCGGGTCGAGAGCGGTGCCATCCAGCGCCTGACCGTCGCCCTGCTGGATGCGCCGCGGCTGGTGATGGAGACGGCCCTGGTAATGGGAATGGTGGCGGTGGTCGCCGTGTTTTCCGCTCTCGGCGACGGCAAGGCGATCATTCCGGTGATCGGCCTGTTCGGCTATGTCGGCTTCCGGGCGCTGCCCTCGGTCAATCGCATGCTGATCCATGTGGGCAATATCCGTCAGGGTACCGCGGCGGTGGAGACGTTGTGGCGCGACCATCAGGCGCTGTGCCTGGACGACAAGGTCCCGCTGTCCGAGCCGGTGCTGCGGTTTCAGCGCGATCTGGTGCTGAAGGGGGTCGGCTATACCTATCACGGCGGACGTGGTCCGGTGCTGTCCGACGTGGACCTGGTGGTGCCGCGGCACGCCATCATCGGAGTGGTCGGCTCCACCGGAGCCGGCAAGAGCACTTTGATCGATATTATCCTGGGCCTGCTCCAACCCAGCTCCGGTCAGGTTCTGGTGGACGGTATCGACGTCGCCGGGCATCTGCGGGCCTGGCAGCGGGGTATCGGCTACGTCCCCCAGACCATCTATCTGACCGACGACACCCTTCGCCGCAACATCGCCTTCGGCTGCCGGGACGCCGAGATCGACGAGGCCCGGCTGAAGGAGTCCATTGGCTTGGCCCAGTTGGAGGATTTCATCGGCGGTCTGCCGGGAGGTCTGGAGACCATGGTCGGTGATCGCGGCGTGTTGCTGTCGGGGGGACAGCGCCAGCGGGTCGGGATTGCCCGCGCCCTCTACCACCAGCCTGAACTGCTGATCTTCGACGAGGCCACTTCGGCGTTGGATGCCGAGACCGAGCGCGAGGTTACCCGTGCCATCGACGGGTTGGCAGGGCGCAAGACCATGATTCTGATCGCCCATCGCCTCAGCACCCTGGAGCACTGCGACCGGCTGGTTTTCCTCAAGGACGGCCGCATCGCCGGCGTCGGAAGTGCCGGTGAACTGGCCGAGGCCAACGAGGATTTCCGCCGTATCGCCGGCGCTCCTTCCCTGCCGACCGGGGTCACGTCATGATCACGACAGAGGCGCGGACATGAAGGGCAAGACGGTTCTTTTCCTCGCAATCACCTGGGGATTGCTGTTCGCCCTGGTCGAGGCCGGCTCGTGGATGGTGCTGAAATTCTCGATCAGCCGTCATCCCAGCGACAACCCTCTGGTCAACGAATATGTGGCGCGCGGTGCCCCGCTGTTTACCGACAATGACGATCTGCGGGTAAGAAGCCAGGGCTTTGCCTTCCACCCCTATCTCGGCTACCGGCAGGCTCCGGGCTATACGACGCTGCGGCCGCATCGTGAATATACCGGCCATGTGGAGGTCGATGCCGCCGGCTTCGTCCATACCGGTGACCGGGAGCGCAACCCCACCGCCCTGGCCAAGCCGAAGGGGCAGTCCTACCGCGTCGTCTTTCTGGGCGGCTCGACCATGTTCGGGTTGGGCGCGTCGAGCAATCAGACCACCATTCCCGCCGATTTCGAGCGGCTTTTGCGCCAGACCTGGCCGGGAGTCGACTTTCTGGTTCTGAACGCCGGGGCGCAGGGTTATGTCAGCACCCAGGAGCGGATCGCCTACGAACTCTATCTCGATGCCGTGGATCCCGATCTGGTGGTCGCCATGGATGGGGTCAATGACGCCATGGTGGCGGGCGATCTTGCCACATGGAAGCCCCACTTCAACGCCGTCAACATCCTTGATGAAGCCGCCTTCGTCAGACTGCACCAGCCGTCGGTCAACTTCGCCGACACCATGCGCGATCTCGTGCAGTTTCCCGAGCCGCTGGCGTCGCTGGCGCTGTTGCGTCGGATCTTGAGCCATCTGCCGGCGGCGGCGGGCCCCCATGACCTGACCGCCACCTATCATCCCGAGGCGGTGACGCAACTGCGCGACAATCTTGATGCGTTGGCGCGGCAGCTCGGCTCCGAACGGCGCTTGGGGCTGTTCGTGCTTCAGCCCTATCTCGGCTACGCCAAAGGGGGGGTGACCGATGAGGAGCGCGCAATCATCGCCGGCTACGGTGATCGCATCGACGTCTATAACCGCCACTTCGCCGATTTCACGGCGCTCTACGATGATCTGGGCCGCCAGTTCGCCGGCCAGGGCAGCCAATTCGTCGATATGCGGTCCCTGTTCGCCACGGCCGACCGCTTCATCTACCATAGCCTTGCCCATTACAATGATGGCGGCGATGACGTCCTGGCCCAGGCCATGCTGGACCGGATCAAACCCGCCTTGACCGCCGATTTGAAGGCGAAGGGATTGGTCCAATGACCGCGTGGCGGATGCTTGCGGGGATCCTCGTCCTGGCTTGCGGGGTGGAGGCCGGGTCGTGGCTGGCATTGAAAGTCTGGTTCATGGTCAGCCCCAGCGACAATCCCAGTGTCGTCGAATACATGCATCGCGGCCATCCTCTTCTGACCAATAACGAGGATCTTCGCGCCACCGGACTGGGGGTTCTGTTTGATCCCTATGTGGGCTTTCGCCTGCTACCCAGCCATGCGGAGCCGCGGATCAATCCGCAGTTCCGAAGCGTGATCGAAACCGATTCCGCCGGTTTCGTCCACAATGGTGATCGCGACGTCAATCCCCGGCTTTTGGCTGATCCGACCGCCAAGATCTATCGCATCCTGGTGCTCGGCAGCTCCGCCGTCTACGGCAGTGCCGCCACCACCAACGCCGCCACCATTCCGGCGCGGCTGGAAGCGCGAATGAAAACGCGGTGGCCGCAGGTGCCGATCCATGTGATCAACGCCGCCGTGCCGGCCTACATCTCCACCCAGGAGCGTCTGCTCTACGAGCTGTATCTGCGGCGGATCAAGCCTGATGCCGTGATCGAGGTGACGGGCAATGTCGATGCCCAACACAATGCCCTGATCCAGACCTGGACCCCCCATTGGCAGGATGGCTTCGTCTTCACCGAGGAGCGATACCTCGACTCGTTCCGTCCGGCGGCTTCGGCGCGGCATTTTCTGGCGGGGCTGGTGGAATTTCCCGAGCCGCTTTACAGTCTGGCGGTTCTGCACCGGCTGATGGCCAGGTTTGCCGGTGGGCCGGCCATCGCCGGTCCCCAGCGGGCCTATTTTTACCATCCGGAAGCGGCGGTGCAGTTCTCCGACAACATGGAGGGTCTGGCCCGGGTGCTGATCGCCGACGGCACCCTTGGCCTGTTCGCCCTGCAACCGCATCTTGGCGGAAAGCACGCCGAACTGGGTGAGTTCGAACGCGACGTTTTGGCCCATGACCGGGGCTGGGCCGAGGCCACCCAGCGCCATCAAAGCGACTTCGAGGCTGTTTTCCGGGCGCTGGCGGTCCGTCACGCCAAGGACCGCCTGGCCTTCATCGATTTCTCGGACGCCTTCGACGGAGTGCCGGGGCAGACCTTCGAGAACCTTTCCCATACCACCGACGATGGCAATGATTTGTTGGCCCAGCGCCTGCTTGAACGGTTCGGCCCGATCCTGGAGGCTGATCTTGCCGCCAAGGGATGGCTGAAATAATGGCCGCACCATATTATCTTTCGTGGGATTGAAGGAGATTTCATGTCGGAGATCGATTTTCTCGGCCGTTACCACAACGCCACCAAGCGGGACTATGTCCAGCGGGTGGTCGGGCACGACAAGGCCGAGTGCGCCGCCAAGGCCAAGGAGTGGGGCTTCGACTATTGGGACGGTGACCGCCAGTTCGGCTTTGGCGGCATGCGCTATGACGGCCGCTGGCTGCCGCTGGCCGAGGACATGATCAAGCATTACGGACTGAAAGCCGGCGACACCGTGCTCGATATCGGCTGCGGCAAGGCGTTCCTGCTCTACGAGTTCACCCGGGCCTGCCCCGGCATCCGGGTGGCGGGGCTGGACATTTCCGAATACGGCATCGCCAACGCCAAGGAAGAGGTTCGGCCCTTTCTCAAGCAGGGCAGTTGTACGGCGCTGCCCTGGCCCGATGCCAGTTTCGATTTGGTCTTGTCCATCAACACCTTCCACAATCTCCAGGTCTTCGAATTGGATCAGGCCTTGCGCGAGATGCAGCGGGTCAGCAAGGGCAAGGGCTATCTCTGCGTCGAGAGCTACCGGACCGAGGCGGAGAAGGCCAACCTGCTCTATTGGCAACTGACCTGCGAAAGCTTCCATCGTCCCGAGGGGTGGCGCTGGCTGTTCAAGCGCGCCGGCTATACCGGCGATCACGGATTCATCTATTTCCAATGACCAGACTCCTCATCCTCGGTGCCTCCAGTTCGGTCGGCCGCCACCTTTACCAACGGCTGGGGCCGGAGCGGGCCATCGGCACCTTCAACCGCACCCCCATGACCGGCGGGCGCCGCTTCGATTCGGTGTCCATGCGGTTGGCCGAGGTGGTGCGGCCGGGCGAGGCCAGCCACGCCGTCATCCTGCTGGCCGATCCCCAGCCGGATTCCTGCGTGCGTGACCCCCAGGCCTCCCGCCGGCTCAATGTCGAGGCCATGACGCGGCTGATCCAGGATGTCTGGACCCTGGGCATGGTGCCCATCTTCGCGTCCACCGATTACGTCTTCGACGGTGTCAAGGGCAACTACGTCGAAACCGATCAGGCCCGGCCGATCCTGCTCTATGGCGCGCAGAAGCTGGAGGTGGAGGATTTCCTGACGGCCTCGGGCCAACCCCACGCCATCCTGCGGCTGTCCAAGGTTTATGGCGACGCGCCGGATGACGGCACCTTGTTCTCGTCCTGGCTCGCGACCCTGCTCAAGGGTCCCTGCACCCTGCGCTGCGCCACCGACCAGACCTTTTCGCCCGTCCATGTGGGCGATGTGGGCGATGCCATCGTGGCGGCGGCGGAGCAGAATCTGCGCGGCCTGTTTCACTGCACCGGCAACCAGCGGTTCTCGCGTCTGGAGCTGCTGACGGCGTTGATCGCCGAGATCAGGCGGCACCGTCCCGTCGCGGTCACGGTGGCCCCCTGCTCGATCCACGATTTCCCCATGCCGGAGCGCCGCCCGCTCGATACCTCCATGGTTGCGGACAAATTGCTGGCGGCGACGGGGCTGGATTTCAAGCCGGTCGAACAGCGCATTGCCCGTCTCGTCCGGGCCGCCTTGCACGGGAGCTCCGAGGAATGAAGCCTTCGCTTGCCGATCCCGCCAGATTCTGGCGCGACCCCAAGGCCAAGACCATCGGCTATTTCGCCAAGGACGGCCACGTCCTGGTCGATCGCGGCCTCTGCGCCGAGCTGAAGGCCGAGGCCCTGGCCACCGGTCGGAACGCCCGCCTTTCGCTCCATGCCGGACCCGACGAGTTGCTGCACCAGATGGTGATCGTCCAGCATCGGAGCCACTATAACCGGCCCAAGCTGCATATGGGCAAGGCCAAGTCCTGGCACCTGATCGAGGGCCGCATGGCCATCGTGGTGTTCGACGAGACCGGCAAGGTGGTCGAGCGCACCGTGCTGGACGAGCGCGAGGCGTTTCTATATCGTCTGCCCGCCGATCTGTACCATACCAATGTCCCGCTCACGCCCCATGTTATCCACCAAGAGATCCTGCTCGGGCCGTTCGTCGGTGACAGCGACCGCCGCTATGGCGCGTTCTCGCCGGACGGAAGCGATCAGGCCGCGGCGGCGGATTACATCCTCGGATTGGTACGCGACCTTTTATCCAATGACTGATTTCGGAGAAACCCGTTCATGAAGACAGCCCTGGTGATTGGCGGCGGCTTTGCCGGCTGCAGCGCCGCCCATCTGCTTTCGTTGCAGGGGGGCTGGGACATTACCGTGGTCGAGGCCGGTTCCTGGCTGGGCGGCGGCTGCAAGACCCTGTGGTATGGTGGTCACCCCTATACCTTCGGGCCGCGCCACTTCCTGACCCAGAATGTGCCGGTGTTCGAGTATCTGAACAAATACTGCCCGTTGCGCAGCTGCAACGACCACGTCTTCCAGACCTATGTCCAGGCCGACGATCAGTTCTACAACTATCCGATTCACTTCGACGATGTCGCCCGTATGCCGGAAAGCGGCCAGATCTACAAGGAACTGAGCGAGTGCAAGGTGCTTAACGGCGCCGCCCAGGCCAAGAACTTCGAGGAGTTCTGGATCGCCTCCATCGGCCGCACCCTCTACGACAAGTTCATCGATACCTACTCCAAGAAGATGTGGCAGGTGGACGACAACAAGACCATCGACGATTTCGGCTGGTCGCCCAAGGGCGTGACCCTCAAGGAAGGCCCGCGTCAGGCCTGGGACACCGCCATTTCGGCCTATCCCCATGCCGCCAACGGCTATGACGGCTATTTCGACGTCGCCACGGCCGGCCCCGGTGTCAAGCTGCTGCTGAACACCAGGATCGACAAATACGACCTGCCCAACAAGACGGTGGTATGGGGCGGCGAGGCCCGCACATTCGACGTCATCGTCAATACCGCCTCGCCCGACACGGTGATGGATTTCGCCCATGGCGAACTGCCTTATATCGGCCGCGACTTCATCAAGTTCGTGCTGCCCATCGCCCATGCCTTCCCCGGCGACGTCCACTTCCTTTACTACGCCGACAACGAGCCTTTCACCCGGCTGGTGGAGTACAAGCAGTTCACCCGCCAGCGCTACGACGAGGAATCGACCATCATCGGCATCGAAATCCCCTCCAAGAACGGCCGCTATTACCCGGTGCCGTTGAAGTCGGAATATGCGCGGGCGGAAAAATATTTTGCCGATATGCCCGATGGCGTGTTCTCCATCGGCCGTGCCGGCAGCTATCTCTACCGCGTCGACGTCGACGACTGCATCGCCCAGGCCATGGACGTGGCCAAGGCCTTGGCCTGATCCCATGGCCGAAGCTCTCCATCCGCTTGATCGCCTGTCGGCGCTGCCCATGCCCAGCGCCGACATGGAGCTGTATCGCTCCATCATGGCGGCGGGATTCGACGCCTTCCCCGAGCGCAAGGCCAATTACGACCGTTTCAAGGCTTCAGAGCGGGGCGAGGTGGTGGACTACCTGCCGCTGAAGCTCGACATCGAGAATGTCAGCCGCTGCAACTACCGTTGCACCATGTGCCAGGTCAGCGACTGGCCCAAGATGACCCGGGCCGGCGACATGGCCTATGACGACTTCGCCCGGCTGCTGGACGAGCAGATCGGTCTGGTCGAGATCAAGCTGCAGGGCATGGGCGAGCCGCTGCTGGCCGCCGACGACTACTTCAAGATGATCGCGCTGGCACGGTCACGCCATCTGTGGGTCCGCTCGACCACCAACGGTTCGCTGCTCCATCTCAAGGACAATCACAAGCGGCTGATCGATTCCGGGATCTGCGAGGTTCAACTCTCCATTGACGGCGCCACCAAGCCGACCTACGAAGCCATTCGCCGCAACGGCAACTTCGAGAGGGTGGTGGACAACTGCACCCGCCTCAACACCTATGCCCGCGATGTCGGCCTGCACCGTACCCGCATGTGGGTGGTGGTGCAGCAGGCCAATTTCGCCGAGTTGGAGCTGTTTCCCAAACTGGCGGCCGAGATGGGCTTTGCCCGGCTGACCTTTTCGTTGGATCTGGGCGACTGGGGCCAGGATAGCTGGCGCGCCGTCAATGACGAGATCGACGTCCATCGCCAGTTCGACGTGGCCCGCGCCCGCGCCCTGGTGGCGGCGGCGGCCGGGCACGGTGTCGAGGCGACCTTCTGGTTCGTCGACGACAAGTACCATGCCGGCCAGAAGGACAAGCTGTGCCCCTGGCCGTTCGAGCGCGCCTATGTCTCGTCGGACATGCGGGTGGTGCCGTGCTGCATGATCGCCAATCCCGCCATTCTCGATCTGGGCGATGCCCACGACTTCACGGCGGTGTGGCGGGGTAAGACCATGCGCGAGTTCCGCCGGGCCCATCTCGAGGGCCGGATTCCCGATGTCTGCAAGACCTGCTACGGGGATCAGTCCAGGTCGTAGCAGAGCCGGCAGACCTTGGGGATGTCACCCGACAGGTGCTGGCGGCGGAATTCCTGGAACTTGTCGGCATTCCACGCGGCGGCGAAGTCGTCGGCATAGCCGAGATCGACCGCCTGGGGATTGACCCGGCAGCATGGCGCGATCTTCTTGTCCGAGCCGATGAAGGCCCGTTCGAACGGGAACGGGCAGACGGTTTCGCGGGTATAGCGGCCGTTGTTCCACATGAAGGTCACGTCGATGCCGTGCTTCTTGCCGTGCTCGATCAGCTCGAAGCCATAGTCATCAGTGAAGGTCTCGTAATTACCGATCTGGCGGATGGTCTCGTTCAGCCCTTCGTTCGACCAGTTGAACAGGCCGAGGCCGAAGCTGTGGCGAGGGAAGCCGATGCGGGCCGCCAGCGCGATGATGTCTTTCAACTGGTGGAAATTGTGGGTTTGCACCACCGTGTAGGAGCGGGTGCGCAGCAGCCCCTGGCTGTTGGCGTAGTCGTTCAGCAGGGTGAAGTTCTGGACCAGCTTGTCGAACTTGGCGCCGGGGCGGATGCGTTCGAACACCTCCTTGGTGGAGCCGTCGAACGAGCACACCACCTCGCCGACACCGCTGTCGATGAAGCGTTTGTAGCCTTCGCGCTGATGCAGCAGCGAGCCGTTGGTGGAGATGAGCACCCAGATGTCGCGGTCGGCGCATTTGCGGATCATGTCGAAGATGCCGCGGTGCAGGGTCCCCTCGCCGACGCCGTTGAGGATGACTTCGTAGAGGCCGTAGAACTGGTCCAGCAATTTGTCCAGATCGGCCAGCGACATGTCGTCGCTGCGTTTGCCGCCTTCGGTGATGGACAGATCGCAGGCGATGCAGCGGAAGTTGCAGCGCCCAACCGGCTCGATATACATCTTGCCTGGCACCTGATCGCAGACCGGGGAGAACTGCTTGAGTTGGAGTTTGCGGTAATTCTCGGCGCGCTCGGGAAAGCGGGCGAAACCCCGTTGGAGGATTTCGTTATAGCGCGGCACATCCACCAGCATGATCGGCAGGCGGCTGGTGATCGGGCTTGGAATGTTGGACATGGCGGGAAACCTTAAGCGTTTTGGATGAAATGGACTACCACAGCGGGTACATGTCGTCCTCGTGACGGCGGAGCGCCTTCTGACGAGCGGCCTCGGCCTTGTCGCGACGGGCGGCGGCCAGGGCGGCGGCGGCCCGCCGTGGGTGCAGCAGCGCCACGGCCATTGCCGGCAGTGCCAGCACCAAGGCCATGGGAACGGCCCGCCAGGTTTTGCGCTCGGAAATCCGCTGCTCAAGCGTGCCGCCATAGGCGGGGAAGAGGTGGCCGATAATGCGTAGAATCATCAGGAACGGCCTCCGGTGCCGGTCGCCAGCCGGGCTTCGACATGTGGTCTGAGGAACAGGGCGATCCGCTCGGCGATCCGTTCGGCCAGCGGCCGAGTGTAATGGCAGATGTCGAGATAGCAAACGGTGTCGAGACCGACCGCCGCATCGGACAGATCGACGAAATCATCGGCTTCCGCCATGCCGGGAAAACCGGTGGCATGCAGCCAGTGATAGACTGGGGCGCTGAACCCGCCGGCGCGGAAGATGGGGAACAGCTTTTCCATCACCCGCTGTTCGGGGCGGGTGGCGAAATAGGGCACCGGTTGCCAGGCGAACAGCGCCTTGGTGCCGCCATCGTCGCACAGGGCACGGATCATGGCGGTGGAATCGCGATAGCGGCGCCATACCGTCTCGGCGGCACGGCGGCCGCCGGGAGTGAGAGCGTCGAGCGGCAGCGGCGCTGAACTGGCGGCCAGGGCCGCCTCGATCGCCGGGTTGGATACCACCGCCGCCAGTTCGGCATCGTCGACATTGTAGGTATGGGCCTTGGGCAGCGGCCGGCGGCGCTCCTCCAGGCTGGTGACGGCGAAATCCCACAGCGCGCCCAGATAGCCCCGGCGGCGGCGGCGTTTCTCGGTCTGGTACAGCCGGTCGAGGACCCGCACCAGTTCTGGATTGCCTAGGGTGTAGAAGGCGTCGTTATAGCCGTCGAGGAAGAAGGCGATATGAGGGTGATGGCCCTGATCCCGCAGATCGAGGAAGCGCAGCAGTTCGTGGCGGCTTGAGTAATTGCCGCTGCCGAAATTATAGACCTCGCAGGCGAGCCCCGCCGTGCGCAGCCTTTGCCGCAGGATGCGGGGGATGGCGTCGGCGTCATCGACGTTGAAACCCAGGCCGGTGGAGCCGCCGAAGAAGAAGATGGAGACGCAATCGGGTCGGGGCGGCCACGGCTGTTCCTCGCCGGTCCAGCGGAAGCCGTGTTCGGTGATATTGAAGTGCCGGCTGCGGCAGGGATGAATACCGAGCAGGCCATAGGGAATGACCGGCCGGCTGAGTGCCAATGCGTTGTCCCGCAGGATTTGGTCGATGGAATCGGGGGGTAATCCGGGAAAGGCAGGCAACAGATCCGCAATGCCGTAACCGGCCAGGGCCATGGCTTCGATCAGGTTGTTGGGATGTTTCGTCATGCCGTTTCCAGTCAAGCCTCCTTGTACCGGAAGGCGCGCCACCGGTTCAAGTCCAACCGGCGGCGCGCACCCTATCATGTTCACCCGGTGAACGCGAGTGTTGACGTTCATTGTGTGAACACTCTACAACGGCCTCCGTGATCCCGTGGCATTTGTGGCGATGCACGGTTGCGGCGGGGGATAAACCGCGTTATCTGAGCCGGTTCCATCCGCTTCGGCTCCGGCTATCCTGAGAGGGCAAACATGACCCATATCCTCCGCAAGTTCCCCAAGGATCAGCCTGGTCCAGTGGTCGCCAGGGGTGACGGCATTCATATCGAGCTGGCCAACGGCCATCGTCTGCTGGATACAACCGGTGGCTGGACCTCATTCTCGGTGCTGGGCTATTCCCATCCCGAGGTGCTGGATGCCATGCGGGCGCAGATGCTCAAGTATTGCCACATGGACTACAACATTTGGTCCAATCCCTTGCTGGAGGATCTGGCCGAGTTGCTGTTGTCGCAGGCACCCGCCGGCATGAACCGGGTCTATTATGCCGGCAATGGCGGCTCCGAGGCCATGGAAGCGGCGCTGAAGTTGAGCTACCAGCTTCACCACGATTCGGGCCGGCTGGAAAAGCGCTGGTTCATCGCCCGGCTGCAATCCTTCCACGGCGCGACGCTTCATTGCGCGGCCGTCTCTGAACTGCCGGTACTGAAGATCTACGATCCGATTCTGCCCGAGCACCGCGCCCAGATATCCCAGCACAACCCCTATCTCGGGAGGGGTGAGGATGAGAGCCTGGATGATTACGCCCGGCGTTGCGCCCAGGAGCTGGAAGACAAGATTCTGGAGATCGGGGCGGACAAGGTGTGCGCTTTCGTTGGCGAGACCCAGTTGGGCTCGCTGGTGGGCGACGTGCCGCCGGCTCCCAATTACTGGAAATACATCCGGGAGGTCTGCGACCGCCACGGCGTCCACGTCATCCTCGACGAAATCTATTGCGGCCTGGGCCGCAGCGGCAAGATCTACAACATTTCGTGGGATGGCATCCGGCCGGACTTCATCTGTGTCGGAAAGAATCTGGGTGCCGGCTATGCTCCTTTGAGCGCGGTGATCTGCGACGACCGTCTGGAAGAGGTGGTCGTCAGCCCCACCGGCAACGGCCGTATCCTCCAGGGTCACACCCACCAGGGTTATGCCCTGGGCGCCGCCGCGGCGCTGGCGGTGCAGAAGATTGTCCATGCGCCTGGGATGCTGGCCCATATCGGGAGTCTGGGCGAACATATGCGTGGCCGTCTTGAGCGCGAGTTGGGCGATCACCCCTTCTTCAAGAATGTGCGCGGCCGCGGCCTGATGTTCTCGCTGGAATACGATTGCGCCGACAAGAACGCCTTCGGGCTGATGCTGGCCAAGGTGATGAACGAGCGGCACGGGGTGCTGATCAACGCCAAATGGCATCGGGTTTCGTTCACCCCCGCCTATATCCTGACGCGCGCGCAGGCCGACTATGCCCTCGATCACTTCGTCACGGTGTTCAAGGATACCGCCACCGGGTGGCGGAAAGCGGTCTGAGGCCATGGTGAAGCGGCTCCAGCGGCTGGTGGGAGTGGTGCTGGTCCATGCCCTGGCCGGCCTCGTGATCTTGCCCCTGCTTGCTCTGGTGGAGCCGTTTCGCAAAATTCGCTTCACGCATCTATGGTGTGCCCGGTTCGGGCCGCTGGCCTACAACACCCATCTGTTCGTCGGCAACCGTATCCTCAATGGCCCGGAGCCCGGCACCACCCGCGTCTTCTTTGGCGCCAAGCCGGCCAACCGGCCGCTGTTCGAGATGTGGAAGCGGGTCATTCCCATCGTCGAGAGTCGCCTGCTGTCGGCTTTTTACCATTACGGCGGCACAATGCTGTCCAACACCCGCTTTTTCCGGCCGTTGCCCGACGCCTTCGACGATCAGCGCCCGGTCAATGTCGGGGCGGTCCTGTCGTTCAGCGACGGGGAATCCCGGCGTGGCCGGGCGCTGCTGGAGGAGATGGGGCTGTCGGCGGGTGACTGGTTCGTTGCTTTTCAAAGCCGGGATGCCAGTTATCACGCTAAAATCGGCAAGGGCGACAGCGGCACCCACCGGACCTGCGCCATCGACATGTTCATGACGGCGGCGGAAGAGGTGACGCGGCGCGGCGGCTTTGCCATTCGCATCGGCGCCGAGGTGGGCTCCGTCCTGCCCGCAACCGGCAATCCCAGGATCATCGACTACGCCACCCGTTTTCGGAAGGACTGGGCCGATATCTACCTGCTTGGCACCTGCCGCTTCCTGCTGTCGCCCGGCACCGGCACCGTATTCGTGCCGGGGCTGTTCGATCGGCCGGTGGCGCAGGCCAACATGCTGCCGTTGCTTCCCAATCCCATCGGTCGGCGCAGCCTTTACACCACCAAGATTCTCCGGGATGCCCAAAGCGGCCGGGTGCTGACCTATGGCGAACTCCAAGCCATGGGGGCCTACGATTTCAACCATCCCAACAAGGCGTTCCTGCGCTTTCCGAGGGAATTGGAGGAAAACGGGCTGATCGCCATAGAAAACGCGCCGGACGAGATCCTGGCCCTCTGCGTCGACATGTTCGACCGGTTGGAGGGAATCCCCGCCGCCCCCGAGGCGGTCCGGCTGCAGCAACTTTATAATCGGCGTTTTCTCGGCGGATCGAAGGGCCACGATCTGCTGCCGGATCTGGCGCCCAGTTTTGCCTTGCGCTACCGGGATCTTATCGAGGGCTGATTTGGCACAAAAAACCCGCTGAAGGAGAGAGGATGATTTTTCTGGTGAGCATGTCCGAACGGGTTGATTTTGCCATCGCCTGTCTGCGGCGGGCCGATCCCACCGTTGCCATCACCCTGATCGACTCGGCCGACACATACGCCGCCCATGTGGACGATATCCGGGGCGACAGCCTGCTGCTGTCTTACGATTCCGGAATCCTTATCGCGGGGGAAGTCCTGGATCGGTTGACTCGCCCGGCCTACAATTTCCACCCCGCACCGCCCGACTATCCCGGTCGTGATCCCTATCATTTCGCCGTTTATGATGGAGCCGCCCGCTACGGTGCCACAGTCCACGAGATGCTGGCCCAGGTCGATGCCGGGCCAATCATCGCCGCTGAGTTTTTCGATATCTGGCCCGATGAATGTCCCGCGGCACTCAAGGAGCGGTCACGCGACGCGCTGGAGCGGATGTTCGAGGTGCTGGCCCCGGCCTTCGTCGCCGGCACCGTCCTGCCCCACCTTGATCTGCGCTGGGGGCCGCGCAAAACAACGAGAGCCATGTTCCGCCGGATGTGTGAAATTTCCCCCGATATCTCCGCCGAGGAGTTCGAGCGGCGCTATCGCGCCTTCGACGGCGGCGAGTGGAATAACCTGACGCTGACCCTGCACGGGTATCGTTTCAGGATCGAAAAGTGATCTGCTTGCCTTGCCCAATCGTCTCGATATCTCGAGGCATTGGCTCCGCCGCAAGGTTGCCGCCATTGTTCATCCCATGAAGGCAAGGATCCGGTCGGCGGCATCCTCGGCGGACAAGCCATTGCCGTCGATGCGCAGTTCCGGGGCTTCCGGCGGTTCGTAGGGCGAATCGATGCCGGTGAAATCGGGCAACAGGCCGGCCCGCGCGCGGCGGTAGAGCCCCTTGGGGTCGCGCGCCTCGCACACCGACAACGCGGTGTCGATGAAGACCTCCACGAACTCGCCCTCCGCCACCAGGGCGCGGGCCGCCGCGCGTTGCGCCCGGAACGGCGAGATGAACGCGGCGATGACGATCAGGCCGGAATCGACCAGAAGTGCGGCACATTCGGCGGCGCGCCGCAGATTCTCCACCCGGTCGGCGACGGAAAACCCCAGATCCCGGTTCAGCCCGTGCCGCAGATTGTCGCCGTCGAGAAGATAGGTGTGCCGCCCCAGGGCGTGAAGCTTCCGCTCCACCAGATTGGCGATGGTCGATTTGCCCGCCCCCGAGAGGCCGGTCAGCCACAGCAGCCGGGGCCGCTGCCCCTTCATCGCCGCCCGCATGGCCTTGGTCACGTCCCCCTTCGGGGGGCGCGTGTCATGACATGGCCCCGTCTCGCCGTCCGCAACGGACATATCCGTACCGTTCACTCGTCCAATGAAGTTGCGGCAAGATAGACCATTTCCCAGGTCCCGGAAAGCCAGCCCGGATCTCTCACCCTGTCACGGATACGGCGGAGCCATCCTTGACCGTGAAGAAGAAGGTCGTGCCCGCGCCCGGAGTCGATTCCAGCCATATGCTTCCCCCAAAGCGATGGACGATGCGGCGGCACAGGGTCAGGCCGATGCCGGTGCCCTCCACCTCGGTGCCCGGGTCCAGGCGTTGGAAAATCTCGAAAACCTTGTCGTGGTACAGGGGATCGATGCCGATGCCGTTATCGGCCACGGCGAAACGCCAACTGTCCGGCTCCTGCCGCTCCGCCGTCACGGAAAGCTTGAGCGGGCGGCCCGGCGCCCGGTATTTGAGGCTGTTTTCCAGGAGATTCTGGAACAGGCTGATGAGGTGGGTCGGCTCGGCCAGCACCACCGGCAGATCGCCGACAGTGATCTCCCGGCCGGTCTTGGCCAAATCCAGGCTGAGATTGTCCATGGCTTGGGCCAGGGCTTCTCCGGCCGGTGTCGGATTCAGGGTCTTCGACTGGCTCGGGACGCGGGAATATTCCAGAAGATCGTTGATCAGGTGCGTCATCTGTTTGGCGCTGGCGACGATGAATTTGATGAAATCGTCGGCGTCGGCATCAAACCGGCCAGTATAGCGGCGTTCCAGCAGTTGGGAAAAATGGACGATATTTCGCAGCGGCGTCTGAAGATCGTGCGAGGCGACATAGGCGAACTGCTCCAGGTCCGCATTGGAATGGGTCAACAGGTCGGTCTTTTCCCGCAGGGCCTGCTCCGCCAGCTTGCGCTCGGTGATTTCCCAGAAGATCCCGAGCACGCCGACAACCGCTCCCCGGTCATCGGTGACGGGTACCTTCACCGTCTCGACGGTGAGTTCCTGCCCGTCAAGAACATAGCTTTCCTCCATATCCCGGGTCGTCCGCGACGACATGACACTGGCGTCATCCGCCCGATATTTCTCGGCCAGGTCCTGCGGGAAGAATTCAAGGTCCGAACGGCCTGCGATATCGCACTCGGCGATGCCGAGATCGTCGGCATAGGCCCTGTTGCAGGTGACATAGAGGGACTTGGTATCCTTGAGAAAAACCTTCTGCGGAATGTTGTTCACCAGGGTCCGGAAGCGGCCCTCGCGTTCGCTGACCGCCGCTTCCGCCCGTTTGAGGCGGCGATTGGTGATCAACAGGACGAGGATCAGCAGTGCCATGATGGCGAAGGCGGCTGCCGCCACCACCACCGTATCCCGGTACTGGCTCCACAGGGTGGCCGGGCGATTGACGAGGATGGCCCCTTGGGGCAGATGGGCCGGGTCAAGCTTCCATCGCTCAAGCTCCGGCCAATCGAACATCAACTGCGATGGGGTATCGAAACGTGTCTGCGGCCCGAGGCGTCCGGACAGATAGTCGAGGGCGATGCGCCCTACCTGCCGCCCGATCATGTCGGTTCTCAGCATGGATCCCCCGAGGATTCCATGGCCGAGGAAGGCATCCAGAAATCCGAAGACGGGGGCGTTCGCGGCCTGGGCGACCGCGAGGGCAACTTCGGCCGGCACGAAGGCCCGGCCGGCCGAATCGACAAAAAAGGGCGCGTAGATGATGATGGAATCGGGGGGCAGGGTGCTGACCCGCCGCAGCATCTGCTCGTAGGTCATCGCGTTGGTGTATTCGAACGTCAACCTGTCCGTCCACGGAGCGAATGCCTTCTCGGCATCGTCGAGGAAGGGCAGCACGCCGTCCTTCGCACCGGTGACCACGACGACCCGTTTGGTTTTGGGGAAGAGGGCCAACGCGGCGCTCAAGGTCCCCGCCGGGTCGACTCGCCAGGGCATGGTCATCGTCTTGCGCCCGCCAAGATCCGGAGGAGTGCTGGGGGGGATCAGCACCGAAAGCAGGGCGGCGTCCGGGAAGAGGTCATTGCCTTCATGGGCGGCGAAATCGAGGGCGGGGCCGCCTTCGGCGATGATGATGCCGATGTTCTTGCCCGTCAGGTTGTGGCGGAGCAGCCGGATGAGGTCGGCCCGGTTCTCGGCCGAGGGGTTGCGGATGAGGTCGAGGTCCTCGAAGAAGAGATCGCCGGCGCTGAGCCCGCCCTCTTTCACCGCCGCCAACAGGGCCTGTCGGATGCCGTCGGGGATGGGCAGGCCCAGATGGTAGCTGCTGAGGAACAGGACCTGCCGCCCCGAGGCGACAGGCGGCGCCCCGTTCGGCGGATCGGCGCCTTGGCCTTGGGCCGTCATGGCGAGAGCCAGCAGTATCGTGGCGGCGGATAGCGAAAAGGTTCGCAGAAAACGCATCGCCTCTCCCATCGGCCGGACTCCGTGCCTTCCGCGGCATTTTGGGTATGGAGCCCCAGAACGCCCGAGCATACACCTTTTCCCGGGTCGCGACCAAGCACCCGCCCAGGCGCCGGCCGGCATGCGGTTCGGCCCGGGAACATTCCGAAACAAAGATTGATTTGGCCGGAACCGCTCTTTTGTGGCACCTTCACGCCGCAGCCGCAACAGATTGGGTCTTGGCGTCCAAACATGGCCACTCGCAAGCTCGCCGTCATTCTCCTTGCCGCCGGGATGGGCACCCGCATGAAATCGGCCTTGCCGAAGGTCATGCATCCCATTGCCGGCCGTCCCATGATCCTGCACCTGATGGACACGGTTTCGGGCCTTTGTCCCGACCGCGTGGTGGTGGTGGTCGGTCCCGAGATGGAGCAGATCACCCGCGCCGTCGCGCCGGTTCCCACCGTGGTCCAGGCCGAACGGCTGGGGACCGGCCACGCCGTAGCCCAGGTCCGCGAGGCGTTGGAGGGGTTCGACGGCGATGTGCTGGTGCTGTACGGCGATACGCCGCTGATCACCAGGGCCACCCTGGAACGCCTGTTGGTGGAGCGCCGGGGCCAGCGCGACCCGGCGGTGGTGGTGCTGGGCTTCAAGCCCACCGACCCCGGTCATTACGGCCGGCTGGTGGTGGGGGCCGAGGGGCTCAAGGCCATCGTCGAATACCGCGACGCCAACGAGGAGCAGCGCCGGATTCCCCTATGCAATTCAGGGGTGCTGGCCATCGACGGCAAGCGGCTGTGGAGCCTGATCGAGCGCATCGACAACAAGAACGCCAAGGGCGAATATTACCTGACCGACGTGATCGCCCTGGCCCGCGCCGATGGGGCCTGCTGCCGCCATGTGGAAGGCGACCCCATGGAACTGCTGGGGGTCAATTCCCGCTCGGAACAGGCCACCGCCGAAACCGTGGTCCAGCGTCAGTTGCGCGATCACGCCATGGCGGCCGGCGCCACCTTGATCGATCCGGACTCCGTCTGGTTCTCGTGGGATACTAGGCTCGGCCAGGACGTCACCGTGTGGCCGCATGTGGTGTTCGGTCCCGGCGTCGTCGTCGGCGACAATGTGACGATCAAGGGCTTCTGCCATTTCGAGGGCTGCATCGTGGCCGATGGCGCCATCCTCGGACCCTTCGCCCGGCTGCGCCCCGGAGCCGAGATCGGCGAGGCCGCCCATATCGGCAATTTCGTCGAGGTCAAGCAGGCGGTGGTCGAACCCGGCGCCAAGATCAACCACCTGACCTATATCGGCGACGCCCGGGTCGGGGCCGGCGCCAATGTGGGGGCGGGGACCATCACCTGCAATTACGACGGCTTCAACAAGTCGTTCACCCATATCGGCAAGGGGGCCTTCATCGGCTCCAACTCCGCCCTGGTGGCGCCGGTGGTGATCGGCGACGGCGCGGTGATCGGGGCCGGTTCGGTCATCACCAAGGAGGTCAGCCCCGGCGCCCTGGCGGTGGCTCGCGGCTCCCAGATGGAATTGAAAGGCTGGGCCGACCGTTTCCGGGAACAGCAGACCAAGAAGGAAGGGTAATCGCGCCATGTGCGGCATCGTCGGCATCATCGGCAAACAGGACGTGGCGGCCCAACTGGTGGACGGCCTGCGGCGGCTGGAATACCGCGGTTATGACAGCGCCGGCATCGCCACCCTGGTGGACGGCCGCATCGAGCGCCGCCGGGCCGAAGGCAAGCTGATCAACCTGACCCGGCTGCTGGTGGAGCGTCCGGTCAGCGGCCGGATCGGCATCGGCCATACCCGCTGGGCGACCCATGGCGTGCCCAACGAGCGCAATGCCCATCCCCATGCCACCGCCCGCGTCGCCGTGGTCCATAACGGCATCATCGAGAACTTCCAGGAACTGAAGGCCGAATTGACCGCCGCCGGCCAGCGCTTTGAAAGCGACACCGACACCGAGGCGGTGGCGCAGCTGATCGACTATCATCTGGGCCAGGGCCTCGACCCGGTCACCGCCACCGGCACGGCGCTGAACCGGCTGCAGGGCGCCTTCGCCCTGGGCATCATCTTCGCCGGCCATCCCGATATCCTGATCGCCGCCCGCCGCGGCTCGCCCCTGGCGCTGGGCTATGGCGACGGCGAGATGTATCTGGGGTCCGACGCCATGGCCCTGGCGCCGCTGACCCAGAAGATCAGCTATCTCGCCGACGGCGATTGGGCGGTGCTGACCGCCGACAGCGTCGTCATCCGTGACGCCAGCGGCGCCACCGTCACCCGCGCTGTCAGCCAGACCCAGTTTTCCGGCGCCATGATGGGCAAGGGCCAGCACCGCCACTTCATGCACAAGGAAATCTTCGAGCAGCCGGAGGTGATCGGCGGCACCCTCAACACCATGCTCAATCCGGCGACGCGCACCATCACTTTGCAGCATCTGCCGTTCGATCTGGCCCGGATCGCCCATGTCACCATCATCGCCTGCGGCACCTCGTACTACGCCGGCATGGTGGCGCGGTACTGGATCGAGAAGCTGGCGCGGGTCGGGGTCGAGGTGGATATCGCCTCGGAATTCCGCTATCGCTCGCCGGCGCTGACCCCGGGCGGGCTGGCCATCTTCATCTCCCAATCGGGCGAAACCGCCGATACCCTGGCGGCATTGCGCTATTGCCGCGACCACGGCCAGCGCATCCTGTCCCTGGTCAATGTGCCGGAAAGCACCATCGCCCGCGAATCCGAGGTGGTGCTGGAAACCCTGGCCGGTCCCGAGATCGGTGTTGCCTCCACCAAGGCCTTCACCACCCAGCTGACCGTGCTGGCCTGCCTGGCCATCGCCCTGGGCCGGGCCCGCAACACCCTGGACGCGGCGGAGGAGGCCCGCCTCTGTCAGGCCATGGCCGAAATCCCCGCCCGCGCCGCCGAGGTGCTGCGCAACGAGGATGCCATCCACGCCATCGCCGCCGGCGTGGCCGAGGCCCGCGACGTGCTGTATCTCGGGCGCGGCACCAGCTATCCCATCGCCCTGGAAGGGGCGCTGAAGCTGAAGGAGATCAGCTATATCCATGCCGAGGCCTATGCCGCCGGCGAACTGAAGCACGGCCCCATCGCCCTGATCGACGATTCGGTGCCGGTGATCGTGGTCTGCCCCAGCGACGAGCTGTACGACAAGACCGCGTCCAATGTCCAGGAGGTGGTGGCCCGCGGCGGCCGGGTGATCTTCCTGTCCGACAAGGCCGGCATCGCCCGCTTGTCGGCCAAGGTCGCCGCCGTCATCGAATTGCCGGAGGCCGATCCCTTCGTCGCTCCCATCCTCTACGCCCTGCCGGTCCAACTGCTGGCCTATCACGTGGCCATCGCCAAGGGAACCGATGTGGACCAGCCGCGCAATCTGGCCAAAAGCGTCACCGTCGAATAGGGTTCCCCATGGCGGCGGCGGAATTGTGCGGCGACGAAATAGTTTCATACTGGACGAAATGGTCTCATACCCGCCGAAATAGTCTCATACTGAATCCCCCTGTTCAGGGAGCATCGGAAGGCGTACCCTTTTTTGGTGGATGGGCCGACAGGCCTGAGGTGCGCCCATGGCGCGGCGGAAGTATTCCGTGGACGAGTCGTCGATCGCCCGCAACCTGAAGGAAGGGCGCGGGACGGGATTCGGCGCTGATTACAGACCCTGGCTGAATACCTACGACGTCCCGTCCATGGGACGGTCACACCGTCTGCGTGGGATCAAGACCGGTCGGATTCACCACTTCCTCTCCGATATCGAAGTCGGCCTCTTCTACCTGCTGGATTGGCACGATTCCGTCGTCGATATCCGGGAACAATTCCCGCTGGACCGCGAAGAGGCCCAGGTCATCGCCGAACGGGCGGGTATCCGTTATCCCGTCGATAGCCACACGCGGGTACCGCTGGTCCAAACCACGGACTTTCTGGTCGATTTCACGGTGGCCGGAGCACTGCGACGCATCGCCTATGCGGTCAAGCCCGCCGACGCCTTGTCTGACAAACGCAAGGCCGAGTTACTGGAACTCGAGCGCCTGTACTGGCTTGCCAGGGACGTCCCCTGGGGCATCGTTACAGGCAAGGAAATCCCCAAGGTCCTGATCAAGAACATTTCCTGGGTTCACAATTACGCCGATATCGATGACCTCAGCCAGCCGTATTCCGGCTATTACGCTGAAAAGGCCGCTCTGGTCCTGAACGAGATATCAACATGGCGCGGCACTTCGCTGAAGCAGGCCTGCCAGACCCTGGATGATCGCCTGGCAATGCAGCCTGGGACGGCCCTGCTGCTGGTGCGACATCTGATCGCCTGCAAGCGCCTGCTTTGCGACATGTCGGAGCCATTGAGCGAATCCTCCCCGATTGACCGCTTTCATGCCGCTTCGGCGGCGCTCCGGCATGGGAGGCTGGGATGAGTGAATTACTGGCCAACCAACTGGTTGAGATCAAGTCAGAAGGCGTGGTTTTCCGCATCCTGTGGGTCGATCCCCAGGGGCGGGGATACTACGTCATCGATGTGCGTTCCGAATCCGCCTTCCCGGAATTCCGTGCGTCAGCCGAACTCCAGGAATTGCTCGAACGCAACGACGCAGCTCTTTTCCCAGATGACCAGTGGTTGGCGCCGCTCGTGGACTCGGGATTGCCCGACAGCCACAAGGAAAGGCGGGACCGGGCCTGGGAACTGATCCAGCCGCTGGCCCTGAATGTTCCAGACGTATTCAAGCCCAAGGTGCGCGGAGAGGCCGTCGCCGCCCTGGTCAGTGCCGGAAAGGCCACCAAGCAGACCGTGTACCGGCTGCTGCGGCGCTATTGGCAGCGGGGAATGGTGCCCAATGCCTTGCTGCCCGATTACACCCGTAGCGGCGCCCGTGGCAGAGAGAAAAACATTTCCCCGGACAGACGGCGGAGCGGTGCCGAAGGCAATACCTACAGCGCCATCATTGACGCCGATACCCGGCAAATCTTCCTGTCCTCAATCGTGGCCTTCAAACGCAACAAACAGCTGGATTTGCGAGAGTGCCATGAGCAGATCGTCAAGGATCACTATTCCGAGCGGGGGGTAAACGAGCGCTCCGGCCGGACCGAATACGTGGCGCGGCCGCCATATCCCACCCTGCGCCAGTTCCGCTACTGGTACGAAAAAGACAACGACATCTTCCACAACGAACGCATTCGCCGGACACCGCGCGTCTATGACAAGGACATGCGGGCCATCCTCGGCTCGTCCACGGCGGAGACCGTCGGCCCGGGATTCCGCTACCAGATCGACGCCACCATCGGCGACATCTATCTGGTGTCCCGTTTCGACCGAACCAAGATCATCGGCCGCCCGGTGGTCTACATCGTCATCGACGTGTTCAGCCGGATGATTGCCGGACTTTACATCGGGCTTGAGGGACCATCCTGGGTGGGAGCGATGATGGCCCTGGCCAACGCCACCGAGTCCAAGGTTGAGTACTGCCGCCGCTTCGGCATCGAGATCGACGCAAGCGACTGGCCATGTGACGCCATGCCCGACCGGTTGCTCGGTGACCGCGGCGAAATGGCCGGTGCCATGGTGGAAACGCTGATCAAGACCTTGCGGGTCAGCGTGGAAAACGCCGCCCCGTACCGGGCCGACTGGAAGGGGATCGTCGAGCAGCGTTTCCACATGATCCCGACGAAATTCAAAGCCTATGTGCCCGGCTATATCGCACCCGATTTCCGAGAACGTGGCGCACGCGACTACCGGCTGGATGGCAAGCTCGATCTGAACGACTTCACGGAAATCTTCATCCGCTGCGTCCTTTACTACAACAACCATCACATCCTGGAAGATTACCGGCGGGCACCGGAAATGATTGCCGACGAGGCACCCCCGGTGCCCATCGAACTGTGGCATTGGGGCATCGTCAATCGCAGCGGCTTCCTGCGATCCTTTCCATCCGAGACGGTGCGGCTGGCCCTGCTGCCCAGCGACGAGGCAACGGTAACGGCCAAAGGCATACGCTTCTGGGGCTGTTTCTACAGTTGCTCAAAGGCATTGGAGGAGCACTGGTTCGAGCGCGCTCGCCAACGGAAGCCCTGGAAGGTACGCGTATCCTACGATCCGCGCCTGATGGACGAAATCTACGTGCAGAAAGAGGGAGAGCGTGTTCGCTTCATCCCCTGCGCCCTGACGGACGCCAGCGCCGATTATCGCGGCAGATCCCTGTGGGAAATCGATCAACTGCGCAAGGAAGACCGCCGCCAAGTCGCGGCCCGCCATGGTGATCAGCTGGGAGGCCGGTTCAGCCTGGGCGACGCCATTCAAGAGGTGGTCACTCGGGCCTCTGCCAAAACCGAGGCGGAATTGGCCTTCAACACCGAGAGCGACAGCCAGCGCACCAAGGGGGTGCGCAAGAACCGGGCAACTGAAAAGACGGCAAACCGGCCGGAAGAAGCCTTCCGCTTTGCCAAGCCGGAGCAGCCGGTTGCCACGGTTCTACCGTTCCCGGGAAACCGGGCCGACGATACCAGCGAGCCAGACATCACCGAGATCCTGCGCAGCCTGGGGGAGGATGGCGATGACGACAAATGAGCCCCAGGATTTCCAACTGCCCGAGTACAGCGGCAATCCCTTCATCGCCAACCTGCCGCCGATCTTGTCCATGGCTGCGGCCTTGAATGCGCTCAATGCGCCGCCGGCATTTCATGAGCGGGAACGCAGCTTCCCCGATGAATTGCGGGTGCACTGCATTCAACGTCTGAACAACTATTTCCTGCCGCTGGAACAGCATCTGAAGCTTGAAACGGCGCTGTCCGTTCTGATCCGGCAGGGCTATGTCAGTCGGAACCCGCTGGATAAGACGTATTTTCAGCGCCTTCAGGACGGCCACGATCGGATCGTCCACAAAGATTTGCTCTTGGGGCGCCAACGATCGCCTTCAACCGCTTCCAGTATGGCCTTGGTTGGCTGTTCTGGGATGGGCAAGAGCAGGACGGTTGAGCGTCTCCTGAACCTTTATCCGAAGATTATTTATCATGAGGCACCGTACAGCTTTTACCAGATCGTCTGGCTGAAGCTGGATTGTCCGCTCCAGGGTTCTCCAAAGCAGCTGTGCATCAGCTTCTTCCAGGCCATCGATGGCCTGTTGGGGACCAATTACATCCGGGACTATGCCGGGTCGCGCCGTGGCCTGGACGAAATGATCCGCAACATGTTCCACGTCGCCAACCTCCATGCCGTGGGCGTGCTGGTCATCGATGAAATCCAGCACCTCAATCAAACCCGTGGGGTCGGCCCAGATGTACTGCTGAATTTCCTGGTCACGCTGGTCAACACTATCGGCATTCCCGTGCTGATCGTGGGGACGCACGGCGCGATGTCTGTCCTGCAGGGAAACTTCCGGCAGGCCCGCCGGGCCAGTGGCTTGGGCGGTCTGGTTTGGGACAATTTGAAACCGGACCGCACCTGGGACCACTTCGTCGAAACCATGTGGCGGTACCAGTGGACCCAGGAATTCACGCCTCTGACCGACGATCTGCGGCAGGTTCTGTACGAGGAAAGCCAGGGCATCATCGATGTGGTGGTGAAGCTCTTCATGCTGGCCCAATTGCGCGCCATCCGCCTGCGAGCAGTGCGGCGCCGCCCCGAGCACCTTGACCGCGAACTGCTGCTTCAGGTGGTGGCCCAGGATTTCAAGCTGATCGCTCCCATGATCAATGCCCTGAAGCGCGGTGACGAGCGGGCGTTGGCAAAATACGACGACCTTCGGCCACTTCAGAAGCACGTTCAGCAGGTGTTCGCGGATTACGCACCGCCCATACCCGTCAGCGAGGAGCCGCCGCCGGCAGAGACGTCCCAGATTTCACCGCTTCGGGCGCTGGTCGCCATGGGAATCGCCGCTGACCTCGCCGAAACCCTCCTGGCGCGGGCGCGACAGGAGGGTGCCGACGAATTCGACCTCTTGGAAACTGCCCTGGCCCTGTTCCAGGCCGGGAAGAAGAAGGCCGCCACGCCAAAACGTGAGAAGCGGAGCAAACCGGAAGTCGCTCTTGATTCAGTTCACGGCATCGTGCAAACGGCCCTCGCCGCCGGGCACTCACCCCACGAGGTACTGAAGGCAGCCGGGTACGTGCGCGATCCGCTCCAGGATCTGGCAGGATAGGTACGGCCATGCTGCCCTATTTCCCGCCAGCCTACCCTGACGAACTCCTGTACAGCCTGCTGGCGCGGGTTCACTGCCATATAGGCGAATCCAGCCCCAAGCGGACCCTGGACGCACTGTTCGGCAGTCGGTCGGTACGGGCCGGCGTGGCACTCCAAGGCCATCTCCAGGCCTTGAGTGAACGACTGCCGCCGAACCGGGAAATGACTCCCGACCGGCTGCTGATGCAGTTTACCCTCTACCCACTCCTGACAGCGTTTCAACCCGAGGAAGTGCGCCTCATGGTCCGGGACGCACTGGTTTCTGGTCATTCCGACTGGGTCACCGTCAGGCTAGGGCTGGGGCGGAGATGGCCGATTAGTAGGCGCTGCAGCCTTGATGCTCAGCAAGGTATGAAGAATATCTTCGCCGGCCGTCCGCCAAGCTTGCTCGCGGGCCGCATCCCCCTCGTCCAGCAAGAAGCGCCAACGCTCTTTCTGACGCGTATCCAGCCCTCTCAATAGGGCCCACATCTGATCATCAATGTCTGGATCAGTTGGGGAAATTCCGCGGATTTGCGCCACAAAAATCCGGCCCGACCAACCCTGCGCGGTTTCACGATCTAGGAATGCGGTCAATTCATCGCGGCAGATCTGCGACTTGATCCAGGAGGGCGAGAGCAGGACGAAAAACAATTCTGTCTTTCGGATCTGATCTTTGAGCTTGCGCGGCCAATCGTCGCCCCATCGCAAGCCGGTCTCATCCCGCCACATCTGGAAATCATCGCTGCCATGGGCTGCCCGCACTTGCGCTGGTAGAGTGTCGACCAGCGTGCGGATTCCGATTTATCCGGCCGGGGATTCCGATTCCAATCCGGCCACCCATTCCGATCCGTTTCCGGCCACCTGTACCGATATGATTTCGGCCGGTCGGAGG
>Ga0316222_1001272_pt1 | contig 31723 bp, 27 predicted proteins | sample TBH18011metaG_FD_206008 | JGI IMG/M metagenome (GOLD analysis project Ga0316222, IMG submission 206008) | Freshwater microbial communities from Trout Bog Lake, Wisconsin, USA - TBH18011 | ecosystem: Environmental > Aquatic > Freshwater > Lake > Hypolimnion/Profundal zone | place: USA: Wisconsin... | reverse complement strand
GCGCGCCGGTTCCCCGGGGCGCGCCCTCTCCTTATGCTGTCCTGCAATAAAACTGATTCCATACGGGGGGGCGTCCGATGGCGCATCATCATAGCAAAGTCTTGATTCTGGGATCCGGCCCGGCGGGATGCACCGCCGCCATCTATGCGGCGCGCGCCAATCTCGAACCCATGCTGGTGGCGGGACTTCAACCCGGTGGCCAGTTGACCATCACCACCGATGTGGAGAACTATCCCGGCTTTGCCGAGGCCATCCAGGGACCCTGGCTGATGGAGCAGATGCAGGCCCAGGCCGAGCATGTGGGCACCCGCTTCATGGACGACCTGATCACCTCCATCGATCTGTCCAAGCGGCCGTTCCAGGCGGTGGGGGATTCCGGCGACACCTATTCCGGCGACACCGTGGTCATCTGTACCGGCGCCACGGCGCGCTGGCTGGGCATCGAGTCGGAAAAGAAGTTCTCCGGCTTCGGCGTCTCGGCCTGCGCCACCTGCGACGGCTTTTTCTTCCGGGGCAAGGAGGTCGCGGTGATGGGGGGCGGCAATTCGGCGGTGGAAGAGGCGATCTATCTCGCCGGCATCGCCAGCAAGGTCACCCTGATTCACCGCCGCGACAGCCTGCGGGCCGAAAAGATCGCCCAGGACAGACTGTTCGCCAATCCCAAGGTTTCGGTGGTGTGGGATAGCGTCATCGACGAGATCGTCGGCGACGATAATCCTCCGAGCGTGACCGGGCTGCGGCTGAAGAACGTCAAGACCGGGGCCTTGTCCGATCTGAAGGTGGACGGCGTGTTCATCGCCATCGGCCACACCCCCAATACCGAGTTGTTCAAGGGCGTGCTGGAGATGGATCACGAGGGCTATCTGCTCACCCCCCCGGGGGCGACCTCCACCAATGTCCCCGGCGTGTTCGCCGCCGGCGACGTGCAGGATAAGATCTACCGCCAGGCGGTCACGGCGGCCGGCACCGGCTGCATGGCGGCGCTGGAGGCCGAACGCTTTTTGACCGCGCATGGACACACGGCATAGGTTGCGGCACAGTATGGGTACAAAGATATGGAGGCGGGACAAACCGCACTCCGGCAAGGAGCCTTCGCGTCGTTATGGACTGGGATAAGCTTAGGGTCTTCCACGCGGTTGCCGAGGCGGGCAGCTTCACCCATGCGGGTGAACTGCTCAACCTCAGCCAATCGGCCGTCAGTCGTCAGATCAGCGCACTGGAGGAGAGCCTCAACCTGCCGCTGTTCCACCGCCATGCGCGCGGGCTGATTCTGACCGAGCAGGGCGAATTGCTGTACCAGACCGCCCGCGACGTGTTCTCGCGGCTGGCCATGACCGAGGCGCTGCTGACCGAAAGCCGCGAACGGGCGCAAGGCCCCCTCAAGATCACCACCACCGTGGCCTTCGGGTCGCTGTGGCTGACCCCGCGCATCAAGGACTTCCTCGACAGCTTTCCCGATATCACCGTCACCATGGTGCTGTTCGACGGCGAGTTGGATCTGGCCATGCGCGAGGCCGATATCGCCATCCGCATGATGCCGCCGCGCCAGCCCGATCTGGTGCAGCGCCATCTGCTGTCCATGAACTACAGCGTCTATGCCTCGCCCGCCTATCTCGAACGGCACGGCATGCCCAAATCACCCGACGACCTCGACAACCACCGCCTCATCATCTACGGCGACGGCACCCGTGTTTCCGCGCCGGTCTCCGACGTCAACTGGCTGCTGGAGGCGGGGGCCTCGCCGGACCGGCCGCGCCGGCCGGTGCTGGAGGTCAACAATATCTACGGCATCTATCGTGCCGTCAAAAGCGGCCTCGGCATCGCCGCCATGCCCGATTACCTCAGCAGCGAGACCGATACCCTGGTCCATATCCTGCCGGAGTTGAAGGGGCCGAAGATCGACGCCTACTTCGTCTATCCGGAAGAACTGCGCAATTCCAAGCGCATCACGGTTTTCCGCGACTTCTTGCTGTCCAAGATCGCCGAAACCCTTTGATCCGCCGGGCGTTCCGGCGAGTCATGCGGTCCGCGCATGCCACCACCTTGTTTTTGGCTGTGGCCCGAACCGCCGACATACCGTAAACCTTAAATCACGACTTGCTGCGTTGCAGCAGTTCACGAGTTCCGGCGGGCCTCCCTCGCCTTCTCGTTCCCAGGTGCAATGCCTGGGTTTCGGGTCTTCGGACCCTACGTCTCCTAGACGTGAAGCCTCCCTGTTTGACTTAGCCCCTGGTGAATAACCAGGGGCTTTCTTTTTCAAGGGGTTAGTGGCCGGAGCGGTGGCGCCTGGCTGCGCGGCGAGGGGTGCAGCGTGGCATCCGTGTGGCATAAACAAGGGCGGGGTTTGGTGCCTTCCCGCATCCCATTTTAGTTCGCCACCGGCCTTGGGGCCGACTTGCCGCACCTCATCAACGGTCGAACCATGCCCCTCCCGGGCTCAGACCCATTCAAATAGTGCTGGCGATTTATGGATCAGGACTCTATCGCGTCACGCATCCTGTGGCATAAGGGGCCAACCACGCCACGGGACCCCAGCCGCACATGATTCGTTTCGAAAACATCAGCAAGCAGAACAGTCACCGGATCCTTTTCTTCGAGGCTTCCGCAGCGCTCAACAGGGGCGAAAAAATCGGTCTCGTCGGCCCCAACGGGGCTGGCAAGACGACGCTGTTCCGTATGATCACGGGCGAAGAATCGCCTGACATGGGCCAGGTGGCGATCGAGAAGCAGGTCTCGATCGGCTATTTCAATCAAGATGTCGGCGAAATGTCCGGTCGCAGCGCGGTCGCGGAAGTGATGGACGGGGCCGGGCCGGTCAGCACCGTGGCGGCGGAATTGGCGAGCCTTGAGGCGGCCATGTGCGATCCCGGCCGCGCCGACGACATGGATGCGATCATCGAGCGTTATGGCGAAGTGCAGGCGCGCTTCGAGGAGTTGGGGGGCTACGAATTGGAGGGGCGGGCGCGGGAAGTGCTCGCCGGACTCAGCTTCAGCCAGGACATGATGGAAACCGACGTGGGGAGCCTGTCGGGTGGTTGGAAGATGCGCGTGGCGCTCGGTCGCATCCTGCTCATGCGACCCGACGCCATGCTCCTTGATGAGCCCAGCAATCACCTGGACATCGAAAGCCTGATCTGGCTGGAGGAATTCCTGAAGGGCTACGAAGGTGCTCTCCTGATGACCTCGCATGACCGCGAGTTCCTGAACCGGATCGTCGGCAAGATCGTCGAGATCGACGGCGGATCGCTGACCACCTACTCCGGCGATTACGCATTCTACGAGCGGCAGCGGGCGTTGAACGAGAAGCAGCAGCAAGCGCAGTTCGAACGGCAGCAAGCCATGCTGGCGAAGGAGATCAAGTTCATCGAGCGCTTCAAGGCCCGGGCCTCCCACGCGGCCCAGGTTCAAAGCCGGGTGAAGAAACTGGATAAGATCGAGCGCTTCGAGCCGCCGAAGCGCCGCCAGATCGTGTCGTTCGACTTCCCGCCGGCACCGCGCTCGGGCGAGGATGTGGCGGTTCTGAAGACCGTGCATAAGGGCTATGGCAGCCGGACCATTTATCAGGGATTGGACCTCACCATCCGCCGCAAGGAGCGCTGGTGCGTCATGGGTGTCAACGGCGCGGGAAAGTCGACGCTCCTGAAGCTGGTGGCGGGCGCGACCGAACCGGATTCGGGAACCGTCGAGGTCGGCGCCAGCGTCAAGATGGGCTATTTTTCCCAGCATGCCATGGAACTGCTTGATGGCGACCGGACGGTGTTCGAGACACTGGAAGATACTTTCCCCCAGGCCAACCAGGGATCGCTCCGGGCGCTTGCGGGCTGTTTCGGCTTCTCCGGCGATGATGTGGAAAAGAAATGCCGCGTCCTATCCGGTGGCGAAAAGGCCCGGCTGGTGATGGCGCTCATGCTCTTCAATCCGCCCAATTTCCTGGTGCTCGATGAGCCGACCAACCATCTCGATCTTGATACCAAGCAAATGTTGATCACGGCACTGGCCGCTTACGAGGGCACCATGCTGTTCGTGTCGCACGACCGACATTTCCTGGCGACGCTATCCAACCGGGTGTTGGAACTGACGCCCGAGGGCATCCACCAGTATAGCGGCGGCTATACGGAATACGTGGCGCGCACCGGGCATGAAGCACCCGGGCTACGGAGCTGATCTGGATGCGAAACGGTCGTGACGGGCCGGTGAAGGACTCCGCCGCCAGGTGAGTGAATAGGGCCAAGGAACCGGCCCGATGTTCAGCGCTCAACCGTCCGGTTCTCACCTTGGTGGACAGAGCCGAGGAGAACTCGGTCACCACCCAATCGCTGATCAGCAACCCGTCCGGGTCCTGCTCACTGAGCCAGACCTGCACTCGACCGGTAGCGGCTTTGTTGGCCAACGCGCACTCAAGCGACCCACTTGAAAAAATGAGGGGCTAAATTTATAGTGGAAACTCGAGCCCTTCCAAGGCAATGCGTCAGGATATTCTATCCTAGGGACGCGGGTTCTTCTTCTATCCATATCGGAAATTCTGGATATGTATTATTCACAAAACGGACAAGATCAGCAGCTGAATGAGAGAATTTTCCAGAATGCACGAAATGGGACTTTTGTTGAATTCGGCGCTCTTGACGGTATATCCGGCAGTAACAGCCTATTCTTCGAAAGGGAATTGGGGTGGACTGGCCTGTTAATTGAGGCAGACCCCGTGTCATTTTCCAGGCTCCGCCGTAACCGGCCGAATATAACCTGCCTGAATACGGCTATCTACGCCCATGATGGCGCGATTAGCTTCGAACGATATGATGGTGGAGCCGCGGGATGGGGCGGAGTCGCGGAAACATTTGAGGCCGAAACCAGGAAACTCATCGAGGAATACAGGTTAAAAACAAAGAAGCCGCTCGAACGATTCCGGGAATTTATCAACATCCCCTGCATAACCCTTGATCGCGCCCTATCTCAAAACAGCATCAGTCACATTGACTACCTATCGATTGATGTCGAAGGCGCAGAATACACGATACTTTCAGTTTTCCCATTCTCAAAATATAGCATCAGTGTTATTGGGGTTGAGAACAACAACAACAAGCCACAGATCGATGCGTTGATGATTTCCAATGACTTCCAGAAAGTTGCGCGTATCGGATCAGACGACATATATCTTCATCAGCGCTGGTTCAGCAAATGAAAAACATGTTATTACAATCCGGAATCTCGCTGCCACTTAGCGCCACCTGGATTTGCCCCAAGGGCTGTTCAGCTCTCCCGGCTCAGAGCGGGATGATTTCAAGTCGAGTCATCCCGCGACAGAGGCCATTGAGGCCGAGGCCAAGCAAGCCAGAGGTTTGCGCCCGGCGAGAGACATCCAAAATCCCCAGAGCATGATGCGACCTGATCGCATCATGCTCGATGCGTGTACTGTCGTCTTGCGAGTCGTCGCTGAGATTCCGCGTCTCCCTGTCGTGGGAAAACTCCGGATCAATGACGGGCCCCTTGATGGAAAGGGGCCATGGCTCCGTCTTCCCATCTTGTTGCGGCTTTGAGTCATGCCTTCGCCCCCCGGCGGGCGCAAGGCAGCCTTATCCGCCGTCATTGATGACCCTGCGGAGCGGTCGCGCGGAACCCGGCCACGGCCAGGGCGAGTCCGAGAACGAGGAGGAACGCCGCGTCGGCGGAGAAAAAGGCGGGCGACATCAACCCGTCATACAGAGCGGCAATCGTTCGTAGCGGTAGCGCGAGGACGAGAATGCCCTTAAGCAGGACGATCCAGCCGACAGCGGTAACCGCCACGGTCACCCCCCCGCCCGACCAGCGATTATGGCCCAGCACCAGCGCCGAACCGGCGGCAACCCCGATCATACCGGCCAGCCACAGCGCCGCCGGATCGCGGACGAGCGCCACAAACGCGGCGGCGGTCGTATCGCGGTTGGCGACCATGGTGATGGCGAGGACGGTGGTGAACAAGCCGATCAATCTGGACAGGAAGATCGTGCGCGGTGACATGGCAACCTCCTCGGCACGGGAACATCGTGCGCCTCGATCCCCAGGCCTGCCGATTCATAAATCTTTTCCAGGCGGAGAAGATTCAGCCCCGCTTCAGGAACGGCCGGTACTTCATATCGGCGTCGAGGATATGGTCGATAAGCCAGCCTTTGAGAAAGTGCGTCATCTCTTCGGTCAGTCGCTCGGGCCGGGAACCTGAAATATGGGAGGCGCGGAATTCCATCACCTGCTGGCGCAGCTTTTCATGCTCGATACGGTGGGCGGCGAAATGGGGATAGTGGGCTCCCTCCATCTTTTCCTCCTCGCGGCGGAAATGCTCCCAGGTATAGGTCACCAACTCGTCGAACAAGGCATTCAGCGATTCCGACGTGGCCGCATGGCTCTGCCAGGTGTCGAAGATGCGATTGAGGATGACGACAAGCCGGCGATGGTCCTGATCAATGTCGACGACGCCGACGGAAAAAGATGGATCCCACTCGATCAGCGCCATGTCCAACTCCTCCCGCTCCGCATCGCCATGCCCAACCACCGCGCGGCTTCGTCAGGGAGGGCGATGGCGAGTGTGCGCCAGATCGCCGTTTCGGCTCCACAACATTTTCCGCAACGCTCCCCGTTCTGGCGAGCCTCACCGATCTCCTGGTGGAAAAGCCCTGGACGGAGCCGGCGGCCCCCCCCTCACCCGCTACGACCGACCGACATAGAACGCGACAACAAAAATAGCCGCCGTGGCCACGACAGCGAAGGATAGGACGCCCACTCTCCAGCCCATGCGACGCCGCCGCAAAGGCCGGGGTTCATAGAGGACGAGTTGGCGTAAGCTTTCCATTGCCGCCTTCCAGACTGTCTTGCCGCACCATCCTTTGCCGAGGCCCCGAACATTGTCCAGCCAATGATTGTATGAGAGTGTAACAACGGCAGAAGGCCCCGGCGGTTTCCCGCCGGAGCCTTCTGGTCGTGGCAGCCTGGAGAAGGCTTAGTTCTTGGCCTTGTCCACCAGCTTGTTCTTGGCGATCCAGGGCATCATGGCGCGCAGCTTCTCGCCGATCTGCTCGATGCCATGCTCGGCCTGACGGCGGCGGGTGGCCTTGAAGCTAGGCTGGCCGGCCTTGCATTCCAGCATCCAATCGCGCACGAAACGGCCCGACTGGATATCTTCCAGCACCCGCTTCATCTCGGCCTTGGTGGCGTCGGTGATGATGCGCGGGCCGGTGACGTAGTCGCCATATTCGGCGGTGTTGGAGATGGAGTAGCGCATATTGGCGATGCCGCCCTCATAGATGAGGTCGACGATCAGCTTGACCTCGTGCAGGCACTCGAAATAGGCCATCTCGGGGGCATAGCCCGCCTCCACCAGGGTCTCGAAACCGTACTGGATCAGCTTGGTCAGGCCACCGCACAGCACCACCTGCTCGCCGAACAGATCGGTCTCGCATTCCTCGCGGAAGCTGGTCTCGATGATGCCGGAACGGCCGCCGCCGATGGCCGAGGCATAGGACAGGGCGATTTCCAGGGCGTTGCCGGTGGGGTTCTGCGCCACCGCCACCAGGCAGGGGACGCCGCCGCCCTTGAGATACTCGCCGCGCACGGTGTGACCGGGACCCTTGGGGGCGATCATGAACACGTCGAGATCGGCGCGGGCCTCGATCAGCTTGAAGTGGATGTTGAGGCCATGGGCGAAGACCAGGGCGGCGCCCTGCTTCAGATTGCCGGCCAGGTCGTTGTAATAGAGCTCGGCCTGGAGTTCGTCGGGGGTGAGGATCATCACCACGTCGCCCCACTGGGCGGCCTCGGCCGGGGTCATGACCTTGAGGCCTTCGGCCTCGGCCTTCTTGGCGGTGGCGGAGCCGGCGCGCAGCGCCACCGCCACGTCCTTGACCCCGGAATCGCGCAGGTTCAGCGCATGGGCGTGCCCCTGGCTGCCATAGCCAATCACCACGACCTTCTTGCTCTTGATCAGATTGACGTCGGCATCCCGATCATAATACACGCGCATGTTGGTTCCTTTCGACAGGCGGGGCGACCCCGCGCAGAAATCTGGCCGGATTTTTAAATGGGATTCGGTCCGCGCGCAATGGCGACGACGCCGGTCCGCGAAACATCGGAGAGACCCAGCGGCTCCATCAGCTTGATGAAGGCGTCGACCTTGTCGGTGGCGCCCACCACTTCGAACACGAAGCTTTCATTGGTGGAGTCGATGGCGCGGGCCCGGAAGATGTCGGCGATGCGCAAGGATTCCACCCGTTTCTCGCCATTGGCGGTGACCTTGACCAGGGCCAGTTCGCGCGACACATGGGCGCCCTCGATGGTCAGATCGTGGACCTTGTGCACCGGCACCAGACGGCGCAGCTGGTTCTTGATCTGCTCGATGATCATGGCGGTGCCCGAGGTCACGATGGTGATGCGCGACAGACTCTCGCGCGGGTCGACCTCGGCCACCGTCAGGCTTTCGATGTTGTAGCCGCGCCCGGAGAACAGGCCGACGACGCGGGCCAGCGCCCCCGCTTCGTTGTCGACCAGGACGGAAATGGTGTGGCGGTTGATGTCTTGGACTGCTTTGGTCATTTCGCGATCTTCCTTCTCACACCAGAACCATGCCGTCTTGCTCGGATCCCGGCTTGTCCCGCGACCGGTCCTCCGGCCCCAGCACCATCTCGTTATGCGCCATGCCGGGCATGATCATGGGGAAAACATTCTCCGAGGCGTCGGTCCGCATCTCCACCACCACCGGGCGATCCACCGCCATCATCTCGGTGATGACGCCGTCCACCTCGCCGGGCTTTTCCGCCCTGAGGCCGACGGCGCCGAACGCCTCGGCCAGCTTGACGAAATCGGGATGGTGGTTCATGTGGCTTTCCGAGTAGCGGCCGCCGTGGATCAGCTCCTGCCACTGGCGGACCATGCCCATATACTGGTTGTTGAGAATGACGATCTTCACCGGCAGGCGGTGCTGCACCAGGGTCGCCATCTCCTGGATATTCATCTGGATCGAAGACTCACCGGCGATGTCGATGACCAGCGCGTCGGGATGGGCCATCTGGACCCCCATGGCGGCGGGCATGCCATAGCCCATGGTCCCCAACCCGCCCGAGGTCAGCCAATGATGCGGCAGATCGAACTTCAGATGCTGGGCCGCCCACATCTGATGCTGCCCGACCTCGGTGCAGATATAGGGATTGCGATGGCGGGTCAGCTCGTAGAGGCGCTGGATGGCGTATTGCGGCTTGATCAACTTGCTGGAGCCCTCGAAGGCCAGGCAGTCGAGACCGCGCCAGCCCTCGATGGCGTTCCACCAGGTCTTCAGCGCCTTGTCGTTGACCCGGCATTGCTTGGCCTTCCACACCTTGATCATGTCTTCCAGGACATGGGCGCAGTCGCCGACGATGGCGATATCCACCGCCACGTTCTTGTTGATGGAGCTGGGGTCGATATCCACGTGGATCTTCTTCGACTTGGGCGCGAAGCCCTCCAGCTTGCCGGTGACCCGGTCGTCGAAGCGGGCGCCGATATTGATCATCACGTCGCAATCGTGCATGGCCATGTTGGCCTCGACGGTGCCATGCATCCCCAGCATCCCCAGGAACAGCGGATCGGAGCCGGGGAAGGCGCCCAGCCCCATCAGGGTCAGGGTGCAGGGATAGCCGGTCATGCGCACGAACTGGGTCAGCAACTGACAGGCCGCCGGGCCGGAATTGACCACGCCGCCGCCCACATAGAAGATCGGCCGCTTGGCATGGGCGATCATCTCCACCGCCTGCTCGATGGCCTTGAGGTCGCCCTTGACCTGCGGCTTGTACTTGGATTTGACCTTGGACGGCGGCTGGTACGCGCCGCGATTCTGGATCACGTCCTTGGGCAGGTCGATCAGCACCGGTCCGGGACGGCCGGAGCGGGCGACGTGAAACGCCTCGTGGACGGTCCGGGCCAGGTCGTTGACGTCCTTGACCAGATAATTGTGCTTGGTGCACGGCCGGGTGATGCCGGTGATGTCGGCTTCCTGGAAGGCATCGTTGCCGATCAGATGGGTCGGCACCTGACCGGTGAGGCAGACCAGCGGCACCGAATCGCACAGGGCGTCGGCGAGGCCGGTCACCGCATTGGTGGCGCCGGGACCGGAAGTGACCAGCACGCAGCCGACCTTGCCGGTGGAGCGGGCATAGCCCTCGGCGGCATGGACGGCGGCCTGTTCGTGCCGCACCAGCACATGACGCAGCCGGTTCTGCTTGAACAGCTCGTCATAGATGGGCAATACGGCGCCGCCGGGATAGCCGAAAATGACCTCGACACCCTGGTCGACCAGGGCCTTGAGGAGGATTTCCGCTCCGTTCAGCGTATCGTGATGCGCCATGTCTGCACCTTAAAAACTGTTGAAAACCGGTTCCTGCCGCACTGCGGCGCGAGCGGCACAACCTATCCGCATGTTACCGGGGGGTCAAGCAGAACTGGCGAATTTTCAGAAAGATTGTGGCCAGCAAACTTTCCGAAAGTTGCTCCGAGATCGCCTCGGACGCATTCAACTGATGGCGAAACCAGGTTCGCTGCCGCTTGGCGTATTGGCGGGTGGCCTGCTGGGCGGCGGCCACGGCCGAGGACAGGTCCCCCCTTCCGGCGAGATGGGCCGCCAGTTCGCGCAGCCCCAGGGCCTTCATGGCCGGCAGGGCGGGATCCAGCCCCAGCGCCATGATGGCGGCGACCTCGTGGAGGGCGCCGGCTTCGACCATGGCCAGGAAGCGGCCGTCGCAGGCGGCGGCGAGGAGGTCGCGGCCCGGCAGCAGCAGGACGCTGTACCATGCCGCCGCCACTCCGCCTTCCAGCGGTTCGGCCTGCCAGTCGGCCAGGGAGCGGCCGGTGGCCTCCAGCACTTCCAGGGCGCGGACCATGCGCTGGGAATCCCCCACCTGCAACCGCGCCCCCATGACCCGGTCGCGCCCGGTCAGATGGGCGTGGAAGGCGACATTGCCCAATTCGGCCAACCGCAGCCGCACCGCGCCGCGCACCGCCTCGGGGATCTCGGGGATCGGCGACAGGCCCTGCATCAGGCTGCGCAGGTAAAGGCCGGTGCCACCAACCACGATGGGCAGTTTGCCCGCGCCCCAGGCGGCCTCCATCTCGGTGGTGGCCAGGTGGCGCCAGCGGGCCGCCGAACACGGTTCCGACGGCGGCAGAACCCCGTAGAGGCGGTGCGGCGCCAAGGCCTGATCCGCCGGCTTGGGCTGGGCGGTGAGGATGGGCAAGCCGCCATAGACCTGCATGGAATCGGCATTGATCACCACCCCGTCCATGTGGCGGGCGAGGGCCAGGGCCAGCCCCGACTTGCCCGAGGCGGTCGGACCGGCGATGACGACGGCGGGACGGGAGGCGGGATGAACTGCTGGTCTCAGGATGTCGTCGCACTTCTCGTCAAGCAGGACCCTGGCCGATGCCATCGCAAACCTCCGGCGGCGGGAATCTGCCCCGACAACAAAATGCCGATTGCGGCACCGCAATCGGCATCTCGACGGGTCGGACCAGCCGGCCTGATTACTGGACGGAATCCTTCAGACTCTTACCAGCCTTGAACTTCGGCTGCTTCGACGCCGGAATGGCGATCTTCTCGCCCGTCCGGGGATTGCGCCCCTCGGATGCGGCACGGGCGGCGACGGCGAAGGTGCCGAAACCGACAAGCCGGACGTCTTCACCGCCGGTCAACGCCGCGGTGATCGCCTGGAAAACGCCGTCAACGGCATTCGCCGCATCGGACTTGGACAGACCGGTGGAACTCGCCACGGCCGTCACGAGATCGTTCTTGTTCACGGATGACCCCCCTTTTCATGACTTACCGAGCGGCAGGCACGCAAACAACCACCCGAATAGGATAGACGCAGTCTAATTCACCGGATCGGACAGCGTCAATCGACAATGCGGCGAGATTGGCTGATTTGCTGGCTTTCGCAGATGCAAACGGCCGCCCGAAGGCGGCCGTCGCACCACTGCATCACCCATTCGATCTAATACATCAGTGGGTAACCACGCCGCTGGCGGTGACATCTCCATCCTTGGCCACCGCGGCATCGGCCACCGCCGCCGGCTCCTCATCCCACTCGATCGCCACCGGCATGCGGACCAGGGCATGGGTCAAGGCCTCGTCGGCGGTGGATACCGGGATCAGGGTAAGCCCCTTCTTGACGTTGTCGGGGATCTCGGCCAGATCCTGCTCGTTGTCCTTGGGAATCAGCACCGTCTTGATGCCGCCCCGCAACGCCGCCAGCAGCTTCTCCTTGAGGCCGCCGATGGGCAGGACCCGCCCGCGCAGGGTGATCTCGCCGGTCATGGCCACATCGCGGCGTACCGGGATGCCGGTCAGCACCGACACGATGGTGGTGCACATGGCGATGCCCGCCGACGGGCCGTCCTTGGGGGTGGCGCCTTCCGGCACATGGACGTGGATATCGCGCTTTTCGAACACGCTCGGCTTGATGCCGAAGGTGACCGAGCGGGACCGCACATAGGAGCGCGCCGCCTGCACCGATTCCTGCATCACGTCGCCCAGCTTGCCGGTATGGCTGAAGGTGCCCTTGCCGGGCATGCTGACCGCCTCGATGGTCAGCAACTCGCCGCCCACCTCGGTCCAGGCCAAGCCGGTGACCACGCCGACCAGATCGGTCGCCTCCACCTCGCCGAAGCGGAAACGGTGGATGCCGGCATATTTTTCCAGATTGCGCGGCGTGACCATGACCTTGGTCTTGCGGGTCGAGACGATCTCCTTGACCGCCTTGCGGGCCAGATTGGCCAGTTCGCGCTCCATGTTGCGCACCCCGGCTTCCCGCGTGTAGTAGCGCACGATATGGCGCATGGCCTCGTCGCTGATCGACCACTCGCCGGCCTTGAGCCCGGCGGCCTTGACCACCTTGGGCAGCAGATGGCGCTTGGCGATTTCCACCTTCTCGTCCTCGGTATAGCCGGACAGGCGGATGATCTCCATGCGGTCCAGCAGCGGCTGGGGCATGCGCATGGTGTTGGCGGTGGTGACGAACATCACGTCGGACAGGTCGTAATCGACCTCCAGGTAATGATCGTTGAAGGTGGCGTTCTGCTCGGGGTCGAGAACCTCCAGCAGGGCCGAGGCGGGATCGCCGCGCCAATCGGCGCCCAGCTTGTCGATCTCGTCCAGCAGGAACAGCGGATTGGACGACTTGGCCTTCTTCATGCCCTGGACGATCTTGCCCGGCATGGAGCCGATATAGGTGCGGCGATGACCGCGCACCTCGGCCTCGTCACGAACGCCGCCCAGGCTCATGCGCACGAAGTTGCGGCCGGTGGCCTTGGCGATGGACTTGCCCAGCGAGGTCTTGCCGACGCCGGGAGGTCCGACCAGGCACAGGATGGGGCCGCGCACCTTCTCGGTCCGGATCTGCACCGCGAGATATTCGAGGATGCGTTCCTTGACCTTCTCCAGCCCGTAATGATCGGCGTTGAGCACGCCCTGGGCCTGCTTGATATCCTTGCGGACCTTGGTGCGCTTCTTCCACGGAATGGTCAGCAGCCAGTCGAGATAGTTGCGCACCACGGTGGCCTCGGCCGACATGGGGCTCATGGATTTGAGCTTCTTCAGCTCGGCCACCGCCTTCTCGCGCGCCTCGACGGTGAGCTTGGTCTTGGCAACCTTCTCTTCCAGCTCGGCGACTTCGTCCTTGCCGTCCTCGCCCTCGCCCAGCTCCTTCTGAATCGCCTTGAGCTGTTCGTTGAGATAGTACTCGCGCTGGGTCTTCTCCATCTGCCGCTTGACGCGGTTGCGGATCTTCTTCTCCACCTGGAGAACGCCGATCTCGCCCTCCATGTAGGAGTAGACCCGCTCCAGCCGCTCGGAGATCACCTCGACCTCCAGCAATTCCTGCTTCTCGGCGATCTTGAGCGCCAGATGGGAGGCGACGGTGTCGGCCAGCTTGGCGGCGTCCTCGATCTGGTTGATGGAGACCAGCACCTCGGGCGGGATCTTCTTGTTGAGCTTGATATACTGCTCGAACTGGCTGACCACCGAGCGCGACAGCGCCTCCAGTTCCTGCAGGTCGCCTTCGCGCTCGTCCACCACGTCGGCATAGGCCTGGAAGAACGAGTCGTTGTCGGTGAAGCCGCGGATCCGGGCGCGCTTGCCGCCTTCCACCAGCACCTTGACGGTACCGTCGGGCAGCTTCAGCAACTGCAGCACGGTGGAGACCGTGCCGACGGTGTAGATGTCGTCGGTGGTGGGATCGTCCTGGGCCGCGTTCTTCTGGGCCACCAGCAGGATCTGCTTGTCCTCGCGCATGACGTCTTCCAAGGCGCGGACCGATTTGTCACGGCCCACGAACAGCGGAACGATCATGTGGGGAAAGACGACGATGTCACGGAGCGGAAGGACCGGGAAGATATCGCCACGCGGGTTTTCGACCATGCTGCCTCGCTCACGCCTGCGGTCCGAGCACATTGCGAACCGCTGAAAGAATCTGAGTATTAGTTGGGGGGCTTTCAGCCACCGTCAAGTCGGACCAGGGACGGACCACCCCGTCATCCGGCACTGGCGCCGGAATCCTCGCGGCGCTCGGCGTAGATGTAGAGCGGCTTGGCGCGTCCTTCCACCACTTCCTTGTTGATCACCACCTCGTCCACCGCCTCAAGGCCGGGCAGATCGAACATGGTGTCGAGCAGGATGGATTCCATGATGGAGCGCAGGCCGCGCGCGCCGGTCTTGCGCAGGATCGCCTTCTCGGCGATGGCCCGCAGCGCATCCTCGCTGAATGCCAGCCGCACATCCTCCATCTCGAACAGCCGCTGATACTGCTTGACCAGGGCGTTCTTGGGCTTGGACAGGATGTCGATCAACGCCTCGACATCAAGATCCTCCAAGGTCGCCAGGACCGGCAGGCGGCCGACGAATTCCGGAATCAGGCCGAACTTCAGCAGATCCTCGGGCTCGACCTCGCGCAGGATATCGCCGGTGCGACGTTCGTCAGGACCGCGCACATCGGCGCCGAAGCCGATGGAGGTGCCCCGGCCGCGGCTGCCGATGATCTTTTCCAGGCCGGCGAAGGCGCCGCCGCAGATGAACAGGATATTGGTGGTGTCCACCTGCAGGAACTCCTGCTGGGGATGCTTGCGGCCGCCCTGGGGCGGAACCGAGGCCACCGTGCCCTCCATGATCTTCAGCAGCGCCTGCTGCACCCCCTCGCCCGACACGTCGCGGGTGATGGAGGGGTTGTCGGATTTGCGGCTGATCTTGTCGACCTCGTCGATATAGACGATGCCGCGCTGGGCGCGCTCCACATTGTATTCGGCCGATTGCAGCAGCTTGAGGATGATGTTCTCCACATCCTCGCCCACATAGCCGGCTTCGGTCAGGGTGGTGGCGTCGGCCATGGTGAAGGGCACGTCGAGAATCCGCGCCAGCGTCTGGGCCAGCAGCGTCTTGCCGCAGCCGGTGGGGCCGATCAGCAGGATGTTGGACTTGGCCAGTTCGACTTCGTTGCTCTTGCCGCCGTGCTGCAGGCGCTTGTAGTGATTGTGAACGGCGACCGACAGCACCTTCTTGGCGTGGCCCTGGCCAATGACATAATCGTCGAGAACGGCGCAGATATCCTTGGGAGTGGGGACGCCGTCGCCGGAGCGCACCAGATGAGTCTTGTGCTCTTCGCGAATGATGTCCATGCACAGCTCGACGCATTCATCACAGATGAACACGGTCGGCCCGGCGATAAGCTTCCTCACCTCGTGCTGGCTCTTTCCGCAGAACGAGCAGTACAGGGTATTCTTGGAATCGCCGCTGGTGGACTTGGTCATCGAAACTCCATCACATTATTCCGGCCGGCCGAAAGAGCGGCTGGCCTTTTGTCCCTCAAGCGCCGGCCCCGACTCGTCGGTATTACCACGGACGCATCCGCCGAACCATGTTAGCCACAGCCGCTTGCGCCAGACAATGACAAATCTGTCATGCCCCCATGCGAACGACCGGCCGCCCCCTTGCGGTGGGCGGCCGGATACCCGTTCGATGGCGGACCGGGAGCCTGTCCCGATGGGGCCTCAGGAGGATGAGGAATCGTCGTCGGCGGCGGGACGCTTGCTCACCACTTCGTCGATCAGGCCGAATTCCTTGGCCTCGTCGGCGGTCATGAACTTGTCGCGCTCCATCACCTTCTCGATCACCTCCAGCGGCTGGCCGGTGTGGTCCACATAGATGTTGTTGAGCCGGGCCCGCAGGGCCAGGATCTCGCGCGCCTGGATCTCGATATCGGTGGCCTGGCCCTGGGCGCCGCCGGACGGCTGGTGCACCATGATCCGCGAATTGGGCAGCGAGAAGCGCTTGCCCTTCTCGCCGGCGGTCATCAACAGCGACCCCATGGACGCCGCCTGACCGATGCACACCGTCGACACGTTCGGACGGATGTACTGCATGGTGTCGTAGATGGCCAGACCCGAGGTCACCACCCCACCCGGCGAGTTGATGTAGAGCGCGATGTCCTTGCTCGGATTCTCCGATTCCAGGAACAGCAGCTGGGCGCAGATCAGGCTGGCAACCTCGTCGTGAACCTGGGCGGTCAGGAAGATGATGCGTTCCTTGAGCAGGCGCGAATAGATGTCGTAGGACCGTTCGCCCCGGTTGGTCTGCTCGACCACCATGGGAACCAGGGTATTCATGTAGAGGTCGATGGGATCTCTCTCTCGCATGGTCCGTCCTTATATCTGTTGGTTCAGCCGGAGCGGGCGCGTCCCTTGGGCGGGATTGGCCGGGCCAATCCCGCCCAAGATGCCTATTCCGCCGACTTCTTCTTGGCAGCGGCCTTCTTCTTGGGCTTGGCCGGCGCCTTTTCCGGCTCTCCGGCGGCGGCCTCGTCGGGGTCGGCGCGCAGCGCCTCGACCGAGATCTCGTTATCGGTGATCTTGGCCAGTTCCAGGATAAAGTCCACCACCTTCTCTTCGTAGATGGGGGCGCGGAGGTTTTCCAGGGCCTCCTGATTCTTCTGGTAATACTGAAGAACCATGTGCTCCTGGCCGGGATAATTCCGGGCCTCGGCCATGATGCCGCGGTTGAGGTCGTCCTGGTTGACGGTGATGTTGTTGACGCGGCCGACCTCGGCCAGCAGCAGACCGAGGCGGACCCGGCGCTCGGCCAGGGCCTTGTACTCGGCCCGCAATGCGTCGTCGCTCTTGCCCACGTCGGAGGGATCGACGCGGCCGGCCTCGCGGTCGGCTTCCACCTGCTTCCAGATCTGGTCGAATTCACTGTCGAACATGCTGGGCGGCACCGGGAAGTCGTGGTTGGCGGCCAGCACGTCGAGCAGGGCGCGCTTCAAGCGCATGCGCGAAATCCCGTCGAGCGAGCGCCCGATCTCGCCGCGAACCGCCTGCTTCAGCGCGTCCAGGCTTTCCAGCCCGACGCTCTTGGCCAGTTCGTCGTCGATGGCGGCGGCCTGGGGGGCGCGGACCTCGTTCACCGTAACGTCGAAGCTGGCGGGCTTGCCGGCCAGATCCTCGTTGCCGTAACCCTCGGGGAAGCTCACCTCGACCGCCACCTTGTCGCCGGCCTTCTTGCCGACCAGCTGGGCCTCGAAGCCCGGAATGAAGGTGTTGGACCCCAGCTTCAGCGAATAGCCCTCGGCGGTACCGCCGGGGAACGCCACGCCATCCTGCTTGCCGACGAAGTCGATCACCACCATGTCGCCATCGGCGGCGGCACGATCGACCGTCTCGGAGGTCTCGTTGCGCTCGGCGATGCTGGACAGGGCCTCGTCGACCTCGGCATCCGGCACCGGGGCGGTGTCGCGCACCAGGGCGACGGTGGAGAAGTCCATCATCGCGATCTCGGGCAGCAGTTCGACCGCCACCGAGAACTCCAGATCGGCGCCCTCGGCATAATTGATGATCTCGACCTTGGGCTGCACCGCCGGCCGCAAATTGGCGTCGGTGATCGCCTTGCCGGTGCCCTCGTTGACGGCGGTCTCAAGAATTTCGCCCATGATGGACGGGCCGTATTTCTTGCGGACCATCGTCATGGGCACCTTGCCCGGACGGAAACCCGGCATGCTGACACTGCGGGCGATTTCCACCAGCTTGTCCTGCATCCGCGTCTCGATGTTTCCTGCGGGAACGACGACCTTGAATTCACGCTTCAGGCCTTCGGCATTGATCTCGGTTACCTGCATCAGTCTATCGCCAATCGAATCGAGTGGGTTGCGTCGGTGCCCCCGGCGGTGGGCGCGGTCGCAGCCCCAGCGACCGGTTGCTGGTGCGGCTGGAGGGAATTGAACCCCCACGCCTCGCGGCGTCAGGACCTAAACCTGATGCGTCTACCAGTTTCGCCACAGCCGCCCCGTCGGGAGGGTCTGTCTATAACATCTTCGTTTCCAAGGAAATAGGGAAATGCCACCCCCCCTGGATTCGGTGCCGCGGCGGGCGGCCAAACAGTCCTTGAAGATCGCCGAGGACCACGTATAAACCTTCCGGGTCATAATTAATCTCATTGAAATTCGTGGTCACGCCGACCACATTCATTGAACTGATACTTTTGGTATAGGGAAAATTGAATGGATCTCGACCGCAGCGGCAATATCGCGTTTCTCCAGATCGATGATGCGACCAAGGGGGCTTTGCGCGAATTCCGCGAGGTGCTGGCGCGGCACATCGACGGCGTCCTCGATACCTTCTACCGCCATGTGGCGAACAATCCCGCCACCGCCAAGATGTTCAGCAGCCCCGAGCGCATGACCCACGCCCGCAGCATGCAAAAGCGCCACTGGATGGAAAGCGTGTTCGCCGGCCAGTTCGACGAACGCTATTTCGCCCAGGTCACCGAAATCGGCAAGGTCCACCAGCGCATCGGCCTGGAGCCCAAGTGGTACACCGCCGGCTATTGCTTCGTCCTCAACATGGTGACCGCCGTCGCCATCGAGCACTACCGCAAGAAGCCCGAGCGCCTCGCCCAGGTGCTGGCGGCCATCAACAAGGCCGCCTTCCTCGACATGGATCTGGCCACTTCGGTCTATATCGAGACCAATACCGCCGCCATCATCGCCCGCGAACTGGGCGCCAAGGCCGATGTATTCGAGCGCGAGGTCAAGGGGCTGGTGGATTCGGTGGCCAGCGCCGCCTCCCAGATGGAGAGCACCGCCACCGGCATGACCGCCACCGCCGAGGAAACCTCGCGCCAGTCCACCACCGTCGCCGCCGCCGCCGAGGAAGCCACCGTCAACATCCAGACCGTGGCCGCCGCCGCCGAGGAACTCAGTTCCTCCATCACCGAGATCAGCCGCCAGGTGTCCCAGTCGGCCCAGATCGCCTCCAACGCCATGGCCGAGGCCGACCGCACCAACCAGATGGTGCAGAGTCTGGCCGAAGCCGCCAGCCGCATCGGCCAGGTGGTCAAGCTGATCAACGATATCGCGTCGCAGACCAATCTGCTGGCCTTGAACGCCACCATCGAGGCGGCCCGCGCCGGCGATGCCGGCAAGGGCTTCGCCGTGGTCGCCAACGAGGTCAAGAGCCTGGCCAACCAGACCGCCAAGGCCACCGACGAGATCGCCGCCCAGATCACCGCCGTCCAATCGGCCACCCGCGACGCGGTCGGGGCCATCGGCGGCATCGCCACCACCATCGGCCAGATCAACGAGATCGCCGGCTCCATCGCCTCGTCGGTAGAGGAACAGGGCGCCGCCACCCAGGAAATCGCCCGCAACGTCCAGCAGGCGGCCATGGGAACCTCCGAGGTGACCTCCACCATCTCGCGGGTCAGCACCGCCGCCGCCGAAACCGGCATCGCCGCCCGTCAGGTGCTGGACGCCGCCACCGCCCTGTCGCGCAATTCGACCCAGTTGGAAGGCCAGGTCGAACGGTTCGTCAGTCAGATCCGCGCCGGTTGAGCGGAGACGGCAAAGAATACGTCGGGCTGGTTGACGTTTTGGGATGATGCCCCATCGCAGACTGGAAATCCGCCCCATGGACGCTTATGCTCTCTCCCATGAGTAACACCGCACGCACGCAGCCCAGTCCAGACGAGGGAATTATATACTTGACGTAGCACGCGCAACGGGCTGATAATGGGCCTCATCAGGAGGCACCCCCATGAGCGACTTTTCCAATCCGATCTTCCACGACGAAACCGCCGCCCGCGAATGGCTTGAGGCGCGGATTTGGAAGAACGGCCGCTCCTGCCCCCATTGTGGCGTGGTGGATCAATCGACCCTGATGAAGGGCAAGACGACCCGTCCCGGCCTGTACCAGTGCAACGCCTGCCGCAAGCCCTTCACCGTGACGGTGGGGACGCTGTACGAGCGCTCGAAGATCCCGCTGCACAAGTGGCTGGCGGCGACGCACCTTCTCATGGCTTCCAAGAAGGGCATGAGCGCGCTCGAAATCAGCCGCCTTCTCGGCATCACCTACAAGTCGTCCTGGTTCATGTGCCATCGCATCCGCGAGAGCCTGCGTGAAATCAAGCCGGAAGACACCAGCCCCATGGGCGGGGCTAATCAGGTGGTCGAGGCCGATGAAACCTACGTCGGCGGCAAGGCCAAGAACTGCAAGAACCATGTTCCGCCCAAAGAAGCCGTCTTCTCCCTGGTCGAGCGTGGCGGGCGCGTCCATTCGCACCACGTTCCCGAGGTGAGCGCCAGGACCCTGCGCCCGATCCTGGTGTCCCACGTCTCCCGCAAGTCGTACCTGATGACCGACGAAAGCACCGTCTACCCGACCATGGGGCGCGAATTCAGCGGGCACGGCACCGTCAACCACTCCATCGAGGAGTACGTGCGCGGCGGCTTCTGGCACACCAACACCATCGAGGGATATTTCTCGATCCTCAAGCGCGGCATCGTCGGGACGTACCACCACGTTTCGCAGGAGCACCTCAAGCGCTATCTGGGCGAGTTCGATTTCCGCTACAACGAGCGCGTGGCCCTGGGCGTGTCCGACATGGAGCGCACCGAAAAGGCCGTCGCCGGCATCGTCGGCAAGCGCCTCACCTATCGGCGGGCTGCTGTCGGGACGAACGTCTAAGCCGAAGATGACCCGCGAGGAGTTCCGCGCTTTCTTGGCGCGGGTGCGTCACTCGCTTGATCCGAGGTAGGCGCCGTCTTGTGCATCGGCCCGCACTTCACGGCCGCATCCACGGCGCGCGTAAAGCACTCCCATGCGTCTGGTAGCTGGTCGCTGGCCATGGCCGGTTTGTCCTTCATGCGATGAACGTAGCACAACGGGGCCGGGCATGACACCCGGCCCCGTCTCCGCTATCCTGATGATGGCGCCAACCAACCCAGGAGCGATAACGATGAATGAGCCGAAGGGGTTGCCCCTTAGGGGACAGGGAACGCCGCTGCCGGCTGGTTTCCCATATGAAGGACAGTGGATCCTTGAGGGAGTGATGTTCTTGTACCGCCCGTCCGCCCAGACGTCGCTGGGAGGACCGGAAATGACGCCCGCTGTCAAATACGGAGAATCCAGTTGGTGCTTTGGCCTTAATTCAATGCAACTCGCTTTCTCCCTGCGGGTGGGGAGCGAAGAAATTTTTGAGCACAACCGAAACGAAACTCTATTTCTCGTTCGCACGGATGACGTCCCCCCCACTCACGGGGCTACGCACGCCAAGCGATACATTTTCCAGATTGGAGACGTTCAAGCTGGGATGACCATCGAGGCGGGGGCTCCAGGCGGTAACGCATGAATCGGAGTATCGGATACGGATTCTCTGTCCAGTCCGATAGGCACGATCAAAAAATTCAGCCGTTTCAGTGATAAGGGAGCCGTCCATGCGCGCCGATCTCCTAGACGCCTATGCAGCCGTCGATTGGGCCATATCCCACCTGCCATCGCTCCAGAAGCGATTCAAATCCTGGCTCGACACTCCCCCTTACATCTTCGTCGAAGAGCTTCACCCTGAAATGGGCCAGAAGCTCTTCAAACTCAAAATCGACACCCCCTTGCCTGGCGTTATCAACGCCGAAGTCGGGGCCGTCATTAACAGCATACGGAGCGGCCTTGATTTGCTCGCCTCTGCTATTGCTCAACGCAATGGCAAACATCCGTGTGCTGATTTCCACTTTCCCATTTATTCGTCCATCCAGGACTTTATCGATCCTTTGAACGAGGCTAAACGCAAAAAGTGGATGTCCGAGCGCGAACGATCCATCATCGAAAATCTCAAACCTTACAGCGGAGGGAATGACCTGTTGGTTGGCCTCCACCATCTGGACATCACGCGGAAACACACCCGCCTTGTTGAGATTCACTTGATCCCAAGCGCAATTACCGTCTCCCCTGCCGCCTACGCTCAAGGGATGCAATTTCCTAGCTCTTGGCCCGGCTTCAAGGACGATGCCGTGATAGCGTGGACCAATGCCGACGCGACGGATTGCAACTTTCAAATCCCCGCAGAGATAACGTTCAATGAGGCCGGTTTTTTGTCTAGACAGCCAATTATGTCCGTCCTCCGCGATTTTGCGCGCATGGCGGATTTGATCATCGAAATGTTCGAATGATTTGTCCGAGGATGATGCGCCACTCATAACGCACCACCCGCGCCGGCCTGTCGGCTGCTGTTATCCATCTGTTGAACCTGCTACGTCAAGTATATAATTCCCAGAAATCGCGTTAAGCTTTCAACGCTAAGGTTGGACAGGGCGGCGACCTTGCCACCGATCACTTCGAATGATCTGACGGACAAGGTAAGAAAACCACAGAGACACAGAGACACAGAGATGGCACAGAGAAGAAGATTTCGTGCCTATCCGGTTAACACTCACATCTACTACATTTAGTCTCAGCACGTCATGGCTGGGCGTGTCCCGGCCATCCACGCTGATCCACCAACCCATTGGCTGATATAATCGTTCGACGGATGGGCGTGGATGCCCGGAACAAATCCGGGCATGATGGCGATAGCTAAATATGGTGGGTTAGTGTCTTAACTGGATAGGCACGGAAGGTTTTTCTTTTTCTCTGTGCCATCTCTGTGTCTCTGTGTCTCTGTGGTAAATCTTCTTTCGGCCACCCCCACGAACTGATCCGTGGTGAGGGGTGGCGACGGGTTTATTGCTCAATCGGATTTTCGGTTCCGCTGCGGCTCAGCCCCCTCCAAGGGACTCATGAGACCGGCTCTGAACAGCCCCGGCAGGGCATCGGCCAGATCCTCGGCGATCAGGCCGGGTCCCACCGCCCGGGCCGCCTGACCGTGCAGCCATGCCGCAGCATTGGCGGCATCGAACCCCGCCATGCCCTGGGCCAGCAGCCCGGCGATCAGGCCGGCCAGCACATCGCCCGAACCGGCCGTGGCCAGATCGGGCGGCGCCTGGGTGGTGATCGCCGCCCGCCCATCGGGATGGGCCACCACCGTATCGGGTCCCTTCAGCAGCACCACCGCCCCGGCGCGGCGTGCCCCGGCCCGCGCCCGGTCGAGCCTGCTGCCCGCCACCGTTCCGAACAGCCGGTGGAATTCGCCGTCATGGGGTGTCAGCACGACCTTGTCCGATAGCCCGGCGAACAGCCGTTCCGGCTGGCCGCTGAAGCTGCCCAGGGCGTCGGCGTCGAGCACACCGGCCCGCCCCGACGCCAGCATCGCCAGCACCCGCACCGCCAGCGCCTCGCCCACCCCGCCGCCCGGCCCCAGCACCACCACAGTGCGGCGGGGATCGGCCAGCACCGCGTCGAACGGTTCGGCGTTCACCACCATGGTACCGGGATCGCCGGCCCGATAGGTGGCCAGCGCCTCGGCCGGCGCCGCGATGGTGACCAGCCCGGCGCCGGCGCGACGCGCCGCCCGCGCCGCCAGCCGCGCCGCGCCGGTCATGACGCCGCCCCCCACCACCAGCACATGGCCGCGGCCATATTTATGCCCTTCCGCCGCCGGACGGGGCAGCGTCCAGCACGCGGGGCCGTTCTCGGCCACCACCGGGCGGATCGCCTCCAGCACCGCGGCAGGAATGCCGATATCGGCCACCACCACCTCGCCGCAGAGCCGGCGTCCCGGCATCAGGCAATGGCCGGGTTTCTTGCGGAAGAAGGTGACGGTGGCAACGCAGGGGGGGGCCTGCCCCAGCTCCGCGCCGGTATCGCCATGCACCCCCGACGGCACGTCCACCGCGATCACCGGCAGCCGGCGGCGGACGATGGCGGCGATCACCGCCTGGGCCTCGCCCTCCAGCGGCCGCGACAGACCGGCGCCGAACAGGGCGTCGATCACCAGGTCGCAGCGATCGAGGCTGCGCGGCGACAGCGCCTCGACCCCGCCCCGCCAGCGCGCCGCCATGCGCGCGGCATCCCCCCGCAACGCCTCGACCCGGCCCAGCAGCGACAGACGCACCGCCCAGCCGTCGCGCTCCAGCAGCCGCGCCGCGACGAAACCGTCGCCGCCGTTATTGCCGGGACCGCACAGCACCGCGACCCGGCCTTTGGCGAAGCGCTGCCGCACCGCGCGGGCCACCGCCCAGCCGGCGGCTTCCATCAGATGCTCGCCGGCGATCCCGCCCTCCACCGCCAGGGCATCGGCGCGGCTCATCTGTGCGACGGTGAGGAGTTCGTTGACCATGCTTCCAGCCTACACTAAATCTCTTCCAGCCCAACACGGGAGACAGCAAGGTGAAGGTCGTCGTCATCGGCGCCGGAGTGGTCGGAACCGCCTGCGCCTGGTATCTCGCCCAGGACGGCCACGACGTGACCGTGGTCGAACGGCGCGAGGCCGCCGGCCTGGAAACCAGCTTCGCCAATGGCGGCCAGGTCTCGCCCTGCCACGCCGAACCCTGGGCCAATCCCTCGGTGCTGCCCAATATCGTCAAATGGCTGGGCCGCGAGGACGCGCCGCTGCTGTTCCGCTGGAACCGCTGGGACCCGGCGCTGTGGGCCTGGGGCCTGCGCTTCCTCGCCAACTGCACCGCCGCCCGCGCCGCCGTCAACACCGAACGGACCCTGCGGCTGGCGCTGTATTCCCGTCTCTGTCTGCAAGAGCTGCGGACCGAGACCGGCATCGCCTACGACCAGCAGACCAGGGGCATCCTGCACGTCTATCGCGATGGCCGGAGCTTCGCCCATGCCCGCGCCGCCGCCGAACTGATGCGCCGCCACGGCCTGGAGCGGCTCCCCAACGGCCCGGACGGCTGCGTCGCCATCGAGCCGGCCCTGGCCGCCATCGCCCCCCAGTTGGCCGGCGGCATCTTCACCCCCGGCGACGAAAGCGGCGACGCCCATAAATTCACCACCCGGCTGGCGGAGCTGGCGGCGGCCAAAGGGGTGGCGTTCCGCTGGAACGTCCCGGTGCTGGGGCTGGTGCGCGACGGCGGCCGGGTCGCCGGACTGGCCACCGCCGCCGGCCTCGTCACCGCCGACGCCTATGTGCTGGCCGCCGGCTGCGACAGCCCGCTATTGGCGCGGGGACTGGGGCTGCGCCTACCCATCGTGCCGGCCAAGGGCTATTCCATCACCGTGCCGGTGGCCGGCCATGCCGGCGCCCCCACCGTCTCCATCACCGATGACGAGCACAAGATGGTCTATTCCCGCCTGGGAGACCGCCTGCGCGCCGCCGGCACCGCCGAGATGGCGGGCCATGACCACAGCCTCAACCCCAGGCGAATCGCCATGATTTCCGATCACGCCCGCGCCCTGTTCCCCGATGGCGGCGACTTCCAACGCGCCGAACCCTGGGCCGGACTGCGCCCGGTCACCCCCGACAGCGTGCCGCTGCTGGGCGCCACTCCCCTGGCCAATCTGTGGCTGAACACCGGCCACGGCACCCTGGGTTGGACCATGGCCTGCGGCTCCGGCAAAGTGGTGGCGGCGCTGGTGGCGGGCCGCCGGCCGGACATCCCCGTCGCCGGCCTGGGGCTGCAACGATAGGCCGCGGACTTCTCCCCTTCTCGCAGCGCAAGCCAAGGATTCCCACCATGACCGCCACCGCCGATCAGAACACCATCCGCTGCGTGGTCACGCTGCGCAATCCCTTCACCCTGCTCCATCTTCCCTGGCTGTCGCGGCTGCATCGGGCGGCGTTCCGCCCCCGGCGGCGGCTGTCCAAGCGCTTCATCGGCAAACCGGCCAAGCGGTTGTTCCGGCTGCTGCTGGCGTTGGGTGCCGGCGGCAGCGGCCGGGTGCGGGTGGACACCGCCGGCGGTCCCAAACTGGTGGAGTTCAACGCCCGCAACACCCAGTTCGGCGCCCTCTACCAGCCGCAGAGCCAGCCCCTGTACGAACCCGAAACCTCGGCGCTGCTCGACCGCCTGGTCGCCGATGACGACGTATTCTACGATATCGGCGCCAATTGGGGGTGGTACGCGGTGCTGATCGCCTCGCGGCCGTCGTTTCGCGGCCGGGTCGATGCCTTCGAGCCATTTCCCGCCACCTACGCCGATCTCGACCAGATGGTCCGCCAGGCCGGCCTGGACGGCCGCATCCACTGCCACGACCTCGCCCTGGCCGATCGCGACGGCGAGGCCGGCATGGCCTTTTCCGACGGCGTCCAAAGCGGCCTGGCCCGGCTCGGCGAGACCGGCGGCACCACGGTTCGCCTGGGCCGGCTGGACAGCCTGCCGCTCCCGCCGCCCAATGTGGTCAAGATCGATGCCGAAGACCATGAGCTGGAGGTCCTGATCGGCGCGACCGCGGTGATCGAGTCGGCCCGCCCGGTCATCGTGTTCGAGAACTGGCTGCACCGCGACCGCCCCGGCCTGACCCTGGACCCCATCACCTTCCTCGCCGAGCGCTCCTATTGCTTCTTCCTGCCCGGCTGGGTGTGCGGCGATCCCAACTGCATCCTCGCCACCCCCGGCCAGTCCCCCGAACTGGCGCTGGTGCCGTTCCGGCCGGAGCAACGCTTCCAGCTGCCGTCGCAACTGAACATCGTGGCGGTGCCGGTGGAAAAGCTGGCGGCCTTCGCGGCGCGATTCGGGAGCTCGGCATAGGCGCTTCGCTCCTGTTGCAAAGAGAGGGCGGTGGGCTCTACAGTGCGGCCCCTCGACTGTATCGAAAGGGGGCACTCCGGTGACCATGATGTCCGCGGAAAACAAGACCAGGGAAGACTCCGACGGGGTTCGCCACGACTGGGGGGTGGACGAGGTCGAGACGCTGTTCGCGTTGCCCTTCAACGACCTGATGTTCCAGGCCCAGACCGTTCATCGCGCCCATTTCGACCCCAATCGGATCCAGGTGTCGCGGCTGATCTCCATCAAGACCGGCGCCTGTCCCGAGGATTGTTCCTACTGCCCGCAAAGCGCCCATTACGCCACCGGCCTGGAAAAGGAAAAGCTGATGGCGGTGGAGGAAGTGGTCGCCGCCGCCGCCCAAGCCAAGGCGGAAGGCGCCTCGCGCTTTTGCATGGGAGCCGCCTGGCGCGGCCCCAAGGGCGAGGATTTCGAAGTGGCGGTCGCCATGATCGAGGGCGTCAAATCGCTGGGCATGGAGACCTGCGCCACCTTCGGCCTGCTGGACAAATGGCAGGCCCAGCGCCTGAAGGAGGCCGGGCTGGATTATTACAACCACAATATCGACACCAGCCCCGAACATTATGGCGAGGTCATCACCACCCGGACCTTCCAGGACCGGCTGGACACCCTGGACGTGGTGCGCGACGTCGGGCTGCATGTGTGTTCCGGCGGCATCGTCGGCCTGGGCGAGAGCCGCACCGACCGGGCCAAGATGCTGCTGACCCTGGCCAATATGCCCAAGCATCCCGACAGCGTGCCGATCAACCTGCTGATCCCCATCGCCGGGACGCCGCTGGCCGAGGCCGAACGCCCCGATACCTTCGACTTCGTCCGCACCATCGCGGTGGCCCGCATCATCATGCCGAAGAGCTTCGTCCGCCTGTCGGCCGGCCGCGAGGGCATGAGCGAGGAGATGCAGGCGCTGTGCTTTCTGGCCGGCGCCAATTCCATCTTCTGCGGCCAGAAGCTGCTGACCGCCAGGAATGCCAAGCCGGGCCTGGACAACAGCCTGTTCGGCCGGCTGGGACTGACCCCCATGTGATAGAATCCCGCCATCGAACCGGCCGTCTCGGTTCGATGGCGGGGGGGACGGCAAGGACGAAGGGAGGCACCGGGTGGATGCGCGCGATATTCTCGGTCAGGCCCTGAAAGGGGTGTTCGACGATGCGCCGGATGCCATCTGCATCCTGCGCAATGGCGTCGTCGCCATGGTCAATCCCGCCTGCGCCCGCCTGTTCGGCTATGACACCCCGGCGCAGATGGGGGGCTTCGGGCTGGCCGACATGATCGCCCCGGAGGAACGCGAACGGGTCTGCGGCTTTACCGTCCAGCGGTCCCGTGGCGAAGAGGCACCGCAAGAATACCAGACCCTGGGACAGCGACGGGACGGCACCAGTTTCGCGTTGGATGTCCACGCCTCGGTCTATCGCGTGGACGATGAATTCGCGGTGCTGGCGGTGTTGCGCGATGTCACCCAGGTGCGCAAGCTGACCGCGGATTACGCCTGGTTCAAGACTCTGTTCGATCTTTCCCCCGACCCGACCTGGATCATCGACCAGGGCCGTTTCATCGAGTGCAACGCCGCCGCCGTCGCCATGCTCGGCTATGCCGACAAGGAGGCGTTACGCTTCCGCCATCCTTCCGAGATCTCGCCGGAATACCAGCCCGATGGCGAATTGTCCTTCATCAAGGCCGAGCGGATTCTTCGCCTCGCCGAGGAAAAGGGCGTCCACCGGTTCGAATGGAACCACCGGCGGGCCGATGGCAGCGATTTTCCCGCCGAGGTGACGTTGTCGCGGGTCATGCTGCAGGAGCGCCCGGTCCTCCATTGTGTCTGGCGCGACATTTCCGAGCGCAAGCAGGCCGAGATGGATCAGCGTCTGGCCGCCGCCTCGTTCGAATCGTCGGATGCCGTGGTCATCACCGACGCCGATTGCGTGATCCTGCGCGCCAACCAGGCATTTTCCAAGATATCCGGCTACTCCGTCGAGGAGGTGGTGGGGAAAAAGACCAACCTGCTGAAATCCGATCGCCAGGACGCGGCGTTCTATGCGGGGATGTGGAGTCGCATCAACGGCGAAGGCTCGTGGAAGGGCGATGTCTGGAACCGCCGCAAGAATGGCGAGATCTTCCCGGTATGGCTCAGCATCACCGCGGTCAAGGGGATCGCGGGCGCCGTCACCCATTACGTGGGCACGTTCTCCGACATCACCCAGCACAAGGAGGCGGAGGAGCGGATCCGGGAACTGGCCTTCTACGATCCCCTGACCGGATTGCCCAATCGCCGCCTCCTGCTCGACCGGCTGAGCCAATGCCTGTCCGTCAGTATCCGGAACAAGCGGATGGGAGGCCTGATGTTCATCGATCTGGACAATTTCAAGACGGTGAACGATATCCTCGGCCATGCCGAAGGGGATCAACTGCTGCGCCAGGTCGCCCATCGCATCACCGCCTGCATCCGGGAAGGCGATACCGTGGCCCGCCAGGGGGGCGATGAGTTCGTCGTGGTGCTGGAAAACCTCGACGACCATGCCCGCGAAGCCGCCACCCAGATCAAGACGGTCGGCGAGAAGATCCTGGCGGCGATCGATCAGCCCTATACCGGCAGTTCGCAAACCTATCGCAGCACCGCCAGCATCGGCGTGACCCTGTTCGGCGATCCCCGCGACAACATCGATGACCTGCTGAAACAGGCGGACATCGCCATGTATCAGGCCAAGGCGGCGGGCCGGAATGCCCTGCGCTTCTTCGATCCCGATCTGCAGGCCGTCCTCAAGGCCCGTGCCGCGCTGGAAACCGATCTGCGCCATGGCCTGCAGGACAATCAGTTCCTGCTCTATTACCAGCCGCAGGCCGATGACGTGACCGGACTGACCGGGGTGGAAGCCCTGATTCGCTGGTGGCACCCCCAGCGCGGTCTGGTGCCCCCCGCCGAATTCATTCCCCTGGCGGAGGAAACCGGCCTGATTCTGCCGCTGGGCGAATGGGTGCTGGAAACCGCCTGCAATCAACTGGTCGCCTGGACCGACCAGGCGGAAATGACCCACCTCACCATGGCGGTCAATGTCAGCGCCCGCCAGTTCCGGCAGGCGAACTTCGTGGATACCGTGCTGGACGTGGTGCGGCGAACCGGGGCCGATCCCCGCAAGCTGAAGCTTGAACTCACCGAGAGCATGCTGGTGGACAATGTGGAAGAGATCATCGCCAAGATGAATGCCCTCAAATCCTGTGGCTTGATGTTTTCCCTCGACGATTTCGGAACCGGCTATTCGTCGCTGTCCTATCTGAAGCGATTGCCCCTGAGCCAGATCAAGATCGACCAGTCTTTCGTCCGCGATGTCCTCAGCGATCAGAATGACGCGGTCATCGCCCGCACCATCGTCGCCCTGGCCCACAGCATGAATCTGCTGGTGATCGCCGAGGGGGTGGAAAACGAGGGCCAGCGGAGCTTCCTCGCCGATAACGGCTGCGGCGCCTTTCAGGGCTATCTGTTCAGCCGGCCGCTGACCCTGGCCAATCTGGAATCCTTCGCGCGGGAGAATTTCGCCCGGGCGCTGCCGGCGCGGCCGCCGCCCTCCGGCTCCTGAGCTTCTTTTCCGGCCCCATACGATTATGGATCATTCGCGCCCGAGGGCAGAGGGGCCGGTCCCGCGCCGTTGACGGCGCAGATGCGCTGGACCACTTTGCGGTTGCCCTCGATTCCGTCCTGGTAGGCGACGATCGTCATGCCCTGGGCCAGGCGGAGCAATTCGCCCCGTTCCAGCAGATGGTCGGGGTTGCGCGGCCGGTCGAAAGCCTCGTTGCCCCGGGCGAAGGTCTCGTAGAGCAGCACGCCGTCGGCCTCCAGACTGGCCAGCAGGGCCGGAAACAGCGGCCGCCACAGGTAATTGGCGACCACCACCGCCGCGAACCGGCGTCCTTCCAGCGGCCAGGGCGAACCGTCCTCCAGATCGGCCTCGATCCGTTCGGCGCCGTCGGCCAGCCGGGCCTGGGCGATCTGACGGTCGAGGGCGGTAACCGGATGGCCACGGTCGAGGAACAGCCGGGCATGGCGGCCACCGCCGCAGGCGAGGTCGAGAACGGCGCCGCCGGGGCGAACCAGCGGCGCGAAGCGGGCGATCCAGGCGGATGGATCGGTCTTGAACGGATCGGGTGCCATACTCTTGCCGTGCCCTTTGCTGCGAAGCCTTGTAGGATGGCGGCCTTCGAGAGAAGGCCAACGTCGATGATCTTGTTCGAACTGCGCTGCGCCGGCCAGCACCATTTCGAGGCCTGGTTCAAGGATGGCGCCGCCTATGACGCCCAGGCGGCGGCGGGCGAGATCGCCTGCCCGGTCTGCGGCGATTGCGGGGTGGGAAAAGCCCCCATGGCCCCCCGGCTGGTCAAGGGCCGCGGCGGCGACGCCCCGGATGTCCAGGCCGGAGCCGGTGAGGTGCGCAAGGCCCTGCTCGCCCTGAAGAAGAAGGTTCAGGAGAACTGCGACTATGTGGGCGAGCGCTTCCCCGAGGAGGCGCGCAAGATCCATTACGGCGACAGCGAGGCTCGCGCCATTTATGGCGAAGCCTCGCCCGAGGAGGCCCGCGACCTGGCGGACGAAGGTGTCTCGGTCCAGCGCCTGCCCTGGGTCGCCGATGGGAATTAGAGCGGTTTGCGACCGAATTGGATCACTCTGACGGAGCCGATTTGCGTGCCAGTGCGCGACAGACGGCGCAGAGCGTAGCGGCGCTACGGTCAAGCCGTCTGACATGGCAATGGCCGCAAAGCGGCCCGTCCCTTGTGGCCCTGCGGGCCATCCCTGTCGGGACCGCATCTGCGATGCGTCGCTTGCC
>Ga0316222_1001270_pt1 | contig 31793 bp, 27 predicted proteins | sample TBH18011metaG_FD_206008 | JGI IMG/M metagenome (GOLD analysis project Ga0316222, IMG submission 206008) | Freshwater microbial communities from Trout Bog Lake, Wisconsin, USA - TBH18011 | ecosystem: Environmental > Aquatic > Freshwater > Lake > Hypolimnion/Profundal zone | place: USA: Wisconsin... | reverse complement strand
AGCCTGGCCCACTGGATTTTGTTTGGTTCGTTTTTACTTTGGTCTGTTGTGGCGTTTGTTGTTTTACGCAAGCGTGAGCGCCAGCAAGGCATTGAATCGCGGCCAGGAAGTGTGAGGGCCAATGTCCTGGCTTTGGTTGTTGGCACCGTGGTCTGGATTGTTTTTGCGGTTTGGCTTCACGGTTTGCTGATCGGTGTAAAACCGCTTGCCTGAACCGGTTAAATTCCGCGGCGGGTTAAGTACCATTCGATGCATACTTTTGCCACAAAGCCGACCATGCCAAAGGCAAGGCCCAGAAAAATGACAAAGGTTCCGAATTTACCTGCTTTCGATTGCCAAGCTAGTTGACCAATGATGAACAGCATATAGAGCATGAAGCCGGCAATACCGAACGTCAGACCGAAAGTGGATATCTGATCTTCTGTAAAACCAAACATCATGCACTCCCGGCTTCACCGAATTGGCTGTCAGGTGCTGAGAGCGCCTCGCGCTCTTCGAATGCAGATACATCGACCAGGTCGCGGTAAGCATGCCAGCTGGCGTGGCCTAGAACGGGGACCAGTATGATGAGTCCCAACATCATGGACAGCATGCCCAACAGTGTTAGTAACATGATCAGGGCCGCCCACAACGCCATAACGACCGGATTAACCAGAATGGTTTGCCAACTGGTAAGAATCGCTTGCATGAGGCTGACACGCCGGTCGAGCAGCATGGGCATGGCAATGACACTCGATGCAAACATGGGGGCCGCCATGATGCCGCCAATACCCAACCAGATTTCAAAAAGCCACCCGTTGTGCGCCAGCACCACGTATTGAATAAAGTCGATTGGCGTATGGATGGGTGCCGGGGCCCAGAGTGTGATGAGTGCCGCAGAAGTCAGGACCCAGCCAGTGGCGGCCAGCATCAATAACGCGCCAAATTGCACCATGCACCAGTAGTCTTGGGTCCATTTGTTGAAATGGTTGTTTTGCCAGTTCAACCAAGTTTTCAACACGACACTGAAGTTCGCCTTTTCGTGGCGTTCAATGGCCCGGCTGAGTGCGTACAGGCTGGTGGCAAGCACAGGTGCTACCACCATGAAGCCGGACAAAGCGCCAGCCAGCAACCAGAAGCGCTCATGGGCAATGGCAATAATGACGCCACCGATGAGACTTAATACCAGCCCGTGCAGTGCACTTATCCAGCCTGATCGCATGAGGTCGCGCCAACCCAGGGCCAGCCAGACCAGTGGTTGTTCAACGCTAATAGTGCGTATGACAGGGGTTGAAGGAGATTTAGTAATCATGCCCATAACGATAGCAGCGTTTGCGCTGTTATCGGTGTGGGCAATCACCAATAGTACCGATTGTGGTGCTTAACCAAAGCGCCATCAGGTTGCCTTGACAGGCAAGCTGATGGGTTGGTGGATATTTTAGTGGCCTGATTTGGCAGCGCTAGCAGCGCTAGTGGTACTGGCAGCACCAGTGGATTGCTTTAGGCCCGGTTGGTCCCCGTGATGGTGACCCCGGTGGTGATGACAGTGGTGGTGCCGATGATGGCCGTGGTGGTGTCCCCAGTGGTGAGAATGACCACGGTGATGACACCAGTTTCCGTGGCTTTCGTGGCCTCGACCAAAATGTTCTGCAATCAGACCATCAAACGTTTTCTTTTGTTCCGGGCTTAGCACAGCATAAAAAGTTTTGACGGCTTCTTCGCGCTGTGTCAGTGCCGTGTCGATAGCTGCGATGCGTTCCTTGCGCAAGGCGCGCATTTTTTCAATGCGCTCGGGTGTGCTCAGTGTTGCCAGCGCAGCAAAGTCTGGACGCTCATGGTCCATGCCAACGGGCGGCTTTCTGGAGGCGGTAAACGCGGCCCAGGCAGCTTCTTGAGCGGGTGTGATTTGCAGGCGGGCTTTCAGTTTTTCCGCATGCATGGCATGACTCTGTTCCCATTGGGTCGAGTTTTCATGGGTTTGCTTCCAGGGTGGTGTGTTGTCGGCCGATTGCGCAAAGGCACAGACGGTGCTGACGGACAGAACGCCGGCAATAACCAGGGTTGAGAGGTGGCGAATCATAGGGAAATTCCTTTTTGCTGATCCGAAACGGAAATCGTTATGGGAATGCCCTGCAGTGTGGACTTGCAGTGTTACTAGTTTGTTGTTGTAAAGAGACCGATTTGTAAAGTTTTATTGCTGGCGCGGTGGCGGCAAAGTGGGGCATTCAGCCGTGACAATAGCGTTCCTGCCGGCAGGTCCGGTATTGATAGAAGGAAGCATTGTGTTCAAGAATGTGTTGATGTATCGCATTGTGTCGCCGTTGTCGGTGACGCCTGCGCAGTTGGAATCGGTTTTGCAGGAGGCCCGTTTTCAGGCGTGTGCCGCATCACAGGAGCAGTCGCAGGGATGGGTCGAACCGCGGGGTGTGGAACACGGCGCTTTGCTGGAGTTGGTGGGTGGCCAATGGATATTGAAATGGCAGGTGGAAAGCAAGGTATTGCCAACGGCGGTTGTGAAGCGGCGTGCCCAGGAGCAGATCCGGCATGTTGAAGCCAGTACTGGACGCAAGCCTGGGCGCAAGGAAGTGCGCGACATACACGAAGACGCGCGTTTGGCGCTGTTGCCGCTGGCATTTTCAAAGCAAAGTGCATTGTGGGTTTGGCTGGATGTGGCCGAGCGTTTGCTGGTACTTGATACCGGCAGCCAGTCACGCGCCGATGCGGTGCTGACGGCGCTGGTCAAGGCGATTGACGGTTTGGCGGTGCAGTTGATTCAGACCCAGGTGTCACCGGCTGTGGCCATGGCGCAGTGGCTGTCTAACCGCGAAGGGCCGACCGGATTCACGGTGGACCGGGAGTGTGAGCTGAAGGCGCCCGATGAGTCCAAAGCGTTGGTGCGTTATGCACGGCATGCGCTGGATACGGAAGAAGTGGTGCAACACATTGCCACGGGCAAGATGCCTACACGGCTGGCACTGACGTGGAATGACCACGTGTCGCTGGTACTGACGGAGGCCCTGCAATTGAAAAAAGTGGCGCTGCTGGAAGTGGTTTTGGAAACGGCTTCCACCATGGCGTCCGACCGCACCGAAGACCACTTTGATGCGGACGTGGCGCTTATTACTGGCGAATTGGGTCAGCTGATCCCTGCATTGCTTGAAGCGCTGGGTGGTGAAATGCCGGTGGCTTAATTCATTTTTCCGTTTTGGTAGTCATGCACAGCGACGAGCAGTTCTTCGCGGGTATTCATGACAAAGGGCCCATATTGGGCAATGGGTTCGTGCAGGGGCTTTCCGGCAATCAGCAGGGCGCGGGCTGGTTCGCTGCTGGCGTCGGCCTGAAGCAGCACGGCGTTGCCATTGTTGTGCAGAATGGCCATTCGGTTGCGGGGAACGGGGGTCGCTTTTTCGTCGCCGTCCAGGACATGCACGGTGCCACGGTAGACAAACAGGAACGCATTGTGGGTCGCGGGCAGCGGTTGTGTGATGCTGCCGCCTGCGCCTGAGAAGTGCAGGTCGAGGTAGAGCGGGTCGGTTGGGTGGCTGCTGGTGGGGCGTTGCATGGCACCACGCACCCCATGGCTTTCGCCGGCAATGACGCGTACCCGTACCTGGCGGTCGGCGGCCATGCCGGAGGGCGCCGGGCTGTCGTATTCTGGAATGGCGTCGCTTTGAAAATCCTGGTACCAGGGCGTGCACAATTTGTCTTTGGCCGGCAGGTTCAGCCAGAGTTGAAATCCTTCCATGACTCCGGCTTCCTGTTCTGGCATTTCGCTGTGAACCAACCCGAAACCTGCCGTCATCCATTGCATGCCACCGTTTTGCAGTAGCCCTTCGTGGCCGCCGCTGTCCTTGTGGCGCATGCGACCGGCAATCATGTAGGTGATGGTTTCAAAGCCACGGTGTGGATGGTTTGGAAAGCCGGCAATGTAGTCGTTGGGGTCGTCGCTGGCGAAATTGTCGAGCATCAGGAAGGGGTCAAGCCGTTGCTGCAGGTCGTGTGTGAGTACGCGCGTGAGCTTTACGCCTGCGCCGTCGCTGGTGGCCTGGCCGGTGATCAGGTGTTCTACGGTGCGCAGTTGGGTATTAGTTGACAACGGTGTAGCCCTCTTCACGAATGGCGCCGGCCAGTGCTTCGCGGGGAAGTAAGGAGGTGACCTGCACCTGTTGCAGTGCACGGTCGATAAGGACGACGGCGTGTGGGTCGACTTGTAAAAGGACCTGTCGTACTGCTTGTTCGCAGTGGCCACAGGTCATTCCAGTAACGGTAAAAGACTGTTGCATCAGGGCTCCGGTAGGAACGGCATAGTGGCGAGTCTAATGGTAATTTCCGTTGCGTGCGTATAGCCTGAAGGTGGTTTTTTATAGCCGGTGCTTCGTAAAAATGCGTCGCGCTGCGGCCGCAACGCGGCGCGTGTTCCTCTTTACTTTATGAGCCCTTCGGCAGTCATGGCCGCAATCACGGCTGGGCGCGCGGCAACGCGTGCACGGTAGGCCAGCAGGTTGCTGAAGCCGGACAGGTCCGGGCCGACGTGGCCGGCCCAGTTGGTTACGGTGAACAGATAGGCGTCGGCCACGGTGAATTGGTTGCCCATCAGGTAGGGTTTGCCTGCGAGTTCGCCTTCGACCCATGTCAGGCGTGCGCGCAGACGGTCCAGGCACGACGGTTTGAATTCAGCGGGTGTGTTCGGGTTGAACAGGGGCGAGAAGCCTTTGTGCAATTCGGTTCCGATGAACGTCAGCCATTCTTGCAGTTGGTAGCGCTCAAAACTGCCATTGGCCGGGGCCAGTTGTTTGGCGGGAACCTGGTCAGCCAGATATTGCACGATGGCGGGGCCTTCGCGTAGGCGACGGCCGTCATCGAGTTCAAGTAGCGGTACATAGCCCAGTGGATTGATGGTGTAGTAGTCGGTGCCATCAGGCAGCTTATGGGTTTTGGTGGGCGCGGGGATGGCTTCGAATGCCAGTCCGGTTTCGTGCAGGACGATATGGGGTGAAAGGGAGCAGGCGCCTGCAGAGTAATAAAGTTTCATAACGATCTTTCCGAGGTTGAAACAAGTGGGTCGACATGAGCCCAACGCCGATGCTAGCCGGATTTGCGCAGGTGTGCAGTTGCGGCGCAGGGTGGCCGTGCGGCATGCGCGCTTGGCACACACAAATGGCCCACTGCCAGTAAAATCGCCGACTCTGTGGCGCCGCTTGTGTGCGCCGGTTCTGGTTGTGTTTCCTGATGCGGCCAGTCCTTTTCATTGGCGGGTTTTGTTGCGTGCTTTTTGTCTGGCGCTATTTGCATGGACGCAAGGCTCGGCACGCTCTACTGGATCTACATGCTGTACCCGGAAAATTTTGACGTAATCGTGGTGGGTGGAGGTCATGCTGGCACCGAAGCGGCGCTGGCGGCTGCACGCATGGGGTGTCGCACCTTGTTGTTGAGCCACAATTTGGAGACGCTGGGGCAGATGAGTTGCAACCCGTCGATTGGTGGCATTGGCAAGGGGCATCTGGTGCGCGAGGTGGACGCCATGGGTGGTGCCATGGCATTGGCTACCGATGTGGCGGGGATTCAGTTCCGTCTGTTGAACGCCAGCAAAGGGCCAGCGGTGCGCGCGACCCGTGCGCAGGCGGACCGTGTGTTGTACCGGACTGCGATCCGGCGCACGTTGGAAAACCAGGCTAATTTGCAACTATTCCAGCAGGCGGTTGACGACTTGATGCTGGAGGGGGACCGGGTGGTTGGTGTGGTGACCCAGGTTGGTGTTCGCTTTCAGGCGCGCTGCGTGGTGTTGACGGCGGGCACCTTTCTGAACGGCAAGATTCATGTTGGTCTGAATCACTATGCCGGTGGGCGCGCGGGTGATCCGCCAGCTGTCACACTAAGCCAGCGCCTGCAGGAACTCCAGTTACCCCAAGGGCGACTGAAGACCGGAACGCCGCCGCGCATCGATGGCCGCAGCATTGACTTCAGTCGGTGTGAGGAGCAGCCGGGTGATGGGGTGCCGGGTGGTATGCGTGCGTCCATGCCCGTGTTCAGCTTCATGGGCACCCGTGCCATGCATCCGCAGCAGATGCCGTGCTGGATTACCCACACCAATGTGCGCACGCACGACATTATCCGCAGTGGGTTTGATCGCAGTCCTATGTTCACCGGAAAGATAGAGGGTGTGGGGCCGCGCTATTGCCCTAGCGTGGAAGACAAGATCAATCGCTTTGCCGACAAGGACAGCCATCAGATTTTCCTGGAACCGGAAGGGTTGGGTACGCACGAGTACTACCCGAACGGCATCTCCACCAGCTTGCCGTTTGACATCCAGTACCAGTTGGTGCGCAGCATGGTGGGATTGGAGCAGGCGCACATTCTGCGGCCCGGCTATGCCATTGAGTACGACTACTTTGATCCTCGCGCATTGAAAAGCAATTTCGAAACACGCCAATTGCAGGGGCTCTTTTTTGCCGGGCAGATCAACGGAACGACCGGTTATGAAGAGGCGGCGGCGCAAGGTATGTTTGCCGGTATCAATGCGGCGCTGCGTGTGCGCGCCGAGGGCGGCGGCAATGCGGCGGCCAGTGCTGCCGGCGCCATTGCGTTTGCCGATGATCAGTGGTTGCCGGGGCGGGAGCAGGCTTATCTGGGCGTGATGGTCGATGACTTGATTACCAAGGGCGTAACTGAGCCGTACCGTATGTTCACCAGTCGTGCCGAGTTCCGTTTGCAGTTGCGGGAAGACAATGCCGATGCGCGTTTAACGGAAGTGGGGCGTAGCCTGGGCTTGGTGGATGAGACGCGGTGGGCCGCTTATGGCCGCAAACGTGAGATTGTTTCACGTGAAACAGAACGCTTGCGAAGCCTGTGGGTGAGTCCTCGCAATCTATCGCAGGCGGAGTCGGTGCGGGTGCTGGGCGTGGCGATTGAGCACGAATACTGTCTGGCCGATTTGTTGCGGCGTCCGGATGTTGGGTATGCTGCATTGATGACGTTGGATCAGGGGCGTTACGCCAATCCTGATCTGGCAGTGCCTCTGTGTGGCGAAGGCGCGCAGCCATCGGCCGAAGACACTGCCGCGGCAGATTTTGTTGGTGCCGCGTGTGAGCAGGTTGAGATTGTGGTTAAGTACGCGGGCTATATCGACCGGCAAAATGAATCGATTGGGCGTGTGGCGCAATACGAAAACTTGGTGTTGCCGGAGTCACTGGACTACATGCAAATCACCGCGTTGAGTATTGAGGCACGCCAACGTCTCAACAAACACCGGCCGCAGACGCTCGGGCAGGCGTCGCGTTTGTCTGGCATTACGCCTGCGACCATCTCGCTGCTGCTGATTCATTTGAAAAAGAGCGGGCGTCGCCACGGCGCAGCGTCTTCGACGGCGGTGAATGCAGGAGTGCCGCACTGATGCAAGCGCTGGAATCTGCCCTGCGCCAAGGGCTGGCCGAAATGGCGTTGGCATTACCCGATGATCGGGTGGCCCAGTTGCTGGGTTACCTGACACTCATTCAGAAGTGGAACAAGGTCTACAACCTGACGGCGGTGCGCGATCCACAGGAAATGCTGACGCACCATGTGTTGGACAGTCTGGCGGTGTTGGCGCCGTTGCGCCAACAGTTGGCGCAGTTGCGTGATGCGGACAGTCTGGCGCCGGAGGCGGAGGTTCGGCTGCTCGATGTCGGTTCGGGTGCCGGTTTGCCGGGCGTGGTGATTGCCATCTGCTGCCCCGATATTCGGGTGGATTGTGTGGACGCGGTCGCTAAAAAAGCGGCGTTTATTCAGCAAGCGGCAGTGACTTTGCGACTGGGTAATTTGCGCGGCTTGCACGCGCGGGTTGAAACGTTAACGCAGCGTTATGCCGTGGTGAGTGCGCGGGCCTTTGCTTCGTTGGTGGATTTCACCGCTTGGTCGAGCGGCGTACTGTCGCCGGGCGGTGTGTGGATGGCGATGAAGGGAAGAGATCCGCAGCAGGAGATGGCCCAGTTGCCAGCAACCGTGACGGTGTTTCACGTGGAACAACTGGTGGTTCCTGGCCTGGACGCGCAGCGTTGCATTGTTTGGATGCGTCCGCAGGTCTCGGTGGCTGCGGCCTAACGTACACTCGACACCAACTTGGCGCCTGCGCTAACAGAGTCGTGTGCCAATCGTGGCGTCGATGTGGGTGACGGCGCGCAGGGTGTGGCACGAGAACAATGCATTGCAATACGCAGGGAGCGGACTGACATGGCCAAGATTTTTTGTGTAGCGAATCAAAAGGGTGGCGTTGGCAAAACGACCACCACGGTCAATTTGGCGGCGGGGCTGGCCAAGGTTGGGCAGCGTGTGCTGATGATTGATCTGGATCCGCAGGGCAATGCCACCATGGGTTCCGGCGTTGACAAGCGCCGGTTGGCGCTAACGGTGTATGACGTGTTGCTGGAGTCGGCCTCCATTGCCGAGGCCCGTGTGCAAAGCGAAAAGCTGGTGGAAGGCGGCTGCGGTTACGACATCCTGGGTGCCAATCGGGAGCTGGCCGGGGCGGAAGTGGAGTTGGTGGAGGTGGAGCGGCGCGAGCGCCGTCTGAAGCAGGCCATAGCTACCGTAGACAGTGACTATGACTTTGTGCTGATTGACTGCCCGCCCAGTTTGTCAATGCTGACGCTCAACGGCTTGTGCAGCGCGCACGGCGTGGTGGTGCCGATGCAGTGTGAGTATTTTGCGCTGGAGGGGCTGACCGACTTGGTCAACACCATCAAGCAGGTGAAGGCCAATTTGAATGACGATTTGCAGATTATTGGTTTGTTGCGCGTCATGTTCGACCCGCGCATCACGCTGCAGCAACAGGTCAGTGACCAACTCAAGGCACACTTTGCCGACAAAGTATTTGATACCGTGATTCCACGCAACGTGCGTTTGGCTGAAGCGCCGAGTTATGGTGTTCCTGGCGTGGTGTTTGATCCGCTGTCCAAGGGTGCACAGGCGTTTGTCACGTTCGCACAGGAAATGGTTGCACGCGTTCGGGCGATGTAGGCCAATGCCAGGGCATACCGTTTTATTGCTGCCAGGCTGGTACAACTCGGAGCCGGCGCATTGGCAAAGCCACTGGGAAGCCCGGTATGGTGACTTGCGGGTAGAACAGCACGACTGGGAGCATCCCTTGCGTGGCGACTGGCAGGCGCGGCTGGAAGAGGTGGTGCTGGAGCAGCCGGGGCCGGTGGTGTTGGTGGCGCACAGTTTGGGCTGCCAGTTGGTGGCGGCCTGGGCTGCGCATTCGCACCATACGGATCGGGTGCGTGCGGCGATGTTGGTGGCGCCGGGTGACCCGGAGCAGGAAAATTTGCGTGCCAGCCTGTATAGCTGGGCGCCGGTTATTGGTGCGCGTCTGCCGTTTCCCAGTGTGTTGCTGGGCAGTCAGAATGATCCGTATTGCCGTCTGGAGCGTGCACGTACGTTTGCCGCATGGTGGGGGTCGGAGTTTTTGGACTATGGTTGTTGTGGCCATATCAACGCCGAGTCGGGTTTGGGCGATTGGCCGCACGGTCGCGCATTGTTGCAGCGGCTGGTTTGATTTCACGAAGGAAATACGATGGTTACCAAAAAGCCCAAGGGTTTGGGGATGGGTCTCGAAGCACTGCTCGGCCCGAAGGTGAGTGAGGCGCGTGCATTGGAACGCGCTGCTGTTGAGTCGGGGCAACCACACGTGCTTGGTTTGAGCGAAATGGTGCCGGGCATGTACCAGCCACGCACGCGCATGGACGAGGGCGCGCTGTACGAGCTGGCGGAAAGCATCAAGGCACAGGGCATCATGCAGCCGATCCTGGTGCGCAAGGTTGACAGTGGTGCCAATGCCGGCAAGTACGAAATTATTGCGGGTGAACGGCGTTTTCGTGCCGCGCGTCTGGCGGGTCTGGACGTGGTGCCGGTGTTGGTGCGCGACGTGCCGAATGAGGCGGCGGCGGCCATGGCGCTGATTGAAAACATTCAACGCGAAGACCTGAATCCGCTAGAAGAAGCGCAGGGTTTGCAGCGCCTGATCAAAGAATTCGGCCTGACCCACGAAACTGCTGCGCAGGCCGTGGGTCGCTCGCGCAGTGCGGCCTCCAATTTGTTGCGCTTGCTGAACCTGGCCGATCCGGTTCAGACCATGCTGATGGCGGGCGATATTGACATGGGCCATGCACGCGCGCTGTTGGCACTGGACCGCGCTACGCAGATTACGGCGGCGAACCAGATTGCCACGCGCAAGCTGTCGGTGCGTGAAGCGGAGAGTCTGGTCAAGAAGCTCAGTGCTGAATTTGCGCTGACCAGTCCGAAGCCGAAAGCAGAAAAATCGCGCGACCTGAAGCGGGTGGAAGAAGAGTTGTCGGATCTGCTGATGGCGCAGGTGGAGGTTCACGTCCGAAAACGTGTCAAGCGCAATGGACGCATGGAAGAGATGGGCGAGGTCATCATCCAGTTTGGATCGCTCGATGAGCTCAATGGTTTGATCGATCGGCTGGCGCCTGGCGCCTCGCGCTGAACTGACTGGGGGTGCGTTGATGGTTGCATGGCGTCATCCTTCACGCTGGCAGTGGCCGGCGCCGGCTTTGCTGGCTTGGGCGGTGTGCTGGCTGGTGTTTCGCCTGGCGCTGGAACAGCTGGTGCCGGCGCTGGCGCTCGGTCTGGCTACGGCGTTGGGTGTCGCCATGAGTCTGTGGGGCGGCAGCTGGTGGCGTCGTTTGTTGATTGGGGGCGGTTTTCCGCTCTCGCTGGCGCTGTCGCATTCAGTCTGGGGTTTGGGGCAGTTGCCGCCGTGGGCCTGGTTGCTGCCTTTGGCTTTGTTGCTGTTGATTTATCCAGTCAATGCCTGGCGTGATGCGCCGCTGTTTCCGACGCCCGGAAAATCCCTGAACCAACTGGCGGTATTGGCACCCCTGGCGCCGGGGGCGCAGATTCTGGATGCGGGCTGTGGAGCCGGACACGGCCTGCAGGCTTTGCGCGCGGCCTATCCGCAGGCGCAGTTGCATGGTTTGGAGTGGAGCTGGCCGCTGTGTCTGCTCAGCGCACTGCGCTGCCCGTGGGCACGCGTGCGCCGGGGCGATATCTGGATTGCTGATTGGTCGGGCTATGACCTGGTGTATTTGTTTCAGCGCCCGGAGAGCATGACCCGCGCTGTGATCAAGGCGGCAGAATTGCCGGTGGGCGCCTGGATGGTCAGTTTGGAGTTTGAAGCCACCCACCTGTATCCGACGGCGCAATACCAGTCACCTTCTGGCAAGACGGTGTGGCTGTACCAAGCGCCGGTGGTGGTACGCTGAATGTTCATTCAATCAAGGATCTTTCATGGGTAACCGACTGACACAAATCGCGACGCGAACCGGCGACGCGGGCACCACGGGGCTGGGTGACAACACACGCGTATCGAAAAACCACCAGCGCGTGCACGCCATGGGTGAGGTCGATGAACTCAACAGTCACATTGGCGTGTTGTTGTGTGAGGACTTGCCGGTATCCATTCGTGACCTGCTAGTGGAGATTCAGCACCAGTTGTTCAATCTGGGGGGTGAATTGTCTATTCCTGGCTATGACCTGCTGAAGCCAGAAGCCGTCGCAGCGCTGGACATGGCACTGGCCGACTACAACGCGAACCTGCCGCGTTTGCAGGAGTTTATATTGCCGGCCGGTACGCGTGCTGCGGCGTTGGCGCACGTTTGTCGTACCGTGGCACGGCGCGCGGAGCGTGTGCTGGTGGCGTTGGGTGAGACGGAGACGCTGAAAGACGCACCACGCCAGTACCTGAACCGTTTGTCCGACCTGATGTTCGTTCTGGCGCGAGTGCTCAATCGCCATCGCAGCGATGGGTTGCCGGGGGATGATGTGTATTGGAAGAGTGAGCGCCTGCAGCAAGCCGGTGAATGATTTGTGGCGCGTGCGGTGGGGCCGAAAAAATAGTAATGGCAGCGTGAGCTGGGTGACGTTTTAAATGATGCGCAGACAAGGCATCGCGCAATAGCTTGATGTCGGTCGCCGCGGGCTGCAGTACATCGAGGGCCAGGGCTTATGCCGCCAGCCGCAGGTGAAACAAAACGGGGGATGCTTTGCTAGAATCACGCTAGCGCCAATTTGCTCCAGCTTGCGGGCGCTTTACAAATACAGCTAAAGACGGACCGCTCTTTCCCGCCCGGCCTCGTTTTTTCAGTGCTGGTTTATGGTTCGGGTTCATTGAGTCGGAAACGGATTTCTCATGTCGTTTATTGCCCAAGCGCAGTCCATGCACTTTGCCGCAGCGCTGCCGTTGCAAAGTGGCGCATCCATTCGTGATTACACCTTGCGCTTCGAGACCTATGGCACGCTCAATGCCGAGCGCTCCAACGCGGTGCTGGTCTGCCATGCGTTGAATGCATCGCACCATGTCGCCGGGGTCTATGCGGACCAGCCGGAGTCTGCGGGCTGGTGGGACAACATGATCGGCCCTGGCAGGCCGGTAGACACCAATCATTTCTTTGTCATTGGTGTCAACAACCTGGGCTCCTGTTTTGGCTCCACCGGGCCGATGCATCACAACCCGGAAAGCGGGGACGTCTACGGTGCCAATTTTCCGGTGGTTACGGTGGAAGACTGGGTCGATGCGCAGGCGCGTCTGCTCGACGCCCTGGGCATTGCGCAGCTGGCGGCGGTTATGGGTGGTTCGCTGGGTGGTATGCAGGCCTTGAGTTGGAGCATTCGCTATCCACAGCGCGTGCGGCATGCCGTGATCATTGCCAGCGCACCCAACCTGACGGCGGAAAATATTGCCTTCAATGAAGTGGCTCGGCGTGCCATCGTGACCGATCCAGACTTCCATGGCGGTCACTTTTATGGCCACGGGGTGGTGCCCAAACGCGGCTTGCGCATCGCGCGCATGATTGGTCACATCACGTACCTGAGCGATGACGTGATGAACGAGAAATTCGGGCGCCAGTTGCGTTCAGCGGCGAATGCTGTGCAAAGCGAGCAAAGTAACGCCGCCGGGTCCGATATGGCTTATCGCTTCAGCACGCAGGAAGTGGAGTTTCAGATTGAAAGCTATCTGCGCTACCAGGGCGACAAATTCGCCGAATACTTCGATGCCAACACCTATTTGCTGATCACGCGGGCGCTGGATTATTTTGATCCGGCGCGCCACCACGGTGGCGATCTGGCGCTCGCGCTGGCACCGGCCCGCTGTAAATTTTTGCTGGTCAGCTTTACCACTGACTGGCGCTTTTCGCCCAAACGCAGCCGTGAAATTGTGCATGCCTTGCTGCGCAATCGCTGTAATGCCAGTTATGCCGAAATTGATGCGCCGCATGGGCATGATGCGTTTTTGCTGGAGGACGAACGCTACGTGCGCGTGGTCCGGTCGTATTTTGAGCGTATCGCTGGGGAGTCCGTATGAACGATTCAGGCAATCAACGTGCCATTGCCAGCCTGGTGCCGCCCGGCTCGCGCGTACTCGACCTGGGCTGCGGCGACGGCGCTCTGCTGGCTTATCTTCAGCGCGAACGGGGCTGCACCGGGTATGGCGTGGAAATCAACGACGGCAATGTGCTGGCGTGTATTCGTGGCGGTGTGAATGTGATCCAGTTCAATCTGGATGAAGGACTGGCGCTGTTTGAAGACGATTCGTTTGACGTGGTGTTGCAGATCGACACCTTGCAGCATCTGCGCAATGCGGAAGTCATGCTGCGTGAAACAGTGCGTGTGGGGCGCTGCGGCATTATTGCCTTCCCCAATTTTGCCCATTGGCCAAACCGGTTGCGTGTGTTGCGCGGGCGCATGCCGGTGACACGACGCCTGCCTTACCAGTGGTATGACACGCCCAATATCCGGGTTGGTACCCACGCCGATATGGCGGCGCTGGCTGAGCGCATGGACCTGGCCGTGTTGGACCAGTTCGGTCTGCAGGAGGGGCGCGTGGTCCGTACGGCACCGAACCTGTGGGCTGGCACGTCGGTTTACAAATTGGCACGCGCCTGACGGCTTGGGCGCAGCGCACGGCGCGCCGCCGTGGCATGATTCTGATCATTCAAGAATAGGAATCAGGATTCGCCATGAATGACCGCTGCCCACCCGATGTATTGCAGGCGGAGCACCTGCTGGCGCAGATCAGTCGCCAGTGGGATGGCGACATTTTGCAGCAGCTGCGCCACTACATTGCCATTCCCGCCAAGTCACCGGCATTTGATGCCGACTGGGCGCAGCACGGCTATCTGGAGCGCGTCGTACAGAACGCGGCCGACTGGGTGTTGGCGCAGCCGGTGGCCGGATTGCGACTGGAGATCATTCGCCTGCCAGGGCAGACGCCGGTGCTTTATTTTGAGATTGCTGCCACGTGCGCGTCGGACGCGACCCGTCCGTCGGTGTTGATGTATGGACACCTTGACAAGCAACCTGAAATGACCGGCTGGCGCAACGACCTGGGCCCGTGGACGCCCAAGTTGGACGACGGGCGCCTGTATGGACGGGGCGGGGCCGATGACGGCTACGCGGTCTATGCGGCAATTGCCGCAGTGGCAGCGCTGCAGCGCCAGCAACGCGCGCATCCACGTGTGGTGGGTCTGATTGAGACCTGCGAAGAAAGTGGTTCGTTCAATTTGCTGCAGTACGTGGATTTGCTGCGTCCGCGTCTAGGTGATGTGGGTCTGGTGATCTGTCTGGATTCCGGCGCAGGCAACTACGATCAACTGTGGGCGACCACCAGTTTGCGGGGTGTGGCCAGCGGCGTGCTGAAAGTGGAAATTCTGACCGAGGGCGTGCATTCGGGCGATGCCAGCGGCCTGGTGCCTTCGAGTTTTCGCATCATGCGCCAGGTGCTGGACCGTCTGGAAGACAGCGCCAGTGGGCGCTTGTTACCGGACGTGTTCCATTGTGCGATTCCTGCAGAGCGCCGGGCGCAGGCGCAGGTGACGGCGGGCATTTTGGGAGCCGAGATCCATCGGCGTTTCCCCTGGGTGCATGCTGACTGTGGTGCTGGCAACACGTTTGCCTTGCCGACCACCACTGATCCGGTGCAGGGCTTGCTGAACCAGACCTGGGTGCCAGCATTGAGCGTGACCGGCGCCGATGGGTTTGCGCAATTGGCAGATGCTGGCAATGTGCTGCGCCCCTACACCGCGTTCAAGTTGTCGTTGCGCCTGCCGCCGCTGGTGGATGCGGCGCTGGCGGCGCAGCAACTCAAGACGCTGCTGGAAGACAATGCGCCGTACCAGGCGCGCGTTACTTTTGCGCCGGGCGGCCATGCCAGCGGCTGGAATGCGCCCGAAACCAGCCCTTGGCTGGAAGCGGCCTTGCAATCTGCCTCCAGCCTGCATTTTGGTGCGCCGTGCGGCTACATTGGCCAAGGCGGCACGATTCCTCTGATGAATATGCTGGCGGCGGGTTTTCCACGTGCGCAGATGATGGTGTGTGGCGTGCTCGGGCCGAAGAGCAATGCGCATGGCCCGAACGAATTCCTGCACGTGGCCTTTGCCAAAAAACTCACGGCAGCGGTGGCCGAAGTGATTGCCCGCGTGCCGCATACCGCTGCCTAAACGGCAGGCAGCGGCTTCCTGGGCTAACCGCAGACCAGGCGGGCTAGTGCGGCAAGCGCGGCGGTTTCGGCCCGGAGTACGCGCACACCCAGACTGAGCGGTTGAAAGCCGGCCTGCACGGCGGCCGCTTCTTCTTCAGCGCTGCAGCCGCCTTCGGGACCGGACAGAAACAAAATGGGATCGGCGGCGGGTTGCCATGGCGTCGTGCCGCCCGGATTGTTAAGCAGCGACAGCAGCCAGGGCTGGGTGTCGGCGGGCAGTGCCAGACGCCAGTTTGGCAACCAGCGCGCCAGTGTGGTCACGGGAAATACGCGTGGGACGCGGTTGCCACCGCATTGCTCGCTCGCGGCAATGGCGACACTTTGCCAATGGGCTACCTTTTTGTCGGCACGCTCGCCGTTCAGGCGCAGCACGCTGCGCTCCGTCATGAGCGGCTGAATGGACGCCACGCCCAGTTCAACCGCTTTTTCCACCAGCCAGTCCATGCGCTCGTTGGCTGGCATGCCGAGCGCCAGATGCACCTGGCGTGGTGCGGCACGCTCCACGGGGTGCTGCGCGCCCACGCGGACTTGAACCGTACTGCGACCCATCTGGGTGATGGTGGCGTCGAACTCACCGTCGCTGGCTGGCCCTTCCCAATCCGGGCCCTGATTGAACAGCGTGATGCTGGTGCCCGGTTGCAGGCGCAGGACTTGCACGTGGCGGGCGGCACCGGCCGGTAGTTCCAGTAAGGCCTCGGGAATGAGCGGGGCGGGGCAATAAAAACGGGGCATGGGTCAGACACGACCAAACGCATACGCATTGGGCACCGCAATGCCTTCAATGGTTTCGATCAGCCGCAGCAGCGGGCCGAGTTCGCGGTAGCGCCGGCAGGTGGCACGCATGTACGCAATGAAGCGGGGCGTGTCGGCGAGGTACTGCGGCTTGCCGTCGCGCAGCGTCAGGCGCGCAAAAATGCCGGTGACCTTGAGGTGGCGTTGCAGCCCCATCCATTCGACGCCCCGGTAAAAATGGCCGAAATCATCGCCCACCGGCAAACCGGCTTTGCGTGCTTTTTCCCAGTAGCGGATGGTGACGTCGAGGCAAAAATCTTCATCCCAGCTGAGGAACGCATCGCGCATCAGGCTGGCGATGTCGTAGGTAATCGGGCCGTAGACGGCGTCCTGGAAGTCCAGCACGCCCAGGCCCTGGTCGGACAGCATCAGGTTGCGCGGCATGAAGTCGCGGTGCACGTAGACCTGGGGCCACTGCAGATTTTCCTGGATGATGCAATCAAATGCCTTGTCCAGCACGCCGCGCTGGGCCGGGGTTAGCGTGTGCTGGCGGTAGGCTTCGATGTACCACTGCGGCAGCAATTCCACTTCGCGTCGCAGCAGGGCCTGGTCATAGTCTGGCAGCTGACCGGGTTGCGATGCCAGTTGCCAGGCAATCAGGATGTCGACGGCTTGCTGGTACAGCGCCAGTGGCGGCGGTGCACTGGGGTCGATGCCCTGCATCAGGGTTTGCGTGCCAAGGTCGGACAGCAACATGAAGCCGTGGGCCTGGTCCCAGGCCAGGATTTCGGGAACCCGGATGTGGGCGGCCTGCATCAGTGCGGCCACGTGCACGAAAGGTTGGCAATTTTCTTTGTCGGGCGGGGCATCCATGATGATGCGTTGCTGGTCGCCCGCCTGCACCCGCAGGTAGCGCCGAAAGCTGGCGTCGGCAGACGCCAGGCGCACGCTGTCGGGCTGCAGGCCGAACGGCGCTTGCAGCGTACCTAACCAGACCGAAAACGCTTGTTCGCGGTGCGGGTCAGCCCAAAGGGGTGTGGTGCCGGATTGCGGGGAATCGGACTTTGCGTGGGGAGTAGGTTTGCTCATGGATAATCCATTCTACAAAGCCCGGTTCGGGCCGATTTTCTTTTTCAATCGACTACGGTTTCGTGCAGGCGTGTTTTTACCTCTTGTTGTGTATTTTTTAAGCACGCCTTTGCAAAGGCCGCTTCGTGCCCAACCCGGTCGGGGGTGGTGCGTGTGTGCCGCATGGCTGGTCGGCGCGCTGGCGGTGGTCGCGCCTGCCGGTGCCCAGCAAGCCCCGCCGGTTGTGTCGTCTTTACCGGCTTCCGGGGGCGCTTCGTCGCCCGTGGCGCCTTCGGTGGTTTATCTGGAGGGCGACCGACTCTCGGGCCATACCGATATGGATGCCCAGATCGAGGGCAATGCCCACCTGCGACGGGGCAATACCAAGGTTGACGCCGACATCCTGACGTATTACCAGCCGACCGACCAGGCGCGCGCCAGCGGCAATGTGCGCGTGAACCAGGGCGGCAATGTGTATGAAGGGCCGTTGCTGGAGTTGAAGGTGGAGACCTTCGAGGGATTTTTTCTGGAGCCCACCTACCACTTCAAGACGGGTGATGGCCATGGCGAGGCGTCCCGCGCGGATTTTCTGGATGAAGATCACAGCGTGGTGCATGACGCCACCTACACCACCTGTCGCCGGGTGCCAGGGCCAGATTGGGTGCCTGACTGGATCTTGCGTGCAGCCACCATTACGTTTGATAACGAAGAAGAAGTCGGCATAGCAGAGGGTGCGTACGTCAGTTTCAAAGACGTGGAACTGGTGCCGGTGCCTCCGGTCAGTTTTCCGCTGTCTGACAAGCGTAAGTCGGGCCTGCTGCCGATCACCATTGATCCGTTCAACAGCATCAATGGCATGACCGTGTCGCAGCCTTATTACTGGAACATTGCTCCGAACCGCGATGCCACCATTACCCCGACGCTGATGAGTGCGCGTGGTCTCGATATGGCGGTTGAATTTCGCTATTTGGAGCCCTCCTACCGCGGTGACCTTTTTGTCGATTACCTGGGCTCCGACCCGCTGCGCAACATGAATCGCTGGGGGACGGTCTGGACCCAGAGTAACCAGATAAGGACGGACTCGCCCACCGTGGGTGACGTGAATCTGGCGGTCAATATCCAGCGCGTCAGTGACGACAATTACTGGATGGATTTCACCGCCAATCCGCTGCTGACGCAACGCTTGTTGCCGGGTGATGTTTCGGCAAGCTGGGGTGACGCTACGCTGAGTGGCGGCGTTCGCGTCCTGAAATGGCAAACGCTGCAAGCGGTGGATTCACCCATTGTGCCGCCGTATGACCGTTTGCCGCAGCTCACCGTGCGCTATCAGCGCTACAACATGAACGGTTTTGATTGGTCGCTGAATGGTGATTACACCGACTTCCAGGCCGATCCGTTGCTGACCGGTCAACCCAACGCACAGCGCGTTTTTGGCCTGGCCCAGATCAGCCACCCCTGGATCACACCGGAGGGATTCATGACGCCCAAGTTGCAGTTGCATACCGCTGCGTACCAGTTTGACACGGTACTGGCCAACGGAATGCTGGCCGCCAATAGCACCATTCCGACGTTCAGCCTGGACAGCGGGCTGGTGTTTGAACGCAAGGTCAGTTTGTGGGATCGCAGTTTTATCCAGACCCTGGAGCCGCGCGCGTTTTATGTCTATACCCCGTACCATGATCAGAGCATGTTGCCGCTCTACGATACGGGCGTGGCCGATTTCAACTTTGCCAGTATCTACCTGGAAAACGCCTACATCGGTAACGATCGGATTTCCGACAACAATTTGTTGACGCTGGGCGTGTCGACTCGTTTTCTGGACGCCGCGACGGGCGCCCAATACGCCAATTTCGGCATTGCGCAGCGCCTTCGTTTTGAGCCACAACTGGTCACTATCAACAGCGAGACACCACCCGCTGCGGTGGGTATCAGCGACATGATGCTGGGTGCCTCTGTCAATCTGGATCAGCACTGGGCGCTGGACTCCACTTTTCAGTACAACCCGTTGACCGATCAGTCCGACAGCTCGGTTATCAGTGCGCGCTATAACCCAGGTAATTACCGTGTTCTTAATGTCGCGTACCGCTTTCAGCGTGATTCGAGTGAGCAGATCGACATGAGTTGGCAGTGGCCGCTCAACGACTTCTGGGGCAACCGGGGCCAGGACCTGGGAGCGGGGCGCGGTCAGGGTGAGGGGCGCTACTACGCGGTGGGTCGAATGAACTACAGCATAGACCAAAGCGCCATGATCGACACCGTATTGGGCCTGGAGTACGATGCGGGCTGCTGGTTGGGGCGACTGGTGTATTCACGCAACCAGACTGGTACGACGACGGCCGTCGATCGGATCATGTTTCAGATCGAATTTGTTGGATTCTCCCGCTTGGGGATAGATCCCTTGTCGACCCTGAAGCAGAGCATCCCGTACTATCAAAATTTACGTGAAACCGGCGGCGCGATGGACCGCAACGATTTTGGCGCGGGTATTGGTAATAGCATTGGCAACTAGTTAAATAACCGATCCAAGCGATTTAACCGAATTAACCGAATTAACGAACCCTATGAAAATCTTCAGTTACCGTGGATGGACTCTGGCCCTGTGCTGTTTGGCAGCGACGCTAGCGCAGGGTGTATACGCACAAAGCGGTACTGGTAGCAGTGGCAGCGTCGCCACTGCGGACTATATCGTTGCGCTCGTCAACTCCGAGCCGATCACCAATTCTGAACTGCTGGTGGCCATTCGGCGTGTGGTGGATCAAATACAGTCGCAGGGGCAGGCGATACCGCCGCAGGCCACTTTGCGCCAGGGCGTGCTGGACCGTCTGATCATGGACCGTGTGCAGCTGCAACTGGCGCGAGAGAGCGGCCTGAAGGTGGAAGACAGTGCGGTGAATATGGCGGAAGCCAATCTTGCGCAGCAGCACCAAATAACGATCGAAGCGTTGCGTGCGCATTATGCTGCACAGGGTATGTCGGCGCAGGTGCTGCGCGCCCAGCTGCGTGATCAGATTATGTTGACGCGTTTGCGCGAACGCGACGTGGACGCGCGCGTGAAAGTAACGGAACAGGATATTGATCACTATCTGGCGGAGCAACAGGAGGTCAACCGCGATCCCATGGCACAGGAGGTTAACCTGGCGCAGTTGTTGATTGCGGTTCCTGAGCACGCGGATGCCACCCAGGTGGCGGCGTTGCGGGAGCAGGCCGGGCAGTTGTTGCGCCGGTTGCGCGCGGGTGAAAAATTCACGGACCTGGTGCAGCAATATTCGGCGGCTGATCGCAGCAATGGCGGACAGCTCGGTTTGCGGCGCGCGGGTCGTTATCCGTCGATTTTTGTTCGCGCCACGCAGGATCTGCCCGTGGGCGGTTTTTCTGAGGTGGTGCAGTCGGGCGCCGGCTTCCATATTCTTACGGTGCTGGAGCGGCATGCGCCGTCGGCGCTGCAGACGAGTGTGGTGCAAACCCATGCCCGGCATATTTTGCTGCGGATCACGCCGAGCCTGCCGCAGGCCAATGCGCTGGCGCAGTTGGCGGATTACCGCAAACGCATTGTGTCGGGGCAGGATAGTTTTGAGAGCCTGGCACGCCATTACTCACAGGATGGCAGTGCAGACCACGGGGGCGATCTCGGCTGGACCAATGCCGGCGTGTTTGTGCCCGAGTTCGAGGAGGTGCTGTCGCATCTGAAAGTGGGTGAAATCAGCGCCCCCATGGTGTCGCGGTATGGCGTGCACCTGATTCAATTGATGGACCGCCGAATCGCTGAAATCAGTCCCAAGGACGCGCGGGAAGCGGTGCGTAAACAATTGCTGTCCAGTAAGCTGGATGAAGCGTATGTCAACTGGGCCAGGGACATTCGCGACCGCGCCTACATTGAGTTGCGCGACCCGCCGCAATAAACCGACGGCATGAAACACATTGCGCGCAAACGGTTTGGCCAGCACTTTCTGGCTGACGCCGGGATCATCGATGCCATTGTGCGCGCCATTGCGCCCCAGCCAGGCCAGCGCATGCTGGAAATTGGCCCGGGACTGGCGGCGCTGACGCAACCGTTGGTTGAACGTCTGGGACACCTGACCGTGGTGGAGCTTGACCGCGATCTGGCGCAACGGCTGCGCTCCCATGCGCAATTGCGCGTGGTGGAGGCTGATGTCCTGAACGTTGATTTCCGGCAGCTCGACGACGCGTGCGGCACGCCGGGCACGGCACCGAAGTGGCGTGTGGTTGGCAACCTTCCCTACAACATTTCGACGCCCATTCTGTTTCATTTGCTCGACTGTGTGGACGTGATCGAAGACCAGCACTTCATGCTGCAAAAAGAAGTGGTGGACCGCATGGTGGCCGTTCCGGCGACGGCGGCGTATGGTCGTCTGAGCGTCATGCTGCAGTGGCGTTACGCGATGGAGAATGTATTGCTGGTGCCGCCGGAAAGTTTTGATCCGCCACCGCGGGTGGACAGCGCGGTGGTGCGCATGTGCCCCCATGCGGCGCCAGCACCGGTGCAACAGGCGCTGCTGAGCGAGATTGTGCAAGTGGCATTCAGTCAGCGCCGCAAGCTAATACGCCACACCTTGGGGCGTTGGCTGGAGGCGCGCGGCATGGCCGGAAATTTTGACGTCCAGCGGCGTGCCGAAGAAATTGCCCCAACGGAATACGTGTCGTTGGCGCACAGCGTGGCGCAACAGGCAGAGCGGGATACCAAGCTGGGCTGACGCCGTGTTCAAAGTGCCGCACCTGCTACCGCAATCGCTAAAAGGGCGCGTATTTTCGCTGTATGCGGTGACGCTGTTTTTGTTTCTGGTGATCGGCGTGGCGCTGTTTTGCCGCTATCAGTGGGTCCGTGAGATGGAGGACCAGCAAGCGGTGGGCGAGATGACGATGCGTGTGATTGTGCCGCTGATCGGTGACAGCGCTGCGATGAGCGACGATTACGGCATCGTCAAGACCCTCGACCACGTGGTTCTGCGCTCCAATTTCCGCCAGGCGCAGTTTATTGACAGCCATGGCGATGTGATTACCGCCGTCAATCCCACGGAGGTTGACCTGACGCCGCCGGGCTGGTTGCGCAGTTGGGTGCAATCGCATCTGCTCGACGTCAATCGCGCCATTGTGGTGGGCGGCAAGGTGCATGGCTCGGTGCGCCTGAGTTTTGCGGACGAAGCCATCGCCAGCGGCTTGTGGCGTGTCACTTTGTATTCCATGCTGATCGCGCTGGTGGCCCTGATTCTGGACGTGATTCTGATTCGCACGCTGCTGCAGCGCTGGCTTGGCAACTTTGACCGGGTGCGTGCGCGTGAGGCGGAAATTCTGTCGGGAGCGGTCGACATCAGTGAACTGCTCGATGCGGATGTGCCCCAGGAAATCAGGCACACCTTTGACATCATCAGCCGTGCCGCCGGACGGCTGTCGGCACAGCGCGAAGAAGCAGCCGTGACCCTGAATGCCATTACCGATGGCGTATTGACGACGGATGCCGCCTACCGGTTGGTGTATTGCAATCCGGCCGCTGAACACATGTTCGGAATCCGCAGCCACGAGATGGTGGGGCGCGATGTGCAGGCGCTGTTTCCATGCGCATTTCTGAACCAGGAGGCGCCGCTTGACTGGCGTGTGCGCCGACTCGAAGTCACCGCCCCCAATGGCGGACGCATGATTCTCGACACCACACTCTCGACCATCAACTCCGCCAGCAACGTGGTCACCGGGCACATCCTGGCCTGTCGCGACGTATCGCAGCAGCATGCCCTGGACCAGCAATTGCGCGGCGAATTGCAGGCGCGCCAGCGTGCGCTGGAGTCGATGCGCCGTGTCCTGAGCAATTTTGCTTCGGAAACCGAATCCGCTACGACACCGATGGATGCCAATGATCTGGATGCGCTGACGCAGCGTCTGGTGGCGTTGATGGCTGAGCGTGAGTTAGGACAACGTGCGCTGCGCAACCAGAAATTTGCGTTGGATCAGCATGCCATTGTCAGCATGACGGACTTGCAGGGGACCATCACGTATGCCAATGGAAAATTTTGTGAAATCAGCGGTTATAGCCACCGCGAATTACTGGGGGTCAACCACCGGATCGTGAACTCCGGCGAGCATGCGCCGGCGGTTTTTACGGCCATGTGGCAGACCATCGCACAAGGGCACGTCTGGCATGGCGAAATCTGCAATCGCAACAAGACGGGTGGCTTGTATTGGGTTGATGCCACCATTGTGCCGCTGCTCGATGCGGCGGGTTTGCCGGAACAATATATTGCAATCCGAACCGACATCACGGCGCGCAAAACGTTTGAAGCCCAATTGGCCGAGCAATTGCGGTTTGTGGAAGTCCTGCTGGAAGCCACGCCGACGGCGATTTATCTCAAGGATATGCAGGGGCGCTACGTGCGCTTCAACAAAGCCTTTGAAGACTTGTTTGGCATTGCGCGTTCGGAATGGATCGGTCGCACGGTGTTCGATCTGGTGCCGCAGGAAGCCGTCGTCATGAATGCCAGTGACGAGCGCGTTTATACGACGGGCGAGGTCCAGACATACGAGGGTCGTTTTTTCAACCTGCGCACCGGCGAACACCGTGACGGCCTGTACTGGAAGGCACCGCTGACCGACGGCCATGGACGGCGCACCGGACTGGTCGGAACCATTCTGGACATCACGGAAAAGAACCGGTTCGAACAGGCTCTGCGGGACGCTAAACGCTTTGCCGAAGCGGCCAATGAGGCCAAGGGAAATTTTCTGGCGAATATGAGCCATGAAATCAGAACCCCGATGAACGGGGTGATCGGCATGACGGATTTGGCGCTCGAAACCGAACTCACGGCACAGCAGCGTGAGTACCTGGGTATTGTTAAGAATTCGGCGCAGTCGCTGATGGTGATCCTGAACGACATTCTCGATTTCTCCAAAATCGAGGCCGGCAAGATGCACATCGAGACGGTGGAATTTGCGCCAGCGACTTTGATCACCGACACGCTCAAATCGCTGCAGGCGCGCGCGCAGCGCAAGGGCCTGGTGTTGGAGTGCACGTTACAGCCGGAACTTTCCGCCACGGTGCAGGGCGATCCGGTCCGGATTCGCCAGGTGTTGACCAATCTGTGTGATAACGCCATCAAATTCACGGCGCTCGGCGGCGTGTATGTTGCCGTGGCGCTGGAGTCTTTGCCCGATGGCACGTTCGCCTTGCATTGCTCGGTGCGTGATACCGGAATCGGTATCGCCCTGGACAAGCAGCAAGGCGTGTTTGAGGCCTTCAACCAGGCCGACGCATCAACCACCCGCAAATTCGGAGGCACCGGACTGGGGCTGACCATTTGTGCGCGGCTGGTGGAACTGATGGCGGGCCGGATCTGGCTGGAGAGCGTTCCTGGGCAGGGCACCACGTTTCACTTTACGGTGCGGGTCGAGACTGCCGTGGCACCGGTTGCCACGCCGTTCCCCGCTGCGCCGGTGTCAGGCACTGGCACAGCGGCCCTGGAGCGCACGGGTTTGAATGTGCTGCTGGTGGAGGATCATCCAATCAACCAGTTGCTGGCCAAAACCCTGCTGCTCAAGTGGGGTCACCACGTGGCGCTTGCCATTAACGGACAGGAAGCGGTCGATCTGTTTCCAACCCGGAACTGGGATCTGGTGTTGATGGACATGCAGATGCCGGTGATGGGTGGTCTGGAAGCTTCGCAACGGATTCGCGCCCTGGAATCGCCAGGGCATTGCACGCCGATCATCGCCATGACGGCCAATGCCCTGGAAAGCGATCGGCAGGCGTGCATGGACGCCGGCATGAACGACCATCTGGCCAAGCCGTTTCACGCCGCCACGCTGCAGGCGATGCTGGCGCGGCATACACAATGGCGCGCATAGCTCGCGTTGCCGCGTTGAAAACCAAGCGGCCCGTCACAGGGACGGGCCGCTTGCTGGTGCGCACGTTTCTAAGCTGAAAACTCAGGCCGCTGACAACCAGTAACCGGCGTTGAAAGGACTGCTCATGCGCAACGCTAGTGGCGATACGTCGAGAATCTTGTCGGTTGGCATCTTCTCGCCGTTGTCGGTGGTTAATTCAATTCCCGTGACGGTCACGCTGGACCCGGACACGCTGTTAGCCTCGGTCGCCCGTTCTGCTTGGCTGGCTTGTGCAGAACGGGCTACAGAAAAGAATAGAAGCATCGGAATGGAATTTTCCGGTCTCCCCAGTAGTCTGCCGTATCGCGGAAGATATCGAGCAGTTGCTCGCGTGCTTCCTTGTCGAACTTGGTGTTGGCGGGGATGTGCTCGAGCACGGCAATAAAACCGGGCTGTGGGCCTGATTTGTGCACCGGGTCGGTCATGCTGTCGTACAGTGAGTCAAAATTCTTACCCGATTGCACTGGCAAAATGAACTGCTCACCAATCAGGTCGAGTACGTCCTGTTTGGATTGCGCATTGGCCAGGTTGGCGTAGAGGAAATGATGACCCAGAGTCTGCGCGGCTTCCTGCAAATCCTGCACGCGGAAGGCGCGTATCGATTGAACGATATTGTTTCTGACGGTTCGAAGTGGCGTATCCATCCCCGATTCTCTTTCTCTAAGTATTAAAAAAACCGCAAGACACGAGCGCGCGAATCTTCGCATGGCGATCGGTCGTATAAAATCCAGAATTACGGCGTGTAGGTATCCTATTTGGCTCAAATGCAACGCTGCCCAGCAGCGCATTAAAGATGCATGACAATGTATTGCGTGGCAGGCCGTGCAGGTCCATTGTTAGATCATCTATTTTGTAGATCGACCATTGATACTTGGTAGATCGTTTCTTTGCAGAACACAACGTGGGTCAAAGCTTGTTACACAGTACGCCTAAACAAATGGTTGATTGGTTTCAATATTTGTTTAAGCAGACCAGGAACATCCTGTAAACACCTCGGGTTTACCCGAGTAGGAAACCTCGCTAGTGTCGCGCATCTGGCGCAAAAAAGCAAGGCCCACGCGTGCCTTACTCCACTTCGACACGCCCGTCCCCAGGCGTGTTGGTGGGTGCTAACTTTCTTTCTGTCGCTTATCGTGTGGCATTTGCGTCGGCCACTGTCAGTGCTGTCATATTAACGATGCGGCGTACCGTGGTACTGGCCGTGAGAATATGCACGGGTTTGGCAGCGCCCAGCAAAACCGGCCCGATGGCAATGTTGCCGCCGGCTGCCGTTTTGAGCAGGTTGTAGGCGATATTGGCAGCGTCAATGTTGGGCATTACCAGCAGGTTGGCATCACCATGCAGTGTGCTGAATGGCATCAGGGTATGGCGTGCTGCACCGTCGAGTGCGGCATCGCCGTGCATTTCGCCATCGACTTCAAGCCAGGGTGCCTGTTTTTGCAATAGTGCCAGCGTCAGGCGCATTTTGACTGCGCTTGGTTCGTTACTACTGCCGAAGTTGGAATGGCTGAGCAGGGCCGCCTTGGGTTTGAAGCCAAAGCGTTTCATTTCCTGGGCCGCCATGATCGTGATATTGGCCAGTTCCTGTGCCGTGGGGTCGTAATTGACGTGGGTGTCGACAATGAATATCTGGCGTCCGGGCAGCATCAGGCCGTTCATGCAGGCGTAGCTGGCGCTGGCGCTGTCGAGTTGCGGGTCAATGCGCTTGCCAATGACTTGGTCGACATATTGCAGGTGCAGCGCGGTGGTGCCCCAGGTGCCACAGATCAGGCCATCGACATCGCCCTTGTGTAGCAGCATGGAGCCGATGAGGGTCAGGCGGCGGCGCATTTCGACCTTGGCCACTTGCACCGTCATGCCCTTGCGCGCGGTCATGTGGTGGTAGGTTTGCCAGAAGTCGCGGTAGCGGTGGTCGTGCTCGACATTGACGACCTGGTAGTCAACGCCCTGGGTCAGGCGCAGGCCAAATTTTTCAATGCGCTCGGCAATGATGGCGGGGCGGCCGATCAGGGTCGGGATGGCGATGCGCTCGTCCACCACGATCTGGGCGGCACGCAGCACGCGTTCTTCTTCACCTTCGGCGTACGCCACGCGTTTCTTGATGGCCTTTTTAGCCGCCGTGAAGATGGGCTTCATGGTGGTGCCGGAGGCGTAGACGAAGTCTTGCAAGCGCTCGCGGTAGGCGTCGAGGTCGGCGATCGGGCGCAGGGCAACGCCGCTGTCAGCGGCAGCCTTGGCAACGGCCGGCGCGATTTTCATCATCAGGCGAGGGTCGAATGGCTTCGGGATCAGGTATTCGGGGCCAAATGCCAGTTGTTCACCGACATAGGCCGCAGCCACCACTTCGCTTTGTTCGGCCTGGGCCAGGTCGGCAATGGCATGCACCGCCGCAATTTCCATCTCCAGCGTGATGGTGGAGGCGCCGGCGTCGAGGGCGCCGCGAAAGATGTAGGGGAAGCACAGGACGTTGTTGACCTGGTTGGGATAGTCGGTGCGGCCCGTGGCGATGATGGCATCGTCACGCACGGCCTTGACTTCTTCCGGCAGGATCTCGGGTGTGGGGTTGGCCAACGCGAACACCAGCGGGTTGGGGGCCATGGTTTTCACCATGTCGGCCTTGAGCACGCCCCCGGCAGACAGGCCCAGGAAGACGTCGGCGCCGTCAATGACTTCGCGCAGCGTGCGTGCGCTGGTGGCTTGGGCAAAGAAGGCTTTGTCGTCGTCCATCAGTTCGGTGCGACCCTGGTACACGACGCCGGCCAAGTCGGTCACGAAGATGTTTTCGCGCGGGATGCCGAGCTTGACCAGCAGCCCCAGGCAGGCCAGTGCGGCGGCGCCAGCTCCGGACGTAACCAGTTTGATTTTGCGCGGGTCTTTGCCGACCACTTTGAGGCCGTTGAGGATGGCCGCACCGACCACGATAGCGGTACCGTGCTGGTCGTCATGGAACACCGGAATCTTCATGCGTTCACGCAATTTGCGTTCGACGTAGAAACAGTCCGGGGCCTTGATGTCTTCGAGGTTGATGCCGCCGAAGGTGGGCTCCAGCGCGGCGATGATTTCGACCAGTTTGTCGAGGTCGTGTTTTTCGTTGATTTCCAGATCGAAGACGTCGATGCCGGCAAATTTCTTGAACAGGACGGCCTTGCCTTCCATGACCGGTTTGGCCGCCAGCGGGCCAATGTCGCCCAGGCCCAGCACGGCGGTGCCGTTGGTGATGACGGCCACCAGGTTGCCCCGGCTGGTGTATTTGAAGGCGTTGTTGGGGTCGCGTACGATTTCTTCGCAGGGTGCGGCGACGCCGGGCGAATAGGCCAGCGCGAGGTCGTGCTGATTGACCAGCTGCTTGGTGGCCGCGATGGCTATTTTGCCGGGGGTCGGGAATTCGTGGTATTCAAGCGCTGCGCGCCGGAGTTCGACGCGTTTGTCGATGGTGTTCGGGTTGATTTCCGAAGCCGACGGGTGTGTCGGTTTATCCTGGGTCATTATCGGAGCCTTTCGGTTGGGAGTCGCTGCGGGTGGCAACGCTCCCAGGGGTGTCGGGCCTTGAATTGTAGACCTACGGGGTGCGCGGCGTTGGTGCTAGACTTGGGGCAGCAGGAATCGGCGCTCCCAGGCACTGATTTCGCGCAGGTAACTCTCAAATTCCAGACCCTTGACGGCGCAGTAGGCGGTGACGAATTTGTCGCCCATCAAGCGGCGCGCTGATGGGCTGTTGAGCAGATGGGCGTGCGCGCTGAGAAAGCTGCGGTGCAGTTGGTGCGACTGGTTGTAGGCATTGGCGCCGGTTGCCAACGGCACGGTGGGCGTGCACTGCTCCTCCAGGCCAGCCAGGCCGGCGGCGAGCGTGGCGGCGATGACCAGGTAGGGATTGGCGTCGGCGCCGGCGATGCGGTTTTCAACGCGCCGGGCGGCCGGGCCGCTGAGCGGAATGCGCAGACCTGAGGTGCGGTTGTCGTAGCCCCACTCCAGATTGATGGGAGCTTGGCTGCCGGGTACGTAGCGGCGGTAGGAGTTGATGAACGGGGCAAACAACAGCATCAGGTCCGGCAGGTACGTTTGCAGTCCGCCGATGAAGTGGCCGAGTGCGGCGCTTTCGTTGCCGTCCGGGTCACTAAAGATGTTGCGTCCGTCGCGGTCCACCACGCTTTGGTGCAGGTGCATGGAGCTGCCGGCGGCGCCCGCGATGGGCTTGGCCATGAAGACGGCGTTTAGTCCGTGCTGGATGGCCACTTCTTTGGCGGCGTACTTGAACAGAAAGGCCTGGTCGGCCATGGCCAGCGCGTCACCATGCACCAGGTTGATTTCGTACTGGCTGGGGCCGACTTCGTGAATCCAGGTGTCGGCTTGCACGCCCAGGGTGTCGAGGGCGGCGCGGAATTGGTTCCAGAACGGGGCCAGCTCGTTGAGCATGTTCATGCTGAAGGCCGACTGGCCAACTTCGGCGCGCCCGTTGCGGGCCGCCGGTGCCACCAGTGGCTGGGTCGGGTCAACGTTGGGGGCGGTCAGGTAAAACTCGATTTCAGGCGCGACCACGGGGCGCAACCCGACGCCCTGGTAGCGCTCCAGCACGGCGCGCAGTACGGCGCGTACGGAAAACCCGCAGGGAGTGCCGTCGAGCTCGATGCAGTCGTGAATCGCCAGGGCGCGCGGCACGCTCGACCAGGGCACGGTTTTGAGCGTGGCGTAGTCGGGTTGCAGGCGCAGGTCGGGGTCAGCATCGGGAAACACCGGGTTGGTGGAATAGTCACCGGTGACACACTGCATCGGAATGGCCTGGGCGATGCGCAACTCGGCGCCGCTGGCGAAGGCGGCGGCGGGCATTAGCTTGCCGCGCGGATAGCCGGATACGTCGGGGAATAGGCATTCCACGTCGTGGATGCTGCGTTCCTGGAAAAACGAATCGAGCTGCGGGCGGGTGGGTGCGGTCATGGTCAAGAATAAAAAGGGTGCGGGCGTGCGCGGGTATGCGCAGCCCAGTGGGGTTGGTGCGCTTTGGCGCTTCAGCGCATTAACGCCTCGATTTCGGAAGCGGCGACAGGAACGCCGCGCGTGATCAGCTCGCAGGCGTCACCATGGACGATGGCGTCGTCCTCAATGCGGATGCCTATGTCGTGAAACGCGGGCGGGACGTCGGCACCAGCGCGCACGTAGATACCGGGCTCGATGGTCAGCACCATGTGGTCGCGCAGGATGCGCGGTGGGCGTGGCGCTGGCACCAGCGTGTGGGTGGTTTGGGCGGGTGCGGCGGCGCCCGGTTCGGTGTAGCTGCCGCAGTCGTGTACGTCCATGCCCAGCCAGTGGCTGGTGCGGTGCATATAAAAGGTGCTGTAGGCGCGGCTGGCCAGCACGTCGTCGAGGTGGCCATGGCGGTCGTGGCTTAACAGCCCAAGGTCGAGCATGCCTTGTGCCAGCACGCGCACGGCAGCGTCGTGCGGCGCGGTAAAGGTGGCGCCAGCGCGGGTTGCCTGGACGGCGGCGTCCTGGGCTGCCAGCACCACATCGTAGAGGGCGCGTTGCGGGCCGCTGAAGCGGCCATTGGCGGGAAAGGTGCGGGTGATGTCGCTGGCGTAGCCGTCGAGTTCGCAGGCGGCGTCAATCAGCACCAGCTGGCCGTCGCGCACCGGTTCGGCGTCGGCACGGTAGTGCAGCACACAGGCATTGCCGCCAGCGGCGACGATGGAGGCATAGGCCGGGTACTGGGAGCCGTGTTGGCGGAAGGTGTGTAGCAACTCGGCGTCCAGATGGTATTCGCGCAGTTCACGCCCGGCGCGCAGCGCTTGCGCCGCATATTGCATGGCGCGGACGTGGCCTTCGGCGCTGATGGCGGCGGCGCGGCGCATGGTGGTGAGTTCGCTGGCGTCTTTGAACAGGCGCATTTCGTCGAGCAATGCGCACACATCCTGGAGTTGCTGTGGTGCCTGGGCGCCCTGGCGCGCGCGGCTGCGCACCGTGGCCAGCCATTGTTCGATGCGGGTTTCCAGGCCGGGGTGGGTGGCAAAGGGAAACCAGACCGCGTGGCGGCCGTCGAGCAGGTCGGGCAGGCGTGTTGCGAGTTCTTCGATGGAATAGGCGGCGTCGACGTGGAGATGGTCGGGAGCGGCGTTGGGTCCGAGGCGGATGCCGTCCCAGATTTCGCGCTCCAGATCTTTGGGCTGGCAAAACAGGGTGCAGTGGCCTTCGCTGGTGAGGGCCAGCCAGGCCTGGGGTTCATTGAACCCGCTCAGGTAATAGAAATAGCTGTCGGGGCGGAACAGGAAGTCGCTGTCGCGGTTGCGCGGTTGCACCGGCGCGGTTGGCACCAGGGCGATGGCGTTGGCGCCGAGTTGGCGGGCCAGTTCGGCACGGCGGTTTTGGTAAACAGTGGTTGAGGTCATCGCAGGATCGGTGCAGTAGAACGAAAGGAAAGGTTCAATGTTCAATCAAGGCCGGGGCGCTGCATTCAGCGCTGCCAGTCGTTGCGGGGTGCCGACGTCGGTCCAGGCGCCAGTGTAGAACGCAGCACCGACCAGACCCTGGTCCATTGCGCGGCGTAGCAATGGTGCCAGTGGTGCTGGCGTGCCTTGCGGATTGCCGGCATCGAGCGGGCACCAGG